>Ga0335085_10017132_pt1 | contig 10450 bp, 6 predicted proteins | sample Lox_Sample_45_FD_206712 | JGI IMG/M metagenome (GOLD analysis project Ga0335085, IMG submission 206712) | Soil microbial communities from Loxahatchee National Wildlife Refuge, Florida, United States - Lox_Sample_4.5 | ecosystem: Environmental > Terrestrial > Soil > Wetlands | place: USA: Florida...
TCCTTGGGCTGCAGCGCGATCCCGTCCGCGATTCCCTCGGATCCGAGGGTGTCCGCGCCCACATAGCGCGCCGTATAGCGGTCGCGCGGACGATCCACGAACTGGCCGATCAGGTTCGGCCCCGTCGGGCCCACCGTGGGGATCGGCGTACGGATCACCTGGCCAGGCGTGGTGCTGGGCGTGAACAGCCAGAGGTAGTGCCCGTCCGAGACAATGCGATCCCCGCGCGGTGCGGTGAACCGCATGGCGAACCAGTTCGGTTTGGTCTGATACATCCGTCCCCGCGTGGTATCGGGCTCGCCTACCAGCGGGTTTGTGATCGCCTGCACGAAGTCCGCGCTCAGGCTGTGCACGGTGTCGTAGACGGCGCTGGCGCGATCGAGAATCGGCCAGGGGTCCTGGGCACGGAGCGGGCTGCAGATGGCGAGCGCGAGAAGCGCGTTCCGCGCGTGCGTCACGCGCCCACCGGTGCCGGCTCCGGCACGCGGCGGCCGATCACCTCCGCGATGGCCCGGATCTCCCGCATCAGCTGGGTGAACTGCTCGGGAAACAGGGACTGCGCCCCGTCCGAGAGGGCGCTGTCCGGGTCGGGGTGTACCTCCACCATCAGCCCGTCTGCGCCCGCGGCGATGGCGGCGCGGGCCATGGGAATGACCTTGTCGCGCAGGCCGGTCCCATGTGACGGATCGGCAATGATCGGCAGATGCGAGAGCTTGTGCACCACGGGAATGGCCGTGATGTCGAACAGGTTCCGCGTGATCGAGTCGAAGCTGCGGACGCCGCGCTCGCAGAGCACGACGTCGGGATTCCCTTCGGCCAGGACGTATTCGGCCGAGAGGAGCAGCTCCTCGACCGTGGCCGCCATGCCCCGCTTCAGCAGCACCGGCTTCTTGGCGCGTCCGGCCGCCTTGAGGAGGGAGAAGTTCTGCATGTTGCGGGCCCCGATCTGGACGATGTCCGCCACCTCCGCTACCCATCCCACGCCGTCAGGATCCATCGCCTCGGTGCAGATGAGCACGCCCGTCTCCTCCCGCGCCTTGGCGAGCAGCTTCAGGCCGGCCTTCCCGAGGCCCTGGAACGAATACGGCGAGGAGCGCGGCTTCCAGGCGCCGCCGCGCAGGATGGATGCGCCGGCCTCCTTCACCTGACGAGCGGCGTCGAGAATCTGGCGCTCCGTTTCGACCGAGCAGGGGCCCGCGATCACGGCGACGTCGGCTCCGCCGATCGTGATGCCGCCGGCGAAGCGGATGACGGTAGCGTCCGGCTTCCATTCCCGGCTGACCTGCTTGTACGGCTTGGTGACCTGGATGACGTCCTGCACGCCCGGCAGGCCTTCGAGGCGCGACGCATCGACGCGTCCATCGTTCCCCACGAGGCCGACCGCGGTGCGTTGCGCTCCCGGCATGACGCGTGCCTCATACCCCATGTCCCTGATGACGGCGACCACACGCTGAATCTCCGCCTCGGGCGCGCCGTGACGCATGACGATCAGCACCCCGCGGCCCCCCCCTCCCGGGTCTCCGCCGCGCCGATGACGAAGCGATCACCGTCGTGCGCGAGCGCGATCGCCCCGCCGAAGCGCCCGCCGGCCGCACCTGCGGGATCGGTCGCTTCCACCGGCGGATAGAAGTGCGTCAGCACCAGACGGCCCGCGCCGGCGGCGCTGGCCAGTTCCCCCGCCTGCTCCGGTGTCAGATGGGTCTCCGCGGCCAGCGCCGCGGGGAGCGAGCATTCGGCCAGGAGCAGGTCGCAGCCGGCCGCCCACTGCGCCAGCGCGGAGCTCGGGCCCGTATCGCCCGTGTACACGAGACGGCCCTCGGGCGCCGTGAGGCTCACGGCCACGCTCTCCGGCGTGTGCGGCACCCGGCAGGTGTCGAGGCTCACGTCGGCGTTGAGCGGAAACGGCTCTCCGTCGCGGACGTCGAGAATGCCGATCGGAAATCCGGGGTCAAGCAGCCACGGGCCGAACCCCTGGGCGAGGGCCTTCACCAGGCGGACCGTTCCCGCGGGACCGAGAATCACCAGGGGTTCCTTGCGGACGGGAGTCGTCGCGTGCCGCAGCGCGAACACCAGCATCGGCAGCTCGCCAAAATGATCCGGATGGAAGTGACTCAGGATCACGTGGGTCACGTCCTGCCACGGGAGCCCGAACTCGGCCAGGCGATGCAGCGCGCCCGCGCCGCAGTCGAGCAGAATGCGGAGGTCGCCGCGGCTGACCCAGTGGCACGGCGCCGTCCGCCGCGCCGATGGAGCGACGGTGCCGGTGCCAACAGTCACGAGTTCCATGGCCATGCGCTAGGAAGGTCTCCCTGAGAACACGATCCGTCTGAACTGCAGTACCCCACCCGCGTGCAGCTTGTATAAGTAAACCCCGGCAGGCACGACGCGCCCGTCGTCGGCGCGGCCGTCCCACATGAGCCGGGGATCGCAGCCCCCGCCGGCGCCCCGCCCGTAGCGGCCGGCGGAGAGGAACGCGCCGAACGCCGGACCGGGCACGAAGTGGCGGACCGCCACGCCGCGAAGGTCGAGCACGGTGAGCTCGACCTCGGACTCGGCGGCCAGGTCGAACGAGAGACAGGTGGAATCTCGCCCGGGGACCGGAAATGGGTTCGGGAAGTTCTGATACAAGAGGGTAGCCGGCGGCGTGGATTCCTGGCCCTGCGCGGCAAGCGGCGCCACGGCCGCCAGGGCGAGGACCCATGCGGCCCTGATGCGCATGCCCATGGCCGGGTCTAGGCGGGTTCCATTTGGCCGAGGCGGACCCCGACGATCGTCGAGACGCCGGGCTCCTGCATCGTCACGCCGTACACCGCATCGGCCGCCTGCATCGTGCGCGGGTTGTGCGTGATGACGATGAACTGCGTCTGGTTCTTGAACTCGGCGAGCAGACGGACGTACCGGCCCACGTTGGCGTCGTCGAGAGGAGCGTCGACCTCGTCGAGCAGGCAGAAGGGGCTCGGCTTGGCGAGGAAGATCGCGAAGAGCAGTGACACCGCCACCAGGGTACGCTCACCCGACGAGAGCAGGTGAATTCGCTGCGTGCGCTTCCCGCGCGGGGCGGCATGAATCTCGATCTCGCTCTCGAGCGGGTCGTCCTCGTTGCCGAGCCGCACGTCGCACTCTCCGCCTCCGAACAGCGTCTGAAAGACCCCCCGGAAATGCTCCCGAACCTTCGAGAACGATTCGAGGAAGAGCTGCTTGGCGGTCTGGTCGATCTCCCGCGCCGCCTGCTGCAGCGAGCTGCGCGCGGCGAGGAGGTCGTCGCGCTGCGTCATGAGGAACTCGAGGCGCTTCAACTCCTCCGCGTGCTCCTCCATGGCCAGCGCGTTCACCGGTCCCACCTCTTCGATCGCCCCGCGGAGCCGCGCGTCCTCCTGACGCAGCCACTCGCTGTCGCCCGGAACCTCGGGCGCCTCCGCCAGCAGCTGGTCGAGCGGCTTGCGCCATTCGGCCTCGACGCGGGCCGCAAGCGCCTGCTTGCGCCCCAGCACATCAGAACGCTCGAGCTCGAGCCGGTGCGTGTCGTCGTCAAGCGCGTCGAGTGCCCCGCGCGACTCCTCGAGCTCGCTCTCGGCACGCGCCAGGTCGTCCTCCGCGTCCCCCACGCGGGCCTCCGCGTCGGTGGCGGCGGCGTCGAGCGCGGCCAGCGCCTGGCGGCGCTCCTTTGCCGTGTCCTCCCACTGGGTCGCCTGGGTCTCGAGCGCCGCCACGTCGCGGTCGATCTGCTCGATCTCCAGGGCGAGCGTCGCTGCCTGGTCGCGCGCGGCGTCAGCCTCCGTCGCTGCGCGGGTAGCGCGCTCGGCCGCCGCCGCGCGGCGCGCGTCCATCTGGGTCGCTTCCACCTGCCAGCGGACCCGCTCCTCACGCGCCCCTTCCTGCTCCGCATCCAGCTCCGCGAGACGGGTGCGCTCGACGTCCAGGCCCTCGTCCAGCCGGACTCGCTCGAGGTCCCGCTCCTTGAGGTCGGCCAGCAGCGTAGCAAGCCGAGCTTCGACCTCCGCCAGGCGCCGCGATACGCGGCCGACCTGCGCCTCGGCTTCCGCGGCGTCGCGCTGCGCGTGCGCCGCGGCCCGCGCGGCGTCTCCTTGATGCGCCGATGCCTCGAGCTCGAGCTGGCGCGCCTGCTCGGCCGTCGCCGCCGCCGCCGCATGGGTCGCCTCCGCCAGCGCCAGCTCCGCCAACGTCTGCTCCACCCGCGCCGCCGCCCGCTCCCGCGCCGCCTGCGCTGCGGCGACGTCCCGCTCCAGGCCTTCCAGCTCGGCGCGCCGCAGCAACGGACCGCCGGCGGTCGGCCCGGTGAGGAAGACGGCACCGTTGGCGCGTCGCAGCGCCCGCCCCTCGTCCAGCACCTCGTGCCCCGCGAGCAGGGCGCGGACCCAGGCGGCCGCCGGGCCGTCCGCGCGCAGGCTGTCGTCGAGGGGATGGCCGTCCGCGCTCACCCTCGGCCCCGGCAGCGCGGGCAAGAGGAGCAGCGGCCCCGGCTGCTCGCGCGCATGCCAGGCGCGAATCGTCTCGACCGCCGAGGCGTCCCGCACGAGCACCGCGTGGAGCCACTCGCCCAGCAGCCGCTCGGCCAGCTCGGCGTCGCGCCGGCTGGTGCGGACGAAGTCGGTGAGCGGCCCCAGGACCGCGTCGCCGAACTGCGACCTCGCCTTGAGGAGCGAGTGCGCAGCAGGGGCGAGACCCACGCGCTCGCGGTCCAGGTCCGCCAGGGCATCGCGGCGCGCTGCGACCTGCGCCAGCGCCTCCTCCGCCTGCCGGCGAACAGCACGCTCACCGGCTTCGCGTTCCTTGACCGCTGCCACACGCCGCCGCGCCTGCTCCACCGCCTCTCCCGCCGCAACGACCGCCTGCGCCTGCGTGCTGGCCTGCTGCGCGAGCGTATCGGCCTGGCGCACTGCGGCCTGCTCGGCGTCCGATCGATGCGCCCGCTCGCTCGTCGCCCGATTGAGCTGCTGCTTCAGCTCGCTCCGCTCGCGCTCGAGCGCGGCGCGCTCTCCCTCGAGGGACCGCAGGCCTTCGGCGCACAGCTGCAACCCTTCCTCGAGCGCCCGCACCGCGGCGCGCTGGCTCGCCAGGCGCTCGCGGACGTCTTGCTCGCGCGCCGCACGCCGCTCGAGCTCCGCCTGAACGCCTTGCATGTCGGCGACGGCCGCGGCCTCCTCGGTCGCTGCGGCCTCCCGCTCCCTTCCCGCCTGCGCCGCGCGCAGCTCGGCCTGGGTGCGGTCGTGGCCCGCCTTGGCGCGACGCTGGCCGGCGTTGGTGAGCCGCTCCGTCGCGAGCGCGAGGTCTCCCTCCAGCCGGCCGATCTCGACGCGCGCCTCCGCCCGCCGCCGCTCCGCATCGGTGCGCCGGGCTTCCGCCGTGTGGCGATCCTGCACCCGAGCCTCGCGGACGCGCTCCGCAGCGGTGAACCGGGCGCGCGCCGCCGGCACGCCGCCCGCGAGGTCCGCCGCCCGTTTTCCCAGGCTGCCGAGGGCGAGGTCCAGGTCCTCGAGATCGTGCCGTACCAGGGTCAACGCGATGCCGAACCGCTCCTGCACCATCTTCCCATAGCGCTCCGCCTTGCCGCGTTGCCGCGCGAGGCTGCGCACCTGCGTCTGCACCTCCGAGATGAGGTCCTCGAGCCGCGCCAGGTCTCCCGCCGTCTCCTCCAGGCGGCGCTCGGTGCTGCGTTTGCGGTCGCGGTACAGCCCGATCCCCGCCGCCTCCTCGAACAGGGAGCGTCGTTCCTCTGCCCGCTCGGAGAGCAGTGCATCGATCATCTTGGCTTCCATCACCACGGCGGCCCCGGCCCCGAGGCCGGTGCCTCGCAGCAGGTCCTGCACGTCGCGCAGGCGCACCGGCGACCGGTTGACGAGGTACTCGCTCTGCCCCGACCGCGAGAGCCGCCGCGTGACCACCACTTCCTGGTACGCCAGCGGCAGCGCCCCGTCCGCGTTGTCGAACACCAGCGAGACCTCGGCGACGTTGACGGGGCGGCGGCCGGTCGAGCCCTGGAAGATCACGTCTTCCATCTTTCCGCCGCGCAGCAAGCGAGGGGACTGCTCGCCGAGCACCCACCGCACCGCGTCGGAGATGTTGGACTTGCCGCAGCCGTTCGGTCCCACGATGGCCGTGACACCGGCGTCGAAGGGGAGCTCCACGGCGCCCGCGAAGGACTTGAACCCCGTCAGCTCCAGCCGGCTCAGCCTCATGGGATCGTATCCATCCTGGGGATGAGTGTGGCACGGACGCCGGCCCGCGCCAGCCTGGCCTGCGCGAGACTCGCCTGGTCGGCTGACTCGAACGCTCCCACGAGCACCGGCTCGCCGGTGCGTCTCGGGACGGGGGGAACGCCGTCGCGCCGTAGACGGTCGAGGTCGGCGGAAATGTCGGCGCCCCGGGCGAGCGCGAGGGTGAACGGGGCCCATAGCAGATCGCCCTGGCCCTGGGGCACGACGCCCTCGTGCCAGAGCGCGTCCCTCGCCGCAGTTGCCGAGTCGCGCGTCGGGTAGGGCCCCGCCAGCACGCGATACCACACGGTGCGCCGGCCCAGCGGCACCGGGGTCACGAACGCGCCGACACTGTCTTTCGCGTTGATCTGATCGGCGAACGCCAGCGCCTTTTGGGCGGTCCCGTAGGCGGCGAGCTGAACGGTCCAGGCGAGCGTGTCGGCGCGCGCCACGGGCGCAGGGAGTGGAAGGGGCGCGGGCGCCGGGGCAGGTACGGCTGATGCGGGAGCCGGCGGTGCGAGGCCGGGCCCGGCGAACGGCGAGTGTGGGAGATCGTGTGCGAGAAGCCCCAGGCCGCCCGCGGCGCCGGCAGCCAGCGTCGCCGCTACGACCACCGGCCTCGCGGCGCGCCGGCGGGACCGTCCCGCGGCGTCGGGTGCCCGCGGGGCGGCGAGCGGGGATGGCGTCCACCGCTCGCGCACCACGCCCAGCAGGGGAACCCCACGCTCGACCAGGGCGTGCACCTCGCGTCCGGCGGCCGACTCAGGGTCGAGCCCATCGGGCGACAGCACGACGATCCCGTCGGGAACCGCGGCCAGGCGGCCCAGGGCCCCCGCCGAGATAAAGAGCAGCAGCAAGGCTCCCTCCGACCGGAAGCCGCCGTGCAGCTTCTGCCATCGGGGGTGGCCGAGCATCGCGCCGGTATTGGTGGTGTACGAGCCTGCCGCGATGAAGTGCACGCCGTCGATCGGACGCTCCGCTGTGTTGAGCGACACGCCATACTCGAAAGCGTCCACGATACCGTCGCCCGGTGGCAGTCCGACCACCTCATGAAGCCGCGGCTGGTCGAGCCACAGGTCCACGAGTGCGACGCGGCGATCGGGGGGGACGGCTGCGCGCGCCACGTCCCACGCGGCGGCTGCGGCCCACTGGAGATCGTCCGAGGCGGGGACCAGCGCGACGAGCGCTTGCGATTGCATCAGCGCCGGGATGAGGGAGCCGAGCCGCGAGCGCGGCAGTGGGCGCGGCGTCATGGCGGGGGCTGGTAGATCCAGTATGGCCGGCCGAGCTTGCGGCCGATCACCTCGGCCTGCTCGCGCGATGGATAGGGGCCGAGCACGACACGATAGCCGTCGTCCGGCCCCCGCGGAGACAGCACGCGCGCCGTCAGTCCGGCGCGCGAGAGTTGCTGTGCCATCTCCGTCGACCACGCCTCGTTCTGCGAGGTGGACACCTGGACGTAGAGCGGCCCCTCGGGGCCGGTCGAGTCGCCAACGATGGGCGCGCTCGCCACCGCGTCGTCCGTCGCGCGGAAGCCGCCGCGGGGGCGCCACGTCGTGAACAACCACAGATCGCCACTGCCTCCCGGCACCCTGCCGGTTTCCTTGAGGGAATCGGGCCGGTACGCCACGAGGTCCTTCCCCTGCGCGACGAGCAGCGACCCGTCGGGGGCGATCGTGGGAACGTCGGCGTCCCACGCCGTCGCGACGCTTCCCGCCAGACGCTTCACGGGCAGATCCACGACCCACACCGAATCGCCAATCGAGGGACGCGCGAGGATCCAGCGGCCGAGCTGGTCGGCGCGCACCGTGGCGACAGGGGTGGGCAGCGCGATCCCGTCCTCTTCCGTCCGCTCGTAGCGGTCGATCACGGCGAGGCCGGCGCCCGTGCGCCGGGCCACGTACACCCGATGCCCCGACGGCGAGAAGGCCAGCGCGCGGGGATGATCGGCGATCGGGACGAACGCGGGCTCACGGCGCGCGAGGGGGTCCACCAGTAGGACCCCGCTGTCGCTCGCCACGGCGACAAGGTCGCCCCATCGGGTGGCCGCGACGTCCCCGGCCACAGGCAGCGTCCGGATCGCGGGCGGCTGGCCCGCGGCGGCGGTGATGAGTCGGAATGTGCCGGGATGGGTCGAATCACCGGGCACGACGGCCACGAGGCGCTGGTCCGTGGCGCCAAACAGGTCGCGCGGTAATCCCGCGAGCGGTTGCGGCCAGGAGAGCCGGATGCGGCGCGCAACTGAGGTGACGTGGCGGTTCGCATCCACGACGAACAGCGTCTGATCCGGTCCGAGCGCGGTGACGACGGCCGCGGCCGTCACGGAGTCCACCCGCCCGGTCTCGAGATCGAGCGACTGGACCACGCCGGCCGCGCTCGTGACGAACAGCAGTGCGGCTTCGGGATCGACTCCGATAGCGCGCGCGGCAGCCGGGAGGGTGCCGCGCACCGCGTCGGGGATCTCCGTCAGGCCGGGCAGCCGGTATACGTGAACCGCGCCTCCCTTGCGGGCCAGGCGAATCGCAACCGACGGCGCGCTGGAGCTGGCGCCGAACGATCTCCTGACTACTTGCTGAGACTGGGCTTCTGAGGGATGAGCGGAGGGCGCTTGGGACCGGCAACCCCACAGCGCGAGACCGACGAAGAGGAGTCTCCAGGGACGCGTGAACAAGTGGCCTCGCCGGGGAAGATAGGCAACCGGCGAGGCCAAGGCAAGTGTTTTGGTGAAGCGGAGTTAGAACGTCGGCCCGACGCTGAAGGTCCAGTACGGGTGATCGTAGACACGGTCGAGCGGCTTCGTAATGTCGAGCCTCATGATGAACAACCCGAGCATATTCGCGCGGATCGAGCCCCCCCAGCTCTTGAGCGGTGTACGCACGGCAACCGGGTCTTCGAGGGGTGAGCGGTCCCACTTGATGGTGACGCCGTTTTGCCACGCCATGCCCATGTCGAAGAACACGGCTCCCTCGATCGGCGGGAAACCAATCGGGAGGAACCCGAGCTGGAGCGAACGGGTGAGGGGGAACCGCAGCTCGATGTTGGTCACCGCGATGCGCGAGCCGATCAACTGGTCGAGTTGCCCGCAGCCCGTGCTTCCCGAGACGCCGCCGAGGAGCGGTCCGAGGCTCGACACCCTGGCATAGCACTCGTGATCGATCAACGAATTGGCGGTGTAGCCGCGCATCAGGTCCGTGTTGCCGAGGAACACAGGCAGCTGATTCGCGTCCCGCCCAAATCGACCCCACAACAGACCGCGGAACGCGAGCGTGAACGGCGCGGCGAAGAGGTACCGGCGGAAATCGGCCAGTGTGCCGACGAACTTCCAGGCGCCCTCAGCTGGCGCCACCTGGAGGCGAGTCCGTCCCCCGGCGAACGGTCCCACGAAGCCGAACAGTGTGTTGTCGTGGACCAGCGCGAGGGTGGGCTGGACGTAGCCAATCGACGGGTTCAGCGTCTGCTGGATGTTGTTCGACCCGAGGTATATGCCGCTCGGCGAGTAGTACTGCCGCTGCTCGAGCACGGCGTCATCGAGGTTGATCAGGTGCAGGCCGACCTCGATGCGGTTGAAGCGATTGAGGGGACGCGACGTGGCCGCGAAGAGATCGCGCGTCACCAGGCGCCGGATCCGGGTGGTGAACACCGTCGTGCCGGCGGGCTGGCCCGCTACCGTCGACGCGTCAACGCTGCTCGGCGCATAGAAGAAGGAAGGCGACTGGGAGGCCTGGTACGTCATGCGGTTGCGGTGCCGCATGTCGGTGTAGTTGATCAGCCCTTGGGCCTCTTCGATATGGCCGTTGAGCTGGGCCGCCAGCGTCAGGGAGCGATCACCGAGCATGTCCGACATCGAGATCGCGGTGCCGCCGGAGATGCCGCTGCCCCAGGCGTCGCGCGTGTAACCGATCGAGGGCTGCGCGACGAAGTCGGTCGTGAAGCGCGTGTGGTACGTGCGGATCGCGAACGCCGTGGTGTCGGGCAGCGCGAGCGTGGCCGAGTCGAGCAGCGAGCGCACCGTGATCGGCATCGGGCTGGCCTCGGAGTCGGCCGCGGACGGGGTGGCAGCCGACTCGCGCAGGCCGGTCGGGGAGCGGTACACCGACTGGGTGTGCTCCGCGGGAGGGTCGTCGCCGCCAGCGCCGGCCGACCGCCCGGCCGTATCGACGATCGGTGAGAGCAACGACACCGGAGGGAGCTTCGGCCCGTCCTGGAAGGGCTCGCGCCGCAACGAGCGCGGGTTG
>Ga0335085_10017133_pt1 | contig 10450 bp, 6 predicted proteins | sample Lox_Sample_45_FD_206712 | JGI IMG/M metagenome (GOLD analysis project Ga0335085, IMG submission 206712) | Soil microbial communities from Loxahatchee National Wildlife Refuge, Florida, United States - Lox_Sample_4.5 | ecosystem: Environmental > Terrestrial > Soil > Wetlands | place: USA: Florida...
AGCGAGCGTATGCCTGGCGTAAGGTCGATGATGCCGTCGGCCTCCTCCTGTGCCAGCCAGTTGTACAGTTCCTGCACCCGAAAACGAAGGTTAAGGTCGAGCACCGGATCGCCGAACTCGATCAGCAGATAGCGATCGCCCGAAGCGCGGCAAATCAAATCCCGCGTGCGATGCACCACGGGGCTTTCGGGGCTGCGCTTCCTGAAGCGCACAGAGTCGCCGGGGCGAAGCTGGCCGGTTTTCCAGAGCTCGTCGTCGAGGATCACCGCCGGACAGACAAACCCACCGAGGCTCGGGCCGTCGGGGCCGAGAATGACGGGCATGTCACCGGTGAAATCGATTGCCCCGATGGCATAGGCATTGTCGTGAATGTTCGACGGGTGGAGGCCCGCTTCGCCGCCATCGGGCCGCGCCCACCGCGGCTTGGGACCGATCAGGCGAATCCCCGTGCGGCTGGAGTTGTAATGAACGCGCCACACGGTGGAGAAAAATTCAGCTATGTCGTCTTCGGTGAAGAAATCCGGGGCTCCGTGCGGGCCGTAAACGACTTCAATCGTCCAGTCGCTGCTGATGGGGGGAATCTCGCTCAAAGGCGCAGCGTTGGGCTGAATCGCTCCGGCGCTTTCTTCCGGATGCAGCACGTCGCCCGTGCGGAGCGAGCGCCCGGCATGTCCCCCGAATCGACCCAGCGTGAAGGTGCTGGCGCTGCCGAGATAATGCGGCACACGCAGGCCGCCCCGCACCAGAATGTAGGCGCGCATTCCCGGACCGCCGCACGCACCCAGTTCCAGAAGTGAATCCGCCGGAACCTGGATCACTTCCCAGCGAGGGACGGGCTCGCCGTTCAGACGGGCACTGAAATCGGCCCCGGTGATGGCGATATGCGTTTCGTATTCGAACCGCAGGGAAGGTCCGGTGACGGTGCACTCAAGTCCTGCCGCGCCTTCGCGGTTACCAAGAAGCCGATTGCCGATGCGGAAGGAATGCGAATCCATCGGCCCCGAGGGAGGCACCCCCACGCTCCAGTAGCCGACGCGGCCCGGGTAATCCTGAACTGTCGTCATTGTGCCGCCGTCAATGACCTCGATGCCGCGGCGGCGCCAGGAGAAGCGATTCAGAAAACCGGTAGTGAGACCTCCTGCGGCGAAATCAGGCGATGCCGCTACCTGTTTCAGATAGTCCAGGTTGCTTTCGATGCCCGCCAGACGGGTAGTATCGAGAGCTGCCCTAAGCTTTGCGATAGCGGCCGGCCTTGTCTCGGCGGTAACGATGATCTTCGCCAGCAGCGGATCGTACCAAGGCGTGATTTCGGTGCCGCGCTCCACCCAGGTTTCGGTTCTCGCGTGGGGTGGAAATCCGGCCTCGGTAAGAAGACCCGCGGCAGGCTGGAAGTTTTTTGCCGGATCTTCCGCATAGACGCGCACCTGAATCGAGTGTCCGCGGGCCGAAGGCTTCACCAGCGAAAGCCGCGGCATCTCACCGGCGGCGAGCAGGAACATCCACTTGACGATGTCGATCGAAGTGACTTCCTCGCTGACTCCGTGTTCCACCTGCAGCCGGGTGTTCACTTCGAGAAAATAGAAGGTCCCGGTATCGACGTCATAGACAAACTCGACCGTGCCGGCGGAACGGTAATTCACGGCCTTGCCCAGCGCGATGGCGGTATCGATCATCCGGCTGCGAATCGCCTGGGGCAGCTTGTGAGCCGGGGTCTCTTCGATTACCTTCTGATTGCGGCGCTGGACCGAACAATCCCGCTCACCGAAAGAGATGACGTCGCCCTCGCCGTCACCGAAAATCTGTACTTCGATATGGCGCGCGTTTTCGACGAATTTTTCGAGGTAGACGCCGCTGTCTTTGAAGCTGGCTTCGCCAGTGCGAACGACTGACTGAAACCCCTGCCGGATTTCGGATTCAGAGCGGCACAGGCGCATGCCGATGCCGCCTCCGCCCGCCGTGCTTTTCAGGATGACCGGATACCCGACGGCCGCCGCCGCGGTGAGCGCTTCGTCGGGCGACGCCAGGAGTCCGCTGCCCGGCAGCAGGGGGACGCCATTTTCCTGGGCGATCTTCCGTGCCGTATGCTTCAATCCGAATATACGGATCTGCTCCGGTGTCGGGCCGACAAACCGGATGTCTGCAGCCTCGCAGGCGTCCGCGAATTCGGCGTTCTCGCTGAGGAACCCATAACCGGGGTGAATCGCCTGCGCGCCGGTTCTGCGCGCGGCTTCGATGACTTTCGGAATGTTGAGATAGCTGTCGCGCGGCGGCGCAGCCCCCAGCAGCACGGCTTCGCTCGCCTGCGACACGTGAAGCGAATGGCGATCCGCATCCGAATAGACGGCGACCGAGCGCACCCCGAGGCGATCCATCGTCCGGATGATCCGGCAGGCAATCACCCCGCGGTTCGCAATCAGGCCTTTCGTGAACAAATCAGGCTCCTGAACTTCCCGGCGGCGCGTTCCAGATCAGAACCTGAACGGGCGTCGGATCGTATCCGTTGCAGGGATTGTTGAGCTGGGGGCAGTTGCTGATAACCGCGACCACATCCATCTCGGCGCGCATTTCGACATATTTCATGGGATTCGAAATACCGTCTTCGAAGGTGAGTCTGCCCTCCGGCGTAACCGGGACATTCATGAACAAGTTGATATTCGCGGTGATGTCGCGTTTGGTGAGATCCCACTTCGGGTCCGCGATGGCCATCAGAAAGCTGTTGCGGCAGGCATGCATGTGACGTTTTTCGATGGCATAGCGCACCTGATTGCTCTCCGTCGCACAGGCGCCCCCGAGAGTGTCGTGACGGCCGCAGGTATCGGCGACGATGGTCAGCATCGGCCGGCGCAGGTTGGACATCAGCACCGTTCCTGTCGTCAGATAAATGTTGCGCTGCGCGACGATCGTGTCGGTGGCGCTGTAGCGCTCGGAAGTGTCTTCAGCGTTGTAGAAAAGCGTGTCGACCGCCTGATTGCCTTCGAGATCGACGATGCGGAAGATCTGGCCGGCGTCAATGCGGTGAATCCAGCCTTCGCCGGCGGGAATAATCTCGTTGTAAACGGCGGACTCGGGGCTGAGCAGACCTTCAACCATGGCAGTTTCGGTCAAAGAAAGTACCTCTCAGTGTTGATGAAGCCGCGCGTGTTTTCCGGGCGCGAGAGACGACAAAGATCGTCAGGGGCGACGGGGGCACTTTCGCGCACAGCAAACCTTACCGGCTTCGGCGAATAGAGCGGATTCGGGTCGAGCGGATGCTGGCCGGTGTCGAGAATGACAAGAAGGTTCATCTCGGCTCGCAGGGTCACGGACTCGCCGGGGAGCGAGTTGCGGGGCACGAACTCCATCGAACCGTCATCGCCCACCACAACTTTGCTGAAAAAGTTCACGTTGGCGGTCAGATCGCGGAGGCCCAGACCGTACTTTCCGAGTTCCGTCAGGAAGTTATCGCGCGGGTTGCGGTGCCAGCCGTTTCGCGCGCTTTGATAGCTCGAAGAACCGTACTTCGCCCGCACCGCGGCGGCATCGTTGTGGCCGCAGAGGGGATCGTGCCAGCCGCAACTGTCCTCGGTGATCGAACAGAGAATGCGGCCCATATCGGAATAAAGGACGAAGCCTCTCGTGAGATGAGCGGTGTGCTGGGCTTTCAGCGTGTCCGGCATGTTGTAGCGCTCGACGGGGCAGTCGAAGTTATAGAAGATGGCCGCGACATTCGCGGCGCCCTCCACATCCTCGATTCGCAGTTCACGGCCACGGCGAAGAATGAGAGACCAGCTGCTTCCGGGTTGAATGGTGTCCTGCCAAAGGCCGGGACCCGACATATAAGGACTCCTGAGAAACAAAAACCGTCCGGATGGGGGCGGACGAAAAATTCTGAGGGCTAGTCAGGCGGAAGCAGGGGGACCGCAGCAGACGTCCATGCGCGTCAGGCGCAGAAACACACGGATAGAGATCTTGCGTTCGGCTGACACCCGTCGCAGGATCACCATATGTACTCATGATGGCAAGCGGGCGGCTTATTCCACAAGGAAAAACAAATTTATGGGCCGGATAAGAAATTCTTCAAAGCTATTCGGAGGGCCTCCCGCGCCGGTTGTTTTACAATCAAAGTTCTTCTTCCCGCCCGCGTCGGCGGTTTCTGCAAAGCCTGCAGAGCCTGATTTGAAACCGACATGCGCCCTCTTCTCTCCTTCATTCTTCTGAGCTTTTTCGCCGCGATTGCCCCCGCCGCCGAGAAGCCGTCGTTCACCATTGGCTGGTCTGTTTACGTGGGCTGGAACCCCTGGTACTACATGGCCAAATCCGGGATTCTCAGGAAATGGGCGGACAAGTACAACGTGAACATCCGCGTGCAGCGCTTCGATTACGCGCCGTCCCTGGATGCGTTCGTCGCCAAAAACATTGACGCCTGCGCGATGACAAATATGGAAGCGCTCGATATGCCGGCCGCCGCGGGGGTTGACACGACCGCGGTGATCACCGGCGATTATTCGAACGGGAATGACGCGGTTCTGGTACGGCACGATCTGACTTTGCAGCAGTTGCCGGGGCGAAAAGTGCTCATGGTGGAGAAAACGGTTTCTCAATATCTGTTCGAGCGCGCGATGGTTCTGAACGGCCTCGAGAGCCAGATCCGGAAAGTGAAGCTCGTCAATACGTCCGATTCAGACATTGCGACGGCGTTTATCAGCGACACCGCGCAGGATGCGGTGGTGACGTGGAAGCCGCTGGTGTCGCAGATTGCCAAAACTCCCGGCGTGAAGGTGATTTTCAACTCATCGAAGATTCCGGGCGAAATCGTGGACCTGATGGTGGTGCGGACCGACGTTCTGAACCGCGCCGACGGATCGGGACAACGGTTCGCCAAAGCGATCACGGGCGCCTGGTACGAAACGACGAAGCTGATGTCGGGCACCGGGCCGCAGACGGACAAGGTGCTGCAGGCGATTGCGGATGGCTCGCAGGATTCGCTGGCGTCATACAAAGAGCAGCTCAGCACGACGCACCTTTTTTACACGGCGGAGGCGGCGGCGGCGTTCACGGTTTCGCCTGATTTCGCCCGGACGATGAATCTGGTGCGGCAGTTCTGTTTCACGCACGGACTGCTGGGAGAACACTCGAAATCGGTGGACGATGTGGCCATCAGTTTTCCGGGGAAGAATGTGCTGGGGAATGCGGATCGGGTGCGGCTGCGGTTCGAGGCGAGTTATATGCAGATGGCGCAGCAGGGGAAACTCTGATGTCGCCCGGCTCTTCTTCCCGAATCGCGCACAACGGACCCTTCGGGCCTGTGCGCTTGTTTCGTATCGACGCGCGGCCGGGGAAGATGACGGCGTTCTTGCTGTCGTGGTTCTTGTTCGCGGCAGGGATCGCGCTGTATTTCCAGGCTTCGCACACCCGGCACGCGGAGAATCCGGACGATAAAGTCGCGCCGAATATCGCGCAGCTGGCGCAGGGGATAACCGACGCGGTTCTGAAGCCCGCGGATGACGATGCCGTGGACCCGGCCGATTCGGCGAAGCCGTGGATCCGGCGTTTCTTCGGCAGCATGCTGTGGAGCGACACGGTGGCCAGCGCGAAGCGCTTTGCGTGGGCAATGCTTCTGCTGGTCCCGGCGGTGGTGCTCGGCCTGCATATGGGCCTGTTTCCGGTAGTCGGGACCTTCTTTCTGCGATTCATTCTGTTTTTCGACAAGATCATCGCGCTGTCGGTGCTGCCGATCCTGTTCATCGCGTTCGGCATCGATGAACTCTCGAAGATCATGCTGATCGTGATCGGCGTGACGCCGACGATCATTCTCGATACGTTCAATCTGACGAAGAGCGTGCCGGCCGAGCAGGTGGTCAAGGGATTCACGCTGGGCGCGCGCGACTTCGGGGTGGCGTACCGGATTGTGCTGCGCCAGATCCTGCCGCGCGTGATCAACAGCATCCGGCTGAATCTCAAGCCAATCATGCTGTTTCTGTTTGCGGGCGAAATGATTGCGTCGCAGAACGGCCTGGCATTCCGCATCGCGCTGCTGCGGCGCAACATGGCGATGAACGTCATCATTCCGTACGTGATGTGGGTGGCGCTGCTGCTGTTTCTGGTGGATCTCGCGATGCGGGTGCTCAATCGCAAATTACACCCCTGGTTTCGGGAAGCGTGACGCATGAGTGAAGTCATCCGGCTCGAAAGCCTGTGCGTCGAATATGAAGTTCGGGGGCATGCGCCGAAGCGCGTACTCGACCGGCTGGACCTCTCGATTCTCAAAGGCCAGTTCGTGGCGGTCTGCGGCCAGACGGGCTGCGGAAAGTCCACGATGCTGCGGCTGATTCTGGGAGCGGAGCGGCCCACCAGCGGGCGCGTTCTGATCGAAGGCCGCCAGCTTCCGCGCCCTGACCGGCATCGCGGATATGTGCCGCAGAAGTATTCGCTGTTCCCGGATAAGACCGTGCTGGACAACATCACGTTCGGTCCGGAGACGGAAGAGTTCGGACTGGCGGGCCGGCTGACGCCGCGGTTCTTCCGGCGGCGCGTCGAACTGCGTAAAACAGCGCTTGGCTATCTGCGCCAGATGGGCCTGCAGGAGTCCGACGCGGGCAAGTATCCGGACCAGCTTTCGGGCGGCATGCAGCAGCGCGTGGCGATTGCGCAGGCCCTGATCATGAAACCGAAGATCCTTCTGATGGACGAAGCGTTCAGTGCGCTCGACCCCGCTACCCGCGGCGACATGCAGAAGCTGGTTCGGAGGTTGTGGCGCGAAACGGGCACGACAATCCTGTTCGTGACGCACAATCTTTCCGAAGCGGTCTATCTCGGCACGCGGGTGGTCGTGCTCGGGAAGGAATCGCCGGAGGCGTGCTCGAAGGTTGTGCTGGACGTCGAAGTGCCGGATTCGATTCGGGGAACGGATGGGTATCCGCAGCGGGAAGCGCTGGACGGATTCACCAGACGGATCGGCGATGCCGCGATGGAAGGGCGGCTTGAGCTGGAGATGGCTGAGTTCGGCGGGTAAAGATCGCGGCGCGCAGTTCAGCGTCCGGCGAAGTCGGCGGAATCGGACTCGTCCAATACTGCTGCGCCGGAACCCGAAGTCGTTTCGCCTGGCACGGCCTTAGCCACCTGCACGGGGTCAGTCTGCCTTTGCAGCCACCCGTGAAGCCAGCTATTCTCCGGCGCTGCGAAGGAAAACGTGGTGGCGGTCAGATCGCGGCGCGAATGACCGGCCTGAAAGATGCCGCTGGCGCCGTGCGTTTCGACCCCTGACAGCATGTGATAGATTTCGTGCGCGCTGACGCGGGCGAGAGCGCGCCCGAGCATTTCGGACTTCCAGGCGGGCGGCATCGCCAGCAGGGAAGGCGTGATTAGAGCCCTGACCCGGTCGCAGTCCACTCTGGCAAATGGAAGAACGTGGCCGGCAACCGTATCGGCCTCCGCCAGAGCCTGACCCGCCGGGTCAGCGGCACCGTTCGAGGGGCCTTCGAAGCTGCAGTGACCAGCGAAGCGGACGACGACCACAGCCGGGAAATCCTGTCCGGAGGTTCGCGGCACGTCAACCGGAAGCCAGGCGGCCGACATTCCTGAAGGCGCGAGAATGCGGCCGAGCTCGGACTGCATTTGCTGGAAGACAGCTGTAGGAGCGGGCGCGTCGAAAGAATAGTAGACCGCCAGCGGCGCTTTCGCAACGAGCGGCGATGCCGCGCACGAGAGTACTGCAATTGCCAACGTGGCTGAGAATACGTTTCTCATTCGGACGCAAACTGAGTCCGGGGCACCAACAAAGTGCCCGCGTCAGACGAATACTATCAAAAAAATCTATCAGGTGTATATACGTCTGAGGGGAATATGGGTTAGCCGACACCAATAAAAAAAGCCGCCCGGTTCCCATTTGGGAGGGCCGGGCGGCGTGAAGGGAGCCTACTTACAGTTGCTGCCTAAAATGCGTAACGAAGGGCCAGCTGCATAACGCGGGGCGCCGCGCCATACGCATAGCCGGTGATCTCACCGAATGTGCTGGGGCTGGCCATACTTAAGTTCGGAACGCCCCACTCCACGTTGTTGAAGGCATTGAATGCCTCGGCGCGGAAGGTGAGACTCTGGTTTTCCCAGGGCATCCGGAAGGCCTTGCTGAGAGCCAGGTCGGTGTTGAAGAAGTGCGGACCGCGAATAATACCGCGGGTTCCGACCACACCGGGACCGGCGCCGACGAACGAATTGACAGCACTGGGAGTGCCGAAGATGCTCGGAATGCCGTTGGTGTCGAAGCGGAAGCCGTTTGCCGGCAGAGACGCTCCGGGAGCCAGAAGAGCATACGCCGAGACATCATAGTTGACGTTGTAGTCCCCTGCATCGCTGATAGTCAGAGGAGTACCGGAGTGGAAGCTCAAGAGGCCGCTGACCTGCCATCCTCCGACGAGCTCGTTCACCCAGCCTTTGGCGCCACCCAACAGCATCTTGCCCCTTCCGACCGGAAGTTCAAGGACGAAGTCCGACGAAACGGTGTGGCGGGAATCGAAATCGGACGGCCCGCGGAAAGCGTTCGGATTGAATGCATCCTGCAGGAGAGCACCCGTGCTGTAGTAGCCGGTCGTACCAGTGGTATTGGCGTTGCCCAGCGATTCGGTAGCGGACCCGTTATCGATCGAATGGCCCCACGTGTAGTTGAAGTCGTAGCCCCAGCCGCCCGAGACAGCGCGGCGCAGAGTGATGACCATCGCGTTGTACATGGATTTGCCGTTGTTGGTGTAAACGTCGAAGCCGGAGTTCTGGAGCATATAGAAGGTGTTGCATCCGGTGATGACGAGGCAGCCGCCATTGGGACCCTGGCGGATGCGGTCGATGTCGTTCAGCGTGTCCAGCCAGCTGCCGGCGTATTCGTCGTACACGTCGTAGAAGAAGTTGGCGGTGGAGCTGCCCTTGATATAGAAATTTGCCAGTCCCGGGACCAGATCGTTAAACCAGGCCTGATCGGGCACCAGGCTGGGATTGGCTTTCACCTGAGCCGGTGTGAGTCCGCTGTTGAACAGATTCGTCAGTACGGCGCCAGCCTGAGAAAAAGTCTGGCCCGATTTGGGGTCCTTGAAATTGCTCAGGGGCTGGCCGTAGTCCTGCTGAATGATTCCACGGTGCCCGAGGCGGCCGACATATCCGACCTCGATGCTCATCTTCTTCGCAAGGGGGCGGGCATAGCTGGCGTTGAGAACATACTGATAAGGCGCCTTCAGGTCGGGCGCAACGCCGCTGAAGGTGTTGAATCCGCCGACGACGGTCGGAGGCGTCAGCGGGAACGAGGCAGCCGATCCGGCCGGAATTGTGGGCAGCGCGCTGCCGTTGTACCGGAACGATCCGGTGAAGTTGGTGTTGCCGGGCTGCGAGACCTGAGTGGCCAGGCCAGGCGAGCCGTTGTTGGCAAACTGCTGCGCCATCGCGGTGCCGTAGTGGTCATACAGCATGGCTCCGCCGGCGCGGAAGACGCTTCCTTTGCCCATGATCTTCTCGATCCATGAGCCGCTTTCGGGGCTGTAAGCGACAGCGAGACGGGGGCCGAAGTTGCCCTTGTTCAGAGCATAGTAACCCGCGGCGCCGTTTACCGGTCCGCCGAGCATGAAGCTGGCGAGGGAATCGGGCACGAGGGAATTCGAAATGCCGTTCTGTGCCGCGTAGAGGCGCTGCGCGAAGTAGGTGTTGAGATCGCTGGTGGGGACAACCTCGCGGCCGGTTGTCTCGAAGGGAACACCCGAGACGGAGTAACGAAGACCCGCGGTAATCGTCAGATTGGGCTTCCATTTGAAGGCGTCCTGAATGTAGCCTTCATATTCATGATCCGCAAACGAGGTTCCCACGGGACTGCCGAACGGGATCGCCGTCGCCTTGGATGTGTAGTTGTAGGTCGCGCCGTACTGGTTGATCATGCCCAGCATGGCTCCGAACGCGTTGGTGATGTTGGTGCCGGAAGCGAGCGCAGTGTTGGCCGGGAGTCCCATCGTGTTGACCAGATAATTCACCACATCGGTGTCGATGTCGCCGCCGAGTCCGAGCAGTGTGTTCCGCGAGAAGCTGTAGCTCGGCACATTGTTGAACTGCAGATTGGTATTCAGAGCGAAGCGGAAGTTCAGGCCGTACTGAACTGTGTGACGGCCTTTGGTCCACGTCATATCGTCAGTCAGGTTGTGAGTTGGCGCGATACGGGACAAAGGACGCGAAGTGCCGATCGGTGCCGCGAAATAGAAGGTCGGGATCACAGCCTCAGTTCCGGTTGATGCCGTGCCGAGTCGGGTGTAGCCGTAGCCGAACACGTTTATCATGTCGGGCGACAGTACCGCGGTGTCGCGCGCGGCGAGTCCGCGGGAATTATCCAGCGTTTTCTGCGCCGCTGCCTGCCCGGGCAGCTGCGCGAGGCCGGTTGTGCTGCCAACCTGACCGTTGCCGTCTACCGATGCTCCGTTCAGAGTGCCGCGAAGCGACAGAGTCTGTT
>Ga0335085_10017134_pt1 | contig 10449 bp, 8 predicted proteins | sample Lox_Sample_45_FD_206712 | JGI IMG/M metagenome (GOLD analysis project Ga0335085, IMG submission 206712) | Soil microbial communities from Loxahatchee National Wildlife Refuge, Florida, United States - Lox_Sample_4.5 | ecosystem: Environmental > Terrestrial > Soil > Wetlands | place: USA: Florida...
AAGGTTCAGGAGAGATGGTTCGCCTTCCCAATGGTACTCGCGTCCATTTGTTACTGGCAGAGTCCATCTCCTCGAAGAACGCCCAAGAGGGAGGCACTGTAAAACTCCAGGTCTTTGGCGATGTGATGGTCGGAAACCTGATCGTTATCGCCAACAAAGCTCCGGTGACCGCCACCATTGAGACCGCCAAAGGGGCAGGACGCGCCTGGCACCGAGGCACCCTGCTACTGAAGCTAGGTACCGTCACGTTGCTGAACGAGCAGCAGCAACCACTGCGGGCGTGGAGCGCTGTCCGGGGTAAGGACACTGGAGCGGCGGAGGAGTGGACGAATGCTGCAGTGCAGAGCTACGGATTCGCTCTGCTCTTTTTGCCTTTTGCCCCTCTTCAGCACGGTAATGAGGCGGTCATGCCACGGGGGACAGTGTTGGAAGCGGTGATCAACGGAGACGTCCTATTGTCCCGATCCACCATTGAGGCGGCTCAACCCAAGCCCGCGGAACCGCGGCACGGGCCCGCTTCGGTGACCTTTTACTACCCGGATTTTGGTGAAGGAAACTCCGTGAGTGTGTGGTGCGGAAAAGTCAAACTTGGGCTTTTGAAGAGAGGCGGCAAGTTCACTCTAAACTTGCCGCCTGGCAGGTACTGGATCAGAACTTGGAATTCGAAAAGGAGTCCCATTGCTGAACTGAGTGTAGAAGACGGAGACGAGCTATACGTGAGGGCCATCCCGACAAGCCATGGAAACGCAAAGGACATGACCTGGCAAGAGCACTTTGAGGCAGTACCCCACGATGTCGGTGAAATACAGTCCGCGGAAACATCGTTCGCGAAGTCCCGAAATGTTCAGGACCCAAGCAAACTCGATCTCGCACATCTACAGTCTGATCCGCGGCTGAAATAATGGAAATGGGCACCACATCCGGTCCGGTAGAAGTGGGTGTTTTCAGATTGCTGACTCCACTCAGACCGAATTGTTGGCTGCACGGACCTTGTCACTGGATCAAGGGTCTAGCCCTTGAGCTTAGAGGAGACCGCCGATGAGGCGTAATTTCTGTGTAATTGGGACGATTCTGTTCATTTGCAGGTCCTGCTTCGCACAAGCCCCAATCTCGGAAGTGCAAGCTTCCCCCATGTCGAATCCGAATTCCTTTATGAGATTGGAAGATTCAACTCCGGTCGCGTTGCGTACGAAGGAGGAAGTTTCTTCTGCAACGGTTAAGGTAGGTGACCGCGTCCCTTTCCGCGTCGTCAAGGACGTTAAAGTCGCAGATTTGATTGTCATTCCGCGCGGTGCGGATGCCTGGGGCCTCGTTACTGCAGTTCAACCTAAGAGGCGCAAGGGACGGGCTGGCACATTGGATATCGCGATTCAGTCCGTCCAACTTCTCACCGGAGAAAATGCTCCTCTGCGAGCAAATCAACACTCGGAGGGGAAGAGCCGGAACGTGGGTACGCTGGCCGATTTACCTCAGGCAGCTATCGCAAGCTTCGGAGAGCTTGTGCCTGTTGTACTTTTCTCTATGCTTGTAAAGGGAAAAAACGCCTATTGGCCCGCAGGAACACCATTTACTGCCTATTTGAACGGCGATGTTGTCCTGGACCGAAGTGCCTTGGAACGCGTTCAGCTCGCTCCGGTCCAACGCAAAGGACCCGCTACCGTCGCGATCTTTCGGGCGGAGGCTGGGATGAGGTTCCAGCTGCCTGTTTACTGCGGCACGGTTGCTCTGGCCAAGTTGCCGCACTCAGCCTTTCTGAAGATTCAGTTGCCCCCGGGAAAATACTTTTTCCGATCGAGCGATGGGCATGTCGTCGAAGTGTCCTTGGAAGAAGGCCAGGAATTCTACCTGCAAATGCAACTGGTCGTAGTCCGCAAAGGCGGTTTCAAGGGCCATCTCGTCCTGGCTAACAATGCAGATGGCGAAGACGAAATTGCGAACTTGAACGAACTCCGCGACAAAGACGTCAGAAAAGTATCGGATGCAGATCTTGCGGAGCTGAAAGCGATCCCAGAAATGAGGTAGACGATCCACGATTCTGCCGGCGAAAAGAGCTTGTCGGCGGGATTACAAGCCCGATGCTCTAACCAGCTGAGCTACGGGCCCCCATGCAACCACAAGCGATACCAAACCTTATTGCACCAGCCTCGATTTAGCTTCTGCTTCCTCAACTGATATCACAAGTAACCCAGCCGCGTGCCTGTAATGTCCTCTAAGGCGAGGCCGAGTCGGTCGGATACGGGTTTGACCTTCCAAAGGTCGATGTTGCTCCAAATGCTCCAAGCAAAGTCACCACAAAATCGGAGTCCGAAGTTGGCGCGTAAATTGCGGAAAGGAGAGGAGTAAAGCTCTGGTGGACGTGACCGGAATCGAACCGGCGACCCCTGCTTGCAAAGCCAGGGCGAAGTAAAATCTAAGTCGTTGTTCAGGCTGCGCTTAACACGACGAATCCACCAGACCAACCCCTCTTGTTGCCGACGACAAAGGTTGCAATCCAACCCACGGGCAAGGATGACACGGGGAGCTTCATTGGACCTTTCTACCCCAAGCTGCCCAAAAGACGATCTCCTCACTCGGGGGACGCACGAAAGCTAGCCTTGTCTTCAGTAAGCGTCGGTCTCTCGCTCTAATGCCGCTTAGCAGTAGCTTTTACGTCTGGACTACAACAATCGGCCTCGCCGTCAATTAGGATTTGGGCTCCCAGAAATCACAAGCCAATCGTGTCCAATGCCTTCTCTCCCGCATGAATTGCCACCGCGATCACAATGCCGGACAGGATCAGACCCAGAAAGGCGATAAAGATCGCGATAGCTCTTGATCCCCGCGTGACTGGCCGTATATCCCCGTATCCAACGGTGGTTCCGGTGATAAATGACCAATAGAAACTGTCAAATCGTGACCAGCCCTCTTTCTTTCCCACGAATTGCCCTAAAAGTGTTATCGCCGTCGCCAAGGTAAACAGTAGCGGGAACGTCACCCCCCTCCTGTACCGCAGTTGCGGTGCAGAAAAAATCTTCAGGCATGGTGACGAGAATGAAGTCAGCCAAGTGAATTGCTTTGCGGCGGCAAGGGTCTAGCAGATTGACCGTGACCTACCGCTTCGCCGGTTCCTTGTTGTGTTGCGAGATTCCTTTTGGTGTCGCAGATTCGTAAGCACAGCGAAATCCGAATGTCGCAGTCCAGAAGTCGGGTTCGGCAAAGCCGCGTTCGGAATTGCGAAGTTGCTTGGGAGCGTATCCCCACGAGCCGCCGCGCACGACTCGCGCAGTTCCAGCTGCTGGCCCATGTGGATCTTCCATCGGCGATTTTGCGTACCAGTCGGGCGCGTGCCAATCGTCGACCCATTCCCACGCATTGCCAGCCATGTCGTAGAGGCCATATCCATTGGGTTCAAAGTGAGCGACGGGAGCCAAACGCGAATAGCTATCGTCGTAACCGACAAAAAACTCCCATCGAGGGAACGCATGATGGAGTTGCTCGTCCGGGCCATTCGCAAACTGGCGACCGTTTACAAGGGGAATTGGTGCATCACCCCACGGAAACTTTTCTTCTTCTTTGCCTCCCCGCGCGGCATACTCCCATTCGGCTTCAGTCGGGAGTCGCCCGCCTGACCAGCGGCAATAGGCATCGGCATCAGCCCAGGAAACCTGGACTGCTGGCCATTGATCGTCTGCAGGCGTGCCATCGGCGTACGGTCTGCGAAACGTCAGGCCTGATACCCATTGCCATTCGCCGCTAGTCGAATTCCAGTCGCGCCCTCGACCCGTTGTTTCAGCGCGAGTGTGATAACCAGTTGCGGCAACAAATTCACTGTAAGAGTGAACTGTAACTTCGGTCGCCGACATCCATATGTCGTGTGAGAAATGGACCTTGTGCCGCGGAAGCTCGCCTGCATCGCAACTGGAGTCACCGATGACGCAGCCCATCGTGAACTCCCCGGCTGGAATGTGAATTGGTGTACGGCTAGTGTCACGAACTTCGTTGGCACTCATCATTCGGAACCCTTCGAGAGCACCGCTATTTCCGGGCTTAGCCAAGAGACTACGGCGATAGTATTGAGTCGCCTTGGCAATCTCGTTGCGCTCCCGATACAAATCACCGAGCACATTCAGAGCGAAAAAGTCGTTTGGGTATAGATCGACGAAGAATTCATACAGTTGAATCGTCTTGTCGTTTTTCTCCTGATCCAGAAATTTCAATCCCAGCATGTGCAATGCCCCAGGCGTTAGAAGAGGGATGCCGGACGCTTGCGTTCCGAAGGCGTGCTGAGCAGCGACCAGACCGTCGATGGTGCCACTGGAAATCGATTCAGAAACCAGTTCTTGTGCGCTCGGAGCTTTTGTCATCGGCAGCAGAAGCTCTGAAGTCGGATCTCCGGGATTAGCAGCGTCAGCCGGAACCAGAGTTGCGAGTGACCGCAAGCCTGTCTGAGTATGTGTCATCTCTTGGCTCAAGAACTTCAGCACAGTGCTCGCGACGAGCGGATAAGCACGCTGGCCTGATGGCGCTGCCTTTCCAGTGACAATGGAACTGATGATCGGCGAGGCGATGAAGTCGTGATGGTGGACATCTTTGAAACGGATAACCGTTCTGTCACTCATTGCGAGCGATTGAACAATGGTCAGGTTCTCTTCAGGGTCTCCTTCAGCCTTTAGCACAAGGAGAGGAGATCGAAACTTCGTGACATCATAACCAGTTGCCTGGCGCAGGATATCAACCGTGTGATCGAATGCAACGGTGCCGTCCAGACTGATCACGGCTTTGACGTTGGGATTTCGCATCGCTACGACGATCGACGCTCCTCCCCCAAAGCTGAACCCGATCAGGCCGATCTTCGTGGTGTCGATGTTCGGTCGGTTCCGCAAGGCCCCAATCGTGAATTCAATATCACGTACTTGCTGTTCCTGGCCGGCAACATCGAAGGTCATGCCGAGTGGTGAGTCGCCTTGCGAGGGACTCAGCGCAACAACATACCCGTGGCTGGCCAGGTACTCCGCAGTGGGTGTGTGCGTTAGAGGAATCGCGCCATAACCCGGTGCGTACACGATTAAAGGGAATTTGCTCCTTGCGCCCTGGGCACCGCGCAGCGCGAACGTCGGTGTTTTGAGAAGACGAAGGACTGAGGCTTCCGATTCTTTTGGAAACCATTCCTTTCGATAACGTTCTATGGCCTCACGATCTCGCGCTACAGAGTTGCCTGCGGCTGTGACTGACGACTCATAAAGGACCACATAATCAGCGAATGGCATCGTTTTGCGAGACTGCGCGCCTTTTTTTTCGACCGGATACCACAGACTCACTTGAATTGGGCGCTCTGCTTCTTGACCATAGGAGCGGCTTGCATCACGCAGGTGCAGGACTGTAAAGCCGACCTCGTAGGGACCAGGTTCCAGTCCTCCCCAAAGAATCGGATTGGCAAGAGCCGTGGTGGTCCAAATCATCTGAGACAGGCACAACAGCAAAGTTCGTCGTCTCATTGCTTCTGCTCCACTTTAGCGATAGTTACCAAAGGTTCGCTCTCGCTGATTGGAGGAGTAACAACCACCATGGTGAGAAGGCCATCGAATGGAGCGACAACTTCCTCGATCTGCTTTCCAAAGAAATCGGTGATGTATCCGAGCCTTGCGCCTGCTCGGACTGACTGTCCCGCTTCGACCAATGGATAAAAAAGGCCTGTGCGTTCACTGCGTAGCGTCTGTTCTCCCCTAATTAAGGTGAACGTGCCAACTGGCGGAGGAGATCCACTAACCATTCGTAGGTGCTGGAGCAGCTGGTGAACACCGCGCTCGATCCTCGCGATTGCTTCTTCTGTAGGCCGCCCCAGTTGTCCCGATTCGACGGCAAGGGCCGGCTTGCCGAGAAGTGTTGCCGCGTTGGTGCTGTACGTCGCCTTAGCGAACTCCGTAGGTCGGCCTGTTGCCGCTTTGATTAAATCAAAGCCGAAAGACTCGGCCATCGCCTTGGAGGCGGCAACAAGCTTGGGGTCTGGTACGTCCGCGTAGTACACGACGTAGTTGCGGAGCATCTCGTTGTTATCGCCGCTATGAATGTCCACCACGAAGTCTGCGGGTTTCATGACTTTCTCAACGAGAGTGAACGCAATTCGCTCGCTGATGGAACCTTCCGCCGAGCCAGGAAATACCCTGTTCAGATTCTTGCCGTCGGTTGGTCCGTAATAGATGGTCCGCCTAAGAAATGACGGTACATTTGCAACCTGGACTAGAATCACCGTGCCGGCAAGTTGCTTGGCGTCGAGAGATGCACGAACTCGCTGAAGCGCGAGGATCGGCGCGTATTCTGATCCATGAACTCCTGCGATGAGCGCCAGTATCGGACCGGGATTCGTTCCGCGAATTATGGTGACTGGAATGTTGGTGTCACCGTCTGTTCCGCCTGAAACTGGCAAGAGGCCTGACGCAACTTGGCCAGGCTTAGCCTCAATCGTGCCCAACGTAAATTGTGACTGGCAGCGTGCAGGCAGGCATATAAGCAGAATCACCAACAGCAATTCGATCTTCAAGCAACGTGGCATGTAGCCTCCTCAATCAAAGGTCCCAAAGGACCTGCGCTAGATTCACCTAACTCGGCAAGCCTTTGTTTGCCACTTCAGTGAGGGTTGACGCGAGCACGTCCAGTTCACTCGGAGTTGTAAACGGATAAGGAGATACCCACAGTGCAGGAAAAGCGGAATCTCTGATCGGCCAGGCGGAAATCTCGCGTTTCGTGTACAGGTATTCGTAGAGCTTGACTGGCTCGACGCCATCAATCACTAGCGACGCAATACCGCACGAGTGCTCCGGTTCGAGGCTTACGTTGAATCGGCAGCGGGAATGACCGACAAGCTGGTCCGCCCAGAGCCTCTTTAAGTAGCGATACCGAGCCGCCATGTTCTCGAAGCCGATCTTCTCGTGAAGGTCGAGAGCGTCATTTACTGCCGCGAATGCCGTCACGGGGGCGGTGCCACGGTGCTCGAACTTGCGGATGTCATCAGCTTCCTTCTCCGCTGCGCCATACAGAGGCCACACCGAACGGATGCGCTCCCGCTTCACGTATAGAAGGCCCGTGCCGGTCGGGGCAAAAACTCCCTTATGAAGCGACGTGCCATAAAAGTCGCAATCCATGGCTTTGAGATCGACGGGCATACAGCCAAAGGTCAATGCACCATCTGCAATCACGCAGGCGCCAGCTTTGTGCGCAATGTCGGATATCGCTCGTGCCGGGAAGATTTGGCCAACCGGGTCTGACAGATGGCTGAACATCACAGCTTTGGTACGAGGGGTGATTGCCTGAAGAAAAGGCGTTACCAAATCATTTGGGTGCTTCGCTGGAACCGGCAACGCAATCGACCGAACCTTAATTCCATCTCGCCTTTCTCTCTGCGCCCATGCATTCAGGAACGTTCCGTAGTCCTGAGTCGTGATGACAACTTCGTCGCCTTTGCTGAGATCGAGACCGAAAATTACATTGCATATTCCTTCTGTGGTGTTGCGCGTTAGTGCAATTTCATCCGAGGAGGCATTCACGAGTCCGGCGAGACGGGCCCGTAGAGCTTCTTTCTTCTTCGATCCAAACACTTCTCCCGCGTGCGCCAGAGGCCAGGAGTTCCAGCCGCGCTCCTTGTTTAAGAAGGATTCATGCGTAGAAGCGGGAGTAGGGTTGAACGCAAGGCAATTGAACCACTTGTGCCCTGGATCGGGAGTAAAGGCATTGCGATAAGTCGTCCAGAAAGCTTCGTCGCGTGCGGCTGCATCTGGACCGGCTGCCGTTAGCTTTTCAGCCGCGTGCATAGCGCGCGCAAAGCCACTTCCTGAAGCCAGCGCGATGCTACCTGCTATGCGTCCGGCGACTGATAGGAATTCACGTCTATCCTTCATGACTTGCCTCCTTTTTGAATTTAGAACTTGCTCTCTCTGGGATCAGGCGGCTTGAGCCGCAGGTCGTTTCTCTGCCCGCGCACGTCCGACAAGACCGACACAATGTCCTATTCAACCAATGAGCCACGATTAGAAAAGAGCTTCCGACCAGAGTGATGAGGACCTCCAAGCGGTGTGATGGAAGCAGGGAGCCAGCGTATGCACCGACCGTGACGCCCAAGATCCCGATGCTCAAAAGAAGCAAAATTAGTTTTTGACGATGAATCTTGTACCCGGTCCAAAACGCGATTAGTCCCACCGCCGCCAGCAGGTACGCAAGCGCGCGGTGAACGGCTTCATCTCCAGGGATGATATGAACCAGTGTCGGCGAGAAGGCCAGGATAATTGGCAATAACACACAATGAATCAAGCAGAGCGTGGATGTCCCGATTCCGACAATGTCCCAATTGATTCTCGACAGACTATTCGGCACAGAAGACATTAGTTGTTGCTCCTAGCATCGGTGGATTTCGCATGGCAGACTGGAATGCTCAATATCAACACGCTGATCAGCCCGGCAGCAAAACCAGTTATCCAAAGCTGGGCATCTGCTCTTCGATAGGCACGACGCGTACTCATGCAACCCTTCCGCCGATAAGCACCCGATATCGTTCCATGACCGGAATGAACAAGTTTGTGATGAGGTGAGGACAACCCTTTTCGGTGTCATCGACCTGGGTGTACCAAGCGCATGGGACACTCGGCTGGCAGGACGGACGTCAGAACGCCACGCAGGAAGACTGCGCGCTATTCTGTCCTCGGTGGCGGAACGTTAAGTTGTGGGTGGAGCGCGGTCTTGCGCGGGACGGGATTGAATGGAAACAAAAGTTTCAAGACTGATCTGAAGGGTATAACGGCTAACAAGTGGAACGAAATGCAAACTAGCGGGTGCGGAAGTAATGCCATTGGTACCACTATGCGCAGATAGGCAAATTCCGCAGTGCGACTCGTCAACCGGCCTCGCTCCGCGATGGCTATGCGCCAGGGTGGCGCTTGCGAGCGCGATAACCGCCATGGCGGCTACAACGGCGAGTACGCGAGAAGCAGGAGTCCGGCCCATAATGGTTCTGTTGCTGGCAATATTGGACGTTGCATCTCGACTTGTCAAGGCGTACACACACGCGACGATCATTTGCTATGCTGCCCGCATGAACGAGTTAGCGGTTGACCGCGAAGCGATTGCCTATCACGGCAAACGACTGGAATATTTCACGATTGCCTGGAATAGCCTCGAAGGCTTGATCGGCATTGGTGTAGGGGTAATCGCCGGCAGCATTTCTCTCGTCGGCTTTGGAATCGACAGCCTGATCGAGGTCACATCGGGTGCCACACTTCTATGGCGCATGTCCGCAGATGCCAATGTCGAGCGGCGGGGACAAAACGAAAGATTGAGTTTGAGGATTGTCGGCGGCTGCTTCCTCGCTTTGGCCGCCTATGTCACCTATGAAGCTGTCTTGGTTCTGATATGGAGGTCCGCTCCGCAGCACAGCATCCCAGGAATTGTGCTAGCTTGCGTCTCCCTGATCGTCATGCCAATCCTTTCCCGTGCCAAAAAGAGAGTGGGAAATGCCCTGGGTAGTGCAGCCATGCATGCCGATGCACGACAGACTGATTTTTGCGTATACCTCTCAGCGGTCCTGTTGGTCGGGCTGTTGCTTAATGCAATTCTGGGGTGGTGGTGGGCAGATCCAATCGCGGCTCTGATCATGGTTCCCGTGATTGCAAAAGAGGGGATTGATGGGATAACAGTCAAGGCTTGCTGCTAGCGGCCAGCCACCTTCTCCCCTTTGTGTAGTCCTGCTGTTGGTTTTTCTAGCGGTGGTAGCGACACGCAGATACCCTTCACGCCTTCGTACGTTTGGCGGTTGGTGAAACGCAGCGAACTGTTGTTCGGTGTACCGATCGGCCTCACTGCATCAACGAGCAGCGTCGGCGGGGTTGTGAAGTTCAACTTTAAATTGAATTCCAGCCGAAAACCGTACTGTAACAGGAGCGGAACGTTTCTGGCTTGGTGATCATTATAGAATCGCCGGGGCGGCGGCTTGTCCGAGCAGAGCGTAGCGATACGAAGGAGAGGCGAACCAATCTTCAAGAATGGCGGGGACGACGAGACTCTTCACCCGGCAAAGCTCGGAACCGAGGAGGCCGATGAAGCAGGAGTTACGAGAGCAATCAACCAAGCACAACTGCGCAGAAACACGGGTGTCTCAGGAAAAACAAAAAATCTTACTTGACGGAGCCGACTTCGTTGAGATGTCCTCGAGACCTATCTAAATCTCAAAGTCCGGTCACCCACTAGTCAGGCGCAACAGAAGGTTGCATCAAAAGTTTTCAGTCATCCAGATATTGGCAGTCATGCTCCATAGACAAATGGCGAGATGACGGCCATCCGGCGACGCCACGGCCCACGGGACGGCGGGCCCACTCAGGAAAAGTGTGTTGGATGGCTGCACAACTCCTTTGGATTCCCAAAGGACATGGGAATTACCTTTTAGGTCGACCTGGAACAATGTGGATCCTTCGTCAGTAAGGCTGGAGA
>Ga0335085_10017135_pt1 | contig 10449 bp, 8 predicted proteins | sample Lox_Sample_45_FD_206712 | JGI IMG/M metagenome (GOLD analysis project Ga0335085, IMG submission 206712) | Soil microbial communities from Loxahatchee National Wildlife Refuge, Florida, United States - Lox_Sample_4.5 | ecosystem: Environmental > Terrestrial > Soil > Wetlands | place: USA: Florida...
TGGGACAAGGCGGGGAACACGTACATCAGCGACGGATACATCAATTCGCGCGTGGCGAAAATCGATAGGAACGGCGACTGGGTGAAATCGTGGGGGACGCCGGGCGATGGGCCGGGACAGTTCAACACGCCGCACAACATTGCGGTCGACGATCAGGGAAACGTCTACGTGGCGGATCGGGGCAATGCGCGCATACAGGTGTTTGACGGCGACGGAAATTTTCTGCGGCAGATCAAGATTGATGTGCCGGCGCCGGCGGATGCGCGTCCGGCGATCGGCGCGAAGCCGACGGCGACGACCGGGACGATGGCGCCCGGCGCTCCGTGGACGGTGTGCATCACGCCGGGTCCGAATCAGGTGCTGTACACGTCCGATGCGTTTCCGGGGAGGATTTACAAGTTGAGCCTCGATGGGAAGGTGCTCGGCTGGCTGGGGAAGTCAGGGAAGCAGCCGGGGGAGTTTGGGTGGATTCATGAGATGGCGTGCCCGAGCGAGAATACTTTGTATGTGGCGGAGTTGTTGAATTGGCGGGTGCAGAAACTGATCTTGGAGGGGAAGTAAAAAAGAGGGATCCTTCGGGTCGCTTCGCGCCCCTCATGATGACGGGCCTGTGCTGCAAGGCGCCAAACATTCACGGCTGAGAAAAACGAGAGGGGTTCTTCGGGCCGCTCTCCGCGGCCCTCAGAATGACGGCTTAAGAATAAGAAAAGGAAAGAAGAAAAAGAACGCCAATCAGGAGATTGGCGCTCCCAGGAAAACCCTCACAGCCAAGAGTGGCTGTGCCACAACGGAAAACCTACACAGCCAAGAGTGGCTGTATCACAACGGCGGAAATCGTCCAGCGACAGAAAAACCAAGAGAGGTCCTTCGCCCGTCCGTATTCGCGGACGGGCTCAGGATGACGATCAAAAACCGAAGCGATCAGGTGGCGGAGGCGGCCTTTTGGGCTTGCCTGTCCTCGTAGGTGGGGCCGTAGATCGAGGGGACTTTGCCGCCGGCGGCGCGGAGATGCGCGGAAAGTTGGCCGCGGTGGTGAATTGTGTGGTGAAGCGCGAAATCCACCCACATCACCGCGGGCATCTGCATCACGCCGCGAAAATCGATGATTTGAGCGAGTTTCTCCGTCGGCAGAGCTCTCAAATCCGCCAGACTCTTTTCGACTTCGGCGCCATACCATTTGGCGACGTCAGAGGGCGTCTTCAGCGACTCGGGAATGCTCTCGCTGAAATCAAACTGGCCGCTGACGACGCCGCGGAGGAAGGCGAGTTCGGCGCCGGCGATGTGCTTTGCGAGTTCAAGCGAGCACATGGAGGCGTCGTCGGGCTTGTAGCCGGTGTTATGGGCCGGGATGGCGTCAATGACGCGCTGCGTGGTCTTGGCTTCGTGTTCGAGGGTGCGAAGCGCGACTTGGTGCAAAATCTGGACCTGCTCGTTTGTCATTTGCATTGGGCGTTCTCCTTGCTGACTCAAGCGGATCTGTGGGCCGCCGGATTTGGCGGACCACAAGGGTAGCAGTTCTGAAGAAAAAGGCAAAAGCGACAGTCTGAGATGTAAGGGGGCAGAAGAGGGGTTCTTCGGGCCGTTTCGCGACCCTCAGAATGACGAAGTAAGCTCTGGCATTCGCAACGTTTTTTACATCGAGGAGTGGCTGCGCCATCGGCCGTGCGGTAGAATCTGGGCCTCAGTTTTGAGGGTCGAGCTGTATGCCGAAGGCGAAAGAACTTACGGTGGCGATTCAGGATCGGCCGGGGGCGCTGGGGAAGTGCCTGTCGATTATGGCTGAGCGCGGCGTGAATATTCTGGCGTTTCAGTCGTATGTGGAAGAGGGCGAGAGCCTGGCGCGTTTTCTGGTGGATGATGTGGCGGCTGGGACGAAGGCGCTCGGCGAGAACAGCATGATCTTTGAGGTCACCGACGTGGTGACGGTGCGGCTGGCGCATCGTCCGGGGGAATTGGCGCGGGCGGCGACGAAATTGGGCGAAGAGAAGATCAATGTGAATCATTCGTATTCGGGCGTCGAGCCGGGATCGAAATTGGCGCTGGCGGTGTTTGGCGTGGACAATTTGACGAAGGCGGCTGCTGCGCTGGATGCGATTGCGGCGCAGGAGCCGTGAAGCTGGGTTTGCGGCGGCGCGGCCTCGTGTAAATTGACTTAAGTCTGCGAGTTCCCTAACCTAAATTACTCACGAAAAGTGCCGCTGCCGATAGGGCAGATGCGCGCCGCGTGTGTGCTGAGAGGATTGCGAAAATATGGCTGACATGAAGTTGACGACGCGGGCGGAGGATTTCTCCGAGTGGTACAACCAGGTGGTGTTGCGCGCGGAGCTGGCGGATTATGCGCCAGTGCGCGGCTGCATGATCGTGCGGCCGTATGGCTGGGCGCTTTGGGAAAACATCACGGCGGCGCTGGACAAGCGTTTTAAGGCGACGGGGCACGTGAATGCGGCGTTTCCGCTGCTGATTCCGCAGAGTTTTATCGCGAAGGAGCAGTCGCATGTGGAGGGATTTTCGCCGGAGCTCGCTGTGGTGACTCATGGCGGGGGCGAAAAGCTGGAAGAGCCTCTGGTGATCCGGCCGACGTCCGAGACGATCATCGGGCACGCGTATGCGAAGTGGATTCAGTCGTATCGCGATTTGCCGATTTTGATCAATCAATGGAACAGCGTGGTGCGTTGGGAGCTACGGACGAAGCTCTTTTTGCGCACGCTGGAATTTTTCTGGCAAGAGGGCCACACCGCGCACGCGACGCCCGAAGAGGCTGAGGCGGAGACGCGGCAGATGCTGGACGTTTATACGGATTTTGCGATCAACGAGGCGGCCGTGCCGGTGATTCCCGGGAGAAAGTCGGCGGCGGAGCGGTTTGCGGGCGCGGACCAAACGTATTCGATCGAAGCGATGATGGGCGACGGGAAGGCGTTGCAGGCGGGGACGTCGCACAATCTGGGGCAGAATTTCGCGAAGGCGTTTGAGATTCGTTATCTCGACAAGGCGGGCGTGTTGCAGCACTGCTGGACGACTTCGTGGGGGCTTTCGACGCGATTCGTGGGCGCGATCATCATGGTGCATGGAGACGATCAGGGGCTGATTTTGCCTCCGCGACTTGCGCCGTATCAGGCGGTGATTGTGCCGATCTTCAAGACGGATGAGGAGCGGGCGACTGTTTTCGAGAATGCGCAGCGGCTGCGGAAAGAGTTGGTGGACGCGGGTGTGCGCGTAAAAGTGGATGAGCGCGAGGGGATGAGCCCCGGTTTCAAATTTAATGACTGGGAGATGCGCGGTGTGCCGCTGCGGATCGAGCTTGGGCCGAAGGATGTGGCGAAGGGATCGGTTGTGCTGGCGCGGCGGGATCGGCCCGGCAAGGAAGGGAAGTCGTTTGTGCCGCAGGCGGGAATTGGCGCGGCGGTGACGGCGGCACTCGAGGAGATTCAGAAGGCGCTGCATGATCGGGCGCTGGAGTTTCGCAAGGCGAATACGGTTGAGACTTCCGATTATGAGGAGTTTAAGAAGGCGGTCGAGAAGGGGTTCGCGCTCTCGTGGTGGTGCGGCGGCGGCGATTGCGAGGCGAAGATCAAGGAAGAGACAAAGGCTACGATGCGTTGTATACCGCTCGATCAGGAACGCGGGGATGGGAAGTGCGTTTATTGCCAACAGACCGCGCACGATAAGGCAATTTTTGCGAAGGCGTATTAGCTGAATTCGCCTGCAGATTACGCGAAGGGGTGTGCGCTCACTTGCCGACGCAAAGGCTGGTCGCTGCGGTACGTTTGTCAAACATGGAGATGCCGTTAAGGATCGTTTCGATGACGGTTTCTTCGCCGATGGCGGAATTAATCATTAGATGGAAGCGGTGCCGATCTGGCCATTCGACGCCAAAATATTGTTTGATGAAGGCGGCGCGATCCTGATCGACAGTTTCGGCAAGCTGAGTGGCCTCGACTTCCGTCTTTCCCTCCGCTCGCAGCCGCTGGATTTTGGCCTGAAGCGGGGCATAAACGAATACGTGAAAGGCATCCACGCGATCCTGCAAATAGTATGCCGAGCCGCGTCCAACGATCACGCAATTGCCTGATTGCGCGGCGTCTTTTACCACTCGCTCGGCGACTTCACGAATGCAGTCGGTGTCCGCAATCTTGATGCGATGCGCGTTCTGGCTTCCCTCGTAGCTGCCCCGCATAAAGGCGCGCGCCAGGCGGTAAAACAGCGGATCTTTCTTTTCTTCGTGCTGTTCCACGACCTTGCAATCGCATTCCATCCGCCGGGCGATCTCATTCGTTAACAGTTGGTCCCATAACTTCCAGCCGAGTCGGTTCGCTACGGCCTTTGCGATGTCGGCTCCGCCGCTGCCATACTCCCGTTCAATGGTGAGCACTCGAATCATCGTTATTTGCCAGCCGCAGACTCACTATTCCAACGAAACCGGCCGGGCTCCCGGATGGTTTCTCTTTAACGCAAAAGACAGCGCAAACATGATCGCAGCCAGTATCGACAACACAAGGAAGGTATCAATATAAGCCAACGTCGTCGCCTGCACAATTACGGTCCGGTAGAAGAGCGCAAGAGATTGCTGCGCCGCGCGGATGCTGTTCGCGCCGCCCGCTCCCAGCCGGGCCGCCAGCGCCCCGGCGCCGCCAACGAAATTCGAATGGCCGGGCGTCAGGTTTCCCACGAGATAATTCTGATGAACCTGCGCACGGCGCGCAATCAATGTCGTCACCATCGATGTGCCAACGCTGCTGCCGATGTTCCGCATGAAATTGATCAGGCCCGCCACGCTGTTGCTCTTTTCCTGCGGCATGCCGATATACGACGTTATATTTATCGGTACGAACAGAAAGCCCAGGCCCGCCACCTGCACGACCCTCAACCAGGCTGCGCTCCTGAAGCTGATGAGAAGGTCGAGATGCTGCGTCGAATAGTACATAGAGAATGCGAGGAGCAGCCAGCCCGTCGCTACAAGATATCGCGATTGCACCTTCGTGGTAAGAACGCCCACGACGGGCATCATGAAGAGCAGCAGAAGCCCTCCTCCTGAAAGCACGAGTCCGGCTGACTCCGCCGTATAGCCCATCAGCGACTGCAAAAAGAGCGGCATCATCACGAGGCTCGAGAAAAGCATCAGGCCGAGGATGAACATCATCCCGTTTGCGCCCAGGAAGTTCAGATTCTTAAAAAGCTTCACGTCCACGACGGGAGCCTTGTAAAACCACTCCCAGACGGCGAGTGAGATCAGCCCAACCGCCGCGAGGACTGCAAGCGTCAAAATAAAATGCGATCCAAACCAATCGTCCTCCTGGCCCTTGTCGAGCATTACCTGAAGCGCTCCTACGCCCAGAATCAGCAGCGAGACGCCAACATAATCAACCCGCAAGATCGCTCCTGAAACACGCTTAGCCCATGGTGGATCTTCGATGAGCCGCAGCACGAGGAAGAGGGCGAAGATGCCAACGGGGAGATTGATGAAGAAAATCCAGCGCCAGGTGTAATTGTCCGTAAGCCAGCCGCCCAGAGTCGGACCAATCGTCGGCGCCACGATTACCGTCACGCCATAAAGCGCAAAAGCCAGACCGCGCTTTTCCGGCGGAAACGTGTCCGCCAAAATCGCCTGGGCGATAGGCTGAAGCCCGCCGCCTCCGAGCCCCTGTAACACACGGAAAAAGATAATCGCGCCCAGCGTCGGTGCGATCCCGCAAAGCAACGAGCTGATCGTGAAAATCGTAAGGCAAATAATGAAGAAACGCTTCCGGCCAAAGACCGTGACAAACCAGCCGCTGATTGGCAGCACGATGGCGTTCGAAACGAGGTAGGAAGTCAGGACCCAGGTGCTCTCGTCATTGCTTGCGCCTAGATTTCCCGCCATGTACGGCAGAGCGACGTTTGCGATGCTCGTATCGAGCACTTCCATGAACGCCGCCATCGCAACGACTACGGCGATCAACCAGGGATTGAAACTAGGCTGCCATGCTACCGGTCCAGCGGGCGCAGCCACTTCCGGCTGCGCGCCCGCACCCTGCAGCACGCCATCCGCATTCGACGCTTGGGCTGCGCTTGCCATAGCTCAAAAGCCTTCCGCTCCGCGGGCCGCCTCCAAGCGTGTCTCGCCAGCCAACCGGAGCCCTGGTGCCCGGCAGGATTCGATGGCTTCCCAGGCCTCAAGGATTCAATAGCCGCCTTAACGAACGCCGTGGTGGCGACGTCAGGGCAGCGGGCACAGCATTTCCGGTTTTGCCGCGTTCCGGTCGGTTAACTCATCGTAAACAGACCATATTGTTGAGCCTACCCCTGGACGGGACGGAGTGCTAGCTTGGGTGTGGGCGATCTGCCACGCCGCGTATAACTCCTCCCGCAGGTCGCTATGACCTTATGCCATACTTTGGGGAATCCGGGGGCGAGGCCAGCCGCTGCTTGAGCGAGCGGGGCGGGGCGAAGCTTAAGACGCTGATCACCCTGGCCATCGTCTTCAGCATGGGGTTCGCTGCCTTCAAGATCGTTCCTCCCTATTTTGCGAACTACCAATTTCAGGATGCGATCGAGACGGAGTCGCGTTTTGCACTAACAGGTTATCCCAAGCGAAATCAGGACGATATAACGAATGAAGTCTACAAGAAGGCGCAGGATCTGGGTCTGCCTGTGACGCGAGACGCGATCCATGTGGACATGACTGGCACGACCTGCGACATTACGCTGGACTACTCGGTCCCTATCGATCTGAAGGTCTATGAGTTCGTAGTGCCGTTCCACGATCACGCAGACAACCACACCATCTAAGAATCGCGCTAGAATGGCAAGGCGCGTGATTAACGTCATTCTGGTGCCGCTTCCCGCCTGCGGTGCTCAGGGCGGTTGCGTCCAAGGGGCCGGCCGCAGCGAAGGCTGTAGGTTGAGACGACTTGGGGTCTAAGCGGAGAGACGCTTGCGCATTCGAATTACCCGCGGTTTTTGGAGTTCCCGTGTTGGCATCGCGATACTCGTGGTGTTTCTGGCCGCGTTTGTCGCGGGCGCCGGGGTATTGACCTATTACTATGTCGCGTTCGGCAAGCTGATCGACCAGCGTCTGACGGGGCAGATATTCGAGAATACTTCGGCCGTGTACACGGCGCCGGGGCGGATATTCACCGGCGAATCGCTGCGTGAATCGGAATTGACGAGCTACCTGCTGCGCGCCGGGTATCAGGAAAGCGATGTGGCTGGTTCGCCCGGTTACTTTAAGGTTTCCGGCCCCGTGGTGGATATACGCCCCTCGCCCGATTCGTATTTCCGCGGACGCAACGGATTGAGGGTGGTCTTTTCACCCTACGGCGTGGACCGCATCACGCAGTTGCCGACGAATACGCCCGCCGCGACCGCCGAAATCGAGCCGGAACTTCTTACCAACCTTTTCGACAGCGCGCGGGAAAAGCGGCGAATCGTGAGATACGACGACCTGCCGCCGGACCTGATTCATGCGCTACTCGCAGCGGAAGACAAGCGCTTTTTCGAACATGGCGCTCTGGATTTCGTGCGTGTGTTTGGGGCAGCGTTTTATGACCTGCGCAGCGGCGAGAGGGCGCAGGGTGCGAGCACGATCGACATGCAGGTGGCGCGGACGTTTTTCTTCACGACGCGGCGCATTTGGAGCCGGAAGCTGAAGGAAGTCTTGATGGCGGCCGAGCTGAACGAGCGCTTTTCGAAAGAGCAGATTTTGGAGCTTTATGCGAACGACATCTATCTGGGCAATCGCGGGAGCTTTTCGATCCGTGGATTCGGGGAAGGCGCACAGGCCTATTTTGGGAAGGATATTCGAGAACTGAATCTTGCGGAGTGCGCATTTCTCACGGCAATTATCCGCTCGCCTAATCGTTATTCCGCCGCGGAACACCACCTCGATCGCGCCGACGAGGCGCGCGACCGCGTGCTGGCGCAAATGGTGGAGGACGGCTACATCACCAAGAATCAAGAAGAGCAGGCGAAAAAGACGAAGCTGCAGTTCGTGAATGGCGGCACGAACAGCAGCGCGGCACCGTATTTCGTCGACATGGTGAAGGATCACCTGTTGGGGAAATTCTCGGAAAACGACCTGGCGACACAAAGCTATCGCATTTACACGACGCTCGATCCGGATCTTCAAGATGCCGCGGCGCAAGCGGTGCAAATCGGCATGCAGGACGTGGACAAGCTGCTCGCGCGGCGCTACGCGATATGGAAGAAGAGCGGCCAGGCGGCGCCGAAACCTCAGGTGGCGCTCGTGGCGCTCGACCCGAAGACGGGGGAAATTCGCGCCCTCGTCGGAGGGCGCAACTATGGCGAGAGCCAGTTGAATCATGCGCTCGCCCGGCGGCAGCCGGGTTCGGTATTCAAGCCGTTCGTTTATGCGGCAGCTTTTAACGATGCGATACAGAACGAGGAGCCGGTGGTGACGCCGAGCACGACGGTGGACGACGTGCCGACGACGTTCGAATTCAACAATCAAGACTACACGCCGAACAATTACGGCGAGGAGTTCTATGGCACGGTGACTGTGCGCGATGCTCTGATGCACTCGCTGAACGTGGCCACGATCAAAGTGGCGGAGATGATCGGCTATCAGCGAGTGGTCGATATGGCGCGGCAGATGGGTGTGCAGGATAACCTGATGGCGACACCCGCCCTGGCGCTGGGGGCTTATGAGATGACACCGATCGAGGTGGCAGCGGCATATACGGGCTTTGCCGACGGCGGAGTGCGTGCAGAGCCGCTCTTCATACGGAGCGTGGTAGACGACGAGGGGGATACGGAAGAGACGAACACGCCACGGACGCGGCTGGTGCTCGACCCGCGCGTTTCGTTCCTGGTAACGAGCCTGCTGGAAGACGTGATCAATCACGGAACGGGAAACACGGTACGCGCGATGGGATTCGATGCTCCGGCGGCGGGAAAGACGGGCAGTTCACATGACGCATGGTTCTCCGGTTACACGTCCAATTTGCTCTGCGTGGTCTGGGTCGGGTTCGACGATAACCGTGACATCATCCTGACCGGCAGCCAAGCCGCTGCGCCAATCTGGGGCGAATTTATGAAGCGCGCGGTTGCGTTGCCGGAGTACCACAGTACGGCGAATTTCGAACCTCCGGACGGCGTGGTCGAGCAGGAAATCGATCCGGATACGGGCATGCTGGCCGCGCCCGCTTGTCCCAAGATGGTGCCCGAATATTTTCTGGCAGGAACGCAACCGACGCAGTATTGCGATTCGTCGAATGCTGGCGCGCAAGCCGGCGGACCAGAGGAGTGGCTATCGCACCTTTTCAGCGGCGGGGGTAGTCCCCCACCGCCACCAGCGCCGGGCAGCGCGCCCGCTTCGAATCGTCAACCGGCTGTCGCAAGCTCACCTCCTGTTCGAGAGCCTTCACAGGATGAGGCCGCGCGGCCGGATCAACAGGAGGAGAAGAAAAAGAGCGTGCTCAGCAAGATATTTGGTATCTTTGGAGGAGACGACAAGCAGCCTGCGGACAATTCAAAGCCACAGCATTAGGGGAGGGATCCGCCGGCTTTAGGCTCCGATGTGGCAAAAGGAGAAGGGCTATGAGGAATCTTGCCCTCTTCGCCGTTCCCGCAGTACTCATTTTCACCCTGTCCGTGCACTCCCAGGAAAATGCGGGTGCGTCCGTTAACCAGACGTCAGCATCCACTGCGCCCGCAATGACGCCCGCGCAGAACGCCGAAATGCGCGCGGACATTCTGATGGCTCGCAAGGAATATGCCGCGGCCATTGATGCGTACCTCTCGATTGCCCGTGACCGGAAACTGTCTGTGGAAGAGCACAGGGGCTTCTTCGCACGTCTTTTCGGTGGAAGCGGCGAACCCAAGGGAGACACGCAGGAGCGGCACGGCGATGCGGTTCTGTTCAATAAGCTCGGAGTGGCCTATCAGGAGTTGGGCGGAAATGACGCCGCCGAGTCTTACTACAAGCGTGCGGAGGCCGCCGACAAGACGTTTTCGACGCCGGTGAACAATCTCGGGACGCTGGAATATGGGCTGCACCACTACTCGAAGTCGGTTAATTACTACAAGCGTGCGCTCAGGATGGGGGCGGCCCAGGCGACCGTCTACAGTAATCTAGGCTACGCGTATTACGCGTCGAAGAAGTACGACTTGGCGATGGACTCATTCGGCAAGGCCCTGGCGATCGATCCGACGATCTTCGATAACCACAGCGGCGCGGGCGGGTCGATCATGCAGCAGCGCTCGGCGCCGGATCCCGCGACGTTGAATTTCTTTCTCGCAAAGGCTTATGCCCGACTGGGTGACGCCGAGCGTGCGGCGCATTATCTGAAGCTAGCGCGGGACTACGGATACAAGGACATACCGTCGGTGAACAAGGACAAGGATTTTGCGACGGTGATCAAAGACCCCCGCATCCAGGACGTGTTGCAAAATCGGCCATCCTTCGACGCAGACTCAAAGCCTGTGGCGAACTGACGCCCGTATGAACGAAGC
>Ga0335085_10017136_pt1 | contig 10448 bp, 15 predicted proteins | sample Lox_Sample_45_FD_206712 | JGI IMG/M metagenome (GOLD analysis project Ga0335085, IMG submission 206712) | Soil microbial communities from Loxahatchee National Wildlife Refuge, Florida, United States - Lox_Sample_4.5 | ecosystem: Environmental > Terrestrial > Soil > Wetlands | place: USA...
CCACGCCGGAATGAACGGGTGCCGAATGACCGCATCGGCCGTGCCGAAATAGGTGTGCTCCGGTAACGGTGAGCACCGCGTGGGCCGGATGCGCTGCTGCGCGGCCCGGTACTCCGGGCGAAGCGAGACGCGCCCCGGACACCGCTTCCCAGATGGGGCGTTGCGCGGGAGAAGCGAAAAGCGAACTGAGGACGGCCACCTGTCGAGCGCGTCCGAACCGCGCAGCAGCGCGGCTGGGGCTCCGGTGACCCTTACGAGACGAAGCTAGCCAGGCATTCTCTTGAACGAGAAGCAGCTTGCCCGAGCCAAATGGAAATTACGCCCTCTAACGATATCAAGCTCAGCGGCGAGCGAAGCGAGTCCGCTGCAGCGCGTTGTTAGGCCACAGCTCCGAGCTACTGTGACTTGACGGCGAGCGCGCCGTTCTTGGTGTACGCCAGGCTGCCGTTAACCCAGACATTGACCGCGTATGTTCCGCCCGCGCAACTAGGGCCAGCCTTCACCGTAACCTCGACCTTACGGTCCGACTCCGAGCTAGACGCGTTCGCCTTCTCACCTGCTGCCACCATGAGTTTCGGTGCGGCGAGGATTGCGTTGGACTGCGGATCGCGGATTTCGGCGCTGACGAGGCACGCACCGGGCTGCTTGGATGACTGTTCGATTGTGGCCACGACCTTCGGTTCGGGCGTCGTGGGCCCGTCAGCGACGAGCATGAACGAACCCACTGCCATGAGGAGGATGGGCGTGGCAAGAACAAGGCGACGCGTAGTGCATTGCATGGCTGCCTTCCTTTCGAGAACCGCGATCCGCTTCGGTGGCCTAACGATATCAAGCTCAGCGGCGAGCGTAGCGAGTCCGCTGCAGCGCGTTGTTAGGTTGCACCCACCGGCTGCCGGCGAGCGAAAGGCGGCGCCAAAGCCTAAACGGATGGGCGGAATGCCACCCTCGGCGTAGGGATGGAGCGACGGGATAGACGAGCCTAGCAACGACGCGCGACGCATATGCGGCGAAGCGTGTGGCAGAGGCTAACGGCGGCGAGCAGCCAGTACCCCGCCCGCGGTGCCGAATGCAGCGACGAAGAAGGGCGCGGAGAAGATGAGATAGGACGCGACGAAGTCGGCGGACTTCAGGAACACGCGCCTCGGGAACGACATAGGCGGTGGAGGGACCTGGTGCGACCAGCGCGTGGCGACGTCGGCCGCATAGTGAGTGAACGCATTGAGCCCGGCGACTAGGCCGACGGCCAGAAGTAGACCGAGGAGCACGCCGACAACGACTCTCATCTCCTGTGCAACCTAACGATACAGCGTTCAGCGGCGAGGAGGAAGGAGCGCGAGCGACTGACGACGAGTCCGCTGCAACGGTTTGTTAGGCAGAAAGGAGGGACGCCACGGAGGGCACCGAGGAACGACACTGAAGGACGCTGAATGTGAGCGACCGCGAAGCCCTGTTTCGGCGACCGTGGAAGCTGCACGGGCAGCGAGCCTGATGGGCGACCTGAGGGACGGACGCCACGATGTGCTTTGAGCCGAGGCGCGACCAGTAAAGCGCGCGGCCGGCCCGTTTGGCTGAAACCCGCTGGACAGACCCGGCCACCTGGCCGGCCACGCGCTACCTACTCGAGCGCGCGGGTCCGAGCAGAAGTAACTACCTGAGCCGTTGATGCCTAACGATATCAAGCTCAGCGGCGAGGAGGAAGGAGCGCAGCGACTGACGACGAGTCCGCTGCAGCGCCGTGTTAGCCAGCCGCTGCCGTGGGATAGAGGGAGAGACGCACCGTGAAGCCGTAGGCAGATGCGAGCTCCGTAAGCGCTGGAGGCAGCCGGTAAGAGTGAGTGAAGGTTGACGACGGTTCCGAGACCGAGACCGTGAAGTCGAGCTCGGGTGAGCCGCGCCGAAAGGCTGTCCGCATGCGACGAAGCTCGCGCGCGTGCCTCTTGAAAAAGCGGATCGCGTCGCGAACCTGCTCGGGCAGATCGGTGCCTGGCGCCGAGCTCACGTCCACGTTAAACCCCGTGACGCGAGTGAGCTTCGAACCACCGGCCAAGAGTGGTTCGCCCGCGATGAACACGCGGCAAACAGGTAGGGAGGTGCGCGCCGTGAAGGAGCGCACGGCCGCCTTGGAGCCCGCCACGCGGAGAACGCAGCTCATGTGTCTTTCGGCTGGCTAACGATATCGAGTTCAGCGGCGAGAAGGAAGGAGCGCAGCGACTGACGCCGAGTCCGCTGCAATGAGGTGTTAGACCGCACCCAGCGCGGCCCGAGCGGACAGACGTGGAATGAGGGTAGCGAGAGATACGAACAGCGAGGAAACCCAGAATGACAGTGCTCGAAGCGCTGGGCGCCGTGTGTTCGGCTACTTCGGACGAGTGGGCGCTGGTGGTGCCGAAGGTGCTTCGCTACCAGGCAGGTTAAGCACGGGCCTTGCCCGGGCGCGCCGAGCAAAGTGCAGCAAAACGGCGCCGATGGCTCCCGCGAGGAGGGCTCCGGCAACCACGACCACGACCTCCTCGAGCGGAAAGAGCGAGAGAAAGGCGACGACGATGAAGCCGACGATGAGGAGCGCTGGTACTCCGGACATGGCAAGACGAGCTACGTGAATCGGCTCGTCGCTGTCAGTGTGCTTCACGCCTTCTTCCCTATGTGCGGTCTAACGATATCAAGCTCAGCGGCGAGGAGGAAGGAGCGCAGCGACTGACGACGAGTCCGCTGCAGCGCCGTGTTAGACGCCGCCGGGCTGCCGCTGGTAGACGACCGTGCCGTGGCCAGCCGTGCTGAGTTCGAGGCGAGCCTGTGAGACGCGGAATGAGTAAGCCACCGGAGTGCCGAGCGGCCCGAGGCCGAAGACGTAGGTGGCCGCCTCAAGATACCGAGAGGGGCCCAGCGCGCCGATCGGGGTGAGCACCAGTTCAGCGCCGGTAGTGCGAAAGTGACCGTGCACAGCGATGCGATAAGGAACGTATGTGGGGCCGCTCGGCCCATCGGCTACCGCTACTTCGGTGACGACGAGGCTGAACAGGTTGGGCGCGGCCAACGTAAGAACGCCGGGAAGGCTGCGGGCCGCAACGTGCGGGTTCGACCAAGTGCCGAGCAACCCGGCTTGGTCGGCAAACGCAGCCTCGTGCGAGGGAGCGGGCGAACAGGAAGCGATGGCGAGCCCGCCGAGGAACGCGACAACGAGGCGAGCCTTCATGCTCTTGCGGCGTCTAACGATACCAAGCTCAGCGGCGAGGAGGAAGGAGCGCAGCGACTGACGACGAGTCCGCTGCAGCGCGTTGTTGGGCGGCGTACACGCTGAAAAGCTAGCGACTAAGAGCCGAAGCGCTTGATGAGATAAGCGATGGCGAGCACTGGCAGTAGAAGAAGCGCGCCGAGTGGGATGTAGTGCTTTAGAAGAGCCGCCAGCAACTCCGCACGGGTGGTGGGGTAGTGAAGATACGAGTACAGAAATGTGCCGGCCACGGCGAGAACTAGGAAAGTGCCGAGAACTCCGTAGAAGCGGCAGCCCGCCTCGTGAACCTTGAACGAGAGGACGATACCCGGATACACGGCTTAGCCGCCCAACGATATCGAGTTCAGCGGCGAGAAGGAAGGAGCGCCAGCGACTGACGCCGAGTCCGCTGCAACGAGGGGTTAGGTGGCGACTACCGGACTTAGGGAGAAGACTTAAGGAGATGAACGCACTGTTTCCGAGTGACTTCTAGCGCGGCGGGGACTGGCTCCTGCAGACGTTTTAGACGAAGCTGACGCTCTGCGCGGGTTTCGGATTCCGAGAGGTCGGGGTCGAATGCTGCGACGCCGCTGCAGCCTAGCTTGCTGTGCGCTGCCTCCTGAAGGTAAAGAAGGGGCCGCATGGTGGCTAGTGCGCCGAGCGTAACCTCGAGTTCCTCACTGAACGCCGCGTCAGAGGCGCGACGGAGCCGAAAGGCTAAGCGTGCTGCGCAGGCATCGCCGCGAAAGAGCTGAGCCTCCAGCGGCGTGAGGAGGCCGAAAAGAGCCTCAGCCGCCTTGGAATCAGGCCACTCGTCTCTTGCAAGCTCGCGATCGGGTATTAGACCGAGAAGCGACGATGCATTCGAGCAGCTGGGCTCCGTTGCGTAGGCTGCTGCGGCCGCGACGAGCTGCTCTGAGGTGGCTGCCGACGGTGACGCCGCGGCAAGAAGAGCGATAGCAAGCCAACGAGTCTTCATGTGCGCTTAGAGCCACCTAACGATATCAAGCTCAGGGGCGAGGAGGAAGGAGCGCAGCGACTGACGACGAGTCCGCTGCAGCGCGTTGTTGGGCGGCAGCCACGGGTGCTTACCGCACGATGAAGAGGAACGCTGCACCGGCCGCGATAAGGACGCCGAGAAATGCTCCGAAGCCCGCATCGGGATTTCCCATGCGAGCGCGTGAGGTTGGCGATAGCAGGGTGGAAAGAACAAGAGCCGCGACTAGGCACATGATGTAGAGACGAGCATCGCCGCGATAGGCACGCAGCGCGAGGTAGCCGACGAGAAGTGCGAAATTAATGCCGGCGTTGATAGCCACCCACCCCACGAACCGAACACCTGAAAGTGTTGAGCGAGTGGGGTGCTCCGATTCTGCGAGTGTGATGGGCGCTTCGGCTAGACGCGGCAGAATTCCTCCGAACGTAATCACGCACGCGCCGACCTCGAGGCCTACGAAGAAAAGCTCCGGCCACACGATGATTCTGCCGCCCAACGATATCAAGCTCAGCGGCGAGGAGGAAGGAGCGCAGCGACTGACGACGAGTCCGCTGCAGCGCCGTGTTAGGCGGCAGGCGGGTAGCGAGGCTACGGCTTACAGCCCCGCTCCTGAAAGCCGGTAAGCCACTGCCAGAGATTGAACTGGAGCCCGTCCGCGCGACAGTAGCCGAGACACTCGGATAGCGCCGGATTCGTTTCGGTGGCCGCGATGACGCGAGGGCCGAACGTGTCCGGATGAAGCATGAGGAGTTCACGAACAGCTTGATCCCCGATTACCATCTGCGCCCTGTCATCGGCGCCGAGCTGGACCATTTCGAGGATGACCTGCCATGCTAGCTCGGGATCTCGGGCGGTGAGGTCGCGGACATAATCGTGGACGTCGCCGAGTGGTGCCTGTGTGTTGACCCACTCCGCAAGATACGCACTGGCGAGTGCCTGAGTGGACATGGCCGCGGGCTGCATTTCTGCCGCCTAACGATATCAAGCTCAGCGGCGAGGAGGAAGGAGCGCAGCGACTGACGACGAGTCCGCTGCAGCGCCGTGTTCGGCGGCAACCGTTGCCGCCAGCCTCTAGCGGAAGGCGGAATCCAGCGCTCTGGAAGCCATGAGCAGGACGACTGCTGCGCACCAGCCGGCCAAAGCCAGGACGAGAAGGATGCGTGCGCGGCTACCGATTCGCTGCACGAGCTCGCTGCTAGAGGCGAGGTAGCGCCGACGCCAGATAAAGAGGTTTGAGACGAGCAACCATTGAAGGCCGGCCTCTCGCAACCAGAGCGCGTGGTCATGCCGCCTCATTGCGGCGATAAGGCGCCACGATGTGAACGAACTAGCGATGGCGAACGCCAGGCTGAGGGCGCATGCGACGGCGAAAGCGACCGTTATTGGGGAGAAGTGCATGTGCTCCTGGATGCGTCGCTAGGACACCGCTGTTGCCGCCGAACTGGTATTCGACGTCTGGTTAGGGGTGGTCATGGTTAGGAGCTTCTCGGACCATTCTGCACTGGGTTCCTGGATATGACTACCGGACGGTGGTTAGAGGTAGGAGTTTGTGGAAGAGGGGGAAGCCGCTTGAGAATCCTTCTCCTTAGCCTGAGCCGCTCGACGCTTTCGTAGCGGGCCCGCCACAGCTTCCTCGAGCCGTCCCAGAACGCGCGCTCCGCCCTGAGGCCTTTGATGACTCTCCATTCGTCAGGCCGCACGCGGAGCCAGACGAGGGCGTCGGGATGCGGGGCGGGGGGCGGGGTCCACGGCCGTATTTCAGACGTGACGATCTCCACGGTCGTATACCGGATCTTCCCCTTCGCGTCGTAGCGGTAGCGCACGCACACGAGCCGATCGCCCCAGTCGCGCACGAACCGACCCGTCCCCTTCTGGCCCGGGCGCAGGGTCTTGCGGACGTCGCCGCGGGGGGCGGACGCGCCGGGCGTCACGGATTCCTCTTGGCCGGCGACGTGAGCATAGCCAGCCTCCGGCCGGCGGCGGAGTCGGCGACGAGGCGCTCCAGGCGGCGCGCGCGGGCCTCGGGCTTCCTGGCGCTCATGACCCAGAAGGTCGCGACGCGCCGATAGCCGGGCGGCTGGGCCCGGAAGAAGGCCCAGGCGCGGGCGCGGCCCCGGAACGTCTCGAGCGAGGCCCGGTCGAACCGCACCTGTCGCCGCTGCTCGAACGAGTAGAGGCCGGTGCGGCCGGCGTCGCGGGCGTCGAACGCCGTGAGGCCCGCCCGGGCCATGCGGCCGGCCTTCTTCAGGGCCTCGGCCTTGCGGACGTTGACGCGACTCCAGACGCTCTTCGCCTTGCGCGGCGTGAAGCGCTGGCACCAGCGGTCCGCGTCGAGCGAGCGCCTCACGCCGTCGATCCAGCCGAAGCAGAGCGCCTCGTCGAGCGCCTCGGCATAGGTGAGGCTCCGCCGCCCGGAGGCCTTCTTCAGGAACCCGACGACGAGCTCGTCGGCGCGGGCCTGGTTCCTCTCCAGCCAGCGCCGGAGCGCGGGGGCGTCGGCGAAGAACACGGGTTCGGGCGGAACGCTCGATGCCTTCGGCATGCGCGAATCACCCCCCGTCCAGCGGGCTCTTGACGCCCCGTCCGCCCGAATTCAGCACGTGCGTGTAGATCATCGTCGTCGCGACGTCGCGGTGGCCGAGGAGCTCCTGGATGGTGCGGATGTCGTAGCCCGCTTCGAGGAGGTGGGTCGCGAAGCTGTGGCGCAGGGTGTGGCAGCTCGCGTGCTTCGTGACGCCGGCCCGCTCGACGGCCCGCTTGACGGCCCGCTGGACGTGGGTCTCGGCGAGGTGGTGGCGGCGCACCTCGCCACCGCGCGGGTCGGCGCTCTCGCGAGCGGCGGGGAAGACGTACTGCCAGGGCCAGCTCTTCGCGGCGCCGGGGTACTTGAGGCGGATGGCGTCGGGAAGGTGGACGTCGCCGCCGCCCCTGTCGAGCTCGCGGTCATGGGCGGCGCGGACCGCCCTGAGGTGCGCGGCGAGGTCGGGCTTGAGCGCGGCGGGGAGCATGGTGACGCGGTCCTTCTGGCCCTTGCCGTCGCGGACGAGGATCTCGTTGCGGGAGAGGTCGACGTCCTTGACGCGCAGGCGCAGGGCCTCGAGGAGGCGGAGGCCCGAGCCATAGAGGAGCGTCGCGACGAGGCGGGCCTCGCCGCCGAGGTGCGCGAGGACGCGGCGGACCTCCTCGCGCGCGAGGACGACGGGGAGGCGCGCGGGCCGGCGGGCGCGGACGAGGGAGGGCATCTCGGGGAAGGGCTTCTCGAGGACGTGGCGGTACAGGAAGAGGAGAGCCGAGAGCGCCTGGTTCTGGGTGGAGGCGGCCACGCGGCCGTCGGTCGCGAGTGTGGAGAGGAAGGCGTTGATTTCCGGCTCGCCCATCTCGTCCGGGTGGCGCTTGCCGTGGAAGAGGACGAAGCGCCTCACCCAGTGGGCGTACGACTGCTCGGTGCGCAGGCTGTAGTGCCGCACGCGGAGGGCCGCGCGGAGGCGGTCGAGGAGGCGGGGCGCGGGCAGGGAGGCGCTCATCGGAGAGGATCCCGGACGCGAACTCCTTCGAGGACGACGACGACGAAGAGTTCCTGAAGGACCTGGATCATCGCCTCTTCTCGGCCTTCAGGAACGCGACCTTCTGGCGGATGGCGCCGAGGTGGTACGCGACGTGGGCGGGCGCGCCGACGGCGAGGCCCGCGGGCTCGAAGCCCGTCTTCGCGAGGGTCTCGATCGCCGTCTTCGTCTCGGCGAACGCCGACGCGAGGTCGTCCTGGAGCCTCTTCCAGGTGGGCTCGGTGACGGAGACGACGCTCCAGCTCTTCGCCCAGTCCTGCGGGGTGCGGTCGCCGTTCATGTAGGCGACGGTGGCGCCGAGCGAGAAGACGAGGTGGTAGGCGTGGGCGGCGATGCTCGTGCCGCCGGTGACGCGCGAGGCCTCGGACGCGCTGAGCGCCTTGAGCGTGGCCGCGAGCCCGGCGTCGGGGCCCGCGTCGCTGAAGAAGCCCCACTTTCCGGGGCCGTCGAGGCCCTCCTTGAGCGCGGCGAGCAGATGGTCGATCACGGTGTCGAGCGTGACTTTGGACATTCGAGCCTCCTGTTGATTTCGACGTGGACCGGCGTTGCATGACTGGCGGCGTCGCATTGATGCACGGCTTGGGGATGGCCTCGGATCAGTTCAGTCATAAATGCCGTCGGCGAACCACTCGCCTCCGGCCTCGTCGCGGTAGACGCGGTACAGGCCGCCGCCCGAGAGCTCGACGTCCCAGTACGCGCGCGTGGCGGGGGAGTCGAGCCACCAGCCTTCCTCCATGCGCCACGGCCCGGACGCGACGCGCACGGCGCCGCGGATCTCGGGCGGGGGCGGGGATCTCGGGGCGCTGCCGGAGGCGCCGCTGCTGCCGTTGCCGTCGCCGCCGCCGTTGCCGCCGCCGGCCGCGCGGACCTCGAGCGCGCGCAGCGAGACGGGGCGCTCCCCCTCGACCATCACCTCGAGCGGGACCGCGGGCCTGAGGACGCGCACGGAGAGGAGGCCGCGGCCGGTCTTCGGGAGGCGGCGCTCGGGCGGGGGCGGGGGCGGCGCGAAGGGCGTGAGCGAGAAGCGCTCGGGGCGGTGGCCGTCGACCGTCTTCGGCGCGCCGAGACGCCCGTCGCCGAGGAGGGCGAAGAGCTTCGCGAGCGTCGCCGCGAGGCGGTCGGGCGCGATCTCGGCGGGGCCGAAGAGCGTGAGCTGGCTGCGGCGCGGCGCGTCGGGCACGGCCGAGAGGGAGAAGCCGGTCACGGCGGCGCCGGGCGGGCGGCCCTCGAGCGAGAGGCGGACGAGGGTGAGCAGCGTCTTGACGTCGCGCGTGGGCGCGGGGAGGTCGAGGCTCCTCGTGTCGCAGCCGTCGGGGTCGAGGACGAGGGAGAGGTCGAGGCGCGCGCAGCCCGAGGCGTGCGACTCGAGGCGCCGCGCGAGGCGGGAGAGCGCGCCCTCGGCGAGGCCGAGGAAGGGCTCGAGCGTGAGGAGCGGCCATTCCAGCTCGACGCCTTCGGTGAAGGACGGCGGCGGCTGGCGCGGGACGAGGGGGCGCGGGTCGCGGCCGCGCGCGATCTCGTGGAGGGCGTGGCCGGCCTCGCCGAGGCGGCTCGCGACCTCGGCCGCGGGGAGCTTCGCGAACTCGCCCACGCGCGAGAGGCCCCAGCGCTCGAGCGTCTCGACGGCGTCGGCGTCGGGATCGAGCTTCGCGAGGGGGAGCGGCGCGAGGAACGCGGCCTCGCCGCCGTCCGGGACGACGACGGGCGAGTCGGGCAGCGAGGCGGCGACGCGCGCGGCGAGCTTGCTTCCCGCGACGCCGCACCGCGCGGGAAGGGACTCGCTCTTCGCGGCGGCGACGAGCGCGCGGCCGAGGTCGCGCTCCGCCTCGAGCAGGCGTTTTTCGAGCGCGTCAGGGGGGCACGGGGGGATGCGGCGCCGCGCATCCCCCCGGACATGGTCGGCGTCGACGAAGGCGACGCCTTCGCCGCCGTCCTCCACGCGCGGCGAGATCGTGCCGGCCGCGTCGAGGAGCGCTTCCTGCGCGGCCCTCTCGCCCGCGGCGTCGCGCGGGCGCGCGAGGAGGTTCGGGAGGAGGGCCCGCGCCTGCGGGAGCGTGAAGCCGGGGCGGATGCCGGCGCGCCGCGCCTTCCTCGTCGCCGCGACGACGCGCGCGGCCGTGCCGTTGCCCTCGCAGACGACGAGCGCCTCGTCGAGGAGCGCCGGCTCCCCGCGCAGCCGCGCGGCGAGGGGGAAGAGGGGCACGACGAGACAGGCGATGCGCATGACGAAAGAGAAGATTTCTTTGCTTCAGATAGCTCCTGGTGCTCGGACTTCCAGGGCAAGCGGCCTTCGGCCGCCGGCTTCGCCGGCCCTTGAAGTCCTGCGCGCCAGGAGCTGGATTTCAGCCATGGGAAAAATGGGATTTCCCCCTTTCCAGGAAAAGGCGGCCATGTGAACTTCCTCGGATTTCTTAGAAGGTGAATGCCCCTGGCAACCTCCAACTCAGCGGCCGGCGCCCGCGGCAGCCGCGTGCGATGTGCTGTTCCCCTCTTCACCTTCCAAGAAAATTTTCTCTTCGGTCTTTTCCCCGTCTCTTCCCGCATTGATTGCGTCGAGGAGATGGACGCGGAGGGGGGGGGGGGCGGGGGCGCCCCCCCCCCCCCCCCCCCGGGGCCCCGGCGGGTCAGGGGGGGCGGGGGCCCGCCGCCCCCGCGGGGGCGGCCGCGGCCCCGCGCC
>Ga0335085_10017137_pt1 | contig 10448 bp, 10 predicted proteins | sample Lox_Sample_45_FD_206712 | JGI IMG/M metagenome (GOLD analysis project Ga0335085, IMG submission 206712) | Soil microbial communities from Loxahatchee National Wildlife Refuge, Florida, United States - Lox_Sample_4.5 | ecosystem: Environmental > Terrestrial > Soil > Wetlands | place: USA...
TGAGGGGTTTGCGAAGATTGAATTCGCGAAATAATCGCCGGTCGTAGCGAACTTTGATCTCCGGCGCGTAATCCGTGGGGTCGGCGTGATAGCCGAGCGCATAGAAAATCCGGGCGGTGAAGGGCTCTGAATTGACTTCGCCAAATTTGATTTTGAAACGTTTGCCATCGCTTTCCACGTCAAATCCTCCATGCGTGCCGGAACTGACCTTGGGGCCGCTGTATTCAAAGATTCGAGTTTCAAAGTGCGGCAATTGATCGCGGCCAAATCCCGCGTACAGATTTTCCCGCGCGATTGCCGATGGACGGGTCCAAAACGTTGAAGGCAAAGGGTCCGCGCTGCCGCCGTCGCCGGATGTGCCTGTCGCGGCGAGATTGGTGGCGGTCGTGTGGCCGCGACCGATCGTGCTGGACGCATTCTTGGAAAAAAACATCCAGGTGGTAATCAATCCGAGCTTTTCCGGCACGACGGGAAGGCGCGCGTTGCGCAGTCCGGCCTGGATTTCGAGGATATCCGATTCGCGTTCGGCGCGGGTACTGGCGTCGCTTGCTTTTAGCGCGTCGCGGGCGAGTTCGCCGATGGCGGTGAGGGCCCGCGCTTTGTGCTTTGGCGTGTCATCAATGAAAAGCTTTTGCAGTTCAGCCGTTGGCGCATTCTCCAAATCTTCGGATTCGCGGGCCTGTTTTTTGCCGGACTTTTCTTTCTTCGCGCCTTTTTCTCTGGTGGGAGCGGCGATTTGAGCGAGCGTGGCCAGATTTGTTTCGGAACGCGGATCAAGTGTTGTGGCTTCCCGGAAGAGGGCGGCGGAGTTTGTGTCCAAATGGGAGGGCGCAGCGAATGATTGGAATTGCAGCGCCGCGGCGAAAAACAAAAGGACGACGGGCGCCGGTTTTAACCGCGCTTCATGCCCCGAATGTTTTTTTGCAGGCTTCGTAAACAACCTTGACCATGCGCCGCGCCTCGGACGAAGTGGTGCAAAACGGCGGCATGAGAACAATTACGTTACCGATGGGTCGAGTCAAGACTCCCCTTCGCCCCATCGCCTCGCAAACGCGGATTCCAGCGCGCTCCCGCAAATCAAACGGCTCTCGCGTGCGCCAATCCCTGACGAGTTCGATGCCGGCCACAAGCCCGACCTGCCGGATATCGCCGATTTGCGGGAGCTTCCAGAGCGCGGCCAATTCCCGGCGAAGGGTTCGTTCCAGCTCCTGCCGCGACTGAATTGATTGGCTGCTTTGCAAAATTTCGAGGCTCGCGAGCGCCGCGGAGGCTCCGATCTGATTGCCGGTGTAACTGTGCCCGTGGAAAAATGTTTTGAATTCGTCGTACGTGCCGAGAAACGCATCAAACACTTTTTGCGTGGTGAGCGTGGCGGCCATCGGCAAATAACCGCCCGTGAGTCCCTTCGCGAGGGCCAGGAAATCCGGCTGCACGTTTTCGGCGTGGCAGGCGAAGTGGGGGCCGGTTCTCCCAAAGCCGGTCATGACTTCGTCGGCGACGAGTTGCGCGCCGTATGCGCGGGCGATTTCCGCCATGCGACGCAACCAGCCCTCCGGCTGCGGGATCAGCCCCGCCGCGCCTTGCATTCGGGGTTCGAATGCGAAAGCGGCGTAGGGATTTCCTTTCGTCTTTTGCGCCGCGAATTTCTGTTCCAGTTTGCCGATGCATTCCCAGTTGCACTTCCGATATTCGCGCGCGTCGGCGCGTTCCGGTTTCGCGCGATTGAACGGGCAACGGTAACAGTAGGGGGCCATGACCTTGTCCGATTGGAACAACAAGCCGCCGTAAGCCTTGTGGAACAGATCAATGTGCCCGAGCGAGACGGCGCCCACGGTGTCGCCGTGATATGCGCCTTCCAGGGAAAGGAACTTTGGCTGCCTGCGGCCGTTGCGCCGTGCGAATTCGTAGGCGAGCTTTAGGGCGACTTCTGTTGCGGTCGAACCATCATCAGAAAAAAAGACTTTTCCAAGGTGCGGCGAGAGTTTTTTGTTTTGCTTCGGATTTGCGATGCGAACGAGGTGTTCCGCCAGCAGACTCGCGGGTTCATTGGCGAAACCGAGCGCCGAGGAGTGCGCGATTTTTTTCAGCTGTCGTTGAATCGCGGCATTGATTTTCGGATGATTGTGCCCGTGCAGGTTGGTCCAGATGGAGGAATTGGCGTCGAGAAATTTGCGCCCCTTCGCGTCGCGCAGAGTTGCGCCGCGCCCTGCCACAATCACAATCGGCTCGGTTTTGAGCCAATCCGCCATTTGCGTGAAGGGATGCCAGACAAATCGGTGGTCCAGTCGCGCCAATGGATGTGATTTTTTAAGTCCGCGGTTCATTCGGCAAAAGTTCGTGCAAAGTGCTGACGAAGGCGCTCACGTCCTCCGATTTATGGGCCGCGGTGACCGTCACGCGCAATCGCGCCTGGCCTCGCGCGACCGTTGGGTAGCGTATGGCCGGAACGAAGATGCCTCGAGACAGAAGGGCATTCGCCATTTCAACAGTCTTTGCTTCACCGTGCAAAATGATCGGAAGAATGGTGCTGTTATGACGAGTCCCAAAGAATGAATCGAACATTTTTACCCGTTGCCAGAGGGCGTTCCTTCGCGCCGTGCCGGCTTCCGATCTTACAAATTTGATTGCTTCCGTGGCTGCCGCCGCCGCTGCCGGAACCGGGGCCGTGGAAAAAATAAAACTCCGCGCGCGGTTGATTAAAAAATCAATCAACGTTCGCGACCCGCAGATATATCCGCCGCTCGCAGCCAGCGCTTTCCCCAGCGTGCCCATCTGCACTTCGATTTGTCCGGCCACGCCCAGTTCGTCCGCCAGTCCGCCGCCGTGTTTCCCGTAGAGGCCCGTCGCGTGCGCCTCATCCACCATCAGCCAGGCGCCGTATTTGTTTTTCAGCGCCACGATTTCGCGCAACGGCCCATGATCGCCATCCATTGAGAAAATGCTTTCTGTGATGACCAGCACATGGCGCCGGTTCAAAGTCTCAGACTTGGAAACCCTGTGGGAGTCAGCCCATTTGAGAATTTCCTCCAACTCATTCAAATCGTTATGCGCAAACACCCGCAACTTTGCTCCGCAAGAGCGCGCCCCATCGACAATCGAGGCGTGAACCAGCTTATCAATCACCACCACGTCGTCCTTCCCCAACAATGCCCCGATGGTTCCAACCGCGGCGGCGTAGCCGGTGGAGAAAACCAGTGACGCCTCGGCTCTTTTGAATGCGGCGAGCGCTTCCTCCAATTCATGATGCGGCGCCAGCGATCCGCAAATGAGCCGGGAAGCGCCTGAGCCGGCGCCAAATTTCTCGACGGCTTTGATCGCTGCTTCCTTGATGGCCGGTTCATTGGCCAGGCCGAGATAATCGTTGGAGGAAAAGTTGAGGAGCTGTCTGCCGTCGATTTCGATGCGCGGCGATTGCGGCGAATCCACGCGGCGCAACTTGCGATACAAACCCTGCTCGCGAATGGCGGCAAGGCGTTCATTAAGGTCGGCGTCAAATCGGTTCACGGCGGAAATTTACGATTGGTGAATTATCGTTTACGAGCCGAAATATGCCCGTTCACTTCGGCGAAATCGCCCATTCGCCATCAATCATGCTGGCGATGATGTTGCCATCGTGGTTCACGACTGCTTCATTTGCATCGCGCAATGCTCCGGCGAAAGGAATGGCGATGACGTCCGCGAGTGCGCTCTCGGAAAGCTCGCCGCATTGCTCCGCCAATCCGAGCGCGCGCGCGCCATTGATGGTGGCCATCCGCAATATTTTTTCGGGCGGCGTCTCCGGGTGATCCGCGGCGAAGGTCTGCATTTCGGCGAACAGGCTCAACTCCACCTTTTGCTTCGGCTTTTTATAAACCGTGGCCAGGCTGTCGGTGCCGAGGCAGATGTTCACCTTTGCGCCGGCGAGCTTTTCGAAGGGGAACGGGGCGTGCTGGAAGTAAAAATGGCTGCGCGGGCAGTGGGCCACACTCGTTTTTTTTCCGGCCAGCAGCCGGGCGTCTCCGTCCGCCAGGTAATTCACGTGCACGGCGATGCAATTCCCGCCCAGCACACCGGCTCGATTCAAAAGGTGGACTGGCGAACCCAGTCGGCAGTCGCTCAAGTCGCGGCCGTTGCGCTTCAGCCACTGATACATGAGGCCGCGGCCCTTGGTGAACATATCGAATTCCTGCGCGGACTCGGCCACGTGGATCGATATCGGCCAATGCCTTTTGCGCGAGGCCTCCGCTGCGAGACGCAGCAACTCCGGCACGGTGGAGTAGGGCGCGTGCGGCGCGAGACCGGGCCGGCAGCGGCCGCCCGGCAGTGTGAGAATGTGCCCGATATTGTCCTGCAAAATCGCGCGCGGATCGCGGCGGGTTTTCACGCCGGTCATTTCCAGCAACGAAACGACACGCAACGGCGTCGCCGACCAGACATCCGGGATCAATTCAGGAACGGCCTCGAAATCAACCACCGTGGTTGTGCCGGTGCGCAACAGCATTTTGGCGCCAGCGATCCAGGACTCGGCATATTCGCTGTAGTTCCAGCCGGCTTTCGTTGACAGCATGAGCCGTATCCAGTCCGTGAAGGATTTTTGCGGCGGAATGAGCCCGGCCATGTCGGTGTAGTCGAGATGGCAATGGGCATTGATGAGGCCGGGCATTAAAATGACGTCGCCCAGGTCGGTGACCGAATCTCCTTCACTTGCGGAAAAGTCCTTCCACGGTCCGACTCGCGCAATGCGATTGCCGGAGATAAGAACCGCGCCGTCTTCAATTGGCGGTTGGGAAATGGGAAGAACGACGCGTGAGCGAAGAATCATGGAAGGCGGGAACCAGAGAACGAACGCGTGGAGGCGACGCAAGGATATAGCCCGGCCCCAGCTTTTAATTCATCATTCTGCATTCTTCCTTCCGCCTTTCTCAGGCCGCCGCTTCCTGTCGCGAGCGTTTGCTGCGCGCGGCGACTTTATGTTTGCGGGCTTTGTGCTTGCTCTGGCGCGTGCGGATTTGTTTCTCAATCTTTTTTTCCACGAGGTCAATGGCCGCATACAAATCGCTCTCGCGATCTTCGGCAAACAAGTCCGGGCCGCGGACGGCCAGGCGTATTGAACAGCAGAACTGCCGTTCCGGGACCCGCATGTGATCGTGCTCCAGCGTGACCCGCGCATGGACCACGCGGGAATTCAGGCGATCCAATTTATCGAGCTTCGCGAGCACATGCTTTTCAATGGCGTCCGTCAACGTTACGTTGTGCGTGGAGAGGATCAACTTCATGTGGACAAGATGCAGTCGGTCGCCGCAATTTTCAATCGCCAAATTCCAAAGCGTATTTTGCCCGCAGATGAAGGAAATGGCGGGCGAAATGGTTGGCGGAGTCTTCCCTGTAAACCATGTTCCGCGGCGACGCCTGTTCCGCCGTTATTTGCGTTTATCTGTGTCCATCTGCGGTGAATCCACTGATTAAAATTTGGCCATTGGCAATTGGCTGCCGGCAATTAGAATCTCCGCGTGCCAATCAAAGTTGTTGCTGTTGCCAATCAGAAGGGCGGAGTCGGGAAAACCACCACGGCGGTGAATCTCGCCGCTTGTGTTGCCGCCGTCGGCAAACGTGTTCTGCTTTTTGATCTCGATCCCCAGGCCAACGCCACCAGCGGTTTGGGGCTGGAAAAAGTGGAAGGCGCCAGCGCGTATCGCGTTCTGTTGGGCGAGGGAACGTTGCTCGAAAAAGTCCAAACCACCGCCTTCGATCGCCTCAGCATCATCCCCAGCGAAGTCGATTTGTGCGGCGCGGACATTGAATTGGCGCGGTTGGAAAATTATTTGCAACGCGTCGCCCAATCGCTCCAACCCATTCTCGCGAGCGGGCAATATGATTTAATCATCCTGGATTGCCCGCCGTCGCTCGGTGTGCTGACGCTGAATGCTTTTGCCGCCGCGGATGGGTTGCTCATCCCCTTGCAGTGCGAATATTACGCGCTCGAAGGCATTTCGATGATCAATCGCATCCTGGCGCAGGTGCGGGATAATGGCATCAATCCGCGGCTCGAATTGCTCGGCGTGGTGATGACGATGTATGATGGCCGGACGAAGCTGGCGAACCAGGTGGTGGACGAAGTGCGGCAGCATTTCGGCGAGCGCGTGTTTGAAACGATGATTCCCCGCAGCACCCGCCTCGCGGAAGCGCCCAGCTTCGGCAAGCCGATCATCCATTATGATAAATACAGCAGCGGGTCGGCGGCGTATGAAATTCTGGCGCAGGAATTTTTGAGCCGGTTGGGGGGATAAACAAGTTTATCCATCCATAATGGGATTTTTTGGAGCGGAAGCATTCTCAATGAATATTGACTTTCTTTTATTCGCTGACTCTAATGCCCGCCAGACCACGAGGAAAAGGGAGTATGTTTCGCAATCTTTTATTAGATCCAGCGATGCTTTTATGGGCAGGCGTGCCCTTAGGGGTGGCAGCGGTGCTCTTTGTATTAGGCTTGAGGCACTGGTACAAAAGGATGAAAGAGGGCGCTAAGTTTTCGTACGCGGGAGATACTTTTCGGAACCCCATCAACGCAGCTATTACTGTCAGCGGATTTTTTATCCCGTTGCTTTGCGGTGGAATAGGCTACCTGATTGAAAAATCAATCCCTCCACATCAACTCGTCCCGTTGGTAGCCGCCGTCGTTCTTTTTAGCGTCTCGGTCCTTCTTGGCCTTTGGAATCTCTTTTCAATGACGCTTTTCCCTGGCGACGACGACAAAGTCGAAATTGAGCCCGGAGGAGTGTGGGGATTCGTGCCACAGTTTGCGACGCAACTCGCTGTGATGTTTGGCGGACTCGTCGTGGTGTTGCTTTATTTTCTTTTCGTTTTCGATTTGAAAACTTCCGAGACAAAAACCATCGATGCGCCGGCCCCGATTATGGTTTCCAAGCCATTACTGCGAGTTGGAATGAATGCCGACGACGTGCAGCAATCCTGGGGAGCGCCGAATCAAATCGTGAAATCCAACCAACTCGCTGTATGGCGTTATACCGCCGCCAATAGCGAATTTCTCATTACCATTCGCGATCATTCCGTTTGGAGCATCGAAGAAAAAAGAAAGTGAACCACTATGGCAGACGATTTTTTTGAGACTCAAAAGCCGTTCGTCGAAGTTAAACTGATGCCGGGGGAAACGATTGAGGACATCGAAGCGATGTATTCTATTATCACCGAAGCACGGCGTGAGCGAAAACCTTCCCGGAAAGAGGACAAAAGAATCGGCTTATGGTCGTTGTGTTTTCTCGGTGTACCCTACAAATCCCCACGTTTCTCAGACGGCGCTCAAAGATTTCGCGCGACCTTCCGTGGCATCGCTGTCGAGAATTCCCAGCAAAAAAGATTTCGCGAATGTCTGAAGCCCTCGTTGCTTGATGCAGATAGCGTTGATGACCTCGAAGGGACCAAGTTTGGTGAATTGTTCGACGAGTCCGGTGGTTACGCAAAAATATCCGACCCGCCCGACAGCACACCTGCAGCCGGCGGAGGCAAGGGGGGCTTTGAAGGGATTATCGAGGTTAAAGTTGAAAAAAGCACCACGCGCTCCGCCCAAGCGCAGCCGGATTTCTTGGCGCAATGAATCGCGAGGAAATGCAATTAAAACGCCGCTTGCACCTACTTCCGCGCCGCGTCAATCTCCGCAAACAAACCTTCCAAACTGTTTAACGGCGCTTCTTTTTTGGGACTTAGAATTTGACGCAGATAAGCAACAGCATCGGGAATTGTCCGCACGGATTTCGGCAGGATCGCGCCGCTGGCATTTGCGTGGCCGCCGCCCTGGAGTTTTTCCGCCACTTTCAGCGCTTCGCCGTTGCGGCTGCGAAAGCTGGCGATGACTAAATTGTTCGAGCGCCGAAAAAGAGTTACCAGCACTGGAAATCGCGTGGCTTGTTTCTCCAGCAATTGATGGACAATCAGATTGTTATTGCCGATGACGGTTTCGACGAAGCCAACCGTCGGACTGATTTCGGTGACATTCGCTTTGCTCCATTCCAGGCCCAGCGGATTTTCCACGCGGCGCTTCACTTCCATGACTTCCAGGAGCGGATGATTCAGGAGTTTCTCAATTTCGCCGCCGAGCAGCGTGTGGAGATTCCAGAACTGATAAATCTTCACGAGGTTCGCGTAATCATTGGCGAGGTCGAAATCCGGGTCGTCTTCAAGAAATAAATCGGCGACGTTGTTTAAATGCACGAGCCGATCCAGTTCGGGCGATTGGATGCCTTGCTCTTTGCAAAGTTCGTAGCAGAGCAGCCCGGCGGATTTGTTGAGGTCATGAATCAGCAAGGCGGTCTTGGGCGCGGATTCGGTGGCGTGATGATCGATGACGACCCAATTCGAGCGATCCAGCCGTGGTTCAAATGAAAAATCCGTGACCCAGGCCGTTTTTTCACGCAAATCGCGCTGCTTCCAGAAATTGTAATGGTACGCTTCGAGAGGAACATCGGTGTTGAATAGTTTGCGGGCCAAGCGCTGCAGCAACACGCCGGAGACGAGTCCATCCAAATCGCTCTCGTGCGTGATGATGACTTCCGGCCTGGGGAAAGAATTTGTCATTGCCAGAAATTGTAACCGAGTTGCGGCAAGCTGGCGAGCGATGAATTCCATTGCGCCTGATTTTAGCCGCGAACCGCAATTGCGGGCTTGCGCGGTGTGCACTAGGGTATTTCGAAAAAGGCGCAGGGCGAATCCATGAAAGCAATTCAAATTCCCACCGACGGCGGTAAAGCCGTCAATATCCTCGGCATCCCCATGCTCATCCGTGTGCACGGACGCGACACCAACGGCATCGTCAGCGTCGTCGAATCGCGCGATGTGCCCGCCGGCGGACCGCCGCCGCACATTCACCATCGCGAAGATGAAACGTTTCAGATTCTCGAAGGCGAATATGAGTGGACGGTTGGCGACAAAAAATTCGTCGCTGGGAAAGGGGAAACCATTTTTGCTCCGCGTGGAATCCCGCACACCTACCGCTATATTGGCCAACCACCAGGCCGGCTCATGTGTGTCATCACGCCTGCGGGTTTCGAGGAATTTTTTGAGGAAATCGGCGCGCTCAGTCCGCAGCAACAGCAGGACATCCCGCGTGTGATGGAGATTGCCAAAAAATTCGGACTAGAATTCCTGCCCCTGCCTGAGGCTGAATCCTAGAACAAAAAATTTCTTCTCCCGTCGGTGGCTTTGTCACAGAATGCCGCACTTATATGAAATTATTCGATTTATCGGGAGAAGTAGCTGTTGTGATTGGCGCGACCGGCGCGCTTGGCGGCGCTCTCGCCGAAGGTCTTGGTGAAGCGGGCGCAAAAGTCGCCGTTCTTGGCCGCAACGAAGAACGCGGCCAGGCCCGCGTCAAAGCGATTCAAAGCAAGGGCGGCGCCGCGGCGTTTTTTAATTGCGACGCCGTGAAGAAAGAAAGCCTGCACGCCGCGCATCAAGCGGTGGAAAAATCTCTCGGCCCGGTCACGATTCTCGTCAATGCCGCCGGCGGCAATGATCCCAAAGTGACCGCGACGCCCGACAATCCGTTTGAAAAGATTCCCCTTGATGCGTGGCACGCGAATTTTGATTTGAATCTCGTCGGCGGCGTCTTTTTGCCCTGCCAGGAATTTGGCCCCGGCATGGTCGTGCGAGGGAAGGGAAGCATCATCAACATTGCCAGCGTGTCCGCACACCTGCCGCTCTCGCGCGTGGTGACTTATTCCGCGGCGAAGGCAGCGGTGCTGAACCTGAGCGCGTTTCTCGCGCGCGAATGGGCGCCCAAAGGTGTTCGCGTGAACACCATCACGCCCGGCTTTTTTCCGGCTGAACAGAATCGCAAGCTGCTCTTCAAAGACGACGGCTCTCCGACGGATCGCACGAAATCGATTTGGGGCCACACGCCCATGAATCGCTTTGGCGAAGCGCACGAACTGGTCGGCGCGGCCATTTTTCTGGCCAGCGCCAAAGCCAGCGGCTTTGTCACGGGCTCGGACATCCGCGTGGATGGCGGCTTCCTCTGCCAGACAATTTGATTGAACAGGTAGCAGCCGAGGTAAAGGCTCTAATTCAATTCGCGAAAATTCGTGCAATTCGCGTCAAAATTTGTGTTATTTTGCGTCAAATGAACGCCGTTTCCGCTCAACAGGTTTCAGAAATCATCTCGAAGACGTGTCCCGCTGAAAATTATCGCGGCAAAAAAGTTTTGCTCATCATTCCGGATGGCACGCGTACCGCGCCTGTCGGTTTGATGTTCAAGACGCTGCACCAACAAATCGCGGCTGCAACCAAAGCCTTCGACATTCTCATCGCGCTGGGCACGCATCCGCCCATGAGCGAAGAAGCGATTTGCGGGCGCCTGGAAATCTCGATGGACGAACGCCGCGGGCAATACGGCAAGGTCCAATTCTTCAATCACGAATGGGACAATCTGGCCGCATTGAAGGACATCGGCACGATTC
>Ga0335085_10017138_pt1 | contig 10448 bp, 9 predicted proteins | sample Lox_Sample_45_FD_206712 | JGI IMG/M metagenome (GOLD analysis project Ga0335085, IMG submission 206712) | Soil microbial communities from Loxahatchee National Wildlife Refuge, Florida, United States - Lox_Sample_4.5 | ecosystem: Environmental > Terrestrial > Soil > Wetlands | place: USA: Florida...
CACCTTCTCCGGCAGAGGCCCAAGCTGTAGCAATTCCACGTCTGTCATCACGGCAATCCCTTGTTCTCGGCAAAATGCAATAACGGCTGGTCGGAAGAAGTCGCGATCTAGCGTGCAAAGGACGTCTGCCCTGCCATCCACCGCCGCGTACACGATCGGGTCGTCGTCGGGATCAGACACCACCACAGGCTTCCCCATGGCGACATCCACAAAATCGGAGAGCCGCCGAAGAAAATCGAGATGCTCGTCGATCTCCTGTTCATTTAAACCATGGCGAGCCAGCAAGCAGCGGGGGTATCGGAGGACTCGCGCAGTCTCATCCAACAGGAATGCCGAGATGATTAGCTCATGGGGCCCGTCGAGGATGGCCATCAGCAACTCACGTGCCGGGCCCCTTGATTTAGCGTTCGCTCTGACCAGAACGCCCGTATCCAGCATGACCCTCACGGGCGATGGTGCCGAACGTGGTCAACCGCATCATCGATCAGTTCGTCGAGCTCAGACTGTTGAACCCACCACCATGGCGCATTCTCCGGCGCCGATTGCACAGAGTATTAGCGCAATGCGAATGTCGTCAGCGGTCTAGCAATCGGAGCACTGTAAACATGTAAGGCCAGGAACAGAATTGGCCCTTGTGGAAGGAATGCCTCGTGCCGGTTCCAAGGCACGGATTTGTCTCACCGCCTCTTCGCCCCCATTCCGGGCATCAAAATATCCATGCAGACCAAGGTTGCACTCCGGTCCGGTGTCACCCGTCATACGGAAAGCATCGACAGCCTCCTTCCCGTTGACTGCGATGTGACCTCGCCGGTCGTGGGTGATTCATGCGTGCGGGAGCCATTTCACCATCGTGACCGAGGTGCCCGCGCCCGCGCTGGAGCGGATCGCGAACTCATCCATCAGCTTTCGGCAGCCAGGTATCCCTGCGCCAGGAGGAGCGCCGGCCAGGATGTGATCGAGATCGTCAATGCCGCTGCCGCTGTCATCCACGTCAATCTTCAGACCGATGCGTCCGCTGCTGGCTATCTCGCAGACGCTGAGGCGTCCGGAACCGCCGGAATGCTGCACGACGTTTCGGGTGATCTCCGAGACAGCAGTGGCAATCTGCGTGAGAGCCTGAGCGGCAAAGCCCAGGCGCGCAGCCTCTTCGCGCACCACCAGCCGGGCCAGGAGCACGTCCTGGAGTCGCACCACTGGCAGTTTGGCCAGTTCCTTCACGTCGTGTGTAGTGGTTGTCGTCATCGTTCACTCCGACGCGATCATGACCGTGACCCGCGTCCCGGCTCCGGGGTCGCTTTCTATCAAAACCTCTCCGGAATGCAGGCGGGCGAGTGCCTGGACTAGCACCAGGCCAATCCCCAAGCCTTTTGGCCGCTCCTCGCCGCTCCAGAATTGCTTGAAGGCGCCGATATCGCATATCTGCTCAGGCAGCATGCCTCGACCCCGGTCAGCCACTACCAGCCTCGAACAAGCGTGCTCCGAGCCCATGTGGAGGCTAATGGGAGTCGAATGCGGTGAGAACTTGCAGGCGTTGTCCACTAGTTCCCTAACCATTGTTTCCAGAGTACTCGCTGGCAATGATACGCTCGCCTCCGACGCGGACATTTCCAGGTCTCCGGCGCGGCCCCACTGGCCCGCTACCGCGTGCGCCGTATCCACGGCAATCTGCACGGGACAACACGCGGCCGCACTGCAGTTGGACGAGAACCGCCGTGCGTATAGTCCTGGCAATTCGCCATATAACTTCAGTCGTTGTGACAGCATTCGGAGGCGCGCGACCTCCACTTGCATCACTCTATGCATTTCAACAGTCTGGGCGTCACACTCGTATTTGGCTGCGAGCGCATCGGATATCGTCTGGATGTGATCTATACAGCCTTCCATTTCTCGCGGCAATGCGGCGGCCACCAGTATGCCTGCGTCGGTTGCCCGCCGCTCCGCCTCCTCAATCTGAAGACGCCGGCGGACAAGTCGCTGCCGTGCGGAGGTGATCAGCGCGTCCGGATCGAACGGCTTCGTGACGTAGTCATCCGCGCCCAACCCCATTCCGATTCGGACGTCCTGGCCGCCTGCTTTCGCGGTTAGGAAGATAAACGGTGTCAGAGAAGTGTCGGGGCGTTTGCGGAGGGCTTCAAGCACACCGAATCCGTCCGTGCCGGGCATCATAATATCGCACACAACCAGGTCGGGCGTCGCCCCAGCCGCGGCCGTAATGCCCGCCTGCCCGGAAGAGGCCTCATCGACTTCAAAATCTTCGAAACGGAACAACTGCGCCAATTGCCTTCGTTGCACGGCGTCATCTTCGATAATCAGTACTCGGGTCATCCTTGTATCACCTCCGTTGGCGCGGCGGCAACATCTTCCGCCGCACCCGGTAGCCGAAGCCAATCCGGCAAGCACAATTTAATGTCCGTCCCTTGGCCCGGTTTGCTGGCGATCTCCAGTGTTCCGCCGTGTAGGTCCGTGCACGCCTTTACGATTGCGAGCCCCAGACCGGTTCCAGGTACATCCCCTACATTGGCGGCACGATAGAACGACTCCAGTATGTGGGGCATATCTGCTTCGGGTATGCCGATGCCGCAGTCGCGCACGCTGAATCGGATTCTGCCCCGCGCGTCCCCACTCAGTTCCAACTCCACCAACGACTCCGGCGGGGAATACTTTAGAGCATTCGACAGCAGGTTCTGCAGCGCAATCTCGAGGATTCGCTGGTCCATCGCAACTTTGGGCGGTAGATTGATGAATTTAACTCGTATTCTGGTATTCAAACCTGAAACTCCGATAGTATCGCGCAGAAATTTCTCACACCAGAATGCCAGGTTAAACGTCTCAGATTTCAGATCCCAGCGCTGCAACTCGAGGCGGCTGGTAAGCAGCACCTTATCAATAACGCGGGTCATGCGCGTGACGGCGTCCTGAATCTCCGCGGTACGTTCCTGCCGGCCGCTTTCGCCCATTCGCTCTCCGTACCGAGATAACATGCCGGCAGCGACATTGATGATGTTGAGCGGAGTGCGTATTTCGTGCGACATTACGTCAACGAATCGGAGGCGGTCGTGTCGCAGCTGGTTCCGATCACGATCGAGTTCCACCCGCGCTTCGCGGCGTTGACGACGCTGCTCGGCCTCGTGTAATTCACGGTGGACCGCCGGACCCAGACGTGCAAGCTTGCCCTTGAAGAAGTAGTCCTGTGCGCCAGCCTTCATTGCAGCTACGGCTTGCTCCTCGTCTATGACACCTGAAACGATGAAAAATGGCGTTTCCGAGTTGATGGCCCGTACCAATTCGAGGGCGCGCAGCCCGTCGAAGCCAGGCAAATCGAAATCGCTGAAGACGATCTGCCACTCATTCGTCTTGAAGGCTTCTTTGATTTCGCTCATTGTCTCAACCCGGAGAGAACTGGGGCCGAAGCCGGCTTCACCGAGCCTCAGCAACAGAAGATCATGATCTTCCTCGCAGTCCTCAATCACCAGAGTGCGCAACGGGGTCAGCACTTCGCTCACAATTCGCCCATCTTCTTGGGTGGTTCGTTCGTCAGGATCCAGAAAAGACCCAGCTGCCGAACAGCCTCTTGAAATTCGACAAGGCTCACGGGTTTCCGAACGTAGGCGTTGGCGCCGGCCTCATAGGCGCGGGCCAAATCGATATCCTCGGTTGAAGTTGTGAGCATGACGACTGGCAATACGCTAGTTCGTTCATCCGCCCGAAGGCGCTGGAGCACTTCTATGCCGTCGAGGAGCGGCATCTTGATGTCCAGCAGAATGAGCGCCGGCGTTTCCCGAGTTCGGCCGGCATAGTGTCCTTCGCAGAACAGGTATTCGAGCGCTTCCACGCCATTCTCCGCCACTATGACGTCATTCAGAAGACCCGAGTTTTTCAGAGACATGACCGTCAAATCTGCGTCATCCGGCATGTCCTCGACCAGCAGGATTGGTTTGGTTGTCATAGTGGCCCGTCTCATTGTTGCAGGTCCGCACCCTCCACGAGGTCTGGACGGTTCGGAATCGTGAAAAAGAACGCCGCGCCCTCCCCCGTTTTGGCATCGGCCCAGATGCGGCCGCCATGCTTGTGAATTACCCGCGCCACGCATGCCAGCCCCACCCCGGAGCCGGGAAACTCGCGCGCAGAGTGCAGGCGTTGAAACGGAGCAAAGAGCTTCGAGGCGTAAGACATGTCGAAGCCGGCACCATTGTCGCGCACGTAAAAGACCGCCTGGCCGTCTCGCAGTTCCTGGCCCAAGGAGATGAGGGCCTGTTGACGGCGGCCCGTATATTTCCAGGCATTCCCGAGCAAGTTATTGAGTGCGACTCGCATGAGACCCGCGTCCGCCTGGGTCTCCAAAGAGTCGGAGATGGCAAAAACTACATCGCGATGGGGGTCGGTTTGCCGGAGTTCATGAATCACCTCGCGAGCGAGTATTGACAGGTCCACTCGTTCCCGTTTGAGTTGAGATCGCGTAATGCGAGACAGGCGAAGAAGGTCCTCGGTCAGATGGTCCATTCTCGCCGCTGCGCCCGAGATCTTCAAAAGCCAGGCATTCTCCTCAGGTGACAGTTTCGCCGCCGCGCTTCGCATGAGGGCCTCACTGAACCCATGGATGCTCCGCAGCGGGCTGCGCAGGTCATGGGAGACGGCATAGGAAAAAGATTCGAGCTCTTTGTTCGCCGCCTCCAGCGCGCGGTTGCGGGTCTGGAGGTCACGGTATAGTCGATCGATCTGATGTTGTGCCTCCTTCAGATCGCTAATCGCGATCCGATCGGCGAACGCCGTTTCCCGCAAGCTCCGATTCTCCTGGCGGGAAGCTAGATTCTCCATCTTCAGGTGCTCGATTTCCCGCTGCTGCTGGACGATACCGTCCTGGCTGGCGGTCTCAGAGTCAAGGTCGGTTGCCGCCACCGGGCCGATTTGCTTGTATACCTTCATTCGCTGCCTTCCGTCGACCGGTTCAACGTTTTAGAAAAGCTCAACATTGTCCGCGAGTTCCTCTCCAACGGCCTCGCCGTCTGGTTCCGGTTTCTCGGACCTTGAAACCGGGATTTCACTATTCCTTTCAAAAATTTGGTCCGGGACTGCGGTGAATTCGGCCGGCGGCTGAACGGCGGTGCTGTCCGGATTCGTAAGTTTGTGGACGACTGCTTCGTGTAGGGTGCGTTCGTGCGCCATCGTATAGTTGCGGTTCAACTCCTCCACTTTGTGGTGGCCGCCGACTGCTTCGGCGCCTCTGCTCGAAGCGGAGTGTCGAAGGACGATTTGTTCGAACAATGCAATGGCACGGCCGCTCGCCTTCGCTACGGCATCGGGAAAGCGAATCGACCCGGCTGTACGGCGCAAAGTCTCCGAGAGTTCTCCTTCCAGTGACGGAATTGTGCTCAGTGCGCTCTGCAGATCCTGTTCCAGCGTGACCAGTTTCTTTTCCGATTCGGCTGATTCGCCAAACAATAGCGTCTGCTCCATTGTCGCCAGATCCCGGTAATCGCTGAGCCGCTGTTCGATCTCCCCGATCAAGTCGATCAGTTCACTTACCCGCGCCGAAATCGTATCCAATTGCTGCATGGCTTCGTCTGCCACGGTTCGCGTGTTGCTGGCGACCACCTCCAGAGCGGCGCCCGCATCCACGTGGGCGGCGAAAATCTGTGCGTTCAAAGCCACCATCCGCAGCCTCAAAGCAAGCCCCAGAACCTGCGACGTGCAGTCGTGAAATGTGGACTTGAGCTTTTGTACCAGGTCAACCACACTCCGTATGCTGACCGCCGCGCTCTCGATCACCTCGAGTACCGCGTGGATGCTGGAAATCGCCTGCCCGATAACCTCCCCGTCCAAGGTCGCCCCGCCGGAACGTAGGGCATGATCGGCCAGTGCCCTAGCCTCCGCGTCGATCTCTGCCAATCCGCCACCCACCTGCTGCGCCGCCTCATCCAATTGGTCAAAAACCGTCCGCAGTTGGATGAGCTGCACCCGGCCCGCGTCAGCCAGAAACTGCCGGCAATCGGCCTGCTCGGCACCACGGAATCCTTCGGCGGACCCGGCCGCCAGATGCCCGACCATTTCATCGATCGCCATACCGATATGCTGAAACTTCTGCCGGGCCATGTCCTGACACTGCAATGCGAGGATAGCCTTGCTGACCCCGACCGCTATTTTCAGCCCGGCCTGCGACATGGATTGGGCCGCGGCCTCAGATGAAACCAGCGCCTGGTTGAGCGTCGAGAGCCTCGTCCTGGTTTCCCTAAGCATCCTTTCCGTCTCAGCCTTCTGATCGGCCGCCAGCCTTGTCAGTTTGGTGACGGCTTTTCCGGTCTCTTCACCGGTACGCTCGAGATCCTCAAATCTCTGGCTTACCGCAGTCTGAACGTCCCGAACAATGCCAGCGATATTGTCCGCCAACGCGAAGAACTTTGCCCGCGTAGTTTCGTCGAAAGCGCAGGCCTGAATCCGAAACTGGCTGTTGGTCATTTCGAGCGGCGAGAGGGTTCGCATCAATGTGATCCGCTCGCGGGCGATCCGGGTCACCTCCACATGCATCTTTTCGAAAACTACAGACACCCCGCTGTACTGCTCCCGGCTGGCATAAACCAGGTCTTCGGCCTTCTTAAGCAACTGGAATGCAAATTGAATCGCCGCGTCCTCAGCCCGCCCGGTAGCAGCTGCCGTGACCTCGTCGCACTGAGTGCGCACCTGGCGGGCGAGGGAAGTGATCTTTCGCAGGAGCGTTCCCAATTCCAGAAATTCTTCCTCCATGGCTGCGGTGAAATCGAAGAGCGCGGCCTTTTCGGCTTCCAACCCGCTGCTCAATGCGCGCACCCGCTCGGGCGAGAGCGCTGCATCAGGCCGCAGATAGTTGTGCCACGCCGCCCGCAGGCGCTGGACGACAGGCTTTTGCCGCCAGGCGATCATCGGGCTCCCAGACCCTCCAGCCGATGACATTCCATAGGATTGAGGACCAGTACAACGCGGCCATCGCCCATGATTGCGGCCCCGTGAAACTCATTGCAGTGCTCCAACCCACCAGCCAACGGTTTGACGAGGACTTCGACTTCGCTGACGAATCGATCGGCAATCAGAGCGTAGCGGATTTTTCCCGATTCAATGACGGCGATCGGCAATTCTGGTGCAGGGCTCTCCGGCAAGCCGAAGATCTTAGCCAGCGAGAAGACGGAATAGATCTCGCCGCGAACCTGCGTGATCGAGAGTCCGTGGTAGTCGTGGACTTCGGAGGCCGGAACCTTGACCATATCGCGAATCGAACTGAGCGGGAGGATGTACTCCTGGCCGCCGGCCTCCAGCAGAATGCCCTTGGAGACGATCAGACTGGTCGGCAGCTTGATAGAAATGACGGTCCCGGCCCCGAGTTTACTGCGGATGTCCACCGCGCCCTGGAGGCTGCGTATGTTGTTGCTGACCACGTCCATGCCGACACCGCGCCCCGAAACATCGGTGACCTTTTCCGACGTGCTCAAGCCAGGCAGAAAAGCGAGCCGGCACGCTTCGGCGTGCGACATGGCCGAAGCCGCTTCGGGAGTGATGAATCCTCTTTCGACTGCCTTGCGCTTGAGCGCTGCGGGGTCCAACCCGCGCCCATCGTCTTCCACCTCGATGATTACGTTGCCCGCGTCATTGCTCGCCCGGAGGGTCAACCGACCGGATGGCTGTTTGCCGTGTTCGCGCCGCTCTTCCGGGCGCTCGAGACCGTGGTCGACAGCGTTCCTTACCAGGTGAACCAGTGGATCGCCGATCTGCTCCAGGATCGTCTTGTCCAACTCGATAGTCTCGCCCTCAAGCACCAGTTGCACTTCTTTTCCCAGGCTGCGACTCAAGTCTCTGACGAGTCGGGGGAAACGCTGAAAAGCGGTCTTCACCGGGAGCATGCGGATCGCCATCACGCTGGCCTGCAATTCCTCGGCGATGTGCGAAATCCCGGCGCCGGCTTCTTTGAGCGCCCGCGTAACGATCCCGCGGTCCTCCCCGCCAGAAAGCTTCTCCACCAAAATAGGAATGGCGCCCCTTGCCACCAGTAGTTCACCGACCACTCGCATCAGTCGATCCAGCTTCTCCTGATCGATTCGAATAGTAGTAGCAGAGGTGGGCGCCTGTCTGGGAATGGCAGAGTTCGCCGCGGCTTTGTCGTCCACGGGCAGCGTCTCCGCGGGCCCTTCGATCTTCGACCGCGTCGAGCGGAACGCCTCGCGCAGCAGCCCTCGATCCAGTGGAGTGAGCGGGTTGCCGTCTTGCATCGCGGCCGCGAGAATGCGCAACTGCTCGGCAACCGGCTCGTCCAGATCGGATCGCTTCTGATAGGCCGCTGCCGATGCTAGCGTCTTCAGCCCGCGCTGGTAAGTCTTGAAAATCGACTGGCTGGGATCGTCCTCTTCCAACCGTAAGAGGCAGTTCCCGAGGAGTTCCAGACATTGGGTAGCTGTATTCCGGAAGGCCGAGGCACCGGCGCCGGACGGCGACCCATCTTTCTGATCGCTCCGGATGCCGAGCTGTTCCAGGAGATGCGCCGGCAAGACAAAACCGCGAGCTTGTCCAGAGATACTTTCGACGAGCCCCTGCATCGCGTCCCGCGCTTCCAAAACCAGCGACACTGTGCTGGAGTCAACAGGACTGCCACTGTTTTGTCGGTGGCAGTCAAGCGCGGACTCGAGTGCATGAGCGAGGCGGGCCAGCACGGGCAAAGGATGGCTGCCGGCAAGCGATGCTCCCGCCTGCCCGATCAATACCCCGGCGTTGCCTTTTATGCTGTGTACGGAGCGAAACAGCGCATCCAGACTTTCGCGCGAGGCGTTATTGCTTTCGAGGTCGAGCGCTTGGCTTTCAATATTTTCCAGGTGCTCCTGGCACTCTGCCGCGAACAAGGCCAGAAACTCGGCGGGCACTGTCCCCAGCAACGCGACCGCTGAAGGTTGATCCTCGATCAAACGCAGCGATACATCGCACTCATTTGCGACAAAGCTGAACACCTCACGAATCGCGGCCTCTCCGCGATCCGTGACCAGCATGACTTGCCACCATAGATAGCAGGATTCCGGCTCCAGGTCGAAGAATAGAGGCACGCCGTCGCTGTGGCCGGTGATGTGAGCCTGTCCGAGCCCGCGCAGTTCATCGAGTATCGTGATCGGATCGGTGCCGGAGTAGAACAAGTCCCGGTGAGGGCGGACCAATATTTCGAATGCAGTACGCTGGGTCCCAGGCGGACGGCCCTCGGCAGCAACGCTTGGGGCCGCCGGCTTCGCACTGGGGCGTGGCAACAGTTCAGAAAGAGCATCCGAGACAGCCTGCTCTCCGGGGCACTCAGCGTCAGGATCCTCTGCGTCCAGGATCGCGCGCAAAACGTCACAGGCTTTGAGGCCGCAATCGACCAGATCCCCGGTGATCGCCAACCTGCCCGACCGGGCCAGGTCGAATGCCTCTTCCACTTTGTGGGCGACAGCCGCCAGGTGAGCGAATCCCGCTGTTGCTCCAGAGCCCTTAATCGTGTGGACGGCACGGAACACACGATGCACGAAATCTCCGTCCCCGGCAGCGGATTCGAGCGCGAGGAGCGCGGCGTCCAACTCAGTCAGAAGTTCCAATGCCTCCGAACGAAAGGCGGCGCGCATCCGTTCGATTACGTCCACGCTCATTGGGGATCCTTCATCGCATTACCTTCTTGACTGTTGCCAGGAGATCCTCAGGCTTAAATGGCTTCACGATCCACCCGGTCGCTCCGGCTGCTTTACCCGCCATCTTTTTCTCCTGATGAGACTCCGTCGTCAACAGGACAATGGGTACGAATCGGTATTCCGGCATACTGCGCAATTTACGGGTAAGCTCGATGCCATCCATCCCCGGCATGTTCAGATCGGTTATGAACAGATGATATTCGCGGCCATCTAGCCTGGCGACCGCATCACGGCCGTCAGAGGCTTCGACCACCTCATATCCAGCAGTCTCCAATGTAAGAGCCACCATCTGGCGAAGGCTGGGGGAATCGTCGATCGCCATGATCCTCTTCACAAGTCGTCCCTCGACCCCGGCAGGAGTTCTCGCCGCAGTGCACAGCGGTCCATGACATGTAGGAATGCCTCGGATGGATTCTCTAGACTAAAGGCCTCAGCGGTCTTGCGAAGCGAAACCAGCATCTGCAGAATACTGGTATCGATATCCTCAAGTCCGTGGGTCCGGACCACAATCGAGCCTCCGCTCGCCAGAAAGGAGGCCAGACGCTTGCCGAGTTCGGCGGCGTCTCGCACGGTCACGCCTCCCGTCAGTTCCAGGGTCAAGCCCGCGCTTGTGTTTTGAATTTCATAAGGCATCAAGGTGGCCCTCCCGATGTCAAGCGCCCGCCAAGACCAGCCGGATGTTCTCGATCATCACCGCCGGTTCCGAAGGCTTGACGATGTAGAGGTTCGCCCCCGCATCGAATCCCTTCATCTTGTCGGCCTTGTCACCTTCGGTGGAGATGATAA
>Ga0335085_10017139_pt1 | contig 10448 bp, 6 predicted proteins | sample Lox_Sample_45_FD_206712 | JGI IMG/M metagenome (GOLD analysis project Ga0335085, IMG submission 206712) | Soil microbial communities from Loxahatchee National Wildlife Refuge, Florida, United States - Lox_Sample_4.5 | ecosystem: Environmental > Terrestrial > Soil > Wetlands | place: USA: Florida...
CGTCTGCGCCGGTCGGTCGACACGCCCGATGGCCGCGCGGACGATGTGGGCGCGGGCGAGACCGACCAACACCTTTTGCGTGCGACAGCGTGCGATGGCTGCATCGGCGAGCGTCCGCGCACGCGCAACGTCTCCCATGCCGAGGTAGGCGGTCGGGAGCGCCCAGCTGGTCCACAAGAGGATGGCCCCACCCACGCTCTTTTCCTCGGCGAGGGCGGTCGCGTGCTCGAGCAGCTCGACGGCGTCGCGCCAGTTGGCACCAGTGATGTGGGCGATCGCCAACCAGGAGCGGCACGCGACGGCATCGAAGGCGCTCCCCGAGCGCTCGGTATACTCGGCCGCCCGCCGGCCGGCTCGCAGAGCCTCGTCGAGGTTACCGCGCCAACACTCGATCTCGAGTCGGTAGGCACACAGCCAGGCAAGCGTTTCGGGGGCTGTCTGCTCGGAGGTGAACCGGAAGGCGCTTTGCAGCCGGCGCTCCGCGTCTTGAAGGCGACCCATCAGTACGAGCGGAAAATACGAGACGGCAAGGTTGACGATCAAGGGCGAGTAGCCGAAGACATCGGCCCCCATCTCGGCGTCGTCACCCACCAAGCTGATGGCTTCGTCCGCCGCCTCGAGCGCTCCGTCGAGCGCGCCACGCAGGGTACGTGCCCACACCACGTCCGGCCCGATCACGGCACGCGTCGAGGCGTCACCGGCGCGGCGCGCCAGCACCAGCGCTTCCTCGGTCAAGTCCACATACTCGGCCACGTGACCCTTGTTCTGCAGGAGACCCGCGTAGCCGAGCAACAACAAGGCGAGCGTCTTCTCGTCGCCGGCCGCCAGGAGCAGGCTTCGCCCGTGTGCGTAGAGTGCCGCCGCTTCCTCCAGAGGCATACCGATGCGGAAGCCCAGGTTGAGCTGCTCAAAATGCGAGCGGACGACCAGTGACCGGACTGCCTCGGTGGAGTCCATGTCGCGCAGCAGCTCCGCGACTCGCCGCCAGTGGTGGTAGGCCTCACGGTAGTCCGTGACCCCGATGCGGGCAGCCGCACGGGCATGCCACTCCGCGGCGCGCTGCGGTTCGCCCGCCTGCTCCCAGTGATGCGCCAGCAGCGCGGCGCGCTCGTCGAGATGCTCCGCATCGAGCTCCTCGATCGCGCTCGCCACCCGCGCGTGCGCGCGCGTGCGCCGCTCCGAGAGCTGCGAGCTCGCCGCGACCTCCTGGGTGAGCGGATGCTTGAAGGAGTACTCCAGCTCCGGGTAGAGCGCCGCCTCGTAGAGAAACTCTCCGTCCTGCAGGGTCTGCAGGGCTTCGCGCAGCGCCGCTTCGAGCAACTCGACAACGCGCCGGAGGATGCGTTCGCGGAAGGTCTTGCCAATGACCGACGCCGACTGCAGCACGTGCTTCTCGCGTTCCGGCAGACGATCGATGCGCGCCGCGAGCACGCCCTGCACGCTCGGTGGCAGCGGCAGCGCCTCGATCCGGGTCAGCAGCCGATACGCGCCCCGCTGGCCCTGGAGATGTCCCTCGTCCACCAACGACTGCACCACCTCCTCCATGAAGAAGGGATTGCCGCCGGTGCGCGCGTGGATCGCCGCGGGCAGGTCGGCGAGACTGGGGTGCGGCCCCAGCAGCTCGCCGAGCAGCTCGCGTAGCGCCGTTTCGGAGAGGGGCAGGAGCGACAGCTGCTGGTAGTGGGACTGTCGCATCCAGCGCGCCTGGTACTCGGGACGGAAGTTGACCAGCACCAGGCCGCGCGACGCCGCGTTGCCTTCGATGATCTGATGCACGACGGCGTCGCTGGCCGGGTCGAGCCAGTGGAGATCCTCGATGAGCACGACGCCCGGATCGAGCTCGCCGTCCGCGCGCGCGATGGTGCGCACCGCCGCGTGCATGCGGCGTTGCAACGCTTCGGGATCGGTGTGCGGCAGGGGACGTGCCGGATCGGGCACGCCGAGCAGCTCGAAGAAAATCGGCAGCTCGTCGCGCAGCGACTCGTCGAGGAGCAGGAGACGCCCGGCGATCTTCTCGCGCGTGACCCGATCACTGTCGCGTTCGTCGATGCCGAAGAAGGCGCGGACCAGCTCGAGAGCGGGGAGCAGCGGGATGTGCTTGCCGTGCGCCAGGCCGCGCGCCTCGTACACCGGCAGCCCGCGCGAGCGGCAGCGTTGGAAGAACTCGAAGCACAGCCGGCTCTTCCCGGTCCCCGCCTGGGCCACGACCCCGACTGTCCGTCCCGATCCGGACAGCGCCTGCTCCAGGGCCGTCTCCAGGAGCGCCATCTCGTCGCTCCGCCCGACGAAGCGCGACAGTCCTCGCGCGCGCGCGACGTCGAAGCGCGTGCGGGCGCTGCCGACGCCGCGCAGCTCGAAGACGTGCATGGGCGCGGTGGCACCCTTGATCGAGAACTCGCCCAGGTCCTCGTGCTCGAAGTACCCGGCGACCAGGCCAGCCGTGTGAGCGGTCATGTAGATGCTACCGCCCGATGCCAGCGCCTCCATCCGTTGAGCCAGGCCGACCGTGTGCCCCTGCGCCGTGTAGTCCATGCGCAGATCGTCACCGATCTTGCCGACGATCACTTCGCCGGAGTTGAGCCCGATCCGGGTGGCGAAGTCGACACCGTGGCGGCGCTTCACCTCGCGCGCCAGATCGCGCAGTCCGTCGCGCAGATACAGCGCCGCGTAGCAGGCGCGCTGCGCGTGATCCTCGTGCGCGATCGGCGCGCCGAACAACGCCATGATGCCGTCGCCGGTGTACTGGTTCACCGTTCCCTCGAAGCGGTGCACCCCGTCGGTGAGGATGGCGAAGAAGCGATCGAGGATGCGATGCCATTCCTCCGGGTCGAAATGCTCGGTCAGCTCCATCGAGCCCTTGACGTCGGCGAACAGCACGGTGACCTGCTTGCGCTCGCCCTCGAGGGCGGACTTGGATTGTAGAATCTTGTCGGCGAGGTGCTTGGGTGTGTAGGAAAGGGGGTTAGGGGCTAAGGGGTTAGTTGTTAGGGAATCGGTCTTTCCCCTAGCAGCTAACCCCCTAACACCTAACCCCTTGATTGCCGCGCCGCATTCGCCGCAGAACTTCTCGCCGGGTTCGTTGGCCGTCCCGCAGGCCGGACAGGACACGGTCAGACGCGCGCCGCATCCGGCGCAAAACTTCCGCCCTTCACGATTGTCCTGTCCGCATCCGGCGCAGCGCACGCATCTCCCCTAGGACGGCCGGCGGTCCGACATTGAGCCCCGACCCATGCGCTCGTCGATCGGCGGTGGACCGGGCCGATGGCAATCGCTCTTGACGTACTCGGGTTCGGCGATCACAAGACCTTCGTTCGGCCGGTTGCAGTCATCTCTACTGCGGATCGGCCCCCAAAGGAAAGCACGCCGTCGGCGCATCGGGAAGAAGGGATCCAGAGAGGGGATGCCACTGCGCGCTGCTTGACCGCAGACGGCCGGATCGAGTAGCGAGACCTCGCGGGCGTCGGCAACACGCAGCCGGCGCAGTCGAGGGGAGCAACCTTGGGCTCGGATGTCCGTATTGCCATCGCCGAGACCGAAGAAGAGAAGCGTGCCGTCTATCGCTTCCGCTACCGCATCTATGTCGAGGAGATGGGCAAGTATCGGAGCGTCGCCGATCACGCGCAGCGCATGTTCTACGAACCGTGTGATGCGCACAGCCACATCTTCTACGCGACCGAGAACGGCGAGGTCGTCGCCACGGCGCGCGCCACGTGGGGCGGTGATGCGCCACTCCCGCAGCGCATGATCGAGCAGTACCAGCTCGCGCCGTTCCTCGCCGAGCTGCCGGAATCGGCCATCTCCGTGGGCGAACGCGGCATGGTGGTGCCTCGCCTGCGCGGCACCGATCTCTTCTTGCGCCTCATCGGCGCTTCGCTGCGCTTCGCCAACGAGCGCCGCATTCAACTGTGCTTCGGGGATTGCGAGCCGCACTTGCTGAATCTGTACCTCGGGCTCGGCCAGCGGACCTATTCGAAGAAGAACGTCAACAGCGCCGAGGCCGGCTATCTGATCCCGATCCTCTTCGTCCCCGAGGACGTTGCCTATCTGAGACGGATCAACTCGCCGCTGCTGGAATACGTGCGGGATTTCGGCAGCGAGGCGCGCATTCCGCCGTGTGTCGAGCGCCTCACCGCCGAGGGCACTGCGGTGATGAGCCGGCGGCTCGTCGGGTCAGCCGAGTACTGGGGGGAGGTGCACGGCGCCCTCAGCGAGATCGAGGGGACACGCCCGACTGCCCTCGACGGGCTCACGGAGGAGGAAGCGGCGCGCTGCCTCGACAAGAGCAACATCATCGAGTGCCGCGCCGGCGATCGGCTTCTCAAGAAAGACGGCGTGGCGCGCAACCTCTTCGTTGTCCTCGACGGCACCGTCGAGGTGCGCGACGGCGACACGCCGGTGGCGGTGTTCCGGCCCGGCGACGTCTTCGGCGAGATGGCCTTCCTCTTGGAGCGCCCGCGCTCGAAGGACGTCTATGCGGCCACCGACGGGGTGCGTGTGCTCAGCCTCAGCGAAGCCACGTTGCGCCAGATGATCAAGGGCGATCCCGCCATCGCCGCCAATCTCCTGCTGAACATTTCGAAGATGCTCTGCCTCCGGCTGCTGAAGGACCACTAGCAACCGCTGGTGCGCTGCCGAATTGAGCTGTCCGCGGCGCGGGGCGAGGCCCCACGGATTTGTCGCCGACCTGACGGCGATCGAGCCCCTCGATACACCCGCTCCGCGGGCTACTCGGGGCGGACGGGTATTGGGTTTTCCGTCCGCCCCGAGTAGCACCGACCCTGAGTAGCTCGCGGAGCGAGCGTATCGAAGGGGAGGTGCGTATCGAGGGGCTCGATCGCCGTCAGCTGTGCGTAGAGGCGCTCGCGGCCACCAGCGCTTGACGGAACGGCGCGGGGTGCGCCATCGTGCTCGTACTCTGCGTTGGATGTCTGGGCGTGGATCGCCCGGTTCGTGCGGAACGCATCTCACGCTGCGGGAGGGTGTCATGTATTCGTCCGACGAGTACGCTTCGCTTTACAAAGAAAAGCTCCGCACCCCCGACGACGCGGTCGCCGCGGTACGCGACGGCAGCTTGTTGATCTTCGGTACGCTGCTCGCCGAGCCACCCGCGCTGCTCTGGGCGTTTGCCAATCGGTTACGTGCCGGGGATCTCAAGAAGCTGCGCATCTTCAGCGGCCCGGCCACGCCGCATGCGATGGATACGGTGCTGGCGCCCGATCTGGCGGATTGCGTCGAACGCGAGTCGGGATTCGTCGGCGCCGGTGAACGTGGCCTCGTGCATGTCGGCCTCAACTACTTCGTGCCGAATCATTTCCATCAGCTGCCGCGGCTGATCGCGGAGCACATGGACGTCGACGTCGTGGCCACCACCGTCTCGCCCATGGATCGCGCCGGCTTCTTCACCTTCGGCACCGCCAACGATTTCATCTCCACGGCGGCGCGCTGTGCCAAGCGCCTCATCGTCGAGGTCAACGAATGCATGCCGCGGGTCCATGGTGACTCGCGCATCCACGTCTCCCAGGTGACGAACATCGTCGAGAACCATACGCCGCTGCTGGACTTCGTCGCGGGCACTCCGGAGCCGGTGGACGAAATCATCGGCCGCACGATCGCCGAGATGGTCCCCGACGGCGCCACGCTGCAACTGGGCATCGGCAACGTCCCCACGGCCGTGGGCGCCCTCTTGAAGGATCACAAGGACCTCGGCATCCACACCGAGTATTTCTGCCCGGTCATGGTCGACCTGATCCAGGCCGGGGCGGTGACGGGCACAAAGAAGACCCTGCACCCCCGGACCCACATCTTCACCATTGCCGCCGGCGACCAGCGGCTCCTCGATTTCATCCACGACAACCCGGCGGTGGAGAGTCATCCGGTGTCCTACACCAACCACCCGGCGGTGATCGCCCGCAACGACAACATGATATCCATCAACGCCGTCATCGAGGTCGATCTGCTCGGCCAGGCCAACGCCGAGTTCATGGAAGGCCACCAGTTCAGCGGTTCGGGCGGGCAACTCGACTTCGTGCGCGGCGCCTACGATGCCAGGGGCGGCAAGTCGATCCTCGCGTTTCACTCGACGGCGCGCAAAGGGACGGTCTCGCGGATCGTGCCGCGGTTCGAGGCCGGCACCATGGTCACGACGCCCCGCAACGACACGCACTACCTGGTCACCGAGTTCGGCGCGGCCAACTTGAAGGGGAAATCGACCCGCGACCGCGCACTGGCGATCATCAATCTGGCGCATCCCGATTTCCGCGACACATTGCTGCGCGCCGCCGAGGACATGTATATCGTCTGAGCGTGGAGCGGCGCGGGCGCGGCCGCCTCTTCCGGAGCACACCATGAAGACAATCCTCACATTCGTCGGCGGCGGTGATCGTGATCAAGTCATTCTGCAGACAGCCCTAGCCGCGGCACTGCCGCTGTCCGCCCACTTGGACGTGCTTCATGTCCACGTGCCCGCCACCGAGGCGGCACGCCACAACCGCACCGAGTTCGCAAGTGGTGCGGCTCTCCGGAACGCGCTCAACCAGCTGAAGTCAAAAGCCGAGACCTTCTCGGATCTCGCCGCGGAGAATGTCCGCGAGTTTTGCGTGCGCGCGAAGATCGAGATGTGCGACACGCCGAGCAACGCGGAAAAAGTGAGTGTGAGTTTTCGCAAGGAGACGACCAATGCGCCGGAGCGCCTGACGTTCCATGCTCGCCATAGCGACCTGATCGTCATGGGCCGGGCGAGACAGATTCAGGGATTGGCTCCGGATACGCTCGAGCACTTGGTGTTGAACTGCGGACGCCCCATCCTCGTCGCGGCGACCGCCGCGCCGCAGACGCTCACCGATACGGTCATGGTCTGCTGGAAGGAGTCCAGCTGTTCCGCGCGCGCGGTCACGGCCGCAACGCCGATCCTGGCCAAGGCAAGAAAGGTCGTGATCGTAGGCGTCGCGGAGGGCGACGACGAGGCCGACGCGCTCCACGATCTCGCTCGGCAGTTGGCCTGGAATGGCGTTTCAGCCGAGGTGCGCGTGATCCCGGCGAGCGGCCGCCGCATCGCGGCCGCCCTCTCGGCCGCAGCCGACGACTGTGGAGCCAATCTGGTCGTGATGGGCGCCTACGGCCGCTCTCGCGCCCGCGAGCTGATCTTCGGCAGCTGCACCGAAGCATTCATCGAGCACAGCGACAGGCCCATCTTGCTCATGCACTAAGACGCACGAGCGGCGCCGAGCAGTCGTCACTCACTCCCCCAACAGCGATTCGAGAAACAGTGCGCTTTCCTCTTCGAGGGTGGCGCAGCCGTTGAACGTTTCACGCGCCTTCTCACCCTGTGCCTGCCGGGCGAGCGCTCTCCACGTGGCCGCGCCGAGACGCTCCCCCTGCGCCTGGATGGTGAACTGTTGTTGCAGCGGGCGGCCGGCGAAGAGGGAACGGTTGACCTCTACCAGGTCGGGGTTCTTGGCCAGGATGTCGCGGCCGATCGACTCAGCGTCCGGATACAGGGACTCCACCCGGCGCGCGATCTCTTCTTCTCGATCGGCGCACGCGTGAAATCCCGGCGCCCGGGACGGGTCGGGCGCTTCCGCGGCCCATTCCCGATAGCGCACCGCCGCCAAGCGCTCGGCAATGGCGAGCAGGAGCGGCCGGTGTTGCGCGGGGACACGCTGGAGAACCTGAGCGAGGATCTCCGCAACATTGGGAAGCTCGGTTTCGCTCGATACCATGTGTCTGCACCTCCGGTGAATTGGTAGCGCGTTTCCCCTGCAGGGGGCTGTCCAAACACACCCGGACGCTTACCCCTGGGAGGGCGAGGCTCCGTCCGAGCCGCCGCGCGGCGGAGCGGCGCCCGCTCCGGTATCTGGTCGGTCGTGAAACCGTAGCCTCGCCCGTGCGCGGAGATACACCGCGGCTCGGACGGAGCCTCGCCCTCCCAACACGACGAACGTCGAGCATGTTCGTGAACAACACTGACCGCTCCGCGCGCCAGTTCACAGCTCACACCTCCTCGCCCCAGACGGTCTTGATCTTCTCCTTGCCGATCATCTGGGCGGGTGAGTAGCCGCCGAGGTGGTGCCCCCCTCCGGGATAGCCGATAACTTTCCACCCTGCGTAGCCGCGATTGCCACCGTGCTTCGGGTCGGCGAGGAAACCGATGATCGTGTGCGCGCGCACGGTCTCGAAGAACTGTTGCGATGGGACGAGCGCGTTGGGCCAGCCGTCCGCCTTGCCCGACTCGAGTGCGGCCAGGATCTCGTCCTGCTGCTCCGGCGTGAGCTGGGTGAACGGTTTTTCGAACCGCCGGTGCGCCACGGCGCCGAGCCCCGCGAGGCCCGCGTCGTAGAGCGGCTTCGCCTGCGCGTCTTCGTGCGCGAGTGCCTTGTCGATGAAGTTCACGCAGTTCGCTTCGACCGCACCGGGCTCTTGATCGGTGGGGAGGATCCGCCCGGTGATCGCTTCGACAGTGATCCACTGTTCTTCCGTGAGAGCCGCGCGGGCCGAGGACTCCTCCGCCGCCTGCATGGCGCGCGGCCGCGGCATGTTGAGCAAGACCCAGAGCGAGCTGCCGTAGACGGCGCTCTGCAGGAAGAACTCGCGGCGTGACAGTCCTGGTTGTGACATGATTGCTCCCTTCAACTCTGCTGCCGTTTCGCCTCGCGCACGAAGTGGTCCGCCACGCGGTAGGAATTGGCGAGGATCGTCAGCGTCGGGTTGTAGCCGCCCGAGGTCGGGAAGACGCTGCCGTCGACGATCCAGAGATTCTTCACGTCGTGGCTCCGGCACCAGCGGTCGACGACCGACCCCTTTGGATCGTCGCCCATCCGGCAGGTACCGTGGAAATGCATGAACCCCTTCATCGCCGAGCGCTCGGTGGGGAGCGAGTAGTATTGCGCCTCCCACTTGTCGACGGCGCCGCCGGCATCGGCGACGTCCATCAGCCGCTGGGTGAACCAGCGGTTCATCGCGAAGTCGTTGGGGTGCTGCCGGTGAGTGATGCGTGGCGCCGGGAGGCCGTAGCGGTCCTTCACCGTGGGATCGAGATCGATCCGGTTGGCTTCCATCGGCAGGTCCTCGAGGATCGCCGCGACCGCGATCGAACGCGGGAACTTGCGCAGATAGTCCTTGAGCTCGCGTCCCCAGGCGCGTTGCGCCGGGTATCCCTGGTAGGTGACGAGCGCGAACGAGAGCGGTTGGTTCGTCGGACTGTTCGCCTCGCCGACCACGCCACCGCGGATGAAGCCGCGTTTCGGGTCGCTGGGGTGAAGATCGTCGAACGCCGCATGGCTGTGCAGCCCGGTGAAGCCGCGCCCCGGCTCATCGATCGTGAAGGCAACGGCGGCGATGTGGTGCAGGGTCAGATTGCACCCGACGAGCCCGCTCGAGTTCGCCAGGCCGTGCGGGAAAGATCCGCTCGTCGACATCAGCAGCAGGTGCGGCGTCCCAATCGCGTTGCCGGCCACGACGATGGCGCGGGCGAAGACCTCGTGCTCCTTGCCCTGGCTGTCGAGATAGCGAACGCTGCGGGCGCGGCCGTCCTTGCCGATCGTGATCTCGCGCGCCGTCGCGTTCGGACGCAGATCGAGCTTGCCGGTGGCGAGCGCCTTCGGGATGCACACCGAGAGCGACGTCGCCTTGGCGCCGATCGGGCAGCCGTATCCCAGACAGGCACCGCCGTGCACGCACTCCGCACGGGCACCGTAGGGCTGCGAGTTGATCGCCACCGGCGTCGGGAACGGATGATATCCGAGCTTGCGGGCCGCCTGCACCACCCGGTTACTCGCGCTCCGCCCCGGGTGCGCCGGGTTCGGATAGGCCTTCTTGCGTGGGGCTCCGAACGGGTTTCCCGCCGCGTCGCCCGAGACGCCGAAATCCCACTCGGCGCGCTGGTAGAACGGCTCGATCTCGTCGTAGGTGATCGGCCAGTCGGCGAGGCTGGCGCCGACAACCGGACCCTCGGTGGAGAGCACCTTGAAATCGTCCGGCCGGAAGCGCCACGACCACGCCGCCCAGTGTGTCATGGTGCCGCCGACGCAGTTCGCCGTGTAGTTGAACCGGCCGGTCTCCGTCGGGCTGTTCTCGTCGTAGCGGTAGGTCTCGACCTGGTCGGCCGAGAACACCTCGTCACGTATGACGGTGCGGAGCTCGTCGTCGTCGAAGTCCGCCGGCTTCAGGAACGGCCCGCGCTGCAGCGCCACGACGCGGAAGCCGGCCGCGGTGAGCTCCTGGAGCATGACACCGCCGCCGGCGCCGGTACCGATCACGCACACATCGAACTCGTCTCGCTTGGCCATACGATTCCTCTTCACCGCAGGTTGTTAAGTTGTTAGGTTGTTAGCTGTTAGGTTGGGGGGCGGTTGACTGCCGACTGGCGGTTATTTTCGCCCGTACGATTCTCGTGCCCACATCGTGCGCCGCGCATGTCTCTCCCTTAACACCCTGACAACCTAGTGTAACGT
>Ga0335085_10017140_pt1 | contig 10447 bp, 12 predicted proteins | sample Lox_Sample_45_FD_206712 | JGI IMG/M metagenome (GOLD analysis project Ga0335085, IMG submission 206712) | Soil microbial communities from Loxahatchee National Wildlife Refuge, Florida, United States - Lox_Sample_4.5 | ecosystem: Environmental > Terrestrial > Soil > Wetlands | place: USA...
TTCCTGAAGGCGGCGCTGAATCAGGTGCGCAAGCATCAGGGGCTCGAAGAGTTGGACGCGCTGGATTTCCTGAACCTGGTTCGGGAAAAGATGAAGCTGATGGAGATGGATCAGGCGCTGCTGAACCGGCCGGTGAATACGGGATTTTCGGGCGGTGAAAAGAAGCGCAACGAGATCTTCCAGATGGCCGTGCTGGAGCCGAAGCTGGCGATTCTGGACGAGACCGATTCCGGACTCGACATCGACGCGCTGAAGCTGGTGGCGAATGGCGTGAACGCGCTGCGCGGGGCGGACCGCTCGATGATCGTGGTGACGCACTACCAGCGGCTGTTGAACTACATCGTGCCGGATTTCGTGCACGTGCTGTCGGAGGGCCGCATTGTGAAGTCGGGCGGGAAGGAACTGGCGCTCGAACTCGAAGAGAGCGGGTATGCCGGACTTGGGATCTTAGACGAAGAGGAGGCGGTGGGCAAGGCATGACCGCCGCAACACAGCAGATCGGAAGCTGGCTGGCGGAGTTCGCGGCGCAGGCCAATTCGCCGCTGCGGGCGCTGCATGAGGCGGCTTTTGCGCGGTTCAGCGAGCGCGGCTTCCCGACTACGCACGATGAGGATTGGCGCTTCACGAATGTGGCGCCGATCGCGCGGAAGTCGTGGAAGCGTCTGGCGCAGCGGACGGCAGGGGCGACTCCAGTGGCGCAACTTCCGGAAGAGGCGCTCAAGCATCTGGCGCAGTACGTGAACCAGAGCAACGCGTTCGCGGCGTTGAATACGGCGTTCTTCGACGAAGTCTCTTTCTATCACGTGCCGCGCAACACCGTGCGGAAAGAGCCCATCGAGATCGTGTACGAGGCCGAGGGCGAAGGCGTGACGCATCCGCGGACGCTGATCGTGGTCGGGGCGAACGCGCAGTGCACGATCGTTGAGACGTACAAGGGCAAGGGCGCGTACTTCACCAATGCGGTGACGGAGATCGTGGCGGGCGAGAACGCCGTGGTCGATCACTACAAGGTGACGCAGGAATCGCCGGAAGCGTATCACGTCTCGACGCTACAGGCGGCGCTGGGACGGAGCGCGAATTTCGCGTCACATTCGATCACGCTGGGCGGAGCGCTGGTGCGCAACGATGCGGGCGCGGTGCTTTCGGAAGGGACCGAGGCGACGCTGAACGGGCTGTACATCGTGAACGGGACGCAGCACGTGGACAATCACACGGTGATCGACCACGCCAAGCCCCACGCTGCCAGCCACGAGCTTTACAAAGGCATTCTGGACGGCCGGGCGACCGCGGTGTTCAACGGCGGAATCCTGGTGCGCAAGGACGCGCAGAAAACGGATTCGAAGCAGACCAACAAGAATCTGGTGCTGTCCGATGAGGCCGTCATCAATACCAAGCCGGAGCTGCAGATCTTCGCCGACGATGTGAAGTGCACGCACGGCGCGACCATCGGGCAATTGGATGCGGAGTCGCTGTTCTACATGCAATCGCGTGGAATCGGCAAGGCGGATGCGCGCAGCCTGCTGACCTATGCGTTCGCGCAGGACATCGTGGACCGGATCAAGGTGCAGAGTTTGCGGGACTCGCTGGAACGGGCCCTGTTCGAGAAATTCCATGGGAACGCTGAGTAGCCAAGTTTCGACGATTTTGGACGTGGAGAAGATCCGGCAGGACTTTCCGGTTCTGAAGCAGACCATCCACGGCAAGCCGCTCGTGTACCTGGACAACGCCGCGACTTCGCAGAAGCCGAAGTCGGTGATCGAGGCGATCACGCACTTTTATGAAGTGGACTGCGCCAACATCCATCGCGGTGTCCATGAGCTGAGCCAGCGGTCGACGGCGAAGTACGAGGAGACGCGGTCGAAGGTCAAGAAATTCCTGAACGCGAAATCGAAGAACGAGATCATTTTCGTGCGCGGGACGACCGAGGGAATCAACCTGGTGACGAACAGCTGGGGGCGGAAGTACCTACAGCCCGGCGATGAGGTCATCATTGCCGGCCTGGAGCACCACTCGAACATCGTCCCGTGGCAGATGGTCTGCGAGGAGAAGGGCGGGCATCTCAAAGTTATCCCGATCAATGAGCGCGGCGAGCTGATTTTGGAGGAGTACGAGAAGCTGCTGGGGCCGCGCACCAGGATGGTCGCCATCGGGCACGTCTCGAACGCGCTAGGCACGATCAATCCCGTGCGGCAGATCATCGAGATGGCACACAAGTCGGGCGCACTGACCCTGGTGGACGGCGCGCAGGCGACTCCGCACATGAAGGTGGACGTGCAGGCGCTCGATGCCGATTTTTACGCCTTCTCCGGGCACAAGGTGTGCGGGCCGACAGGAATCGGAGTGCTGTACGGCAAGACCAGGATCCTGAACTCAATGCCGCCGTACCAGGGCGGCGGAGACATGATCCGCACGGTGACGTTCGAGAAGACCACATACAACGATCTGCCGTACAAGTTCGAGGCGGGGACGCCGGACATCGCGGGCGGTATCGGTCTGGGTGCGGCGATCGACTACCTGACGCACATCGGCATGGACAAGATCGCGGCGTACGAGCACGAATTGCTGCTTTACGGGACGGAAGCGCTCGAGCGGATCCCGGGGCTGAAGATCATCGGGAAGGCCCGGGAGAAGGCGGCGGTAATTTCGTTCGTCATGGAAGGCATTCACCCGCACGATATCGGGACGGTGCTGGACCGGCAGGGCATCGCGGTGCGCACCGGGCACCATTGCGCGCAGCCGGTGATGGACTGGTTCCACGTGCCGGCCACCACGCGGGCGTCGCTCGCGTTTTACAACACGGCGGCGGAGTTGGACGCGCTGGCGGCGGGGTTGCTCAAAGTTCGGGAGTTATTCGCGTAGGATTTATGTTCACCACAGAGGCACAGAGACACGGAGAAGAGCAACACCAAAGGTTTTCTCTGTGCCTCTGTGTCTCTGTGGTGAAGAGGTTCTAAAGATGGTCCACGATCTTTACCAGGAAGTCATTCTGGATCACAGCAAGCGGCCTCGGAATTGCCATCCGATGGAAGACGCCAACCGCAAGGCCGAGGGGTATAACCCTCTGTGCGGGGACAAGCTGAAGCTTTTTCTCAAAATCGAGAACGATGTGGTGACCGACTTGAGCTTCGTGGGCTCGGGCTGCGCGATCTCAACTGCGTCGGCGTCGCTGATGACGGAGAGCCTCAAGGGCAAGAGCCGGGAGGAAGCTATCAAGCTTCTGGACAAATTCCATGAGCTGCTGACCACCGACACGCCGGTGAGCCAGGACTTGGGGAAGCTGGTGGTGTTCTGCGGCGTTCGCGACTATCCGGCGCGGGTGAAATGCGCGACGCTGGCCTGGCACACGCTGAAATCGGCGCTGAACGGGACGGCCGATACGGTAACGACGGAATGAAGGACCAGATCATCGCCGCGCTGAAGAAGGTGTACGACCCGGAGATGCCGGTCAACATCTACGAGCTCGGCCTGATTTACGGAGTCGATGTCGACGATGCCGGCAAGGTGGGGATCCGCATGACCCTGACGGCGCCGAATTGTCCGGTGGCGGGGACGCTGCCGGGTGACGTGGAGCGCGCCGTTCGAGCTGTGCCCGGTGTGACGGACGTGAAACTGGAATTGACATTCGATCCGCCGTGGACCAAGGACCGCATGTCGGAGGCCGCCAAGCTGGCGCTGGGGATCGAGGACATCATTCCGATCGCGAGGCTGCGTCGATGAAGTTATCCGCGAACGAAGAATACGGGTTGCGCTGCCTCGTGCGTCTGGGATACGCCGGTTACGAGGGGCAGGGGCTGACTATTCCGGAGATCAGCGCGGCCGAGGGCGTTTCGCCGGCTTATGCCGCGAAGATCCTGCGGGTGCTGCGCAAGGGCGGGTTTGTCAAGGCGGCCCGGGGGAAGGAAGGCGGCTACACACTGGCGCGGCCGGTGGAGGCAATTGTCATCGGCGAAGTGATGGCGGCCCTCGGCGGGAAACTGTTTGAAAGCGATTTCTGCGAAAGCCATTCCGGACAGGCGGCGATTTGTACACGATCGGTGGATTGCTCGGTGCGGTCGCTCTGGCGCGCTGTGCAGGTAGCCGTGGACCAGGTGTTGAGCAAGGCGACGCTGCGGGATCTTTTGCAGAACGAAGAACAGATGAATTCCTGGGTGCGGACGATTCCGGGGCCGAACGGGGTACGGGTGCTGCAGTAGCAGCGTGACTGGAGCGTCGCGGGGGCAATTCACCTACTGGCTGGGGTCCGGTCCGCTTCGCGCGGTGTCGCTTCCAAATCCAATAATTGGGGGAAGAATCGGGCTAGTTCCGGTTACAGAACCGTAATCACCAATTTCAGAGTTCGGATTGCCCGAGGGTGTGAGACTGGTATAATAATCTCAGATGGTTTTGAACCGTCCCGTTCACGGGGCTGTCGAATCCGGACCCTTTCCATCTGAAGTCCTTTTCTGTCCCGTTTTTTCCCTGGTTGGAGGTACCCAGCACACACTCAATGAAAGCTAGCGTGTGTATAGCCCGTGGCGTCGAAAGCCTGTTCGGCACTCGCGATGAGAATATTCGTCTCATCGAAAGCGGCCTGAGCGTCCACACTCAACTCGTGGACAACAATCTGGAAATTGAAGGCGAAGAGCCCAACGTCAACCGCGCGGAGAATATCCTGGAGGATTACAACGCGCTGATGCGGGAAGGCCACGTCTTCAACAACGGCGACCTGAACAGTTACCTGCGCGTGGTCACCAACGACCCGGAAGTGTCCCTCCGCGCGCTGGTGCAAAGCGGAAAGCAGCGGAACTTCGGCAAGAAGGTGCTGGCCCCGAAGACGGTTAACCAGCGCCGGTATGTGGAAGCCATCGAGCGCAACGATCTGGTGTTCGGCATCGGACCGGCGGGCACGGGCAAGACATACCTGGCGGTGGCGATGGCCGTTTCGGCGCTGCTCAACAAAAAGGTCTCACGGATCATCCTGACGCGGCCGGCGGTGGAAGCGGGGGAGCGGCTGGGCTTCCTTCCGGGCACGCTGCAGGAGAAGGTGGATCCGTACCTGCGCCCTCTCTATGACGCGCTCTACGATATGCTGGACAACGAGCGCGTGGAGAAACTGTTGGAGCGGAACGTCATTGAGGTGGCGCCGATTGCGTTTATGCGCGGGCGCACGCTGAATGACAGCTTCATTATTCTGGACGAAGCGCAGAACTCGACGCCCGAACAGATGAAGATGGTGATCACTCGCCAGGGGTTCAATTCCAAGATGGTGGTGAACGGCGACGTGACGCAGATCGACCTCCCGGCCGGCAAGCGCAGCGGGCTGACCGATGCGGTCGATGTACTGAAGGGCGTGGAGGGCATCAGCTTCGTCACCTTCGACGAGAAAGACGTCGTCCGGCACTCACTGGTGCAGCGCATCGTCAAGGCCTATGAGCGCTACAACGAGCTGAACGGTAGCGCGCGGCAACTCAGTCTGAAGCTGGATACAGAACCGGCGCCGGAACCGGCCGCGCCGGCTGCCAATGAGCAGGCTGATACCGCCGCGCAAGCCTGACGTCCGCCATGTCCTCGCCTGAAGGTAGTACGGTCACATTCCGCCGCGTCGCGGCGGACCTACGTCCGCGCGCCCTGGCGAATTTCGCCCGCAAACTGCAGAAAGAAGTCGCGAAAGGGCGGACATTCGACTGTCTGATTACCGGCGACGCGGAACTGCGCCGGCTGAACCGGGAGTGGCGCGGCAAGGACTACGCGACGGACGTGCTGTCGTTTCCGAGCGGGATGGGCGAAGGGTTGGGCGATCTAGCGATTTCCATGGCCCGCGCGAGGGTGCAGGCACGGGAATTCGGACATTCCGCCGAGGATGAAGTACGGATCCTCATGTTACATGGGGTGCTGCACCTGCTCGGTATGGATCATGAAGTCGACCGCGGGCAGATGGCGCGGGCGGAGAAGCGCTGGCGGAAATCGCTGGGGCTGCCGAACGGGCTGATCGAGCGGGTGCAGGCATGATGCTCGCGCTTGCCATCGGCGTGGCGGTCACCCTAACGTTACTGGGACTGGTGACGTTCGTGCAGGTTCTTTACCTGGAGAGCATGCGGCTGCGCACGCGCGATCTGCCGTCGCTCAAATTCTTCAAAGATACGCTTGAAGACCGGATCGGGCTGGACACCGAGGATGGCGCCGGAGCGTTTTCGCTGATCAAGCATTCGCTGCTTATCCTGCTGGCCCTGCTCTACGTTTTTTACGTGGCCGCGCTGTGGCAGGCGCTGCTGGCGGCGTGGCTGACGATGCTCACGGTTTGTTTCGCGATGCCGCAGCTGCTCTACCGGCGGACGTCGGGCCGGTGGCTGTTGCCGATGGTTCCTTTGTTGCGGGCGCTCGCGCTGGCTGCCCGGCCGTTCATCGCGCTGCTCTCTTTTTTCCAGAGCCTGATCGAGCTGACCGAGGACGCGGCGCGCGAGGAAGAGCCTCCGACGCCGGCGGAAAACATCGAGGCTCTGATTTCGGCGGGCACGGAAGAAGGGCTCATCGGCGAACAGGATCGCGAGCTGATCCAATCGGTGGTGGAATTCGGGGACAAGGTGGTGCGCGAGGTGATGACGGCGCGGCCGAACATCGTGGCCATCCAGGCCGACGCCACGCTGGAGCAGCTGCGACAGGTCGTGATCAACGAGCAGTATTCGCGGATCCCGGTATTCGACGAGAATATCGACCAGATCATCGGGTTCGTGCACGTGCGCGACATGTTCGAGATCGACGAGGAGGATCGCGAGGACCGCAAAGTGCGGGAACTGGTCCGGAAGCTTCTGTTCGTCCCCGAAACGAAGCCGGTGCACGACCTGATGCGCCAGATGCAGCAGGAAAACACCCACATGGTGATCGTGGTGGACGAGTACGGCAACACCGCCGGGCTGGCCACGATGGAGGACCTGCTGGAAGTGATCATCGGCGAGATCCGCGATGAGCATGAGCCGTCAAGCGACGTGATGGAAGATGGCAAGGGCGGATACATTGTCTCCGGGAACTTCGACCTGGACCGCGTCAGCGACCTGCTCGGCAGCTTCCGCCCCGAAAACGACATCGAATCGACCACTGTTGGCGGACTGGTCAGCGAATGGCTGGGGCGCGTGCCGAAGCCGGGGGAATTGGTGGACCGGGACGGGCTGCGCATCGAAGTGCTGGCCAGCGATGATCTGCGGGTCGAGCAGGTACGGCTTTCGAAGTCCCAGACAGTGACACATGGATAAATCATTCCGATCAGGGTTCGTTTCTATCATCGGCCGGCCGAATGCCGGAAAGTCGACGCTCCTCAACGCATTGGTAGGGCAGAAGGTTGCGATTGTGGCGGATAAGCCGCAAACCACGCGGACGTCGATTCAAGGCGTGGTGACGACGCCGGAGTCTCAGGTGGTGTTCGTGGACACGCCGGGGATCCACAAGGCGGACTCGGCGTTGAACAAGCGGCTGATGGACACGGTGCGGGCGGCGCTCGAAGAACGCGACCTGTTGCTGTTCGTGGCCGATGCAACGGAAGGGTTCGGCGAGGAAGATCGGCGGGCAATCGACGTGGCTCGCAGGACGTCCACGCCGGTGGTGCTGGTGCTCAACAAGGTCGACCTGGTGAAGGACAAGGCTGCGCTGCTGCCGTTGATCGAGGAATTTAAGCAAGCGTTCGGGTTCGCGGACTATCTGCCGGTTTCGGCTGTGCGCCGGGACGGGCTCGACGAGCTGATGAAAGTCATCGTCGAGCGCATGCCGGAAGGGCCGGCGTACTTTCCGGAGGACCACGTGACCGACCAGCCGGAGCGGTTTCTGGCGGCGGAACTGGTGCGGGAAAAGGTCCTGCTGGCGACGCGGCAGGAAGTGCCGCACTCCGTGACCGTGACTGTGGACAAATGGGAGGACACGCCGAAGCTGACGCGGATCTTTGCCACGATCCGGGTGGAGCGGGATGGGCAGAAGGCCATCGTGATCGGCCGGGAGGGCTCGATGCTCAAGCGCATCGGCACGCAGGCGCGGGAAGAGATGGAGCGGCTGTTCGGCGTAAAGATCTACCTCGACCTCCACGTTCGGGTGCAGCCGGGCTGGCGCGAGAGCACGGCTTTTTTGGACTCTCTAGACTGGCGTACAATGGCGGGTGAAGATGATACGTAAACTGCTTACCGCGGCAATGGCGGCAATCCTGTTCGCCGGCCTTTGCCTGGCCGCCGATAAGCCTAATGAGGACCTGATCCGCGACCGCGTGATGCTCAAGGTGGGAAGCGACCCCGATGCCAAGGTCGGAGACCTGGGTGTTGAGATGAAGGATGGCGTCGCAACGCTCACGGGCGTGGTGGAAACGCAGAGCCAGAAAGACAAAGCCACCAAGCTCGCCAAGAAGGTGAAGGGCGTTAAGCAGGTGGTCAACAACATCAGGCTGCGCGACAAAACCGCAAAATGATCCGTGTGGGCCTGCTGGCGCTGGCCGCCGTGCTGCTGTACGCGCAGGATTTCTCGGATATCAAAATCGAGCACCTGGCTCGCGGACTCGTGTATACGGAGGGCCCCGCGTGGTCGCACGACGGTTACCTGATCTTCAGCGACACTCCGGCGGATCGGCTCTACAAGTGGGTGCCTGGGCAGGAGATCGCGATTTACCGTGAGAAAGCGGGCGGACCGAGCGGCAACGCCTTCGATGCGGAAGGGCGGCTATACACTTGCGAAACGCGTGCCAGGCGTGTGACGCGAACCGATAAGAAGGGCGCGGTGGAGGTGCTGGCCGAGCGCTGGGAAGGCAAGCGGCTGAACGCGCCGAACGACATCGTGGTGGCGAAGAACGGCAACGCTTACTTCACGGACCCGGCGTTCGGGAGCCAGCAGGACCATCGCGAACTGGACTTTTACGGTGTCTACCACCTACCGCCGAAAGGGGCCCTGAAGCTGGTCGCGAAGCCGGCCGGCCGGCCCAACGGTGTAGCGCTTTCTCCGAACGGGCGCGTGCTGTACGTCGTGAATTCGGATGAGCGCAACGTGCGGGCGTACGACCTGGACCGGTCGGGCGAGGCCTCGAATGAGCGAGTGCTGGTCGCAAAGACCTCCGGCGTGCCCGGCGGCATCCGCACGGACGAAAAGGGAAACCTGTACGTGGCGGCCAGGGGCGTCGCGGTTTATACGCCCGAAGGAAGGCTGCTCCACACCATCGAGCTGAAGGGGTCGGCGGCGAACTGCGGGTTCGGCGAACCGGACGGGCGCACGCTTTTCATCGCGACTGGCCCCGAAGTGTTGCGGGCGCGGCTGGACGTGAAGGGCGCGTATTGATCACGGAAGAAGACCGCCGATATCCTAAGCGCCCCCTAGTGGGTGTGGGCGCCATCATCTTTCAGGGCGACCGCATTCTGATGGCGCAGCGCGGCAAGCCTCCGCTGCTGGGGTGGTGGTCCCTGCCGGGCGGCGCGCTGGAAACCGGCGAAGCGCTGGCGGACGCGGTGGCGCGCGAGGTCCTGGAAGAGACTGGGCTGGTGGTGAAGCCGCTGCGGGTGTTCGAGATCTTCGAGCGCATCCTGCGCGATGCTGCCGGCGTTCCCGAGTACCACTACGTGCTGATCGATTACGTCTGCGAGGCGATTGGCGGCGAGCTTCGGGCCGGCGACGATGTGTGCCGCGTCGAGTGGATGCGCCTCGAAGAGCTGCGCAGCCTGCAAATCACCGAAGGCACGCTCGGCGTAATCGAGCGGGCATTTGCGGGAAAATAGTAGCGCACGCACTCGTGCGTGCCGCATCGACTTCAGTCGATGCCCGGAGCCCGCTATTCAAGCATGAAGACCTCTGCGGAAGTTCTCGAATTCGAAGCGCTGCGCGACGTTGTCGGGCGGTTTGTCTACAGCCCGATGGGGAAACGCGAACTGGCAAAGGTGCAACCGCGCCAGGATCGCGGGGTGATTGAAGCCGAGCTGGCGGAGACCGGCGAAGCGATTGGCTACCTGCGGCTCGCGGCGCGTCCGCAACCTGCGGCGCGCGGCGCGGCGATTCGCGTCGATTTTGGCGGGCTGCCGGACGTCGAGACTCCGGTTCAGAAGCTGCGGATCGAAGGCGCAAGTTTGGAGCCGAAAGAGATCTTCGATCTCTTCGCCCTGCTGGACCGCGCCGCAGATGCGAAGTCGGTATTGACCGCCGCAGGCGAGCGGTTCCCGATGCTGGCCTTGCGGGCGCTGACGATCGGCGAATTTCGGGGGTTGCTGCAGGAATTGGACGGCAAGATCCTGCCGGACGGGTCGGTATCGGATCATGCCAGTGTCGCGCTGGCGCGGCTGCGGCGCGACATCGAGCGCCAGAAGAAATCGATTCAGGAGTCGCTCGAGCGCTTCCTGCGGACGCACCGCGAAGAGGGTGTGCTGCAGGAAGAGTTCGTCACCATCCGGAACGAGCGCTTCGTGGTCCCGGTGATCGCGGGGCAGCGGCGGAAGCTCGACGGCGTCATTCACGGGACGAG
>Ga0335085_10017141_pt1 | contig 10447 bp, 9 predicted proteins | sample Lox_Sample_45_FD_206712 | JGI IMG/M metagenome (GOLD analysis project Ga0335085, IMG submission 206712) | Soil microbial communities from Loxahatchee National Wildlife Refuge, Florida, United States - Lox_Sample_4.5 | ecosystem: Environmental > Terrestrial > Soil > Wetlands | place: USA: Florida...
TGATCCGGCGAGCGGTCGAAGCCGCCACGGTGACGACCTAGCAGGACAGCCAGTTTCACGGTCGCGGAGGGCCAGCGCTTCCTTATGCTGGAACCAAATGCAGGGCCAAACCTTATTCGGTGGCCAGTTGCCAGCCGTTCTTCTCAGTCTTGATCGCCCCGAAAGTCACCTTGGTTGGACCCTCATGGTAGAAATTCGCTCCGTACTTCTGGATCAGAGTCGCCCGGTCCCAGGTGTTAAATGACCTGAGGACAGGGCCGGAAGCTTCGAAGTTCTCGCCCAGGGCGTTCGGGCGCCACTGCCAGGTGAATTCCACGGTGGCTCGCCCAGTGCCAGTCATGACTACGCGAGATACCCCAACCAGTTGGCGTTCTGCCAGTGGCACCACGTAAGCCTCCGTGCCGTCGGACTCTCTCGATTTCTGCACTCCCGAGATCTGGCTTAACAACTGCTCTCCCTTGGCGGTGAGGGCAATGGGCGTTACCAATCCCCTGGCCTTGCCAAGCTTCAGGACGCCGACCTTCTCCAGCAGGCGATAATGCGGATCGCCTGTCCTGTCATTTACGCTCTCACGCACCATGCCGGTATGGAAACTGAGTGTGGCTGGCCCCTTGGCCTGAATGATCTGGAGACTCATCCTGGCCGCATCCGGCATGCTAAGCACCTTGCGGCTCTGAATGAGGTAGTAAGCCGCGGCAAGGACAATACCGACGGTCAGAGCCACGATCAGCAGCAAGGGCACCACCGAGGATTGGCGCCTTTCCATTTCCATTTCCTGTTCAAACATGTTGGTTTCTCCCGACTGCCGCTTTTCTCTTCTGGGTGTAATTCTCCGCGAATGGTCGCGAGTGGAGTGTGACCTCGCTCACACGTCGCTGTGCGCGTGCGCCGAAGCGATGGCAGGCTGGGCGTCTTTTCGTCTCAACCGCGAGGATGGTAAGCTGTAGCCCGTTTTCCGTGGGTCCGGTCTACGCGAGGGAGTGTGTTCATGCGCCGTCCAGTTTGCCTCACAGCATTCATTGTTTTCTGCGTCTGCGTATGCGGTCCGCTGATGTCTCGAGCCTCCGCCAAGGTCAAGCCATTGCTGATCTACTCGATTGACGTCGAGGGCGGGCAATCCACCCTGATCGTCAGCCCCTCCGGACAATCTCTTCTGGTAGATACTGGCTGGCCTGGCTTCAACGGGCGGGATGCCGACCGCATTGTGGCCGCCGCCAGATCGGCCCACCTCAAACGCATCGACTACGTGCTGATCACGCATTATCACCGCGACCACGTAGGTGGAGTTCCGCAACTGGCGCAAAAAATCAAAATCGGCGAGTTTGTGGATCATGGGCCCAATATGGAGGACTCCGATGTCACCCGCGAGGACTATGCGGCATATCAGAAAGTGATCGCGCATGTGCCGCACGTCTCGCTGAAGCCGGGCGACGGTTTGCCCTTCAAAGGCATCACCGTTCAGGTGCTGACGGCCGCCGGGGAACACATCAGCGGGCCGCTGCCAGGCGCCGGCGAGGCGAATCCCTATTGCAGCTCGGAGCCGGAATGGCCCGTGGACAACTCGGAAAACGCGCGTTCCATGGGGATTCTGGTCACCTATCACAAATTCCGCTTCATCGACCTGGGTGATCTGACCAAAAGAAAAGAAATTCAGCTCATGTGCCCGAATAATCTGGTGGGAACCGTGGATCTATTTCTGGTCTCGCATCACGGGTGGAAGGAGTCGAACAGCAAGTCTCTGGTCTGGGCCCTGCATCCTCGGGTTGCCATCATGAACAATGGCGCGCATAAAGGCGGCAGCCCCGACGCCTGGCAGACGGTCCATGATTCTCCCGGGCTCGAGGATCTGTGGCAGTTGCATTATGCGGTGGAGGGAGGGCCGGATCACAACGTTGCCGAGAACCTCATTGCCAACCCGGATGAGAAAGCGGATGCGGGGGATCCGATCAAAGTGACAGCGATGCCCGATGGTACCTTCACGGTCGAAAACATGAGGAACGGATTCAAGAAGACCTACCCGAAATGATCGTGATCGTAATGGGAGTTACGGGGTCGGGCAAGACCACGGTGGGGACTCTGCTGGCCCAGGACCTGGGATGGGAATTTGCTGACGGAGACAATTTTCATCCTCTGGCCAATGTCGAAAAGATGCGCCGGGGCATTCCGCTCACCGACGTTGACCGTGCGCCCTGGCTGCGGGCCATTCGCAATGCCATTCAGGGCTGGATTGCACAGCACAAGAGTGTCGTCGTGGCCTGCTCCGCTCTGAAACGGAGTTATCGCCAGGAGTTGCAGGCCGGTCCGGAAGTGAGATTCGTCTATCTGAAAGGAAGTCGCGAGTTGATTGCGCGCCGGTTACATGCGCGCCACGGCCACTTCGCGACCGAAGCCATCCTGGATGGCCAATTCGCCGATCTCGAGGAACCGGACAACGCAGTGCGCGTCGAAATTGGAGATTCGCCCGAGGAAGAAGCGCAAGACGCGCGCCGTGGACTGGGGCTTTGAGATCTCCCGCTGCTGACCAATCCCGGTCCATTCCCGTTTAACTTCCGGTCTTTCATAAACTTACTATCCAAGACTCTCCGCAGGGTTCTGCACGGCGGCCACCCCGAACGAACCCTCGCCTGGCGGCTCACATACGTCATAGAATCTGGGAATCAAGGTAGTGGACCGCCTGGCTTGCAAGCCGTTGCTACAATAGGGTGCCTTGCTCCCGTTTGGGGGCCTTGGGCCCGCAAGTTACGGGGCAAAAAGAACTTGGAACCACCGAAGCTCAATTCCGAACACGCCCCCAGGGTGTATTGGCGGGTGGAAGGTACGTTGCTGGAGCTGACCACGGTTCGCTCCATCGCGTTCTTTACTACGAATGCGCACACCTTCACCGAGCGCTCGGTGCGGCGCGGTCTTGTGCTGTTGATGGCCTTGTTGCGTCCCTTTCTGTACCTGATCAACCGGGAATTTGCCACACGCGTGGTGCATTCGGTGCTTCGGGGGGTCACCCGCGACCGTCTGGACCTTCTGGGCGAAGAGTATTTCCAATACAAGCTAAAGCCGCGGCTGAAGGAAGAAGCGGTGCGCACGGTGCGGGCGCTGGTTGAATCCGGCGCCAATGTGGTGCTGGTAAGCCACGGCCTTGACAATGTCGTGCGTCCTCTGGCCCGCCATCTGGGTGTGAAATGGGTGCTGTGCAATCGGCTGGAGTTTCGCGATGGGGTGGCTACAGGCCGGTTGCTTGACCCGGTGATCCGGCCCCGCGGCTTATTCGTGCGTATCACCGGCCGTGGTCGTGATGGCCGCCGTGATCTTGCGCGGCTGGCCCGCGAGTTGGGTTTGTGGAGTACGGAACCGCTGCGGGCGGCGGTGATCCCGGCGGTTCGCCAGTCGCCGGTTTGGAAGCGGCCGCTGGTTCATTTTGACGGCACCCGCCAGGGGCAGCCGCTCTCCGTCCGCAAAGCGCTGGGGGGCAAGCACGTCCTGCTGATCGGAGTCACCGGCTTCATCGGCAAAGTATGGCTCGCCAGTACCCTGCTGGATCTGCCGGAAATTGGTCGGATTTACCTGCTCATTCGCAGACAGAAGTCGAACCCTGCGGTAAAGCGATTCGAGAAGCTGGTGGAGGAGTCTCCGGTCTTCGATCCTCTTTACCAGCGCCATGGAGCCGGACTGGCAGCCTTCCTGAACGAAAAAGTGGAAGTGGTGGAAGGCGATGTTTCCCAGCCCGGGCTGGGCCTCGCGCCGGAAGTAGCGGCCAGACTGCAGCAGACGCTTGATCTGGTAATTAACAGCTCAGGGCTGACGGACTTTAATCCCGACCTGCGGGACGCATTGACCACGAATGTAGATGCGGCGGTGAACATTCTGGAGTTCGTACGGCAGGCGCAACACGCCGGCTTGCTGCATCTCTCCACCTGTTACGTCGCCGGGGCGCGGGATGGACGGGTCAGCGAAAAGTTGCGCCTGAACTACACTCCGTCGCATGAGCCGGGATTTGACGCCGAGCGCGAATGGCATGCGCTGCACAAGTTCATCAAGGACTCGGAGGAAAAAGCCGAAGGCGCAGAAGTCACCAGGGAATTGCGCGAGCAGGCCATGGGCAAAGAGCACGCTGCGCGGAATCTGCAGGGGGCGGCGCTCGAAAACCAGATCCGCAAGAACCGTATCCGCTGGTTGAAGACCTATCTGACAGAAGCCGGCGCCCGCCGGGCGCAGGAATTGGGATGGCCGAACACTTACACGCTGACCAAGAGCCTGGCCGAATCTCTGATCCACAAGTATGGCGCCGGGCTGCCGATTGCGGTGGTGCGGCCCGCGATTGTGGAGACTTCCGTCGAAAAGCCATTTCTGGGCTGGAATGAGGGGATCAATACCTCTGCGTCGCTTTCGTATTTGCTGGGCACGTCGTTCCGCCAGCTGCCGTCGAACGAGCGTAAACGGCTGGATATTATTCCCGTGGATATGGTCTGCCGGGGCATGACCCTGATTGCAGCGGCCATCGTCGAACGTCGAAACGATCCTCTCTATCAGCTCGCAACCTCGGTTACGAATCCTTGCGACATGGGTCGCTCGATTGAGCTGACGTCGCTGGCGCACCGCAAACACTACCGCGCGCAGGAGGGTCTGGAATACTGGCTTCGTCTGCGGCTGGACGCAATTCCGGTTTCGAAGGAACGGTATCAACGCATGTCTGCCCCGGCGCAGCGGGCGATCATTCAATCGATCCAGCGAATCATGTCGCCGCTGCCCCTGCGCAAACGCCCGCTGGCGCGGGCGGAGCGCAACCTGGAGCGGGTGGAAAAGCTGGTCCAGCTTTTCGAACCATTCATCCTTCTCAACGAGCACGACTTCGTGGCGGACAACATCGAGAAGCTTGCCCACGCGCTGGTGGAAGAGGAACGGGCGGAGTTCGTGTACGATACCCGCTCGCTGGACTGGTGGGAATATTGGATCAACATCCACATTCCCGCGCTGCGCCGCTGGACCTATCCCCTGATTGAAGGACGGCCGCTGGAAGCGCGCCCGGCGCGCAATCTGCAGCTTTCCGCCCCGGCGAACGGCGAGACCGTACCCGCAGGAACAAACGGAGCAACGTGGCGATATTCCTGACCGGTTCAACCGGATACATCGGCGCCCATGTCGCCGCCAATCTGCTGCAGGGCAAAGGGGCCGGCCTCAACGTGCTGGTGCGCGCCCGCGATCCCCATGAAGCCGAGCTGCGGCTGTGGCGGGCGTTGCAACTGCACATGGATTTTCCCCGCTTCTACGAGCATCTGCAAACCCGCATCCGCGTTTTTCGCGGGGACCTGACCAGCCCGCAGTTCGGTTTGTCGCGCGACGACTATGATCGCCTGATTCACACCACCGATTCGGTCGTCCATTGCGCCGCATCGCTGAATCGCAAATCCGAGAAGAGCTGCCTCAACGTGAATCTGCGGGGCACGCTGGAGGTAATTCAGCTGGCCCAGCGCTCGAATTACTACCATGGGTTGCGGCGCTTCAGCCACGTAAGCACCGTGGCGGTGGCCGGAATGCGGCACAACGAAGTGGTCACCGAAGACAAATCCATCGACTGGGAGCGTTCCGACTATGATCCCTACGCGCGCACGAAGAAATTCTGCGAGCACATGATTCGGCAGCTTCTGCCCGAGGTGCCGAAGACGATTTTCCGGCCGAGCATTGTGCTCGGAGACAGCCGCTATCCGCAGACCACACAGTTCGACATGGTGCGCTCCTTCGCTTTTCTGGCCGGCTTGCCATTCCTGCCCTTCCGCGCCGGTGACAAGATTGACATTGTGAATGTAGACTTCGTCGCGGACGCCGTAGCCACGCTGCATCAGAAGGAAAATCCGCAGTACGATACCTATCACCTTTCCTCGGGCCGGGAATCGCAGACGTTTCGCGAGCTAACGGCCGCGCTGGCAGCGGCGCGGCAAAAGCGGGGGCCGGTATTCCTGCCGTTTCTGCAAAGGCCCTTCGCGGCGGTGGTCAACGGGCTCGCCAACCAGCGGAATGCCGCCGGCCGGGGAGCGGCTCTGATGAAGGTTTTCATGCCTTATCTGGTGTGGAACACGGTGTTTGACAACACGCGCGCCACCACCGAACTGGGCCGCAAACCCGTGCCCTTCTCCGAATACAGCTATCCTTTGCTGAAGTTCAGCCGAGAAGGCAACTTCGCCTACAAATACCAGGAGTGGCCGGCGCAGGCGGGAGGGTCTGCCGCATGATGGATTTTCTTCTGGAAGCCTGGGTGAGCAGCAGCATCGAGACCACAAAGCTGGGCTGGATGCTGGGGCGCCACCAGCGCTGGCAGCCGGGCGAAAAACTGAAGCTGCTGTTCGCCGGCTACAATGGGGCGCGCAACATGGGCTCGGATGTGCGGGTGGAGGAAATGTTGCGCCAGATTCGCCACATTCTGGGTGGGGAGCGCTGTGCCCTCAGCGTGATGAGTCAGAATTTCGAGTTCACGAGGGGATATTTTGCGGACACTTCCCAAGTCCATCTGCCCGATATTTTTCCGCCATTCTTATCCGATGAAGTGCCCAGGCATCACGGCGTGGTGGCCTGCGAAGGCTCCATGTTCAAGAGCAAGTTTGCCAACGCGCTGGCGACCATGATGATTGGCGCCCTCGGGCTGGCAGCCGCCGAAAACAAGCTTTCGGTCGGCTACGGCGCCGAAGCCGGGCACATGGACCCGCTGATCCGCAGGATGTGCGCGCGTTTCTGCCAGAATTCGCTGGTCATCACGCGTAATGTGGAGTCGCGCACGGTGCTGCGCGAACTCGGCGTGCCTACGGAATTAGGGACAGACACGGCCTGGACGTTCGAACCAAATCGCCCGGAGTATGGGCAGAGCATGCTCAAAAAGGTCGGCTGGGACGGCAAGACGCCGGTGCTGGTGGTGTGCCCCATCAATCCGTTTGAGTGGCCGGTGAAGGCTTCGGTGGCCAAATTCGCGCTTCACGGTATCGCTGGAGCTTACAAAGACAGCCACTACCGTTCCGTGTATTTCCACAATTCGGGGCCGGAAGCGGACCGCGCGCTGGCCCATTATCTGACCTCCATCGGCAACGCGGTGGATGCGTTCCGCAAACGGCACAATGTATTTGTGATTCTGGCCGCGACCGAGCGTCTGGACGCGCGGCCGGCGCGGCGAATTTCGGAACGTCTGGGTGGAATTCCGGTGCTGACGTCCGACGAATACAACATGTACGAACTGGTGAGCATTTTGCGGGCTTGCCATATGATGGCCTCGTCGCGCTATCACGGAATTGTGACTTCCATGCCCGCGCTGGTGCCTTCGGCGGGCATCACCATGGACGAGCGCATCCGCAATCTCATGCGCGAGCGCGGACATCAGGACTTGCTCATGAATGTGGACGACGCCGACCTGGAAGAGAAATTGCTGGCGGCGCTCGAGAAGTTGGCGACGGAAGGCGAGCGCATTGCCGATGGCATTGCCCGTACGGTCGTGAAGAATCTGAAGGTCATGGCGCGCATGGGCGTCTATTTTGAAGAGGAAGTGCAGCGCCGCTATCCCGAATTCGAAACCCGCCAGGGCGACTGGAGTTGGGAAGATTATCTGCCCCCGATGAGCCCGGGCCTGCACAGCCTGGTAGAAGCGTATAGCTGAGATTGCGGAATGAACTTCCTGGAAAACATCTTCGCCAAGCTGCACGCGGCCGGTGATACGACGGTGCTGCAACGTAAAGGCGAACGCAACACCGTGCGCGTCAGCGGGCATGAATTACTGAACATGGTCAGCAAAGCGCGCGCCTTCCTGGTTACCCAGGGCCTGCAGAAAGGCGATCGCTGCGCGCTGCTGGCCAACAACAGCATCCGTTGGGTGGCCATGGATCTGGCGATCATGGCCGAGGGCCTGATCGTCGTGCCCCTTTATGCCCGCCAGGCCCCAGCCGAGCTGGTGGCAATGATGAAGGATTGCCTGCCCACGCTGATCTGCTGCGGCAGCGAGGACCAGGCACTCAGCATCGAGGAAAACTGGCCGGATGCTCCTCCTCGCCATCTCTTCGAGGATATTTTTGAAACCGCCACTCAGGCTTTCGGAAGCCCCCAGTTGAAGGATTCTGACGCGGTCACGATCGTCTACACCTCAGGAACGTCGGGTGAGGCCAAGGGAGTGGTGCTGACCGCGGGCAACGCCGCCTTCATGCTGGCCAGCACTTCGGCTCGTCTGGATCTCCTGATGGGGGAACGCAAGGGTGAACAGGATCGCGTGTTCCACTATCTGCCATTCTGCTTTGCGGGCTCCTGGATCATGCTGCTGACCTGCCTGCTGCGGCGCAGCCGTCTGATTCTCAACACCGATCTCAACAAGCTGGCCGGCGAAATGCGTTCCTCTGAGGCGGACTATTTTCTCAATGTTCCGGCTCTGCTCGAGCGCATGCGCAAGGCGGTGGATGAACAACTGGAAAAAGCCGGCGGCATGCCGCATGCGATCTACAGCCACGCCAAGGCAGCATGGATGCGCAAGCACGAAACGAAATCGAAATTCGGCGATGCCTTCTGGCTGCTGCAGGCGCGAGCCATCATTTTCCCGGCCATCCGCAAGAAGATGATTGGGCCGAAACTTAAGGCGTTGATTTGTGGTTCGGCGCCGCTCAGTCTCGAGACCCAGCTTTACTTCCTGATGCTTGGCATTCCCGTGCTGCAGGTTTATGGCCTGACGGAAACTACCGCGATTTGCACCATGGACGATCCGCGGCGGGTTGTACCCGGCAAAGTCGGCCCGGCGATTGAAGGCATTGAGATGAGGCTGGGGGAGAACGAGGAAATTCTGGTGCATGGACCGAACATCTTTCCGGGATACTGGAACCGCCCCCAGGAAACGGACGCCGCCCTGCGGGACGGCTGGTTCCACACCGGCGACCAGGGCGAGGTGGACGCGGGGCGCAATTGGCGCATTATCGGCCGAATCAAGAACCTGATTATCCTCGGTTCCGGCCACAACATTGCTCCCGAACCAATTGAAGACAAGGTGCTGCAGCATCTCCCCGGAGCCCAGCAGGCGGTGCTGATGGGAAACGGCCGGGGCTACTTATCTCTGATCATAACCGGGGAAATAACGCGGGAGCAGGCGCAGGCTGCGCTGGACAAGGTGAACGCCGGTCTGCCGCACTACAAACAGATTCGTGCCTTTCACATTCATGGCGAGGCTTTTTCGATCGAGAACGGGTTGCTGACCGCCAATGGCAAGTTGAAGCGCGACGCGATTGCGGCAAAACTCAAAGGCCCGGTGGAGGAGATGTACGCAGTCCAGCAGGCGGTCTAGAACTGCAGGTTTGTTTGTCAGGCGGATTCCGATGAACCAGCATCACGGCCAGGCGATCTCGTGGGAGTTGAAGGATGGCGTCATCGAACTGGCGCTACACCGGGAGCCTTGCAATGAGATTGGCTCGCTGACGCTGAACGAGTTGGAGATCTTCGCCCGGGCTCTGGAAGACCTGCGCTACGAGTCGCACGCCCTGATCATTCACAGTCTCCAGAAGCCGGGCTTTTGCGCTGGCGCAGATTTGCGCGAGCTCTACGAACGTTCGCAGCAGATGGAACGGCATGCCGCCGCCGCCGGCGTGCGGGATTTTCTGGAGCGCATCCATCGGGTGATGAACACCATCGACGCAGCACCCCTGACCACAATCGCCGCGGTGCATGGCGTCACGTTCGGCGGCGGGTTCGAGCTGGCGCTGGTCTGTGACCTGATCATCGCGGACAGGATGGCGCGCTTCTGCTTTCCCGAGTTGCGGCTGGGGCTGATTCCGGGCTTTGGAGGCATTCCCCGGCTGAAACGAGACCTGGGCAACGCGGTCGTGCGCGATCTCCTGCTTACCGGACGAAGTTTCAACGCCACCAAGGCGCAGCAAATCGGACTGGCGAGCCAGGTGGTGGCCGAGGGGCAGGCGTTACGAGCCGCGCGCGCCACCGCGGCGCAGATCGGAAAGTTTGACCGGCGCACCGCTATTGCCGCCAAGGAATTTATCAAGCCTGTTCCATCCGAGGAACTGCGACGGGAAATCGATATCTTCTGCGACTTGTTCGCGCAACCGGCGGTGGCGGCCGGACTCAAGAAGTTTGTAGAGAGCACCGACGCGCAACCCTATTTGCCCTAGTATCATTGAACCTATGCAAACTGCCGATCAAACCCTGGACGAGATCCTCAACCTTGCCGCCGCGCACTTCAAGGTGCCGCGCGAGAAACTCGCGCCCGATGATGATTTCTTCAAGACGCTGGGCATTGACAGTCTGCAGGCGCTTGATCTGCTCACCCGGCTGGAACACCATTTTCACGTCGAACTGCCGGATTACGAACTGCAGGGTGTTTCCGATTTCCGCACGCTGGCCGAGCGCATCCAGGCGCGACTCTAGCCTTTTTCAAGTGGCTTTGATTGTTGATTGACCAGACACGGCGCTGCGAATCGGGTCCCACAATCTGCTG
>Ga0335085_10017142_pt1 | contig 10447 bp, 12 predicted proteins | sample Lox_Sample_45_FD_206712 | JGI IMG/M metagenome (GOLD analysis project Ga0335085, IMG submission 206712) | Soil microbial communities from Loxahatchee National Wildlife Refuge, Florida, United States - Lox_Sample_4.5 | ecosystem: Environmental > Terrestrial > Soil > Wetlands | place: USA...
CCATCGCGAGCTCGCCGAGCCCACGCGCAAGGAAACCGCCGTGGTGTATGTCGACGTGGACCACTTCAAGCAGGTGAACGACACACTCGGGCACGCGGCCGGCGACGAGGTGCTCGTGGAGGTCGTCGAGCGCCTCAAGAGCGCCACCCGCTCGGAAGACAAGATCGGCCGCCTCGGCGGCGACGAGTTCCTGCTGCTGATCCGCGGTCTGCCGGAGCCGGACGTGGCGATGGGCGTGGCGCGCCGTATCTGTGAGTCGCTGCGCACGCCGCTGAAGCTCTCCAGCGGCGAGCTCGACCTCTGCGTCAGCCTGGGTGTGGCCTGGGCGGACAGCGACAGCCTCACCGCCGATGAGCTCGTGGAGCGCGCCGACGAGGCGATGTATCGCTCCAAGGAGCAGCGCAAGGGCCTGCCTGTCCTCGCCGGCCAGCCGCTGCCAGAGGCCTAGCGAGAGCAAGCCGGGTCGCCACGACCCGGCTCACCCCTGGCTAGCTGCCCAGCTCGCCGTTCAGGCGGCCGCTCTGTTGCTCCGCGAGCACCTCCACCTGCAGGCTGCCCAGCCCGCCCTCGAAGGCGCCCAGCGCGGCGGCGGCGGCGGCTGTGAAGAGCTGGGTCAGCTGCTCCACGATCTCCTCGATGTCGGCCTGCACGTCCCCGTGTATCCAGTCGATCAGGACCTCCATCGAGGCTCCTGTCATCGCGCGGGCGTTGATCACCGGATCGAAGCGCAGCTGGACGCCCGGCGGGGCGATCGAGAGCGAGTTGGACACCAGGATGTCGGCGAAGGCGTGGCGGTAGTCGCGACGCATGCGTTCCATGCGCTCGCTCACGCCCACCACCTCGAGCGCGAGCACGCGCGCCTTGCGGCGGTCCCCGGTGAGGATCGCCCAGGTCGTCTTGATCCCGGCGCGCGCGATCTCGTCGATCGTGTCATGGCCGGCGGTGGCCTCGCGGGCGGCCAGGGCCAGTTCCTGCACTATCCGCTCGTACACGGCGATCAGCAGCGATTCGCGGTCGGCGAACGACTCGTAGAAGTAGCGCGAGTTGAGCGAGGCGGCGGAGCTGATTGCGCGCACAGAGGTGTTGGCGTATCCCAGCGTGCCGAACAGCTCCAAGCCGGCGTCGAGCAGGAGCTCACGCCTCTGATCGCGGCGCTCTGCCGCGGTCATGCCTCTGTAGCGCCGTGGCGCTGGAGCTAGCGGCGCCATGGACACATTGTCGCACGCCGGCCCCGAAAATCCGGTCTTTCTGCCGTGGCCACGGCGCGCGGGCCGCGCTGAGGCGGGTGAGCGGCGGGCGCCGCTCAGGGGCGCAGCCGGTAGTGGAGGTGCACGACTCCGCCACCGAACCGGCGCTCGGCCAGGAGCTCCAGCGGCGCGCGAACGTGCTCAGGCAGCGCGCGCTTTCCGCCGCCCACCAGGGTTGGCACGAGAAGCAGGTGGCACTCGTCGACCAGGCCTCGCGCAATCGCCTGGCCCGCCAGCTCAGCGCCTCCGATGGTGATGTCACGGGCCGTGGCCTCCTTGAGGCGCCGGACGGCCGCGGGCTCGAACTCGCGCTCGATGCGCGTCCGGGCGCTCGACGGCTGGGCGAGCGTGCGGGAGTAGACGACCTTCTCGGCCGCCCGCCAGATCTCCGCGTAGTCCGCGCTCACGGCCCGCTGATCACCGTCGGCGCCGGCGGTCTCCCAGTAGGCCATCGTCTCGTACATGCGCCTCCCATAGAGGTACGTGCCCACCGGCCGCTCCAGGTCGTTGACGAACGCGTGAACCTCCTCATCGGGAGCCGCCCAATCGAACCTCCCCCGCTCGTCCTCCACGAACCCGTCGAGCGAGGCGATCGCCGAGTAGATGAGCTTGGCCATGTCGAGCTCCAGCCTAACTCGCGGGGCGCCCGCGATTCGCCGCCCAAGGCTCGAGGCGTCGAGGCCCTGAACGAACTAGCGAGGGGGATGTGTGCGCTGACAAGCCACGACGGCTCTAGGCCGTCGTGGATCGCGCGCCCAATCTCGGCTCGCCCTAGATCTGGTGGACCTTCAGGATCGCCGCATCTCGGCGCGAGTCCTCGCCGTACTGGCGGTCCCACTGGTCCGCTGCGGCCTCGACGGCCTCGTCCTGACTCGGCGCCTGAAACCGCGCTGCTCGTTCAGGGCGCAATGCTCCGCAGCTACGGGACGATCTGCGACGCGCCCCATAGGAACAGCAGCCCGCAGCAGACGGCAAAGCCGGTCAGGACCGCGCTCCCTCGCTGACGACGCTTCCACATGCGCATGGGCTCACGTGCGACGAGCCAAATGCCCCAGAGAACGCCCCCGGTAATCGCGAGCGCCGCAGTCCATGCGATGACCCGCTCGACGATGGCCATGCCAACAGCGTAGGAGGTCGGCTATAGGCGCCTCCAGGGCCTGCCGATTCTGGACTCATGCAAAGTCAGCCTCCGTGGAGCGATGAGTGGTTCCGGCGCTACTGGGTGGAACGTGCGCCACCGCTGACCTGGCGCGGGATCTTCGCGTCATTGCTCGTCTGTGCGGTAGGGGTTGGCGTCGCAATCGGAGTAGGTCAAGGCGCCCTTGTTGGCGGGGGTGCGTGCGTGGCCGTCATTGCCGCCGTGTTCGCGCTTCGGGGCATTGGGCGCAAGGCTTGGCTCGCGCTCGGCGGCCCGGACCATCTGCTGGGCTCCTTCATCCGCAGGCTGCTCGGCCATTAGGCATGAGGGCGCCGGACGCGCCCGTGGTTTGTCAGCGCACACATCCCCGATGAACGTGTCCGAGGCCACGCAAGGATCGCATGGGCCGCGACACGGTGCGTCGGTGCCCAACGCCGCGCCGGACTGCACAGCTGACGCGCAGACCCCGACACGGTCGCCGGCCGTCGCACCCCGGACCGCCATCGAGGCGGAGGCCGACCTCGTCTACCTCGAGCCGGACCAGCTCACGGAGGACAGGGCGCGGCCGGTGGAGCGCGCGCCTCGGCCGCACGGCTGGCTGTCCTGCCTCAACTCATCCCGAACACGACCGGCGGGCGGACGGTCCCCGATTTCGCTGTGGTTCCTGGTGGTGTTGTAGTGGGTCAGCCAGATCGCCTGAGCGTCCCGGCGCCGCCACGCGGACGGCGCCGGGCTCGTCAGGGGCCGGTGAGCGCTCAGGCTCGCCCGGATCGTGAGAGGTGACCTACGGAGCCGGTGGCACTCCGCTTTCCGGCGGGGCCGGCTGCGCCAGGGTGTAGGGGGTGATCGGGCTTCCGCTCGTTGGTTCCGTGACCAGCGGGTGCCCGAGCAGGATGATCTTGCCGCCGACCACCTTGCCCACCGACACGCCGGCGTAGCCGCCGTGCTGGGTCTTCGAGTAGCGGAACGGCACAATCCCCGGTCCCGTCCACTTCGCTCCGTCTTCCTCGATCGCCTTGACTATGCCTTCGCGCGTGAGGTCCTTGCCCGCCGCCTGCAGCGCCTGGACGAGCGTGTACGCGTTGGCCATGCCGAACACCACGTTGTTGTCGAACGGAGCGCTCGAGTCATATTCGGCGTGGACCTTCTTGAACAGCGAGATCCACGGGTTGTTGAGTTCGTTGGCCGGTGGCAGGTAGCCCGTGGTGATCGCGCCTTCGATCAGCCCGGTGCCGCTCGCCTTGCCCTTCGAGACCGTCTTGAGCAGCGAGGCCACGGTCGTGGGATCGATTCCCACGCTCGAGACCGCGAGCTGCGGCGAGTAGCCCAGCGTGAACGAGGTGAGCTGGGCGATGGCCGTGTAGATGGGCACCGTGAAGTCCACCATCACTTCCGCGCCGGCGGACTTGATCGCGGTCACCTGAGGAGCCAGCGTGGTCGTGCCCGACTGGTACGGCTGCGCCGACACGATCGCGCTCGAGGGCAGCTCGTCCTTCAGGCCGGCCAGACCGCCCTGCCCGAAGTCGTCGTCCTGGTAGAGCACGCCCACCTTCTTGCCGGCGAAGTGCTGCGCGATGTACTGACCGAGGATCTTGCCTTCGATCGTGTAGTTGGTCTGCCAGCCGAACGTGTAGGGCTGGGCGGTCCCGTTGTCCCAGCACGGACAGCCGGAGGCCACGAAGAGGTCGGGAACCTTCGACGCGTTGAGGTAGCCCACCACCTTCGTGTGCGTCGGTGTGCCCAGCCCCTCGAAGATGCCGAACACCTTTTCTTGAAGCACCAGCTGGTGGACGACGTTGACCGTCTGCGTCGGGTTGTATTCGTCGTTCTTGTAGACGAGATTGACCTTGCGCCCGTAGACGCCGCCGTGCGCGTTCACATACTTGAAGAACGCCTCCGAGGCAGGTGCGATCTCGTCATAGCCCGGCGCCGCCGGACCGGTTAACGGCTGATGCGATCCGAAGGTGATACTCGATGACGTGACACCCTCGGTGTTGTTGCTGTTGGAAGACCCGCAGCCTGCAACGATTACCACGATCGCCGCGATGGCACCAAGCCATCCGACGCCTCTGGTCGCTGACTTTTTCATTATCCCTCCGATAGGTTCGGCCGCCAATCAACGCGCGGCATCCCGGCGCGCCCTCAGCACACCACGAAGGCGGCTGGAGAGCACCCGGACACCACCCTGGATCCCGCTCGGCCAAGCAAGCATCGCAACGATCAGCATAACGCCGTAAACGGCGAGTGGAAGATTCGATGAGACGTTCGTGGAAAATGAGAAGGAGTGTGCGATATCTGTCGTCCAGTTGGGTAATAGAACAAGAAGGGCCGCTCCCCAGACGGCACCCACGAGCGATCCCTGACCGCCGATGACGACTCCGCTGAGCAGCGCCAGCGACAGCTTCAGGGGGAAGGCGCCCGGTTGCGCCAATCCGAGCACCACGACCAGGAGACCGCCGGCGAGCCCGGCGCAGGCGGCGCTCACCACGAAGGCGAGCGTCAGGTTGCGCCCCACGTGCAGCCCGCACAGCGAGGCGGCGACCTCGTCGTCGCGGATCGCGCGCAGGGAGCGGCCCACGCCGCTGCGCATCAGGTTGTAGAGGACGAAGGCCACGATCAGCGCTCCCGCGCATGCGATCCACGCGAGCCAGCGTTCCGGCGGGAAGCCCGAGCCGAGGCCCGACGGCGGCGTGGGCTGGGTGATCGTGAGCCCGTTTTCGCCGCCCAGCGTCTCCGGGAAGCGATTCCCGAGCGGCGGCAGCGCCACGGCGAAGGCGAGCGTCACGCCGGCCAGATACGGCCCGCGCAGACGCGAGGCGGCCGCCCCGAGGGGAACGCCCACCAGTGCCGTGGCCACCACGGCTGCCACGAGCGCCGCGAACAGCGGCCAGTGCTCGTCGCCCACCAGCAGCGCCACGGCGTAGGCGCCGACCGCCATCAGGGCGCCGTGGCCGAGCGAGATCTGCCCGCTCGAGCCGATCAGCATGGTCAGGCCGGCGAGCACCGCGAAGTAGTAGCCGCCTTCGGCGAGCTGGAGGTTGCGGTATTCGCTCAGCAGCTCGCTGATGACAACAAGCGCGATCCCGCCGAAGAAGAGCAGCGCGAGCGAGCGCGCCAGCGTGCTGCCGCGCACGGCGCCCAGGAGGCCGTTCCAGCGTCGGGGATGGGCCGCAGTCTCCTGGCTGCTCATACCTTGCGCTCGCTGCTCGCCGAGAAGAGCCCCTGCGGGCGGAACATGAGGGTCACGACGAGGAGCGCCAGGGCGGCCAGAGGTGCAAGCGACGCTTCCTCGTAGCCGGACACGTATGAGATCACCAGTCCGAGGACGAGGCCGCCAACGATGGCTCCGGGCGGGCTGTCGAGCCCGCCGAGCACGGCCGCCACGAAGGCGAAGATGAGAATCGGGTCGAAGTTGTTCGGGCCCACGAACACCGACGGCGCCACCAGCACCCCGGCCACCGCGCCCACCATTGCCGCCAGTGCCCAGCCCAGCGTGAACATGTGGCCCACGCGAACGCCCAGCAGGCGCGCCACCTCCGGCGCGAAGGCCGCGGCCCGCATCCTCAGGCCGAGCGTGGTGCCCCGGAACAGCACCGTCAGCGACAGCGCCACCACGATCACGGCGATCACGATGAAGGTGTCCTGTGGGGAGAAGAGGATGCGGGTGCCCCCCACCTCGTAACCGCGGATCGAGAAGGCCGCCGGGAATGAGCGCGGCGTGTTGCCCCAGATCATGCCCGCCGTGGCCTCGAGCAGGGTGAGCAGGCCGAGCGTCACGATCACCGCGTTGATCTCCGGCGCGGACTCCACCGCACGAATCAGCACACGCTCCACCACGGCGCCCAGCAAGAGCCCGCTGATCATGGCCACGACGAGGGCGACCCAGTAGGGGCTGCCCTCGTTGAGCAGCTCGGAGGCGATGAACGTCGTGATCATGAGCATCGCCCCCTGCGCGAAGTTGACGATGCGAGTGGCGCGCCAGATCAGGACGAGGGCGAGCGCCACGGCCGCATAGATGGCGCCCGTCGAGATGCCGTTCAGGGTGAGGTTGATGAATTGGGTCATCGTGCGAGGGGCCCCCCGATCCGGGCCGGTGGTTCAGAACCCGAGATAGGCATGGCGTAGGTCCTGGTCCGCCGCGATCTTGCTCGCCTCCGCCGCTGCCACCACCCGCCCCAGGTCGAGCACGACCCCGCGATCGGCGATCGACAACGCGCTGCGCGCGTTCTGCTCGACCAGCAGGACGGCCAGGCCGTGGCTCTCGCAGAGTCGGCGCAGGAGGGTCATGATCTGGGTGACGATCAGCGGCGCCAGCCCGAGCGAGGGCTCGTCGAGGAGCATGGCGCGCGGGCGGCACATCAGCGCACGGCCGATCGAGAGCATCTGGCGCTCGCCACCGGACAGCGAGGCCGCCGGCTGCCGCGAGCGCTGGGCGAGTGCCGGGAAGAGCTCATAGATCTCCTCCGCCGGAGCCGCCTCCTTGCCGCGCCAGTCGCCGCCGAGGGCGAGGTTCTCCGCCACGGTCAGCTCGCCGATCACACCGCGTCCCTCGGGCACGTGCGAGAGACCGCGGCGCACCACCTGCTCCACCGGCAGCCGCGTGATGTCCTCGCCGCCAAGGGACACACGCCCGGCGCTGGGACGCTCGAGCCCGGAGATGGTCCGCAGCAGCGACGTCTTGCCCGCGCCGTTCGCGCCCAGCACGGCCGTCACGCTGGCCGGCAGAACGCTCAGCGAGACCCCGTCCACGGCGCGCACCGGGCCGTACTCGGTGACCAATCCCTCAACCTCGAGCACCGCTGACCCCGCCGTCGTGGCCCCCTTGCTCCGCAGCCGCTGCCACGTCGCCGGAGGGCGCCGCCTCATCGCCGAGGTAGGCCTCGAGCACACGCGGGTCGCGGCGCACCGTGTCGGGCGGCCCGGTGCAGATGACCGCGCCGAAGTCGAGCGCGGTCAACCGGTCGCAGACCGAGGTAACGAAGTCCATGTGGTGGTCGACCAGCATGATCGCCATCGAGCCGCGCAGCTCCCCCACGAGCTCCGCGAGGCGGGCCAGCTCGTCCGCGTCGAGGCCGCCGGCCGGCTCGTCCAGCAGCAGCAGCTCCGGTTCGGCCACGAGCGCGCGGGCCAACGCCACGCGCTTCTGCGTGGCGTAAGGCAGGGACCCCGGCTCCTTGTCGGCGAGCTCCTCGCAGCCGACCAGGCGGAGCGCCGCCAGCGCGCGCTCGTGCAGCGCGCGCTCGTCGCGGGCCGAACGCGGCAGGGCCAGCATGGCGCTGAGCAGGCCGGCACGGCGGAAGCGCTGCGCGCCCACCATCACGTTCTCGACCACCGTGAGTTCCTCGAACAGGCCCACGCCCTGAAGCGTGCGCGCGATGCCCCGTTCGGCGAGGCGGTGGGGGTGGACCGTGCCAACCGGCTCGCCATGCCAGAGGATCGTGCCGGCGTCCGGCCGCACGAAGCCGCAGATCACGTTGAAGAGCGTCGTCTTGCCCGCGCCATTGGGCCCGATCACGCCGAGCACCTCACCGTAGCTCGCCTCGACGTCCACCTGCTCGAGCGCCCTGATCCCGGCGAAGCGCACGCTCACCCCGCGCACGTCCAACACATGACCCGCAGAGTGAATCTCCCGATGACCCTCCACTAGATTGATCGTAACCGCACAAGAGGCTGTTACACACGATCTCCGCATGTGGACAGCGACAGCGGGCACCGCGCCCCGCTCAGGCCGCCACCGGCGCCTGCGCCGGCCTCGGGCCGCCGGCGAGGAAGACGTCCGCACGGCCCGTCAGCATTTGCGGATTGTGGGTGTTCTTCCCTTCCTGATAGGTGTCGTCGTCGGTGGCCTCGCCGTGGTCGTGCTCGCCGCGCGCCGGGTCGGCCGTGAGCGCGAGCGTGCGCTTGCGCTGACCGCCGAGCTGCGCGCCGAACGGGCCACGCTCGAGAGCATGCGTGCGCACCATGCCGCCGAGCTCGAGCGGCTTGCCGCGCACCACGGCGAGAAGCTGGCCAGTGAGCGCGAGAAGGTGGCGCTGGTGCAGGGCCACCGCGAGCAGTTCCGGGACGAGCTGAAGGCGATCTCGGCGGACGTCCTCAAGTCGACCGGGGACAGCCTCGCCGAGCGCCTCGGACAGGAGCGCAAGGCCGAGCAGGAGCGCGCCGCCGGCGAGATGGCTCGCCGCACCGAGGAGATCAGGGGGCTCGTCGGCCCCGTCCACGAGAAGCTCGTGCGCGTCGAGAGTGAGATCGGACGGCTGGAGCGGGAGCGCAAGGAGTCCCAGGGACAGCTCACCCAGATGTTGCGTCAGCTGCACGACGGGGTGGGCACGCTGCGCAGCGAGACCGGCAACCTGGTGTCCGCGCTGAAGCGCCCCTCCACGCGCGGCTCGTGGGGCGAGATCCAGCTGCGGAACGTGATCGAGATGGCGGGCATGGTGGCCCATTGCGACTTCGTGGAGCAGAGCACGATCAGCACTGACGAGGGCGCGCTGCGCCCGGACGTGACCGTGCGCCTGCCCGGCGGCAAGGTGATCGTGGTCGACGCGAAGGTGCCCCTCGACGCCTACCTGGCCCATCTGGAGGCACAGACCGACCAGGAGCGGGAGCTGCAGCTGGCGAGGCACGCCAGGCAGACTCGCGACCACATCACCAAGCTCGCCTCCAAGGGCTATCAGCGGCAGCTCGAGGCCACGCCGGAGCTGGTCGTGATGTTCGTGCCCTCGGACGGCATCTACCAGGCCGCTCTCGCCCAGGACCCGGCGCTGATCGAGTACGGCGTGCAGCAGCAGGTTCTGCTCGCCACTCCCACCACGCTGATCGGCCTGCTGCGGGCCGTGCACTACGGCTGGCGCCAGGAGCAGGTGGCGCTGTCGGCGCGCGAGCTGGCGCACGCCTCCCGCGAGCTGCACCATCGGCTGGGCCGCTTCGTCGAACTGATGTCGAAGGTCGGGCGCAGGCTCGACTCGGCGGTGGGGGCCTACAACGAAGCGGTCGGCTCCTTCGACCGCTCGTTGATCCCGCAGGTCAGGCGGATCGAGAGGGCCGGCGCCCAGTCCGATCGCGAGCTGGAGGCTCCTGCGCCTGTCGAGAGCGTCGCGCGACCGGTGACCGCAATAGCCGTGCCCGAACTCCGCGCTCGCCGCGTACGCGAGCCAGCTGACCCATCCCTGGGACCCGGGGAAGAGCCGGAACGCGAACGGGCAGGTGTGGGACCCGGACTGCCGGGCGCGGAAGCTGACGATTAGCAAGGCGGCGCCGGACGTGCTCCCGGTAGCCGGCGCCAAGCTGCCAGCGCTGCGGGGGCGCCGACTCCGCGGGGCCGCCGGTCTCGATCTCCTGCCAGAGCATGCGGGCCGCCTCCAGTACCTGGTCGGCGACGTTCTGCTGGGCGGCCCGCTGCTGCTCGCGGCTCTCCTGTCCCGCCGGCGCCGCGAAGCGCATCGGGTGCCCATAGCGGACGGTGATCTTGGGCAGGTCGAGGCGCCTCCAGTTACGCGCCCGCTGGGACCCGTGGATCGCGACAGGGACGACCGGGGCCCCGCTCTCGAGCGCCAGCCGGCCCACGCCGGGGCGCGCATGGTCGGCGATCGTCCCGTCACGCGAGCGCCCGCCCTCCGGGTAGATCACGACCACGCCGCCGCGCCTGAGGATCTCGAAGGCGGTGGACATCGCCTCCTCGTCGCGTGCGCCGCGGCGGATCGGGAAGGCGCCAACGTGCCTCAGCACAGGCGCCAGCAGGCCGCGGAAGAGCTGGGACTTCGCCATGAAGCGCACCCGTCTGCGCAGGTACAGGGCCACGAAGAAGTGGTCCAGCGTGGAGAAGTGGTTGGGTGCGATGATCGCCGGCCCGGCCGGGGGCACCTGGCTCGTGTCGATCGGCCTGACGCGGTAGAGGATCATGCACAGCGGCCCCAGGATCAGCCGGGCGAGATCGAGGACCCAGTCGGGGCGGTGGGCCCGCGCCCAGAGGTGATCCGCTCGGAAGTGCTCGGGCCCTCGCTCGTCTAGGTAGACCTGTGGCTTCAGCGCGCTCTGCACGTCGGACATCTATGGATCACTACCG
>Ga0335085_10017143_pt1 | contig 10446 bp, 11 predicted proteins | sample Lox_Sample_45_FD_206712 | JGI IMG/M metagenome (GOLD analysis project Ga0335085, IMG submission 206712) | Soil microbial communities from Loxahatchee National Wildlife Refuge, Florida, United States - Lox_Sample_4.5 | ecosystem: Environmental > Terrestrial > Soil > Wetlands | place: USA...
CCGGCTTCGTCTCCGAGCAGGGCTCGCTCAACTCGTCGATGGACTCCGACGAGCACTACGTCATCGTCACCTACTGGCGCTCGTTCGAGGAGCACGAGCGCTCGCACGCCGACGCCGCCTTCAGCAACAAGTTCGCGGCGCTGGAGAAGATGTGCTCCGAGACCACCGAGCTCGGGTACGACATGCTCTGGCAGGGCGCGCCGGAGGGCCACGGCTAGTCCCAGTCCGCGCGCGCGGGCGCCCCGCCGCGCAGGTCGCCGACGTCCTTGTGCGGGATGAAGAGGCCGCAGCCGAGCTTGCGTGCTTCGCCGAGGCCCTCGCGCTGGAGCGCGAGCGACTGCGCGGGCGTCGCCACCGTCAGCATCAGGCTGCGCGCGCGCCAGGCGCGCTCCGGCGTGGCGAGCGCCACGTCGCGCCCGCAGAGCATCGTGGAGGCTTCCACGCCGAGCGCGCGCAATCCCGCGGCCGCGGCGGCGACGAACGCCGCTTCGTCGGCCGCGCCCTCGAAGATCACGCTGCGCGCGAAGAGCGAGGCGATGCGCTGCAGCGGGCGCGCGAACAGCCGCCCTACGCGCATCGTCGATCCGGCGACTTCGAGCGTGCGGCCCGTGAGCGCGGCCGCGTCCGCCATGCGATGCGCGGGGAGCCGCAGCACGAGCCTCGTGCGCCGGGAAAGCTGCAGCAGCGCGTCCTCGCCCTCGGGCCGCTGCCAGCCCGCGCCCGAGGCCGCGCCGTGCACGGTGTGCAGCCCGGCCCGCGGCTCGCCCGCGAACCACGGCAGCGCGGCCTGCACCGCTTGCGAGAGGGCGTAAGCGTGATCGACCGGCAGGCTGCGGCATTCGATCGCGAACACCGCGTCCACGACCTCGTCCATGGCCCTCAGTTTCCCTTCAGGCCGCGGGCAGCGCCGCCTGCAGGGCGTCGCGGTCGAGCCACCACTCGTCCTGCACCAGCACGTCGACCACGTTGCGCAGGCGCGGCAGGAATTTCGCCGGGTCGTTCAGCTCCATGTCCTCGATCCAGCGGTTGAAGGCCTCCTGGCCGTCGACGCCGCTGTGGCGCCGCGCCACGGTGGCGAGCACCTGGTTGGCGTAGAGCAGCAGGTGCTCGCGCTGCGGCTCGCGCGCGCGCAGGTCCGCCACGTAGTACGCCGCGATCGCCGCCACCGCGGCGCCGTCGGCGTCGGGCGGCGTCTCCTCGACGACGCGATGCAGCAGCGCGACGCTCAGCTCCGGGTCGACCGGGTAGGTGACGGCGAGCCAGATGCCCTGGCCGAGCGCCGCGAGCGAGCCGGGCTGATCGGCGAGGAACAGCACGTCGCAGCATTGCGCGGCGCCCTCCCAGGCCTGCTCGGCGACGTAGAGGTCGAATGCCTCGCGCGCCGCCACCCAGGCCGGCGCGCCCTTTTCCAGCCGCACCAGCGCGCGGCCGAGCTGCAGCAGCAGATCGGCGCGCCGCAGCGGCGCGGCGCCGGGGGAGAGCGCCTCGAGCTCCTCGCCCAGCCGCTCCACCAGCGCCTCGAGCTTGGCGGTGGATTCCTTCGCATCGGAGCTGTCGTCGGCGTTGCCGACCGACGGATCCTCGCGGATGTACTTGAGAGGGATGTATTTCACGGCGCGGCGATGCGGTCGAGATAGCGCGCGCGATAGACCAGCCGGCCCGCGCGCGGCGCGTCGGTGAAGGCGCTGCGGTCGTGCAGCACGTTGTTGCACACCAGGCCCTGGCCGGGCGCGAGGCGCAGCGTGAACACGTAGGGCGAGCCGGAATCGAGGATCTCGCGCAAGCGTTGCACGGCGGCCCGCGTGGCTGCATTCGCGTTCCAGACGATGCTGCGCGTGCGCGCGGTATAGCGCATGTGCAGCGCGCCGTCCTCTGCGGAGAAGACGGGGCCGGATTGCGCCGCGCGCTGCGCGGCGGGATCCTCCTCGTTGGCCGGGATGGTCATCGCGTCGGGCGCCGACAGCGCGCGCACGTATCCGGGATCGCCGTCGCGCAGCAGCAGGTAGGCGATCTCGTGATCGAGCACGCGGTTCTCGCCGCCCGCGGCCGCCGGCCGCACGCAGTGCAGGAGGAAGGCGCGGATGCGCTGCGCGGGCGCATTGTAGTAGCCGTCGGTGTGCCAGAGCAGCCGCCGGTTGGAGTACGGGATGTAGCCGCGCGCCGACCTCTCGGGTGCCGTCTCGAGCGAGCTGATGCCGTCCTCGTCCGCGAACGGGTTCGACTGCAGGCGCTCCAGGCCCAGGCGCTCGCCTACGCGGCGCACCAGGTCCTTGCAGGCGAGCTCGCCGAGCGGGCTCGAATACACGGCCATGTTCGCCACGGCGCAGACCTGCCGCAGCTTGCCGGCCTCGGCGTCGGTGAGGTTGCGCGGATCGTGCACCTCCACGACGAGATCATCGGCGCGGCGCGGGTAGGCCGCGAGCTTGCGCTCGCGCCAGCGCCGGTACGCCTGCGGCTGTTCGAGCGAAAACGGGTTCACGGCGGGATTCCCGTCGCTACGGGGGAGAACGGCGTTCATGTTCGGGGAGCAAGACGGTACCGCAAGGCTCGCGCGCGCGGGATGTAGCGCTGCGGCGGGCCTGGCCGGGGCGGGCGCCGCGACTGGATGCGCGGAACCGGCGCAATACCCTGAAAGTTGGGGCTTTCCGGACCGAAGAACGTTTTCTTATATCCCCAAAGAGGGAGGGGCCCTCCGCCGCGAATATCCCTAATGCCCTCTCGGGTACCGGAGGGTGCGCCCTACACTGCGCGGGTCGAGTTCGCGTCTCGAGGAGGACGACATGGCCGATCAGCTGCCGAAGGATCCGGCGCGCCACAGCACCTACCTGCCGAAGGAAAAGAAGTCGAGCAAGCCGTTCCACGCGACGCCCATGCTCGACCAGCTCGAGCGCGGGCCGTGGCCGAGCTTCGTGACCGGCCTCAAGCGCCTCGCGCACGAGAACAACATGATGGTCGACCTGCTCGGCCAGCTCGAGTACTCCTACAAGACGCGGCTCGGCTACTGGAAAGGCGGCACCGTGTCGGTGTTCGGCTACGGCGGCGGCATCATCCCGCGCTTCTCCGAGGTGGCGGCGATGTTCCCGGAATCGAAGGAATTCCACACGCTGCGCGTACAGCCGCCCGCGGGCAACCACTACACGACCAAGGTGCTGCGCCAGCTGTCGAACTCCTGGAACAAGTGGGGCTCGGGCCTGATCGCCTTCCACGGCCAGACCGGCAACATCATGTTCATCGGCTCGACCACCGAGAACACGCAGCACTTCTTCGACGAGATCAACGAGTACGGCTTCGACCTGGGCGGCGCGGGCCCCTGCGTGCGCACGGCGATGTCCTGCGTCGGCGCGGCGCGCTGCGAGCAGTCCTGCACCAACGAGCACCGCCTGCACCGCACGCTCGTCAACAACTTCATCGACGACATGCACCGCCCGGCGCTGCCCTACAAGTTCAAGTTCAAGGTCTCGGGCTGCCCGAACGACTGCATGAACTCGATCCAGCGCGCCGACTTCGCGGTGATCGGCACCTGGCGCGACGACATGCAGGTCGACCAGAAGGGCGTCAAGGAGTACGTGGCGAGCCACGGCCGCAAGTACACGATCGACAACGTCATCACGCGCTGCCCGACCAAGGCGCTCTCGCTCAACGACGACGACACGCTCGAAGTCGACAACAAGAGCTGCGTGCGCTGCATGCACTGCATCAACGTGATGACCAAGGCGCTCAAGCCCGGCAAGGACCGCGGCGTCAGCGTGCTGATCGGCGGCAAGAGGACGCTCAAGATCGGCGACACCATGGGCACGGTGATCGTGCCGTTCATGAAGATGGACAGCGACGAGGACTTCGACAGGATCCGCGAGCTCGCCGCCACGGTGATCGACTTCTGGGCCGAGAACGGCCTGGAGCACGAGCGCTGCGGCGAGATGATCGAGCGCATCGGCCTGGCGAACTTCCTCGAGGGCATCGGCATCGAGGTCGATCCGAACATGATCGCGCACCCGCGCACCAGCTCCTACGTGCGCATGGACGAGTGGGACCAGGAAGCGCAGAAGTGGGTCGAGCGCAAGAAGCAGCAGGCCGCCTGATCGGACGACGAGGAGAGCCGCATGGCACAAGCACAGGCAACCGAGAAGAAGCAGATGCGCCCGCCGATCGAGAGCGGCTGCCCGGACGGCATGCAGTACATGCATCCGCTCATGGTCAAGAACTTCGGCAACTGGAAGCACCACGACCGGCCGCGCCCCGGGGTGCTGCACCACGTCGCCTACTCGGGCGACGAGATCTGGACGGTGCGCGTTGGCACGCAGCGCCAGCTCGGGCCCTACGAGATCAACCTGCTCTGCGACATCGTCGACAAGTACGGCGAAGGCTACGTGCGCTTCACCATCCGCTCGAACCTCGAGGTGATGGTGTCGAAGCAGGAGAAGGTCGGGCCGCTCATCCAGGCGTTCAACGACGCGGGCTACCCGGTCGGCGGCACCGGCAACTCGGTGACCATGATCTCGCACACGCAAGGTTGGCTGCACTGCGACATCCCGGGGACGGATGCCTCGGGCGTGGTGAAGTCCCTCATGGACGAGCTGTACGAGGAGTTCGTCAAGGAGGAGATGCCGAACCGCGTGCACATCACGACCTCCTGCTGCCAGATCAACTGCGGCGGGCAGGGCGACATCGCGATCAACGTGCAGCACACCAAGCCCCCCAAGATCAACCACGACCTCGTGGCGAACGTGTGCGAGCGGCCCTCGGTGGTGGCGCGCTGCCCGGTGGCGGCGATCCGCCCGGCGATGGTGAACGGCAAGCCCTCGCTCGAGGTGGACGAGAAAAAGTGCATCTGCTGCGGCGCCTGCTACCCGCCGTGCCCGCCGATGCAGATCAACGACCCGGTGCACTCCAAGCTCGCGATCTGGGTGGGCGGCAAGAACTCGAACGCGCGCTCCAAGCCCATGTTCCAGAAGCTGGTGGCCGCGGGCCTGCCCAACAACCCGCCGCGCTGGCCCGAGGTGGCGGAGGTGGTGAAGAAGATCCTCTATACCTACAAGAAGGATGCGCGCCACTGGGAGCGCGTAGGAGACTGGGTGGAGCGCATCGGCTGGCCGCGCTTCTTCGAGCTGACGGGGCTGCCGTTCACCAAGTTCCACATCGACAACTGGCGCGGGGCGCGCAACAGTCTCAACGCCTCGGCGCACATCCGCTTCTAGCTCGAGGCGGCGATGAAGCTCGGCATCCTGGTGAACGAGGGGCCTTACAACCACGAGGCCTCGGACAGCGCCTACCAGTTCGCGCGGGCGGCGCTCGCCAAGGGCCACCAGGTCTGCCGCGTGTTCTTCTACCACGACGGCGTGAACAACGGCACCCGCCTCACCGTGCCGCCGCAGGACGACCGCAACATCGTCAAGCGCTGGAGCGAGCTCGCCGCCGAGCACAAGCTCGACCTCGTGGTGTGCATCGCCGCAGCGCAGCGCCGCGGCCTCATGGACAAGGGCGAAGCCAAGCGCCACGGCAAGGACGCCGACAACCTCGCGCCGGGATTCCGCATCTCCGGCCTCGGGCAGCTGATCGAGGCCGGCGTCGAGGCCGACCGGCTGGTGGTGTTCGGTGACTGAGGAAAACGCGGGCGGCAGGGTGAAGAAGTTCCTCTACGTGAACCGCAAGGCGCCGTACGGGACGATCTACGCGCTGGAATCGCTCGAGGTGGTGCTCATCGGCGCGGCCTTCGAGCAGGACGTGAGCCTCGCCTTCATCGGCGACGGCGTCTACCAGCTCGCCAAGGGCCAGGACACCAAGGGGCTGGAGGTGAAGAACTTCTCGCCCGCGTTCCGCGCGCTCGAGGACTACGACGTCAACAAGCTCTACGTCGACGAGGAGTCGCTGCGTGCGCGCGGCCTGAGCGCGCAGGACCTGGTGGTGCCGGTCGAGGTGGTGAGCGCCCAGCGCATGGCCGAGATCATGGAGAGCCAGGACGTGGTCCTGAGCTTCTGAGCATGAGGAAGATGCTGCATACGGTGAACAAGTCGCCCTTCGAGCACAGCGCGCTCGAGGCCTGCCTGCGCTACGCGCGGCCGGGCGCGAGCGTGCTGCTGATCGAGGACGGCGTCTACGCGGCGGCGCGCGACACCGCCGTGGCGAAGGCAGTGCAGGAAGCCCTGCAGCGCGTGCAGGTGTACGCGCTCAAGCCCGACGTCGAGGCGCGGGGCATGCAGAACCGGGTGATGGACGGCGTTCGCCTGGTCGACTACGGGGGGTTCGTGGACCTCGTGGTGGAGCACCACGCCGTGCAGTCCTGGCTTTGAACACGAGAGGAAGAGACGACATGAGCATCGAAGTGAAGGGCCAAAGCTACGAAACCGACGAGGAAGGCTACCTCGTCAACCGCACCGACTGGTCCGAGGACCTGGCGAAGGAGATGGCGCGGGTGGACAACTGCGAGCTGAGCGACGCGCACTGGGAAGTGATCAACTTCCTGCGCGAGTACTACGACGAGTACCAGATCGCGCCGGCGGTGCGCGTGCTCACCAAGGCGATCGGCAAGAAGCTCGGGCCCGACAAGGGCAACAGCAAGTACCTGTACGAGCTGTATCCCTACGGCCCCGCCAAGCAGGCGTGCAAGTACGCGGGCCTGCCCAAGCCGACCGGCTGCGTGTAGCAGGCCGGACGGATTCCAGGCCGCGAAGCGGACTGCCATGTCCGCGCTGACCGTCACCTACGCGCTGCTGCTCTACGCGGCGGCGGCGATCCTCGTCGCGGGCGTGCTCGCGCGGATCTGGCTCTACGCGCGCACGCCGCAGCCGCTGAAGATCCCGGTGCCGCCGGCGCCGACCACGCGCAGCGGCGTCGCGCTGCGCATGCTCGCCGAGGTGACGCTGTTCAGGAGCCTCTACCGCTCCAACAAGTGGATCTGGCTGTTCGGCTGGATGTTCCACGTCGCGCTCGCGCTGGTGCTCGCGCGGCACCTGCGCTATTTCACCGAGCCGGTGTGGTTCTGGGTCGAGCTGGTCCAGCCCTTCGGCATGTACGCGGGCTTCGCGATGCTCGCGGGCCTCGCGGGGCTGTGGGCGCGGCGCGTGCTGGTCGATCGCGTGCGCTACATCAGCAGCGCTTCCGACCATCTCATGCTCGCCCTGCTCGCGGCGATCGCCGCGAGCGGGCTCGCGATGAAGTACGTCGCGCACACCGACATCGTGTCGCTGAAGGCCTTCGTGCTCGGCCTCATGGCCTTCGACTGGCGGCCGCTGCCCGCCGATCCGGTGCTGCTGATTCACCTCGCGCTGGTCGCGGCGCTGATGATCGTGTTCCCGGTGTCGAAGCTGCTGCATGCGCCGGGCGTGTTCTTCAGCCCCACGCTCAACCAGGTCGACGATGCGCGCGAGCGCCGCCACGTGGCGGGCTGGTCGGCGCGCACGGGCTGACATGGCCGCCGCGTTCGAAACGCCGAAGCTGGGCGAGTATCCGGTCATCCCGCTCGTGCGCGAGGGGGCGATGGCGCACTCCAAGCCCTTCGTCGCCAAGCCCGAGCACCAGGCGCCGCTCGGCTTTCCCGGCGCGCTGGTGCCGGACTGGGAGAAAGTCGCCGTCACGCGCCTGGGCGAGCTGGTGCAGGAGTCGCGCGCGCTGCGCGTGTTCCTCGACTCTTGCGTGAAGTGCGGCGCCTGCACCGACAAGTGCCACTACTACCTCGGCACGGCGGATCCGAAGAACATGCCGGTCGCGCGCCAGGACCTGCTGCGCTCGGTGTACCGGCGCTACTACACGCTGCCCGGGAAGCTGTTTCCCAAGCTCGTAGGCGCGCGCGACATGACCAAGGACGTGCTCGACGAGTGGTACGGCTACTTCCACCAGTGCTCGCAGTGCCGGCGCTGCTCGGTGTTCTGTCCCTACGGCATCGACACGGCCGAGGTGTCGATGGCGGCGCGCGACATCATGGATGCCGTGGGCCTCGGGCAGAAGTACTCCAACGAGATCATCGGCAAGGTGCACAAGATCGGCAACAACCTCGGGCTGCCCGCGCCCGCGCTGCGCGACACGCTCGACGGTCTCGAAGAGGACGTGAAGGAGGAGACCGGCGCGGACGTGCGCTTCCCGCTCGACGAGAAGGGCGCCGAGGTGCTGCTCGTCACGCCGAGCGCCGATTTCTTCGCCGAGCCGCACATCGACGGCCTGATCGGCTACGCCAAGGTCTTCCATGCCGCCGGCATCTCCTGGACGCTGTCCTCGCACGCTTCCGAGGCGGCGAACTTCTCCCTGTTCATCGGCAACCACGACCAGCTGCACAAGGTCGCCGCGCGCATCCGCGAGGCGGCGCTCGGGCTCGGCGCCAAGCGCATCGTCGTGGGCGAGTGCGGCCACGCCTGGCGCGTCGCCTACAGCTTCTGGAACACGCTCATCGGTCCGTTCGATTTCCTCGATGCGCGCTACCCGGCGCCGCAGCACATCTGCGAGCTGACCTGGGACCTCATCCAGCGCGGCGCGCTCAAGCTCGACAAGAGCGCGAACGACGACAAGGTGGTGACCTTCCACGACTCGTGCAACGTCGCGCGCGGCTCGCGCATGGGCAGCGAGCCCGGCGGGCAGTTCACGATCCCGCGCAACGTGATCCGCGCCTGCGTCAACAAGTTCGTGGACATGCCGCCCGAGACGATCGGCGAGACCACCTTCTGCTGCGGCGGCGGCGGCGGGCTGCTCACTGACGACCTCGTGGAGCTGCGCGTGAAGGGCGCGCTGCCGCGCATGCAGGCGCTGCAGTCGGTGGTGGACGAGCAGGGCGTGAACTACCTCGCCGCCATCTGCGCGATCTGCAAGAGCCAGTTCACCAAGATCCTGCCCTACTACAAGCACCCGATGGACATGATCGGCAGCGTGCACGGCCTCGTGAGCAAGGCCATCGTATTAGGGGCGAAGCAATGAAGACGGAGACAAAAATGCCGGCACATACCTTTCGCAGGTTCAAGGACGGCGACCACGAGTGGCGCTCGAACCAGGAGCGCATCTTCGCGGGCGACGAGTCCGACAAGTGCCCGACCTACGTGCACAAGACGCCGCCCTGCCAGGCGAGCTGTCCCTCGGGGGAAGACATTCGCGGCTGGCTCAACATTGTGCGCGGCGTGGAGAAGGCGCCCAAGGGCGCGGCGATGCAGGAGTACGCGTTCCGGCGCTCGACCGAGGCGAATCCCTTCCCCTCGATGATGGGGCGCGTGTGCCCTGCGCCCTGCCAGACCGGCTGCAACAGGAACAAGGTGGAAGACACCGTAGGCATCAACGCCGTAGAGCAGTACATCGGCGATTACGCGCTCAAGGCCGGCTACACGTTCCAGGCCGGCCCGGACAGCGGCAAGCGCGTGGCGATCGTCGGCGGCGGCCCGGCGGGCCTGTCGGCCGCCTACCAGCTGCGCCGCAAGGGCCACGCCGTGACGCTGTTCGACGATCATGCCGAGCTCGGCGGCATGGCGAAATACGGCGTGCCGGGCTACCGGCTGCCGCGCACGCACCTCGATGGCGAAATCGGCCGCATCATCGGCATGGGCGTGGAGGTGCGCGCGAACACGCGCATCGGCCGCGATGTCGCGCTGAAGGACCTCGAGGCGCAGTACGACGCGGTGCTCATCGCGATCGGCTGCAAGTCGGGCCGCCCGCTGCCGGTGCCCGGCGCGGATGCGCCCAACGTGATCAGCGGCGTCGCCTTCCTCGAAGCCTTCAACCAGGGCCGGCTCAAGGCGGTCGCGGGCCGCGTGGTGGTGGTCGGCGGCGGCGACACTTCGGTGGACGTGGTGTCGGTGGCGCGGCGCCTCGGCTACGTAGAGGAGGGCGCGGACACCGAGCGTCCCGAGAACGTCGTGATGGGGCACACCGCGCACGACGTCTCCAGGCTCGCCGCGCGCCAGGGCGCCGACGTCATGCTCACCACGATGCAGCCGGTCGAGGAGATGAACGCAGCCAAGCACGAGATCGAAGACGCGCAGCGCGAGGGCGTGAAGATCGAGGGCAACCTGCTGCCGAAGAAGGTGATCCTCGACGCGAAGAGCGGCCGGGCCGTGGCGCTGCGGCTGGTCGAGGTCGAGTGGTCGAAGGGAAAATTCACCGAGAAGCCGGGCACCGAGCGCGACGTCGAGGCCGACCTCGTCGTCGTGGCGATCGGCCAGGCGGGCGACCTCGCGGGCATGGAGGAGCTCGACAACGGCAAGGGCCTGATCGCGGCGGACAAGTACTACCAGCTGCCGAACCGCAAGGGACTGTTCGCTTGCGGCGATATCCTGCGCCCGCACCTGCTCACGACGGTGATCGGCCAGGGCTCGATCGCCGCCGACAGCATCGACCGCTACCTCAAGGGACAGGAGCTGCCGAAGCGGCCCAAGGTGGACGTGCACCACTTCAACCTGCTCGACAAGCTGCGCGAGGCGAAGCTGGAGCCGGCGAAGTTCGAGGCCTCGGCCGAGAACGGCCCGCGCGCCATCGACC
>Ga0335085_10017144_pt1 | contig 10446 bp, 7 predicted proteins | sample Lox_Sample_45_FD_206712 | JGI IMG/M metagenome (GOLD analysis project Ga0335085, IMG submission 206712) | Soil microbial communities from Loxahatchee National Wildlife Refuge, Florida, United States - Lox_Sample_4.5 | ecosystem: Environmental > Terrestrial > Soil > Wetlands | place: USA: Florida...
GTGCCCTCGAGAGATCTCGACCGCGGCCTTAGCACGAGGACCGGTGCGACGACAACGACGCGTTCCCACTCCCATCCCCCGACGGCTTCCATCGGACTGCTCGGAGCCTGGCTGGCTTCCGGTGGCGGACCAGTGCATACCGGTGTTCGCGGCGACCCGATGGCGACGCTGCGTCAGGAGGGGAGAATGAAATTCGGCTTACTGCAGATTTTCCAGAACTACCGCGGCGCCGCACCCGACGCACGCGTCTGGGAGGAAGAAATTCGCATGGCGTTGCTCGCCGAAGAGCTCGGCTTCGATGCCGTCTGGGCGGTCGAGCATCACTTCCGCGACTACGCCGCCTGCCCGGACAACCTCCAGTATCTTGCCTATCTCGCCGGCCGGACCAAGCGCATCCGACTGGCGACGGGCGCGGTGATCGTGCCGTGGAACAACCCATTGCGGGTGGCGGAGAAGGTGAGCGTGCTCGATCACTTGAGCGGCGGTCGCGCGTATCTCGGCCTCGGCCGCGGCCTCGCGCGGCGGGAGTACGCTGGCTTCGGCATCGACATGAGCACCTCGCGTGCCCGATTCGACGAGGCCGCCACGATGATTCTGGACGCGCTCGAGAGCGGCTTCATTATCGGCGATGGACCGTACTATCCGCAGGCCCACACCGAGGTGCGGCCGCGGCCGCGCGCCGGCTTCCGCGATCGGCTGTGCTGCATCGCGATGTCGCCCGACTCGGTGGATGCCGCGGCGCGGCTGGGAGGAGCGATGGCAGTCTTCTCGCAAGCGCCCTGGGAGATGGCGGTCAACGAGATCAATCGCTACCGGGAGCTCTTCCGCCAGCGCCATGGGCACGAGGCACCGCCGCCGATCACCGCCGACATCACCGTCTGCCACCCCGACAGCGCGCGGGCGGCTCACCTGGCACGCGCCCACGTGGCGGGCTATCTGCTCACCGTCTACGAGCACTACGAGTTGCTGAGTAAGCACTTCGAGGGCGCGAAGGGCTACGAGATGTATGCGCACGCCTCCTCGGTGTTGCGCGACATCGGCTTGGAGGCCGTCGAGCGTCAGTATCTCGACGTGCAGGCCTGGGGTACGCCGGACGAGATCATCGCCAAGCTCCAGCAACGCCGTGCCGTCATCGGTGACTTCGACCTGAACGTGTGCTTCCGCCACGCGGGCATCCGCTACGAAGAGGCCGTCGCGGGAATGCGGCTGTTCGCCGAACGGGTGATGCCGGCGTTGCGCTGAGTGTCGCGAAACGGGATCATGCGCCGCCGGGCGCGCATGCCGGGTGTGGCCGCGACGCTGATCGCCGGGTTCGTTCTGTCCTGGTCGACTCACGGCGCCACAGCCCAGGAGTCCCTGCAGATCAACGCGCGGGTGAACTACGTGTACGCCCCTCAGTTCGGTTTCGGCGCGTACACCCGGGGCCGGGCGGTTCGTCGCAGGCTTGGCGGCTCCGATCTGCCGCCACGGTCAGGCTTTCCCGAGGGCCTTGCGAAGGAGCGTGCAGAGCGACCGGATCTCGCTCGCTGACAGGCGCTCGATGTGCGCCGGAGGTCGGCCGAGCCGTTCGAGGATGCGGGCGCGGAGTGCGGCGCCCCCCGGCGTGAGGGCGATCTCCTTGACGCGGCGGTCACGGGCGCTCGCGCGCCGCTCGAGCAAGCCGCGCGCTTCGAGACGATCGACGATACCGGTGACGTTCGACGCGTCGCATTGGAGCCGCTCCGCCAGCTGCCGCATGGGGGTGGCGGTGTCTGGCTCGAGGAGGCGCAGGACGTGGCACTGCGCCTCGGTAAGCTCACAGGCCGCCGCCACCGCGGGCACGTGCGGGCGGTACACCAGCAGCAGCTCGAAGAGGAGCTGCCACGCTTCCCCGGAGAGGACGGGCGGGGGCGCGGATTTCATGACCGTCAATATATTCAATGTAATCGAAGGTTGACAACCTCAAGTATCAACCTTAATTAGGCCCCCATGACCACCTTTAGGCTCGTTGCACTCGACGACACAGTCGTCTTCCCGGGAATGACCCTCACCTTGCCGGTGGAGGTCGGGGAGGACCGGCGGGTCTTCCTCGTCCCCCGCCACGGCACGGAATACGCGGCCGTAGGGGTGGTAGCGGAGGTTGTGGAACGCGGCGTCCTGCCGGGCCGCGGCAGCGCCGTCGTCCTCACCGGCCTGCATCGCGGCATTGCCGGGGCGGCTCGTCCCGCGCCCGATGGCAGCCTGCGGGTCGAGGTCGAGGAACGGCCGGAGTCCCCGCTGCCCCCCAGCCGCACGAGCGAGCTCGCAAAGGAGTACCGGGCGATCGTTCAGGAGATCCTCGATCTTCGCGGCGATGACGGCCGCGTGAGCGCGTTCCTCCGCTCAATCACGGAGCCCGGAATGCTGGCCGATACGGTCGGCTACGCCCCCGACCTTTCCTTCGAACAGAAGCGCGAGGTGCTGCAAACCCTCGACGTCGTCGAGCGCTTGCGGCTCGCGATCCGTCTGCAACGCGAGCGCCTGACCGAGCTGCAGCTGCGCAAGCGAATCCGCGAGGAGGTCGAGTCCGACACCCAGAACCAGCAACGGCAGTACATCCTGCGCCGCCAGCTCGAATCGATCCGCAAGGAGCTCAACGAGGACGGGGGGTCGGTGGCCGAGGAGTACCGCAAAAAGATCGCTGAGGCCGGCATGCCGGACGCCGTCCGTGAGCAGGCCGAGCGCGAGCTCGGACGCTACGAACGCATGGGCGAGCAGAGCCCCGAGTCGACCATGATCCGCACGTACCTCGACTGGCTGCTGGCGGTGCCGTGGAGCCGCCGCTCCGAGGAGAACCTCGATCCCGTCCATGCGCGCACGGTGCTCGACACCGATCACGCCGGGCTCGAGGACGTCAAGGACCGCATCACCGAGTACCTGGCGGTCCGCAAGCTGCGCGCCGATCGCGGTGTCCCGGACGATCGCCGCTCGGGGGTGATCCTCGCCCTCGTCGGGCCGCCGGGCACGGGCAAGACGTCGATCGGCGAGTCGATCGCCCGCGCCACCGGACGGCCGTTCGTCCGCATGTCGCTCGGCGGCGTACGTGACGAGGCCGAGATCCGCGGCCATCGCCGGACCTACATCGGCGCGCTGCCCGGACGGCTCGTTCGCGCCTTGCGTGACGCCGGCACGATGAACCCGGTCATCATGCTCGACGAGGTCGACAAGCTCGGCGCCGACTGGCGGGGCGACCCGTCCTCGGCGCTGCTCGAGGTGCTGGACCCGGCGCAGAACCACTCGTTCCGCGACCACTATCTCGACGTCGAGCTCGATCTCTCGCGAGTGTTGTTCATCGCCACGGCCAACGTCGTCGACACCATTCCACTGCCGCTCCTCGACCGCCTGGAGCTCATCCGTTTCGACGGCTACACGGTCGACGAAAAGGTCGCGATCGCGCGCGGATATCTGTGGCCGCGCCAGGTCGAGCGCAACGGCCTCCGTCCCGACGAGGTGACGGTGGACGATGCGGTGCTGCGCACCGTGATCGCCGACTACACGCGTGAAGCCGGCGTGCGGCAGCTCGAGCGCGAGCTCGGGACGGTTCTTCGCAAGACGGCGACGAAGATCACCGCGGGAACGGCGCGGCCCCCACTGGTCGCCGACGCCGACGCCGTACGCGAGGCGCTCGGGCGGCCGAAGTTCTTCCAGGAAGCGGCGGTGCGGACGGCCGTGCCCGGTGTGGCGACGGGGCTGGCCGTGACCGGAACCGGCGGCGAGGTGCTGTTCGTCGAGGCGACGGCGATGGCCGGTCACGATGGGCTGCTGCTCACCGGACAGCTCGGCGACGTCATGAAGGAATCGGGACGGATCGCGCTGAGCTACGTGCGCAGCCACGGACCGGCACTCGGCATCGACGAGCAGGCGTTCACCAACCGTGAGTTTCACGTCCACGTGCCCGCGGGCGCGACGCCGAAGGACGGACCCAGCGCGGGCGTGACGATCACGACCGCGCTGACGTCGCTACTGACCGGCCGTCCAGTCAAGCACACCGTCGGCATGACCGGCGAGGTGACGCTTCAGGGGCGCGTGCTGCCGATCGGCGGGGTCAAGCAGAAGGTGCTCGCGGCGCACGCCGCCGGTCTGACGGACGTGATCCTTCCCGATCGCAATCGCGCCGATCTCGACGAGGTTCCGGCCTCGGTCCGCGCGCAGATGCGCTTTCACCCGGTCGGCACGATCGACGAGGTGCTCGCCCTCGCCCTCGAGCCGGCCGAGGTCGCGTTGGCGGCGTAAGCTCCGGGGAAGAAGTTGGCACGGACGGTAGGGGCACGGCATGCCGTGCCCCTACGGTGGTCGCGCTCCAGTCGCGATTGTGCCAACCTACGCGCCATGGACTCCGACGTCATTCTCCGCAACGGCATGATCGTCGATGGCACCGGACGGGCACCGGTCCCGGGCTCGGTCGTGATCGCCAACGGGCGCATCGTCGCCGTCGGCGATGAGCACGGTGCCACGGCGGCCGTCGTGGTCGATTGCGCCGGCAAGGCGATCGCGCCCGGGTTCATCGACATGCACTCCCACAGCGACTGGGTGATCCCGCAGCCGGATCACGGCCGCGTGCTCGCGCCGCTGGTGGAGCAGGGGATCACCACCATCGTCGGCGGCAACTGCGGCTGCTCCCCAGCGCCGTTCCTGCCGGGCAACCGGACGCTGCTCCCGCTCGTGGGTCGCATGCTGCACGATCACGACCTCGACTACGGCTGGAGCAGCATGGGCGACTTCCTCGATGCGCTCGACCGGCGCGGCCTCGCGATGAACGTCGCGCAGCTCGTCGGCCACGGCACCGTGCGTGCCGCCGTCAAGGGGCTCGACGCCTACCCGGCAACTCCCGGCCAGACGTCGGCGATGGCCGATCTCGTGCGTGCGGCGCTCGACGAGGGCGCCATCGGCCTCTCGACCGGGCTCGGCTACGCACCCGGTGTGTATGCCGACACCGACGAGCTCGTCGGTGTCACGAAACCGTTGCGCGAGCGCGGCGGCGTCTACACCTCGCACGCTCGCAGCTACATTGCGCTCGGGCATCGCGAGAACCCCGAAGCGCCGCCCTCCAACCTGCACGCCCTCGACGAGACCGCGGCCGTGTACCGGGCCCACGGAGTGCCGGTGCAGCACTCGCACCTCATCTTCGTCGGCGATGCGACCTGGCCGACGACCGATCGGGTTCTGGAGCACTTCGACCGGCTGGTGGACGAAGGCGTCGACATCGCCTGCGATGCGTTTCCGTACGTCGGCGGCAACACCACGCTCGTCGTCTTCATGCCGCCATGGTCGCTCAACCAGCTCCAGGAGACGGTGGCCGATCCCGAACAACGCCAGCGGGCCGCCGGCACGATCGGCTGGGCATTGCCGCATCTCGGCATGCGCTGGGACGACACGCAGGTTCTGTGGGTGCCGAAGCGGGCCTACGCGCACTACGAAGGCCGGACGATCGGTGAGATCGCGCGCGAGCGCCGGCAGGACCCGACGGAAACGTATCTCGATCTCGTGGGCGAGCTCGGCAGCCAGACGCGCATCATCAATTGGAACTACAGCGGCCGCGACGACGAGGAGACGAGCCTGCGCAAGGTGCTCCAGCATCCGCGCACGTGCTTCGAGACCGATACGATTCTGACCGGCAACGGCGTCGACAATCCGGCATCGTACGGCACCTTCCCACGCGTCCTCGGCCGCTACGTGCGCGACCTGAAGCTGCTGACGCTCGAGGAGGCCGTGCGCCGCATGACCGGCTTCTCGGCCGATCGGATGGGGCTCCGCGATCGCGGCCGCGTGGCGCAGGGATACGCCGCCGACCTCGTCGTCTTCGATCCGGCCGTGGTCGGCGATCGCGCCGACCGGCGCACCCCCAGCCGCTCCCCGGTGGGCATCGAGACCGTGCTCATCAACGGCCGGATCGTCGTGCGCGACGGCCGCTTCGATACCTCGCTGCGCGCGGGCCAGGTCCTGCGGCGACCGTGATCGGCTGACTTGCCATGCGCTGCATGGACCGAGAGGCACGAAACGAACCAGGGTAGAGACTGTAGGGCGCGGGTTCCACCCCGCGCCGGGGCGGAGCGGAGCTCCGCCCAGGGCTTCAGCGGGCCTGTCGAATCTGTCGGCGCGTCTCCGCCGCGCTGCGGCGGGCCATAGCAGCCCGCCCTACAAGCGGAATGGTCGGGCTGGGCGCCAGCGCAGTTTCTAGGTAGAAGTAGCGGTTCCGTCCGGATCAAGCTGGCGCGAACCCGTGGCGTTGCCGTATGGTGTCGGCGGGCGATCGCGCGGAGGTTCCGATGCCAAAGACGAGACGGAACTCGACACGCCGAGCCGGCGGGTACTTCGTCACCGGTGGAACCGGCTTCATCGGCCGCCATTTGGTCGAGAGGCTTCTGAAACGAGGCGCCGAAAGGATCTTCCTCCTCGTTCGCGAGGCGTCGTTGCCGCGCTTCGAGGAGCGACTGGCCAGGTGGAACGCCCCCCCGGGTCGGATCGTCCCGGTGGTCGGAGATCTGACGAGGCCGCGGCTCGGGCTGCGCACGAAACAGCTCGCGGATCTCCGCGGCCGCGTTGGGCACTTCTTTCACCTCGCCGCCGTCTACGACATGACGGCGAGCGAGGAGGTGCTGGAGATTGCCAACGTCACCGGCACCACGAACGCGGTGGCCGCCGCCGCCGGCATGGATGCGCGACGCTTCCATCTCGTGAGCTCGATCGCCGCCGCCGGACGCTATGCCGGGCTCTTTCGCGAGGACATGTTCGAGGAAGCCACCGGGCTCGACGACCCGTACTTCCGCACCAAGCACGAGTCGGAGCGCATCATCCGCACCGAGTGCCCGATCCCTTGGCGAATCTACCGGCCCTCCCTCGTCGTCGGGCATTCAGAGACCGGCGAGATGGACAAGGTGGACGGGCCCTACTACCTCTTCCCCGTCCTCGAGCAGCTCGGCGCGGCGCTCCCGTCCGTCCTGCCCCTCCCGGCCATCGAGGGCGGCTTTCTCAACCTCGTCCCGGTCGACTTCGTGGCCTCCGCCATCGATTACATCGCCCACCTCGACGGCCGCGGTCGCCAGACATTTCACCTCGTGGATCCTCACACGCGGACGTTTGGCGAGACGCTCGACATCTTCGCCGAGGCGGCGGGCGCGCCGCACTTCGCGCTGCGGGTGAGCGGGGTCGAAGCCGCCCTCACCCCGCTGACCCGGCTCCTGGCCCGCAACGCCAACGGCTTCGCCGGCCGGCTGGTGGCGCAGACCTTCGGCGTTCCTCCGCGCGCGCTCGACTACGTCGGCAACGAGACCGTTTTCGACTGCCGGCAGACGCTCGCGGCGCTCGAGGGATCTGGCATAGCGGTTCCTGCGCTCGAGTCGTACGCCAACCGCCTGTGGGTCTACTGGGACCGCAACCTCAACGCGAACACCTCGCACGCCAAGAGTCTCGAGAAGGTCGTGCGCGGAAAGACCGTGCTGATCACGGGCGCCTCGTCCGGCATCGGCCGCGCGACGGCGCTCAAGCTGGGAGCCGCCGGCGCCCGCGTGCTCCTGGTGGCCCGTAACCGAGAGCGGCTCGAGGAGGTGGCGAAGCTCGTCGACCACGCCGACGGGGTCGCGGCCGTGCTGCCGGCGGATCTCACCGACGCCGAGAGCGCGGAGGGGTTGTGCCGGCGCGTCGCTCAGGAGTTCGGCGGTGTCGACATCCTCATCAATAACGCCGGCCGTTCGATACGGCGGTCGCTCAGAATCTCCGGCGACCGGTTCCACGACTTCGAGCGGACGATGGCGATCAACTACTTCGCCGCCGTTCGTCTGATACTGGCCCTGCTTCCGGGCATGCGGCGTAAGCGCGACGGCCACATCATCAACGTTTCCTCGATCGGCGTGCAGACGGGACCACCGCGCTTCACGGCCTATGTCGCCTCGAAGGCGGCGCTCGACGGATTCTCCAAATGCGCTGCCCCCGAGCTTCTCGGCGACGGAATCGACATCACGACGGTGTACATGCCCCTCGTCAAGACCGACATGATTGCGCCGACCCGCCTCTATGACTCGTTCGCGGCGATCACGCCCGCACAAGCCGCCGACCTGATCTGCTCGGCCGTCGTGCGCCGCCCGAAGCGCGTGAGCACCGCGCTCGGTGTGATGGGCCAGATCAGCTCCAGCGTGGCGCCCCGCTTCTTCGATGTCGGGCTGTACCTCGCCTACCGGCTGTTTCCCGACTCGGCGGCAGCGCGCGGCGAGGTTCCGTATCGCGACGAGCAGCCGAGCAGCCTGGGGAAGGTTTTCGCGCGACTGCTCCCCGGCGTGCACTGGTAGCGGCGGCGGCCGCAATCCGTTCCGAAAGGAGAAGGCGATGGCGTACACGTTCTGGGAACCTCTTTCAGCGGTCGACGCGGCGTTCCTCGCGGTCGAGGATGCGAAGGCACACATGCACATCGGCGCGGTCACCATCTTCGAGGCGCAGAAGCTGCAACGGCCGGAGGGCGGGCTCGACATCGACCGCATCCGGGCCTTCGTCGCAAATCAGCTTTACCGGGTGCCGCGATTCCGCCAGAAGCTCGCGTTCGTGCCGCTGACCGGGCGGCCGGGCTGGATCGACGACCCATCGTTCAACCTGACCTACCACGTACGCCACACCGCCCTGCCGATTCCGGGCGACGCGCAGAAGCTCAAGGATCTGACCGGCCGTATCATGTCGCAGGAGCTCGAGCGCGCGAAGCCGCTGTGGGAGCTGTGGTTCGTCGAGGGTCTCGCAGATGATCGCCTCGCGGTCATCTCCAAGATCCATCACGCGCTGGCCGACGGGATCTCGGGGCTCGATCTGATCGCCGCGATCGTCGGCCCCAATCCCGATTATCGACCGAAGCCGGCACCGGCCTGGATGCCGCGCCCCGCCCCCTCCGGTACGCAGATGCTCTCGGCGGAGGTCGCGCGCCGCCTCTCGGTGTCGGCGCTGCTGTCCGGCCGCGGCGCGCCGCGCGGCGCCCCGGCCGCGTCGACCCGGCTCTCCGACCTCCCCGCCATGCTGCGGCGGACCGTCGCGGCGGCCGGGGCGGCGATCGAGGCGCCGGTTCCGACGCCCCTCAACGCCGACGTCGGCCCCTACCGGCGCTTCGACTGGACACATGTCCCGATCGAGACGGTCCAGGCGATCCGATCCCGTCTGGGCGGCAAGATGAACGACGTCGTGCTCGCGGTGGTCACGGGCGCCGTGCGCCGCTTCTTGATCGATCGTGGCGTCCGAGTGGATGACCTCGACTTCCGCGCCATGGTGCCCGTGAGTGTGCGAGCCGACGCCGAGCGCGGCCGGCTCGGCAACCGGATCTCCCAGATGCTGACGCGGCTTCCGCTCGAGGAAGCCGACCCGCTGCGCCGATTCCAGCGGGTGATGGGCATCACGCAAGAGCTGAAGATCTCCGGCCAGGCACAGGGAGGCGAGACGATGACCGCCCTGGCCGAGTTTCTGATCCCCCCGCTGGCCGCGTCGCTGGCACGCCTGGCAGCGCGCCGCGGCCTCGGCAACATGATCGTCACCAACGTGCCCGGCCCTCCGGTTCCGACCTACATGCTCGGCGCGCGGAGCCTGGCGGCGTATCCGCTCGTGCCGCTCGGCCCGACGCAAGCCCTCAACATCGCCGTACTGTCGTACGACGGCGTCCTGAACTGGGGCTTCAACGCCGACTGGGACGCCGTGCCCGACCTGGCGCACTTCGTCGCGCTCGTCGATCAGGAGACGGCGGCGCTGCGCGACGCCGCGCGTGCTGCTCCCCCGGAGCTGTCAGCCGCGCCTTCCGTTCGGAAGCGGGATCAGCGGTCCGCTCGTCCGGACGCGCCCCGGCGCCGCGCCTCGCAACCCCACTGACGCCGCGCCGACGGCTCAACGGTGGCGGCGTAGCTCGTGGCGGACCCCTCCCCCGTTGCCAACTCCGGCAAAGGGGGAGGGAAGCGGACATGTGAAGATGCGGAAACCTATCTTCATACACGTGTTTCCTGGACCGGTGACCCCCCTCCCTCACCGACACCCGTCACCGAAGCACGGGTCATAACAACCGATCACGGCGCTGTTGACGGCGCGCACGAGGCAGTCGATCCCGGGCGTGGGATAGCTTCGAAGAGGTAGGCGGGGCACTCGTCGACCGTCGCCCTTCAGATTCCATGGCTGTGCGTCCTCAACCATGCCGGTGTAATTTCCGGCTTTACGTTGTGAGCGATTGCAACGGGTAGGGCTCGGGGTGGAACCGAGACGGCGAGACGTAGGGAGGCGGCACGAACAACGTCGCGCTTCACCTCAACGAAACAACGCGGCGCTGAACGTCGTCTGATGAATCGCCCGCTCCGCGCGATGCTCGTGGAACGGCAGGCACCAGACGGCGTGGACAGCGTCGGCCGAGGCGGCAAGGCCCATGTAGTCGCCGAAGAACTTGCGACCACCGGGAGCCACCACGGCGGCGAAATCAGATTC
>Ga0335085_10017145_pt1 | contig 10446 bp, 7 predicted proteins | sample Lox_Sample_45_FD_206712 | JGI IMG/M metagenome (GOLD analysis project Ga0335085, IMG submission 206712) | Soil microbial communities from Loxahatchee National Wildlife Refuge, Florida, United States - Lox_Sample_4.5 | ecosystem: Environmental > Terrestrial > Soil > Wetlands | place: USA: Florida...
CGAATGTGACAGTCGATCTCCAAGATCGTCTCCAGAGTATGACACAGCAAATCTTGAGCCGAACACGTCTGCAATCCACGATCGAGCGGTTTCATTTGTACCCGCCTCGACGCGTCTTCGGGCGAGTTACTACTTCTGAGGATCCGGTCGATACAATGCGCAAGGACATCAAGATTGATCTTGTTCGCGCGGCCGGCCGGGCGGAATTGACGGCGTTCAAAATCCAATACTCCGCCGGATCACCAGAACTCGCGCAACAGGTTAATAGCGAGCTCACATCTCTTTTTATCGATGAAAATCTGAAGGCCCAAGAACAGCAATCAGAGAGCACCACGGGCTTCCTGAATGCCGAACTTGCCGACGCCCGAGCGAAACTAACCGAGCAAGAGACGAAGGTGAGAGCTTTCAAAACGAGCCACTTTGGCGATCTGCCCAGCCAGATGCAGACAAATGTCCAGATTCTGTCAGGACTTCAGCAGCAGCTCCAATCCACGCAAAGAAACCTGGACGCTGCCAGGCAGCAAAGTGTGTACTTGAACTCGACGCTTGAACAGTATGAATCTCAGCCTGCCGCGATGGCCCTAACGGATCCGGGGGCCGGGATGCCAAGTCCGCTAGAGAAAGAACTCACAGATTTGCGATTGCAGCTGGCGGATGCGCGAGCCAAATACACAGAGCAATATCCCGATGTCATCGCTTTGAAAGATAAGCTCGCTAAAACGGAAAAATTGATCGAGGATGAAGGGAAACCTGTTCCTCCCCCCCAAGATGCAAAGATGCTGTCTGCGGAACCCGGTGCGAGCAAGGGTGACAAGATGGCGTCACCCGCCATCGCCCACATTCAAGCTCAACTGAAAGTGAACGAGCTTGAGATCTCAGATTACCAGAAAACGGAAAAGCAGATTGAAGCGCAGATCGCAGACTATCAAGCGCGACTGAATCTAACCCCCCAAACCGAACAAGAACTTGCCGAGGTTTCCCGGGGATACGAAGAATCCATGTCGAACTACAATTCGCTTTTGCAAAAACAGATGCAGTCTCAACTGGCAACGAATCTAGAAGAACGCCAACAAGGTCAGCAGTTCACAGTATTGGACCCCCCGAGCCTTCCAACTAAGCCGGCGTCTCCCAACCACCTCAAACTCAGTCTGGCCGGGCTAATGGCCGGTACATTTCTCGGGCTTTGTTTCGCCGCACTCCTTGAAATGACTCAACCACGGGTTTGGAAAGCGGCGGACCTGGATGGAGTTGTGCCTGCCCGCTTGTTGGTGTCCGTTCCCCATTTGAGCACACCCCGAGAAGAGCGCTTTCGGAGTGCGGGTCAGGTCGTCAAGTTCGCTGTGGTCACAGCCATGGTGATTTTCATTTTGGCCGGAAATCTCTACGCGGTTTATCGAGGCTGATCATATGTATAAAAAGTTCTTTGGCCTGTCGCGAAACCCGTTTGAGATCAGCCCTGATCCTTATTTTTTTTATCCAACGCCCAGTCATAATGAAGCATTAGCAAGCCTGACCTACGGTGTTTACAAGCGTAAAGGTTTCGTAGTTGTCACTGGGGAAGTTGGCACCGGCAAAACTCTGCTCATAAGATTCCTGCTCGAGGCTTTGAACCGAAATCAAGTTGCTTCGGCTTTCGTGTACAACCCTCGGCTTTCCGTTTTGGATTTTCTGATCCATGTGCTTACCGATTTCCGCATTCCAATTACGGGTCGCACGAAAGCTGAAATGTTGTCGACCCTAAACAATTATCTTTTGTCCCGGTCGCGAAATGGTGGAATAACGGCGCTGGTGGTCGACGAAGCTCAACTGTTGAATTGGGAGTTACTGGAAGAAATTCGACTAATGACCAACCTCGAAACTTCTCAACATAAGCTGATACAAATTATTCTTGTTGGCCAACCTGAGCTGGATCAAAAACTTGATTCGCAAAATCTGAGGCAGCTGAAACAGAGAGTAGCCCTGCGATGTTCGTTGCGCCGCCTGGCGCTGGACGATCTGCGTGGATACATCTACCGTAGGCTGGAACTCGCTGGCGCTCATGGGCAAACTCCAGAGATCTTTCCGGAGGAAACAATTGCTGCAGTGCATCGGAACTGCCAAGGCATTCCCCGGTTGGCTAACACGCTTTGCGAAAACTCGCTCATCTCGGCGTTCAGCAGACAGGTGAAACAGGTCACGCCTGAAATCGTCGAGGAGGTCGCCATAACTTTCCGCCTGAATGTTGTCAGTCAGACGTCTGACTCAAACCCAGATGCCGCCGAGCAACGAACTAAGATGCTCGAGCTTTTGAGCCAAATCGTTGCGGGCATGAGCGTTCCAGGGCAGGCGCCGGAGATGTTCTTGGCTCCACAGGTAAAGAGTGAATGAGTCGTTTATACGAAGCTTTAAAAAGGCTGGACGAGCGAGGGGCCTCCAACGAGTTCGCGGCTGAATTGGTGCAGCCCGTTGAGATCCTTAATAAGGCGATTGACGCCAATTCGGAGCTAGATGGTGTGCCCGTGGCGAAACTGAAAGTGTCGCCACGGGCACGACTCGCCGCCTTATCGGCTAACCGTAGCCTCGGAGCTGAGAAATTCCGGGCACTGACGAATCGATTGGAGAGCATACGTCATCAACGCGAACTACGGTCCATTCAGGTAACAAGCAGCGTAGTCGGAGAAGGGAAAAGTCTCGTTGCTGCCAATCTCGCAATTACACTGGCGAGTTATGGAAAATCCAGGGTATTGCTTATGGAAGGCGACTTGCATAGGCCAACACTTGCGAATCTTTTTGGTTTGGGTCAAGTAAAGGGCCTGACGGAGTGGTGGGTAAACAGCGCCGGCGATGATGTCGCGTCCTACATGCAACGATTTGCTGAAATGCCCTTGACATTTCTGGGGGCTGGGGCGCCCGTAGAACAGCCCGCCGCCATGATCCAATCAGAACGCTTTAAGAAGGCAATTAGCTCCATCTCAACTCACTTTGACTGGGTCGTGGTCGATTCAACTCCCATGCAGCCCATTATCGATGCAAACCTATGGTCAAGGATAGTGGACGGCACGCTCCTCGTAGTCCGAGAAGGTGTTGGGACCATACACGCCCTAAAAAAGGGCTTGGAAAGCTTCGATAATCTGAATTTGATAGGCGTAATTCTGAACGGAGCGTCGGAAGTCCATCAAAACGGATACGGCTATGCTTACTACGGTTCTAAGTAGTCAGGTTCTCCGACTCCAGTTACCATGGTCAAACTTCTAAGCACGCATTTCCCCACTCGGACAATCTTTCTAGGCCTCACAGAAGCGTTTCTGGTCGGAGGTGCGTTTATACTTGCAACGGTGATGCGTTTGGGAACCACCGAAGCGACGATTATGCTCGAATATGATCGGGGCTTGCTCAAAATTGCTGTTGTCCTGATTTCCTGCCTGTTCTCTATGTATTATTTCGACTTGTATGACTCTGCGTTGTTGGCCAATGGTCGCGAGGCGATAGCCCGGCTCATCCAGGTCCTAGGAACCATTTGTGTGCTCCTGGGGCTGCTCTATTATCTGTATCCCCCGCTGGAACTCGGACGCGGCATTTTCGTTGTAGGTTTCGGCTTAATGACGGCCCTTCTGTTTGGCTGGCGAAAGCTATTCTTGACGCTTAACCTGTTGCCTCAACTTGCGGAACGCACGCTGATTTTGGGTAATGGCTTGCTAGCAGACTCTTTACGGAGCCAATTCGGTTCTCGGCCCGAATTAGGAGTTCGTATTGTGCGCCTTGTTACGGGAATCGAAACAGATAAGCACGAGCAACTCGATGTCACTTCAGTAGCGCTTGAGGAGGAACTCGCAAACGCCGTCAGATCACTTCGGGTAAATAGAATCGTCGTTGCCATGGGCGACAGGCGCGGAAAACTGCCTGTTCGAACGTTGCTTACGCTCAAGAGCAATGGTGTTTTGGTTCAGGACGGCGCCGATGTTTACGAAGCAATTACGGGAAAGGTTCCGATCGAGTCTCTCAGGCTCGGGTGGCTTCTTTTCTCGCCAGGTTTTCGTGTTTCTCGTTTCTTGCTCTTTTATAAACGATCTGCAGCTATCTTTGCCTCGGCGGTCGGGCTTGTACTCTCAGCTCCTTTTCTTCCACTGATTGCTCTGCTAATCAAATTGACTTCACCGGGGCCGGTTTTGTATCGACAAAAGCGGGTAGGTCAATACGGCGAGCTCTTTTATTGCTATAAGTTCCGGACCATGCGTCGCGATGCCGAGGCCGATTCTGGAGCGACGTGGGCTGGCGACGAGGATCCACGCATCACACCGGTCGGCAGATTCCTTAGGCGTTCTCGGATCGACGAGATTCCACAGCTTTGGAATGTGTTTCGCGGTGACATGAATTTGGTTGGACCTCGCCCGGAGCGCCCCGAATTCGTAGAGTGGCTCGAGAGAGAAATACAGCACTACGATTTAAGACACACAGTTCGGCCGGGCATTACAGGCTGGGCTCAGATTCGGTACAGGTACGGTAGTTCGGTCCAGGATGCTGAGGAGAAGCTTCGGTATGATCTGTTCTACGTGAAGAATATGTCCCCCGGTCTTGATCTCCTGATCTTCCTAGAAACAATCAAGATCATACTGCTTGGCCGCGGGGCCAAATGAAAAATCGTTGGACCTTTGAATGCTCTTTTTGATGCGCCCGGAAACTGCACTGTTTTGGTATGTGTTTCAGGTTCTTTTTTGGGTTTCTTTGGGGACAATTCTTTACACCTATCTCGGCTTTCCACTGTTTATTTACTTGCGAAGCGAGCTTCGCCCGCGGCCATGGCTTCAACTGTCAATAACCCCGAGTGTTAGCGTCATAGTAGCTGTTCACAACGGTGCCACGCTTTTGCGACAAAAGATCGAGAATTTACTGACCGTCGAATATCCACCGGAGAAACTCGATATCATCGTGGTCTCTGACGGATCTTCCGATGGCACAAACCAGATCCTTAGGTCGTACGACCATCCAAGATTAAGATCCATGATTTGTGATGATCAACGCGGCAAGGTAGCTGCTCTAAATGAGGGGATCAAGAAAGCGAAAGGCGAAATCTTGCTGTTTGTTGACATTCGCCCACGGCTCGATACACGTTCAGTTAAACTCCTCATAAGTAACTTCGCGGATCCGCAAGTGGGATGTGTCGCTGGGAATTTGGAGGCGAAAACTGATGGCTCCGATGTTCGGATGCGGGCCGTCACTGATTTGTACTGGAAGTTTGAGCAATGGATGCGCCGCTGCGAGGCACAAATCGATTCGAGTGTCGGTGTATACGGGGGCTTTTACGCAGTTCGGCGGGAGCTTGTTAAGCTGCTGCCAGATGGAACTATCTTGGATGATCTGCTGCAAAGCTTAAACGTCATAAGACAGGGATACAGGTGTGTGTCAGACGAACGTGCGAACGTATATGACAATTGGCCAAACCGGTCCCAGGATGAATTCAGCCGTAAGGTCCGCACGCTTGCGGGTAATTTTCAGGTACTCCGAATAGCGCCGTGGGTCTTATCTCGTCAAAATCGGGTTCGAGTCGCGCTGGCATCACATAAGCTTTTGCGCTTGATTGTCCCGCCAATGCTGGTTATTTGTCTCATCACTACGGGCATTCTCTCACGATGGTCCATGTTTTACGAAACCGTCTTCATCTCACAGTTACTATTTTATTTTCTTGGAGCTTTCCACCTCGCCAGAAAGATTCCAGTCTTGAAGAGCATTTCGGGAGCGGCTGGTGCGTTCTGCATGTTGAACGTGGCCGTTGTTGTGGCCTTTTACAAATTTCTGTTTGTCCGTGGGCCTTTGTGGAGGATCTGGATACCAACTCCCATCATTAGTCCCGCGGATATCGATGAAGGCTGATTCGGTCTCGCTGTCTCTTCGTGGAAACCTAGCTACCATGAGCCGGAAACTCCGAATAGCTGTCGCTACTAACTTTTTTCCAAATAGCAGTCAGCCGCATCGTGGTCGCCCAATGTATAACCAGACGAAGGCTCTTTCCAAACTGGCCGATGTTAAGGTCTTTTGCATCGAACCCAGGTACCCCGGATGGAAAGCTCTGCAGCCACGTTCCTTTGCGTACCGAAGCAGTGAAGCGGGGCACAGTGTACCAGGTGTAGAAGTTGAATATCTATACTATCCAGCGTTTCCGATCATTTCTCGCCCATTTAATGGTTATTGGTGTGGTTACGTTCTTCGTAGAGCACTTGAGAAATTCCGCCCCGATCTCGTGATTGGCTATTACTTGTATCCAGAAGGTTTTGGGGCGGTGAGTGCGGCTAAAGCCCTCGGCATTCCCGTGCTCGTCGGTGCTCTTGGTTCGGATATCCGGAGGATTACGGATGAGATGAGCAGGCTCCTCGTCCAGAAGACAGCCCTGGGCGCCACGTTCGCCATAGCTGTAAGCGATGAACTTCGCGAGCGACTAGTTGGGCTTGGCGTTCCGCCACAGAAATGTAAAGCGATCCACAATGGGTGTGATGCCTCCGTGTTCCGTCCGATGGACCGGGATAAAGCGCGTGCTGAACTTAATATTCAAGCTCGTTCTGAACTTGTTGTGTTCACGGGCAGGTTTGTTGCCGTAAAGGGTGTTGAAATTCTGCTCGATGCTTTAGCACTCATGATACCGAGTCGACCGAGCCTACATCTGTGTTGCATTGGTGAAGGTCCTCTGGAACAAAAGCTCCGTTTCCGTGCTTCCAGGCCAGACCTTCGCGGGCATGTGATCTTCGTCGGTTCGGCAAGACCTGACGAGATATCTCTTTGGCTCGCTGCTTCAAATGTATTGTGCCTCCCGAGTTATTCGGAGGGCTGCCCCAATGTAGTCATAGAAGCATTGGGCTGCGGACGGCCGGTCGTAGCAAGCGATGTAGGCGGACTCCCGGAATTGGTCGATGACCGTTGCGGAATTCTTGTTCGGCCAGAGGATCCTGCTGCTTTATCAGAAGGATTGTCCAAAGCCCTCGATCATCCGTGGGATCAGCTCGAAATAGCCAGGTGCTACCGGCGCACTTGGGATGATATGGCTGCTGAGACATACGAATTAGCGTGCTCAGTCGTTAATGGGAAACTGTCAGCCTCCTAGACCTTGTCGTGCATAAAATCCTTCTCATCAGCTGTTACTTTCCACCAGCTGGCGGTATTCAAGTGCAGCGGGCCCTCAGTCTTGCAAGATACCTGCCGCAAAACGGCTTTAAAGTCTTTGTGGTCACAGCGCGAGCGTCTGTCCCTACCGTCGACCCAGGTCTTGTAGATTTAATTCCAGCTGGAGTTCAAATAAGTCGAACCTGGACTCTTGAGCCACCCTTTAATATCAGAAAGAGGATATGGTCGCGACTGACTGTGAATACGTGCTCGGCGAAGAACGGAATGGTTGACAAGTTCAGGTCCTTCCTGACGCGTAAGATTAAGCGGTTGTTATGTCCCGATCCGCAGGTTCTGTGGTATCCGTTTGCCCTTAGAACTGCCTCGAAATTAATTCGAGAGAACGACATCCAGACAATAATAGCGACGGCTCCGCCATTCTCGGTATATCTGCTCGTTAAAGAACTCAAAAGGAGATTCCCGCACCTTTGCGCGATCGCTGACGTTCGGGATGAGTGGCTTAAATACTTTGTGCGAGAATTTGGTTTCCGGGACAACAAAGATTTGCTTGAACGCGCGGGCGAAATTGAGACTGCCGCGATTCAGGCGTGCGACCGTGTGGTGGCAGTAAGTAGGGCCTCTCTGGATGAGTTGCGGTCACGTCACCCAGATCAGCCCCAGAGCAAATTTGTTCTCATTCCAAACGGTTACGATCCAGCCGTTTTCGCCGGATTTGCACCCCGATCAAACAAGCGCCGTAAGATTCTTGTAACCTACACTGGTACAATCTACCGACCGTGCTGTCCTAAGGTCTATCTAGATGCACTTGATACTCTACCGCGAGTGGCGTGTGATTATGAAACAAGGTTTATAGGGAGAATAGCGGAGGAATTCGATCGCCGAACCTTTACGAACCGTCGTAGTGCAGTTTACCTAATAGACTTCATTCCCCAGAAGCATGTCGTGGAGCTGATGGAAGAAACAGACATCCTACTGCTACCATCACATGATCTATACGCCATTCCAGGTAAGTTGTTTGAATATCTAGCCACTGGCAAGCCCATTCTAGCCCTATGTGACCCCTCGTCAGATGTTGCAGATATAATGCGGCAGACATCTGCAGGTTGGTGCGTCGACCCTTCTGATTTCAGCGCACTGCGCCGGACTCTGGAGGAGATACACCTTAGTCACGGAAAAGTGACTAAAGAGCCGAATTGGGAAGCAATTGTCCGGTATTCACGCCCTAATCTAGTTGCTTCGTACGCACAAACAATTTGGGAGTCTGCAGGGGCCAGATAGACAAGTGCATCTATTACGCCATGCAGAGATTTGGCTTGTTCCGTATTTAACGGATCGGTGTAACCGGCTTCTAGATAATGGTCCGCGCCCCACTCAGCTCTGGCTTTTGATTGCCGACCACTTTGAGCCTCTGCGGGGTAAAGCAAACATAGGCACCGGTTTGGAACGAGTACGGATGTGGCGTCAAAAATGGCCGGAAATTGCAAGAAGTTCGTGCCCAGATTCTGACGGAAGACCACCTCAGTATACGTTCTTCTATCCGGAAGAGGAATACCGTCCCGAACTGATTGAACCTTTGGCTGAGATGGTTCAAGCAGGCATAGCGGACGTGGAAGTGCATATTCACCACGATCGAGAATCGCGTGAGAGATTCATCGAACGAATGAGCACATTCTGTGAAACCCTGAGGTCACGACACGGGCTCTTACGCGTGGTGAACGGACGAACGATGTTCGGCTTCATTCATGGTAATTGGGCACTCGATAACTCATTGCCTGGTGGCAAATGGTGCGGACTGAACGACGAAATAAGTATCCTTCGGGATCTCGGTTGTTATGCTGATTTTACGATGCCCTCAGGAAATTCTCATTCGCAGGCGCGCACGGTCAATCAAATTTACTGGTGCACGGATGATCCCGAAAAGCCAAAATCATACGATTATGGTAAACGGGTCGAAATAGGGGGTGGTTGCTCTGGGGACCTGCTGATAATCCCAGGGCCTCTCGGATTGCGGTACCGCAATCGTCTATTACCGCGAATGGAAACTGGTGAGGTGGCAGCCTATGATCCGGTCAATGAAAACCGCGTGGCGCGTTGGTTCGACCTCGCACCACAGGTTGGAAGTGACCTTTTTCTCAAACTTTATGCTCACGGAGCACTCGAATCGAATGCTGCAAGTATGCTAGGCGGGGACCTCCGCCGCTTGTTCCGATTGATTTCCAATGAGGTACGCGCTCGAGGAATGAAATTGATATACGCCACAGCCTGGCAAATGTACTTGGGAATATCCGATTTGTGTGACGGCGCCGACGCAACCCGACACCGAGTGCCTAGGAGTTTTTCGATCTAGCATTCGCCCGTATAAAGCCTTTCGTAACATAAGAACGCTTGAGGAGCGACTCTAGTGGCTGTTCCGCTCGCTAAATCAAGACTTTCGGTGTTACACGTAGCTCTTTCTCTTGATGGCGGAGGACTTGAGAGAGTCGTGATTGATTTGACCCGCGAGATGCTAGGTATTGAACATCGCGCAAGCGTTTTATGTATTGAGAAGCCTGGTATTTTAGCGCCGAAGCTTGAGTCGGTCGGGGCAAAATTGTACTGCGCTGATAAAGGGCCAGGACTACGCTGGTCTGCGGTAAAGAAAATCCAATCCATAGTGCGGGAAGCAAAGCCTGACGTTATACATACCCACCAGATATCGGCATTATTATATGTGACGGCCGTCGGTCGAAAGCCTGCGCCTGTCTTAGTTCACACAGAACACAATAATCAGCTGCGTCGCTATAGGACACTCCAGGAGAAACTTAGATATTTGTCCATGCTAGCTCTTGCGGGCCGACGGGCGGACAGAATCTTCGGGGTATCTGAAGATGCGACACTATCTATAGCGCGATCAAGAATCATTTCGCAAGGAAAAGTGTTTACGGTGGCGAATGGTATAGACCTGTCGAGGTTCCAGAGATGCGCTCCCAAAAGCTCATTGCGAGAGAGAATGGAGATTCCTTCTGATGCCATTGTCCTCGGGAACGTCGGTCGTTTAAATGAGATGAAGCGACCCGACATTCTACTCACAGCATTCGCCAAGATAACCTCAGAGTTGCCTAACACTCGTCTGCTTCTCATCGGAGATGGACCTCTCAGGCAAGACTTAGATAAGCAGGCCGAGAATCTAAAAATATCGGATCGTGTTCACTTTACAGGTTTTCAATCGGATCCGGAACCTTACCTTCATTTGTTAGACGTCTTTGTCTTAACGAGCCGTATGGAAGGCATGCCACTAGCGGTCATAGAGGCTTGTGCGTCCGGGATTCCCGTGATTGCCTCGAAGGTGGGCGGCCTAGAAGAGATGAGCAATAAAGG
>Ga0335085_10017146_pt1 | contig 10446 bp, 8 predicted proteins | sample Lox_Sample_45_FD_206712 | JGI IMG/M metagenome (GOLD analysis project Ga0335085, IMG submission 206712) | Soil microbial communities from Loxahatchee National Wildlife Refuge, Florida, United States - Lox_Sample_4.5 | ecosystem: Environmental > Terrestrial > Soil > Wetlands | place: USA: Florida...
CGCGGGCTGCCTCGCGCGACTACCTGCGCCGCGTCGCGCGCGCCTTTCCCGACAGCGGCGTGAGCCCGAGCCTCGCCTGCTCCTACCGCCACTTCGTCGCCTTCACGCACGCGATCCTCGACAAGCTCGACGCCTGGGCGGGGCGGCTCGACGGCAGCCGGGTGCACTACGAGTGTGAGGACACCCTGATGCAGATGGGCGGGGGCCGGCAGGGGCTGCTCGTCATCGGCTCGCATCTGGGCAATCTGGAGGTGTGCCGGGCGATCGCCTGGCGCGCGCGCCACGTGCGCCTGACGGTGCTGGTGCACACGCGCCATGCCGTGCGCTTCGCGCGGCTGCTCGCACGGGTGGGCGCCTCGGAGGTCGAGCTGGTGCAGGTGACGGAGCTCGATGCCGCGATGGCCATGACGCTGCGCGAGCGCATCGCCCGCGGGGAGTGGGTCGTGATCGCGGGGGATCGCGTGCCGGTGCACGGCGGGCGCACGGTGCAGGTGCAGTTCCTCGGCAGCCCCGCGCCGCTGCCGGTGGGACCCTACGTGCTCGCCGCGCTGCTCGATTGTCCGGTGTACCTGCTGTTCTGCCTGCGCCGCGAGGGCGTGAGTCTCGTCTACTTCGAGCGCTTCGCCGAGCGGCTCAGCTGGAAGCGCGCGGCGCGCGATGCGGTCATCGCCGCGGCCGCGCAGCGCTACGCGGACCGGCTCGCGCATCACGTGCGGCTCGCCCCGCTGCAATGGTTCAACTTCTATCCGTTCTGGCCATGAGCCGCACCGCGCTGGTCACCGGCTCGAGCCGCGGCATCGGCCGCGCGATCGCCTTGCGCCTGGCGCGCGACGGCTGCGATCTGGTGCTGCACTGTCGCTCGCGACTCGCGGAGGCGGAGCGCACGGCAGAGGAGGTGCGGGCGCTGGGACGTGCCGCGCGCGTGCTGCAGTTCGATGTCACGGATCGCGAAGCCTGCGCGCGCATGCTCGCGGCCGACCTCGAGGCCCACGGGGCGTACTACGGTGTGGTGTGCAACGCCGGACTCACCCACGATGCGGTGTTCCCGGGGATGAGCGGTGAGGCGTGGGACGGCGTGCTCCGGGGCAATCTCGATGCCTTCTACAACGTGCTGCAGCCGCTGGTCATGCCGCTGGTGCGCCGCCGCGCTCCGGGGCGCATCGTCACCGTCGCCTCGGTTTCGGGCCTGGTCGGCAACCGCGGCCAGGTCAATTACAGCGCCGCCAAGGCGGGCGTGATCGGGGCGACCAAAGCGCTCGCCTGCGAGCTCGCGAGCCGCCAGATCACCGTCAACTGTGTGGCGCCGGGCCTGATCGATACCGAGATGACCGGGAATTCCGCGCCCGTCGAGGAGCTCGTACGGCTCATTCCGATGCAGCGCATGGGCAGGCCGGAGGAGGTGGCGGCGGTCGTGAGCTTCCTGTTCTCTGAAGGAGCCGCCTACGTGACGCGGCAGGTCATCGCAGTCAACGGAGGACTCATCTGATGGGGCGCGTGGTCGTGACCGGCATGGGCGGGGTCACTGCATTGGGCTCGAGCTGGCCGCAGATCCTGGCACGGCTGCGCACCGGGCGCACGGCCGTGCGCTACATGCCCGAGTGGGAGCGCTACACGGACCTCAACACGCGCCTCGCCGCGCCGGTCGATGACTTCGAGCCCCCGCCCGAGTGGACCCGCAAGCAGATGCGCGGCATGGGGCGCGTCGCTCAGCTCGCGGTACGCGCCGCGGAGTTCGCGCTGCGCGATGCCGAGCTCATCGGCGATCCGGTTCTGCGCGGCGGGAGTGCCGGTGTGGCCTGCGGCTCCTCCATCGGCAGCACTCCGGACCTGCGCGATTTCGCGGTCCTGCTGCTCGAGAACCGCGCGCCCAAGGTGAACGCCAACACCTACATCCGCATGATGCCGCACACCGCGGCGGCCAACATCGGGATCTTCTTCGGGCTGAAGGGCCGGATCGTGCCGACCTCGAGCGCATGCGCCTCCGGCAGTCAGGCGATCGGCTTCGCTTACGAGTGCATCCGCTCCGGCGCACAGCAGATCATGCTCGCCGGCGGCGCCGAGGAGCTGTGCCCTTCGCAGTCGATGTCGTTCGACATCCTCTACGCCACGAGCCGCCGCAACAGTGAGCCGCACACCACCCCGCGTCCCTATGATCGCGATCGCGATGGGCTGGTGATCGGTGAGGGCGCGGGCATGCTGATACTCGAGAGCCTGGAGCACGCCCAGAGCCGTGGCGCGCGCATCCATGCCGAGATCGTGGGCTTCGGTACCAACTCCGACGGTGTGCACGTGACGCGCCCGGAGCAGGACACCATGCAGCGGGTGCTCGAGCTTGCGCTCGCGGATGCCGGGCTGCCCGCGAGTCGGGTCGGGTACGTGAACGGCCATGGCACCTCGACCGAGCACGGCGACATCGCAGAATCGTGCGCCACGCGCGCAGCGCTCGGTGCGCCCGTGCCGCTCAGCTCGCAGAAGAGCTTCCTCGGCCACACCCTGGGGGCGTGCGGCGCGCTCGAGGCCTGGTTCAGCATCGCGATGATGAACGCGGACTGGTTCGCGCCGACCGCGAACCTGGAGCACGTCGACCCGCGCTGCGGCGAGCTCGACTACATCGTCGGGGAGGGGCGGCGGCTGCAGGTGGAGTACGTGATGAGCAACAACTTCGCCTTCGGTGGGGTGAACACCTCGCTGCTGTTCCGGCGCTGGAGCTGACGGCGCCCGCGCATGACGCAGCTGGCGCTGCTCGAGAAGGCCGATCCCGGGCGGCCGATCCTCTGGAGCGAGGGCCGCTCGATGTCCGTGGGCGAGCTCATCGCCCGGGCCGAGCGCTTCGCCGAGCGCCTGCCCGGGGATGCCGCGGCGCTCGTGAACCTGTGCGAGCGGCGCGATCATTTCCTCATCGCCTACTGCGCCGCGCTGCTGGAGCGTTGCACGACGCTGCTGCCCGCCTCACGCGCGGTGGAGGCGATCGACGAGGTCGTGGCGCAGCACCCCGGGAGCGTGCGCTGCACCGATGACGATCTGGCAGCCGTGTGCGCCGGGCCGGTGCCCGCCGGCTCCCGCGATCCGCGAACACTGCGCGTGCCCGGCGATTACATCGCCCAGATCGCCTTCACCTCCGGCACCACCGGGCGGCCGCAGCCGCACCCCAAGCGCTGGGGCGCGCTCACCCACGGCACGCGCATCAACGCCGAGCGGATCCGCGAATGCTTCAGCGCCCCGCAGCGCGCAGCGACGCCCTGGGTCGTCGCCACGGTGCCGCCGCAGCACATGTACGGCATCGAAACCAGCGTGCTGCTGCCGCTGCTGGCCGACATGGCGGTGCATGCCTCCCGTCCGCTGTTTCCTGCGGATGTCGCCCGCTCGCTCGCCGAGGTTCCCGCGCCCCGCGTGCTCGTGACGACTCCCGTGCACCTGCGGGCGCTCGTCGACTCCGGGCAGCCCTTCCCGGCGGTGGCCGTCACGGTGTCGGCCACCGCGCCGCTCGATGCGGGGCTCGCCGCCCAGGCGGAAAGCGCGCTCGGGACGGTGATGCTGGAGATGTTCGGATCGACCGAGACCTGCGTGATCGCCTCGCGCCGCACCGCGCACGAGGACAGCTGGCTGCTGTATCCCGGAGTGCGGCTCGAGCCCGGCGCGGAGCGGGCGCTCGTTGCCGCGCCCTGGTTCGACGCGCCCACGCACCTGCAGGACCTGATCGAGCTCACGGGGGCCGACCGCTTCCGCGTGCGCGGCCGCAACCTCGACATGGTGGAGGTCGCAGGCAAGCGGGCCTCGCTGGCCGACCTCACGCGCCGCCTGCTCGCGGTACCGGGCGTCGCCGATGCCGTGGTGTTCCAGCCCGACGCGGCTCCGGGGGCGGTCCGCCGCATCGCCGCCCTGGTGGTGGCACCCGGCCTCACCCCGGAGGGAATCTGTGCGCATCTCAGCCGCAGCGTGGATGCGGCCTTCATGCCGCGGCCGCTGCTCTTGGTACCGGCGCTGCCGCGCAACGAGCTGGGGAAGCTTGCGCGCGCGCGGCTCATGGCGGAGCTCGAACGCGAGGGTGCCTCGCGCTGACGGTGGGGAAGGGTGCCTCCCCTAGCCCGCGCCGTGCGCGCAGTCGATCTCCAGCAGCAGCTCCTCACGGCAGATGTCCGCCTGCAGGAGCAGCCAGGAGGCCTTCCGGGGCAGCCGCTCGGCGAGCTGCGTACGCAGCTCGACGGCGAGTTCCGGGCGGCGCAGGTACACCTTGAGGAGCGTCTCCGGCCCGAAGCGGTTGCGCAGCCCCGGTGAGAGCATCGCTGCGCGCTGGCGCACGCTCGCGAGGTTGGCGAGCGTCTCATCGAGCTGCGCGGCGAGGTTCTCCGGGTGATGGGAGGCATGGCCGATGATGCTCGCCGTGCCCGAGATCAGCAGCAGCGGCCCGGGCAGCAGCATCGCGCGCGAGAAGCTCGGGGCCGCGGGCCCATACTGCCGGGGATAGCGGTAGGCGGCGAGCTGCCGGGGATTCTCGAGCGCGCGGCCAGCCGTGCGCCCGGCGAGCCAGTAGATCTGCAGCGTGGGTTCCCCGTCGCGGCGGCCGATGGCGCTCGCAGCGGGGTAATCGGCAATGCCGCTGCCGAGTCCCTGCGCGCGGCCGAGGCAGAATTGCCGGTAGCGCTCTGCGTCGTCCGCGCCGTGATTGATCGCATCGAAGTAGTTCCACATCCGCAGCAGGTGTGCATGGGTGCTGCGCTCCTGGAAGCGGCGGATCGTCTCGTAGGCCGCGCGCGCCGCGCCGGCCAGACCGCCGCAGGCGCGCTCGTCCATCTCCAGGCAGCCGACCAGATGCGCCTCATCGGAACTGAAGCGGATGGGCCCTTCCTCGCCGGTGCGCACCGGACCTGACGCATGCCACAGCTCGGCGGGCGCCGGGCCGCCGAGCGGCTCGAGCCCGACGCGGATCGTGCGCGCATCGTGCGCACCGGGTGCGTCCCGGCCGAAAACCACCGCGGCGAGCAGATCGCGCGGCAGGGGCTCGCCGGGGCTCACGTGGCGGTACTCGATCCGCGGCGCAGCGCCTGCGGACAGTGCCGCCGCGCGGTCCTGCGAGCTCATGGTTCGGCACCCGTCGGAAAGCTCACCGTGAGCTGCCGTCGCCGCTCGCGCCGGTCGGCGAGCGACTCGCGCCACACACCGAGCACGGTGAGGTAGTAGAAGCACTTGAACAGCTCGAGCCGCCAGCGCACCCCGGCGCTCTCGAAGAAGTCCCCGCCGAGCATCGAGATCATCGCCTGCTCGACGCCGAGGTAGTTGCGCGGCTCGGAGAACAGCGCGCGCATGGCCGGGGTGGTGAAGCGCACGATGAACCAGGACACCAGGCGCATGCCGCGGCGCAGTCCGCGGACATAGCGGCGCTGCAGGCTGCGCTCCCGCCGCGGCTCGCGCAGTGCGCCGTCCACCACCTCGACCGCCTGCTCGGCGCTCCACATCGCCAGGTACACGCCCGTGGAGAAGATCGGATCGAGGAAGGCGCACGCATCGCCCACCATGATCCAGCGCCGGCCGCACATGCGCCGGCACTCGTAGGAATAATTGCCGGTGGCCTGCAGATGCTCGACGACGCGCGCGCCGCGCATGCGCTCGCGCACGGCCGGAACGGACTCGAGCGTGCGCAGCAGGAACTCCTCGCGGCTGCCGCGGCGGGTCTTCAGGTACTCCGGCCGGCACACCGCGCCGATGCTCACGCGGCCGTCCGGCAGGGGAATGAGCCAGATCCAGCCCTGATCGAACCGGTACACGCTCAGGTTGCCGGCGTCCTCCCCGGGCCGCAGCTCCACGCCCTGAAAATGCGCGAACAGCGCGGCGCTCTGGTGCTGCCGGTGCCGGCGCTTCAGCTTGAAGTGGGTCCCGAGCAGGGTATCGCGGCCGCTCGCGTCCACCACGTAGGCGGCGCGCAGCAAGCCTGCGCCCTCGGGGCCGGCGTAATGCGCCCGGACACCGGCCTCGTCGAGCTCCAGCCGGGTGACCTCGATCGCCTGGCGGGCGTTCACGCCACGGGCCACGGCATGCTCGAACAGCAGCTGGTCGAGCTGGTCGCGCCGGACCTGGAATGCGTAACCGGCGCCGGGGCGCAGCATCCGATCGAAACGGAACACGTTGTAGCCGCGCTCGTTGTGGGCCGGGAAGTCCGCGCCGAGCTTGCGCACGCCGATGGCGCGCACCGCATCGAGCACCCCCAGCCGCTGGAAGATCGGCACGTTCATGGGCAGGAGTGACTCGCCGATGTGAAAGCGCGGGTGGTGATCCTTCTCGAGCAGCGTCACGCGCCACCCACGCCGCGCGAGCAGTGCCGACACGGTGGAGCCGGCCGGACCGCCCCCGATCACGAGGACATCGGTGTTATCCGCGAGCGGTCGGTCCGCGAGGCTCATGCGATGCGTCAGTTGCGTCCGTACGACAGCGCGGTATGAGAGAAAACGCTTTGGCCGGGCCGCTGCAATCGCTGTGATACGATTCCGGCCCGCCACCCCCAAGCCGGTTACAAGTCTAGCCCGCGATCCGTCATGGCCGCCACACAGCCGACCACCTCCCAGTCACCCGCCGAGCGTGAGCTCGCCGAGCTCATCGTCACTGCGGTCAATCTCGAGGGCGTGGCCCCACACGATATCGATCCGGAGGCACCGCTGTTCGGCTCGGGCCTGGGGCTGGACTCGATCGACGCGCTCGAGATCGCGCTCGAGATCACCAAGCGCTACGGCCTGCAGCTGCGCTCGGACGACGAGGACAACCGCCGGATCTTCGCCTGCCTGCGCAGCCTCGCCGCCTACATCGGGCAGCATCGGCTGAAGTAGGTCCGAAGCGGTGGCGGCGCTTCCCAGCCACGGCGGATCCGGACGCACGGCACCCTTGAGTGTCAGTGCCGCGACCCTGGTGTGTGCCGCCGGGCGCGGCCGCGCCGCCGTGCTCGCAGCGTTGCGGGAGCGTCGCACCGGCCTTGCGCGTAACGCCTTCACCTCCGTGCCGCTCGAGACCTGGATCGGGCGCGTGCCGGGGATCGAGGCGGAGCCCTGGCCGCACTCGCTCGCCGAATGGGAGTGCCGTAACAACCGCCTCGCCTGGGCAGCGCTGTGCACCGATGATTTCCGGGCGCGGGTGGCGCAGGCGCGCTCCCGCTACGGTGCCGGCCGGATCGCCGTGGTGGTGGGCACCTCCACGGCGAGCGTCGGCGCCACCGAAGAGGCGTACTGCCGGCTCGAGCCCGACGGGCAGTTCCCGCCGGACCTGCGCCGTCCCGTGATCCACACGCCGCACTCGCTCGCCGGGTTCACGCAGCAGGCTCTCGGACTCGAGGGGTTCGCGCTCACCATCGCGACCGCCTGCTCCTCCAGCGCCAAGGTGTTTGCGGAGGCCGCGCGGCTCCTGGCCCTGGGGCTCGCCGATGCCGCGGTGGTGGGAGGCGCGGACTCGCTCTGCGGCAGCGTGCTGTTCGGCTTTCACTCCCTGGCGCTGCTCTCGGCACAACCCTGCCGGCCGTTCGATCCCGGACGCGACGGCATCAGCCTGGGAGAGGGCGCGGGCTTTGCGCTGCTCGAGCGCGAGGGTCCCGGACCCTGGCTGCTCGGCTACGGCGAGTCGAGCGACGCGCACCACATGTCCTCCCCGCACCCGGAGGGACTGGGTGCGCGCCGTGCCATCGAGCGCGCGCTCGCTCGTGCCGGGCTGCCGGCCGGCGCGGTCGATTACATCAACCTGCACGGCACCGCCAGCCACAAGAACGACGAGATCGAGGCGCGCGTGGTCGCCGAGCTCTTCCCTGCGCGCACGCGCGCGAGCTCCACCAAGGGGTGGACCGGGCATGCGCTCGGGGCGGCGGGCATTCTCGAGGCGGTCATTACCCTCATGGCGCTCGAGGCGCAGTTTGCGCCGGGGACACTCAACGCCCGTACGCTCGATCCGGTGTGCGGCCCGCAGCTCATGCTCGCGGGCGAGGAGCGCTCACTCGCCTGCGCGTCGAGCCACTCCTTCGGCTTCGGCGGCAGCAACTGCGTGTTGCTGTTCGGGCGCGAGCGGCCCGCATGAGCGCGGCCATGCATCCGGCGGGGTCGGCTGCACTTTCCGTGTGGGTGGAAGGTGTCGCGCTGTGGACGCCGCGTCTTCCGGGCTGGCCCGCTGCGCGCGCCGTGCTGCGGGGCGAGACTCAGCCCCAGGGTGAGCCCGCGCCGCGGCCGCAGCCCGCGCTGCTGCCGCCCACTGAGCGGCGCCGTGCGCCCGACACCGTCGCCGTGGCGCTGGAGGTGGCCTTCGCCGCCTGCGCCTCGGCGGGGCGGGATCCCGCCCGGCTGCCGAGCGTGTTCGCCTCCGCCTACGGCGACCTGCCGCTGAATGACTACATGTGCGCGACCCTCGCACGCACGCCGCTGCTGGTTTCGCCCACCCGCTTTCACAATTCGGTGCACAATGCGGCCGCCGGTTACTGGACCATTGCGACCGGTTGCCTCGAGCCCTATACCGCCCTGAGCGCGCGCGAGCATACCTTCGGCGCCGGCCTGCTCTCGGCGGCGACCCAGGCCGTGAGTGAGGACGCCGCAGTGCTCTACGTCGCCTACGACATCGAGGCCTGCGGACCCATGGCCACCATGGTCTCGAGCCGGGGCCTGTTCGGTGTGGCCATGGTACTGAGCCCGCAGCCCTCGACACGCGCCGTCGCGAGGCTCGTGTGCGAGGTGCGTGCCGGGTCCGCGCCGCGCAACTCGGCCGCGAGCGCCCAGGCCGCGGCCCTGGTGCAAGGCAACGCCATGGCCGGCTGCCTGTGCGTGTTCGAGGCGCTCGCGCAGGAGGTTCCGCGCGAGCTCATGCAGACGTTGTCGGGCGGGCTTGCGCTGTCGGTGGCGATCGTGCCGCGCGGCCCGGTCGCCTGAAGGAGACTCGCGGATGCAGAGCACGGAAGTGCTGATCATGGGCGGGGGTCTCGCCGGACTCACGCTCGCGATCCAGCTGCGCCAGCGCTTCCCTCAGCTGGAAGTGCGGGTGCTCGAGCAGCGCGTGCATCCGGTGCCGGCGGCCACGCACAAAGTCGGCGAGGCCACCGTGGAGATCGGCGCGCAGTACTTGAGCCGCGACCTCGGTCTTGCGCAGCACCTCGAGTCCGGGCAGCTGCGTAAATTCGGCTTCCGCTTCTTCTTTTCCGACCGGCGGCGCGATCTGGACCGGGTGACGGAGCTCGGCGTGAGCCGCCACCTGGCGACCCCGACCTACCAGCTCGACCGCGGGCTGTTCGAGAACCATCTCGGAGCGCGTGCACGCGAGTGCGGCGCGCTGTTCCTCGACGGCGCCACGGTGACGGGCTTTCAGCTCGGCACCGACGGTCCGCACGAGGTGAGCTACGCCCACGACGGCCGCGAGCATCACGTGCGCCCGCGCTGGCTGATCGATGCCTCCGGCCGCGCCGGACTCATCAAGCGCCGGCTCGCGCTCGCCGAGCGCAACGCCCACGATGCGAACGCGGTGTGGTTCCGCATCGGCGGCCGGATCGATCTCGACGGCTGGTCGCACGACCCGGGGTTTCGTACGCGCTGCGACACGCCGCGCTGGCTCTCCACCAATCACCTGATCGGCGAGGGCTACTGGGTGTGGCTGATCCCGCTCGCCTCGGGATCGCACTCCGTGGGCATCGTCGCCGATGCGAAGCTGCACCCGCTCGCGCGCATGAGCAGCTTCGATCGCGCGCTCGAGTGGCTGCAGCAGCATCAGCCGCGGCTCGCCGAGGAGCTCGACGGGCGGCGCGGCGAGCTGCAGGACTTCCTGTTCCTGCGCCGTTTCTCCTACGGCTGCAAGCGGGTGTTCTCGGGTGAGCGCTGGGCGCTCACGGGTGAGTCGGGTGTGTTTCTCGACCCGTTCTATTCCCCGGGGACCGACTTCATCGCCATCGCCAACACCTATATCGCCGAGCTGGTGGCGCGCGACCTGGAGGGCGCGGCGCTTGCGCCGCACGCCCGCTACTACGAGCAGCTGTTCCTTTCTTTCTACCGCAGCACGCTCTCGCTGTACGTGGATCAGTACCCGCTGTTCGGTGACCCGGAAGTGATGCCGGTCAAGGTGCTGTGGGACTACACCTATTACTGGGGCGTGCTGTGTCAGCTCTACTTCCAGGGACGGCTGGCCGATCTCGGCGCGATCGGTGCAGTGCGCGGCGAGCTCGCCTCGACGCTTGCGCTCAACGAGGCGGTGCAGGCTCTGCTGCGCGCCTGGGCGAGCGCGAGCGCCCGGCGCAACCCGGCGACGATGATCGACCAGGCCGCGCTCGGCTGGTTCGCCGAGCTCAACCGCGGGCTCCTGGACCGGCTCGACACCGCCGGCTTCACCGCGCGCATGCGCGAGAACGCCGCGCTGCTGCACGGCCTCGCCGCCGAGATCGCGACCCGGGCAGCGGCGGAGCACCCCACGCTCGACGTATCGGCGCTGCTCGAGCTGGCGCGGGCGGGC
>Ga0335085_10017147_pt1 | contig 10445 bp, 11 predicted proteins | sample Lox_Sample_45_FD_206712 | JGI IMG/M metagenome (GOLD analysis project Ga0335085, IMG submission 206712) | Soil microbial communities from Loxahatchee National Wildlife Refuge, Florida, United States - Lox_Sample_4.5 | ecosystem: Environmental > Terrestrial > Soil > Wetlands | place: USA...
TGGGGCGCCGCAGAGTCCGTATCCCCCCGATGGGCGCGCCGGCGGGAACGCCAGGTCTGGCACGTCCAGAAAATTCTGGAAGCATTTGCCGGCGGCTTGCGGAACTTTTGCGACTTCTCCGCCGGGGCTGGTTATTACACGCTGGCCTATGCGCGTGCGTTTCCCGTCGTCTTGCACTGCGATCTTTCTTGCGAATCCCTGCTGTACGCTTCGCACAAGGCGCAGAGCCTGGGCATTGAAAATATCGCCTTCCTGCGCATTGATTATCTGCAGCCTCCCTTTGCCGGGCAGCTCGACTGCGCCATTTGCATGGACACGCTGGAGCGCGGAGAGGAACACGAGCGCCTGCTCCTCGGAGCCCTTCGCCGCTCTCTGCGGCCCGGCGGTATTGGCGTCGTAGATTTTCACAACTGGTGGCACAATCCGGCCAGGCGGCTCGGGCTGCTGCCGCAAAATTTCGGCAACAATCGGAGCTACTCGCGCCGCGAAGCGGAAGCGGTGTTGCGCTCCTGCGGCATTCGGGAATTCCGATACCTCCCCTTTCATCAGGAAATCGACGAAACCGGCGGGGCAAGTTCCATGGCTCGAGCGTTCTTGCCTCCCACGCGGCACGTCTATGTCTTCCAGGAAACAGGAAATTAGCGGCGTATGGGCGATGGAATCCACGGTGCGCGGTACAGAGGAGAGTAGCCTTTGTCCACGAAAAACTCCGGCTACCTGACCACAAGCTGGGATGACGGGCATCCCCGGGACCTGCGCATCGCGGAGTTGCTGGCCAAGTTCAGTCTGTCCGGCACGTTTTATGTACCGCTTGAAAATTCGCGGCGCGTGATGGCCCCTGGGGAGATTCGCGAATTGAGCGGCGGCTTTGAGGTTGGAGCACATACCGTGCATCACGCCGTTCTCACGCAACTCGGCGCTTCCGAGGCGGAAACGGAAATTGCAGACTCGCGGAAGAGATTGCAGGAGATTACCGGGAAATCCTGCGATACCTTCTGCTTTCCGCGGGGACGCTTCCAATGGACCCATCTGGACATGGTTCGCCGGGCGGGCTTTCGCGGCGCCCGCACGGTGGAGCTCTTGTCCACACGGCTCCCCAGTCGCTACATGGGAATCGCTCTGCTTCCCACCACAGTGCAGATCAACACTTACAGCTGGACGGCCTATGCGCGGAACTGCCTCAAACAACTGCGGGCTCAAAACATGCTCCACTTTTTCCGGTATGCGCGCTCCCGGAACTGGGTGGAAACCGCGCGGCCGCTGCTGCGTCGCGTCGCGGAGCGCGGCGGCGTTTTCCATCTCTGGGGACATTCCTGGGAGATCGAGGAACAGCAACAATGGCTGCAATTGGAGTCTTTCTTGCGGGAAATGGGCGAGTGGCGGAAGTCCCTGCCTTGCATGACCAATTCGCACCTTTGTTCCATCGCTCAAACCGTCCAGCCGAACTCGCTCCCGTTGGTTGATGGCAGCATTTCGTCCGCGAGATCCGAAACCGGCGAGCCGGCGCCGCGATGATCCACACCATCTATGCGTTTCTGGGCAAACGGTTTCGGCGGCGCAGGATGCAGTTGTTTGTCACTTCGTTTTCCTTGACTGCGCGCACTCAAATTATAGATCTGGGTGGAAGCCCGGAGACCTGGCGCGGTATGCCGGTGAAACCGCAGGTGACGCTGCTGAACCTCGACCCGGCTTGTCTGCGGGCGAACCCACAGTCCGTCGTTGCCGACGCCCTTGCGTGCCCCTTTCCCGATGAAAACTTTGATTTCGCTTTCTCCAACTCCTTGATTGAGCATCTGGGAACCGCGGAGCGTCAAAGGCAGTTTGCGGAAGAAATCCGGCGTCTGACCCGCAACGGGTATTTCGTGCAGACGCCCAACAAATGGTTTCCGATCGAGCCTCACTATCTTGCGCCATTCATCCAGTTTGTCCCGGCGCGCCTGAAGCCTGCGATCACCCGGTGGTTGACACCGTGGGGACTCATCACCCGGCCGTCGCCCCAGCGGTGCGTTCAGGTGAGCCGGGAGATCCGGCTGCTCGATGCGCGCGAACTGGGGCGCTTGTTCCCCGAAGCGGAAATTGTGCGTGAGCGCTTCCTGGGTTTCACCAAATCGTTGATCGCGATCCGCCGCCCGCAGGCGAAGCTCCCTGTCACGGAACGTCCCTCATGAGAATTCTCTTCGCGCATAACCGTTACCGGATGCAGGGCGGGGAAGATTTGGCCGCGCAAGTGGAAATGGAGTTGTTGCGGAGTTTCGGACATGCCACCGAGCTGTTGGAGGTGGACAACAAGGAAATCGCTGGAGTCGGCGGCACGATGAAAGCCGCGTTGGGAACGGTCTACTCTCGCGCTTCGAAAAAAAGGCTGGAGGAGCGCATCGCCGCGTTTCAGCCGGACGTGGTTCATGTTTTCAATTTTTTCCCGTTGCTCTCGCCGTCCATCCATCACGCCTGCTGGGAGGCGGGCGTTCCGGTGATTCAGAAAATCTCGAACTTTCGCCTCATTTGTCCCGGGGCTCTGTTGATGCGGGAGGAACGCGTTTGCGAAGAGTGCCTCGGCAAGTTCTTTCCGTGGCCGGGGATTCGGCACGCGTGCTACCGGGAGAGCAGAGCCGGCTCCGCCGTGGTCGCCGCCATGATCGCCACACATCGTCTCCTGGGAACCTGGGAAAAAGCGGTGGACGGTTACATCGCCCGCACGCGATTTAGCCGCGCGAAGCTCGTTGAAGGGGGCTTGCCCGCGGAAAAGATTTCCATCATTCCCAGCTTTGCGCCCGATCCTGGTCCCTTGCAATCCAGTTCGGGACGCTTTGCGTTGTTCGCCGGCCGCCTTTCACCGGAAAAAGGAATCTCCACCATGCTGGACGCCTGGGAACGCCTGAATGGCGCGGGCATCCGCCTCAAGATTGCTGGCGAAGGGCCGCTGAAAGAAGAAGTACAGTGCCGCGCCAATGGTAATGGCGGGAACGTCGAATACCTGGGCGCACTGCCGCGCGGGCAGGTTCAGTCGTTGCTGGGCGAAGCCGCGTTCCTCGTTTTTCCTTCCACATGTTACGAAAATTTTCCATTGTCGATCGTCGAGGCCTTCGCGTCCGGGGTTCCAGTGGTCGCATCTGGCCTCGGCGCCATGGCGGAAATCATCGAACACGGGCGCACGGGACTTCTTTTCTCGGCGGGAGACGTGGAAGATCTAACGGCAAAAATCGAGTGGGCGGCGAGTCACCCCGCGGAGATGACGAAGATGCGTGGCGAGGCCCGCGCGGCTTATCTTTCGCAATACACACCGGAACGAAACTACGAGCTGCTGATTTCCCTGTATCAGCGCGCCATTCGCGCGCGTCAGACCGCAAATGCATGATTTCCTGATGGCGTGGTGGAGCAGCCGGACCCGGGCATGATGCAACGTGGCAAAAGAAATGTCCTGGGTGTTGCGGTCAGCGTCGTTGACTACGAGGGCGCGCTCGAGCGCATCTTCGACGCGGCGCGACGGCGAAGCCCCCTTTCCGTGACCGCGCTCGCCGTTCACGGCCTCATGCTGGCCGTTCTGGATCGCGAACAGCGCTACCGCTTGAATTGTTTCGACCTCGTTGTTCCCGATGGGCAGCCCGTCCGCTGGGCGCTCAACTGGCTTCACGGAGCCGCTCTGGCGGATCGCGTTTATGGGCCCAATCTTATGCTCGCTGCCTGTGAGCGCGCGGGCACCGAAGGCTTGCCGGTGTACCTCTATGGCAGCACTCCGGAAATTCTCGCGCGGCTCCGAGAAAATCTGCAGCGGCGATTCCCTGGTTTGTTGTTCGCGGGCGTGGAACGCTCCCTCTTTCGAAAACTGACGCCCGAAGAGAAACGCCAGGTCGTGGACAGAATTCGCGGGTCCGGTGCCTCGCTGGTCTTTGTCGGATTGGGATGCCCGCGTCAGGAGGTGTGGGCGTATGAATTTCGAGAACTCCTTTCCGTCCCCGTCCTTGCCGTAGGCGCGGCATTCCCGTTCCACGCCGGGACGCTTCCGCAAGCGCCACGTTGGATGCAACAGCGGGGGTTGGAGTGGGTGTTTCGCCTCTCATCGGAGCCGCTGCGGCTCTGGCGCCGGTACGTGTTTCTCAATCCTCTCTACCTGCTGTTACTTTCACTTCAGGCCCTCGGCATCCTCCGCTTTCGGAGCGAGGGTAAGCCCCCCGAGCACGAACTCCTCATTGGCTGAACAGTTTCCCACCAAAACCTCCGTCGCCGCGGCTCTTGCAGCGCCTGTTGATCCGCGTCCTCCGCAGTTCACGTTTTTTTCTGCGCTCGAAATCCAGACAAACGGATTTATCCCTCCGCTTCGCTTTTGCGGCGAGGATTGTGGATCAGTGTTTGGCGGAGGCGAAGAGGCCGTAGCGCTTGAGCATGAGGAGCCAGAGGGCGACTCCGGCAAGGAATAGGAACAGGAAGAGCGGAAGGACGGCCCACTGGGTTTGGATGGCGAATTGGGCCGGGTGGAAGTAGGGCTTGAGATAGGCATCGCGCAGGATGTCGCGCATTACGACCATGCAGGCGAGGACGACGCCGATGAGGGTGGGAACCGCGTAGGCGGCGCGGCGGATATTGCCGTTGTGCAGCGCGCTGGACATGATCAGGATCCCGGCGATGCCGCCGGCGGCGCCGACGACCAGGAGCGCCGTGGCGAGAGGACTGTCACCCAAAAAAAGGTTGCGGATGTCGCGCGGAAGACTGGCGAGGAACCACAAGCCCAGAAGGAATTGCGCCATCGTGGCGTAGAGGAAGGCCTTGCCCCCGAATTGGAAGAGGGCGCGGCCATACTCGCCATCTTTCCTGGAACGGAATAGGGAAAGAAATACGAGTACCAATCCGCCGACGGCGATTGCGCCGGTGAAAAAATGCAGGAAACGCGGCATCACAGTTGGTTCCAGGAGATTGAGATTCCAGCCGCTGGGGTCGGCGAAATATTTTTGCTTCCAGCGGGCGGGGGTAAGGCTGAGCGTGAAATTGTTGGTGTAGATGAAGCCGATGCAGCAGACCAGCGCTACGCTAAACCACATCACAAGAGTTCCTTTGCCGGGCTGCTTGGTATTTTGGAACGAGACGTAATAAAAGCCGTAGTAGGCAAGGGTGAGGAAAAGCAGAACGAGGAACCAGGGCCACGCGAGGATGGCCGAGGAGGTGTAAAAGAACTGCCCGTAGAGAACCTGAACAAAGAGCAGTGGGGCGATGCCGAGAGTAATCGTGGCGGGCAGAAAGACAGGAAGTTTCTTCGCGATGTCGCTGAAGATGCGGTCGCGGTAGGCTTTGTCTCTTGGGAAAAACCTGGAAAGCAGCGCGAGGACTGAACCGCCCAACAGGAAATTCATCGCCAGGATGTGCAAAAGAAAGGTGACCAGCAGGAGCAGCTTGAAGATCCAATAAGGAGCGGGGAGCGGATTGGGATCGAGATTCGGAATCAGGTTGGGTTCCATGGCTTTAGTTTTCTCCCTTGCTGGCGGAGTGTGTTCCTTTGTTGACGCGTTGCGAGTTGATCCACTGGGCCAAGCTGGTGCGTTCGGCTTCGGACAATTTTAGGTCCGGCATTCGCGGGAAGAGGCTGGGGAGATCTTTGGTGACTTCGGCGGCCGTGGGGACGTCTTCGGGGAGCACGGAGAACAGCGGGTCGTCGGCCTTGGCCTGGTGGCACATGCTGCAATTGCGTTCGAATACGCTTTTCCCATCGGCAGCGACGGCGGCGCTGTCGGCGACGGAATGCAGGGAATTGAGGTAGGCCGCGAGCGCCAGGCGCTCGGCATCGGTACCCGCGAATGGCGGCATCACGGCGTTGTGCATGAAATCGAGGCTGCCGATCATGGCCTGGATGCGGCTCTGGTCCCACTGGCGCAGCGCGAGATAGTGTTTGAGGCCGCGGTAGGCATCGGGCGTGTGGCAACTCTGGCATTCCACGCGGAAAATATCATGGCCGATGGTGACCTGATTGGCCGGGGTCAGTTCGCGGTCCTTGATCCAGAGCGCGCTTTGCAAGACTCCGGTCTGGGTGATTTTGTCCACGCTCAAGCCGCCGTCGCCCGGCATAGGATTTACGTAGATCGAGTTCGCGTAAAGGTAGTTTGCAATGACATACGGCTTGCGAATCGCTTCGCGGACAAATTCAAACGAACCCATAGTGCCAAGAGCGGCCACGGCCAGGAGCAAGCTGAACGCGAGGTGCAGGCGCGCCGGCTGAAGCAGGGCAACTAGGCCGAGCAGGAACGTAATCGTCAACATAAAGACGGCGAGGTAGGCGAAGTGCGTGCCGGTGGGCATGGGGCCACGGGCGCTGGCCCAGACTTCCGTGGGAATGGCGCGGATGTACCAGTAACCGGCCGCGGGAATGAAAAGCAGCGAGGGCACGACCCAGAGCGCGCTCCAACGGACGATTCTGGACTTGAGCGCAGTATCTTTTTGCACGCTGGCGGTGATGAGCGCGTAGACCCCGGCAAGCGCCAGGCAGATCAAGGTGCGCAAGAGCAGCGAGGGGAAGTAGGTGGGATTAAAAAAGCCGATCCAGAACTGGCGGGTGCTTACCCAGTGGCCGGAAGTGAGCATGAAGGTGATGATGCCGTTGATGATGACGAGGCTGGCATAGGCAGCGAGGAAATATATCCAGCCGAACCAGAGATGAACTTTCGGCTCCAGCTTCTCCCACCCGTAGAGGTAAAAAAGCGCGGCGGAAATTTCCAGGAAAAAGAAGACCCATTCGATGGCCCAGCCCCAGACGTAGGCATGAATCAAGTTGCTGGTGGCCATCGGGCTGATCAAGCCGATGGTGAACCAGATGCCGACACCGCTGACCACCCCGAAAACCACCGTCACCAGGACGAAGAACTTGCTGTGCGTTTGCAGCCAGCCAAGCAGCGCAAGATCGTTGGTGCGGCGCGCCTTTTTTTCCGTCAGGACCAGGAATAGGCCGCCGCCGACGGCGAAGTGCGAAACAAAGACGTGCAAAACAGCGACCATGGCGATCAGCAGCCCGGCCCCGAAACTTACATCCCACACTGGATAGTTCATGCCGCACCCTCTCATTGAGCGCCCGGATCGGGCAGGAGGCACATGCCCAGACGCGCCTGCCGGAACCAGCCTCGCAAGCGACCGTATTCAAATACGAATGCTCATGATTTGTTACAAGGTTTTGGCGCGCAAGAATGTGACCGATTGACGCGGCGGCGTGATGGGCAAACATCGCGGGCGCCGGGGTGATGCGGGTCACTTCCGTTTACAGGGGAAAGGGCTAATTGGTTGGATAACGGCTTGCCAGGAACAGGTCGGAGTAGGCGGTGGATCCGTGACCACTGTGGCAAGCAATCTCGGGACGGTCGATGCCGTTCGCGGCAGCGTTGTGGATGTGTGCTTTCCCGAGAAGGTTCCCGGGCTTTATCACATTCTCAAGGCCGGCGGGCAAAGCGAAGTCGTCATCGAAGTGGTGTCACACCTCGATGCGCGAACGGTGCGCGGCATTGCGTTGACCCCGACACGCGGGCTGGCGCGCGGGGTCGAAGTTTCCGATACAGGCGAAACGCTGAAGGTTCCGGTCGGCGAGCGAGTGCTCGGCCGAATGTTCGACGTGTTTGGAGACACGATCGACCGGAAGGGGGCTGTGGAGGGTGGCGAGTGGAGGTCGATTCACGCGGCGCCAGTGCCGTTGATGCGCAGATCGCGGACTTCAGAGATTTTCCTGACGGGAATCAAGGCGATTGACGTTTTGGCTCCCCTTGAACGAGGAGGGAAGAGCGGTCTGTTTGGCGGGGCGGGGGTCGGCAAAACGGTCCTGATCACGGAGTTCATCCACAACGTGATCAGCCACCAGAAAGGTGTGAGCGTTTTCTGCGGCATTGGCGAACGCTGCCGCGAGGGGGAAGAACTCTACCGCGAGATTTTGTCGGCGGGCGTGCTGGATAAGACGGTATTGGTTTTCGGACAGATGCATGAGCCGCCGGGGTGCCGGTTTCGCGTGGGACATTCGGCGTTGACCATGGCCGAGTATTTTCGCGATGACCAGCGGCAGGATGTTTTGCTGCTGATTGACAACATCTTTCGCTTCATTCAGGCGGGATCGGAAGTGTCCGGACTGCTGGGACAGCTTCCATCGCGGCTGGGTTACCAGCCGACATTGGGCACGGAGTTGGCCGATCTCGAGGAGCGAATCTGCAACACGGCGAACGGGGCGATCACGTCGGTGCAAGCGGTGTACGTGCCCGCGGATGATTTCGCCGATCCCTCGGCGGTCCATACATTCAGCCATCTGTCGGCTTCGATTGTGTTGTCGCGGAAGAGAGCCAGTGAGGGGCTTTATCCGGCGATTGATCCATTGCAATCGGGATCGAAGATGGTGACGCCGCCAATCGTGGGACATCGGCACTACCGGGTGGCGCAGGAAATCCGCAAGACGCTTGCCAGCTATGAGGAATTAAAAGATATCGTCGCGATGCTCGGATTGGAAGAGCTTTCGATGGACGACCGGCGGACGGTGAGCCGCGCGCGGCGGCTGGAACGATTCTTGACGCAGCCATTTTTTGTGACCGAGCAGTTTTCCGGGCAACCGGGGAAGCTCGTACGGTTGGAGGATGCGCTCACAGGCTGCGAGCGGATTTTGAACGACGAATTCGCCAATCTTCCAGAGCAAGCGTTGTACATGATCGGATCGATTGACGAACTGAAAAGCGCTAGTCGGGCGAGCGGGCAATGAAACTAACGGTGCGAGTGCCGACGGAGATTCTTTTCACCGAAGAGGTGACGCGAATCAAAGCAGAAGCGCCGAACGGGTGGTTCGGAATTCTGCCGAGGCACGTGGATTTCGTCACCGCTCTCGTGCCTGGAGTCCTGACGTTCATTTCTGCCACCGAAGAAGCGGAGTACCTGGCGATCGACCAGGGAATCCTGGTGAAGTGCGGACCGGAAGTTTCAGTTTCCACGCGGGCGGCAGTCCGAGGAACGAATCTTGAGAAACTGAAGCACGACGTCGCGCGGCAATTCGAGGCGGAGTCGGAGCGGGAAAAGAAGAACCTCGCCTTTGAAGCGAAGCTGGAAGCGGACCTGGTTCGCGGGCTCCTGGAGTTGGAAAAGCATGTCTGAATCGAAACCGACATTCACGGAGAAGCTCTCACCGTCGGCCGAGCGCATCGTGCGCCAGGTGGAGTCGAGACAAACTCGCCTGGAACGCGGAAAGACGCAAAACGCCGAATTCTGGAAATCGCTGGCGTTTCTTGGATTGGTGGGATGGTCCGTGGTGCTGCCGACGCTGATGGGAGCGGCACTTGGGATATGGCTCGACCGACATTGGCCCAGCCGGTTTTCCTGGACCCTGGTGTTGCTGATCAGCGGCTTGCTGGTTGGCTGCGCCAACGTTTGGATCCGCATCGGAAAGGACCAGCCATGACCGCGCAAGCGTTACTCGCACGAGCGCTCGCCGGAGCGGCACTTGGAGGTTTCTTTTATCTCGGGCTGTGGCTGACGGTCCGGGAGATCAGTGTGACGCGTCATCCCGTGTTGCTGACCTTGACGAGTTTCTGGATTCGGACGCTGGTGGTGCTGGGGAGTTTTCTGTACCTGATGCAGGGGCATTGGCAATCCGCAGTGGCTTGTCTCCTGGGATTTGTGGCGGGACGTGTGGTGGTTTCCATTCCCATTCGAGCGCAGACAATGAGGGGCAAATGCCCTTAACGCCCGACAACACGATTTATTGGCAATGGGGATTCGTGCATCTGAATGCGACGATTCTGTTCACATGGATGGTGATGCTCCTGCTCACGCTCGTTTCGTGGCGGGTGTCGCGGCGAATTCGCCGTGAAGACGAACCGCGCACGCGATGGCAAAACGCACTGGAGGTGGTGGTTCAGGCCATCCGCGCACAGATTCGCGAGATGTGCCCGGAGCACAGCGACACGTATCTCCCCTTTGTCGGGACGTTGTTTATCTTTATCGCGGTTTCCAGCCTGCTGGAGATCATCCCCGGCTGGAGAGCGCCCACAGGCTCGCTTTCGACGACAGCCGCTTTGGCCATTAGTGTCGGAGCGGCTGTGCACGCGTTTGGGATATGGCGGCAGGGGTTTTGGGGATATCTGCGCCACTACATTCGCCCGACGTTCCTGATGCTTCCGTTTCATTTTTTAACTGAAACCACCCGCACACTGGCGCTGGCCGTGCGCTTGTTCGGAAACATTATGAGCGGGTCCATGATCGTGGGAATCTTGCTGGTCATCGCGCCGCTGGCGTTTCCGATGATCATGCAGGCTTTTGGACTCTTGATGGGCATCATCCAGGCGTACATTTTCGGGGTTCTTGCGACGGTCTATATTGCCGCAGCCGTGCAAGCGCATCGGGATCAGGAAGGAGCGGCGTATGAATAATGTGACGATGTTGGGCATCACTTCCATCGTGGCGGCGGCCTTATGCATGGCCATTGGTTCGATCGGTCCGGCGCTGGGGGAGGC
>Ga0335085_10017148_pt1 | contig 10445 bp, 23 predicted proteins | sample Lox_Sample_45_FD_206712 | JGI IMG/M metagenome (GOLD analysis project Ga0335085, IMG submission 206712) | Soil microbial communities from Loxahatchee National Wildlife Refuge, Florida, United States - Lox_Sample_4.5 | ecosystem: Environmental > Terrestrial > Soil > Wetlands | place: USA...
CGGGCGATGCGGGCGCACTCGATGAAAAACTGCGCCTGCGCCTCGTCGTCCAGCTCGCAGAAGGCCTCTGCGAGTTCCTCGGGCGTAACCGACAGCAGGACGACGGAATCCCCGGCGCCGAGGATGCTCGCCTCCCACCGGGAAGTGGTGGACAGCGAATCGGAGAGCCGACTCACTTGGTATCCGCGAACCGCTTGACCGAAAACGAGCGACCCGAGATTGCGCAGGACCTCGCGTTGCTCCTTGTAACGGTTAGGGGTGCGTACTGGCTTCTTGGGGGTTATGTTTCCCATGTTTCGTGCTCGTGAAAGAGGCCGTTCGGGATGCCCCCCGTGCGGCCTCGCCCTTTTTTCAAGGGCCGCCGCAAGCGCCTCGGTTTTCTACATGCGCACCCTCGGTGCGTAAGCGCTTCCTTCAAGCCGTCGGTGATGCTCGTCGAGCAAGTCGACGAAAAGATCGGTGGTGGGTTTGCCGCTCGCAGCCGCAAGCTCATCGAGCTGCTGCCGCTGCTCCGGAGTCAGACGAAACGTCACACGCTGAGTCTTCAGCTTGGGTCGGACGTTCATCGCGTCAGTCACGATGAGTCCGATCTGGGCACACTGTCAAGATGTTCATGTTGACTGTCCGCTGTCATTCATGACGCCGAGCAACGAGCTCGAATACGTTGCCCATCGCCGAGCGCTCTGTCTCCACGATGCGATCACGGATGACGCGGACGGCGTCCCAGGCCTCCGCGACGATCGCGGCGTCGAGCTTGCGCCGGAGGACGTTCACGTTGAGCGGTTCCGTCCCCGCATCGGTCACGGACGGTCGCGACTCGTCGCGAACGGTCGGTGCTTGGGGCGATTCGTTGACGAGGCGCAGTGCGGAAACAGCCTCTTTCCCCGCAGACGGTTCATCTTCGGTCGCGCCTTCAATTCCCGTTGGGGTCGCCACGGTAGTGCTTGTTTTAGCCTGTTTCGTCGATTCCGAATCGTACCGGGTCGATTTCGGGGCGATTCCTTTCGGGGGGTCCGGGAGCACTTCCAGGGGTAGCGGCGGGAGAGGGTCGCCGATGCGCTTTGCCTCGACCCGGCCCCGGTCGATGTAGCTGCTGGTCATCTTGTAGTCCGAGTGCCCGGCCCTCCACTGGATGGCCGTCGGATGGTCGCCGCGGACTGCCATGTGCGTCAGCCCCGTGTCGCGGAGGTCGTGGAAGACGATCGAGCGACGGAGGGGGTCGCCCTCGACGTGGAGGGCCTCCCGAACGACCCCCACTGTGCGGAGATCCTTGCGGAGGAGCTCGGCGCGATCCTCGGGCGGGGGCATGCGAAGCAGGCGGCCCCGCTTCCCCTGCGGGTGCTCGACAAGATGCTCGAGTAACGGGCGAAGGTGCGGCTCCACGTCGACCGTCCGGACACGCTTCGTCTTCGTCGCCTTCGTGTCCTTGCGCCCCTTGCTGGCGCGGTCCGTCTGCTTCACCACGCTGATGGTCCCGTGCGCCAGGTCGATGTCTGCGGCCGTTAGCGCTTCGAGCTCCGACGCTCGCGCCTCGGTGTAGACCGCCATGGCGTACACCTGACGGCGATATAGGGGCACGTCGAGGCGCCGCTTCCCGTCCGTCTCGTCGGCCACGCCGCGCAGCAGCTTCACGAGCTCGTCGCTGTAGAGGATCTGCCCCACGCGTTCATCGCCGGCGTCCGGCCCGCGTACGTCGCGTGACGGGTTTGCGGCGAGAACACGAAGGGCCGGATCCTTGGCGCGCACCGCCTCGTCGAGTGCATGCGTCAGGTCGCCCCATACGTTTTGAGCGGTCGAAGGGGAGAGCCTCCCCTCCCCTGGCCCGTGCTTCTGGAATGACGCAACCGCCAGGTCCAGGCGCCCCACGATCGCCTCGACGTCTTCGCGCGAGAGGTCGGCCATGCGCTTGTGCTCGATGCCAGGCAAGATCCACTTCGTCGCGCGGCCGCGCATGTCCTTTACGGACGAGAGCCCCCTCGCCTCTTTTGCAGCGTGGAGGCGCCCGAACCACTCGCCCACCGTCTCGGCTTTACCCTTCGCGTCAGCCGCGCTCTTCGCGCGGACCTTTGGGGCCATGCGCGCCGCGCAGGCCTTCGCCGCCGCTTCGTCATCGAGCGGAATCGACGGATCGATCGCCGTCCACTCCGTCCGCGTCCCGTCGGCGCGCGTCCACTTGGCGTGCCACTGCGGCTCGCCGTCTTCGTTCTTCAGGATGCGGACGGTGCCGGTGGCTTTGCGGCCCATCAGGGGCCTCCTGCGCGGACGCGCGCGCGGTAGTACGTCGTGCCGTCGGCGCGCTTGAAGGGTTCGACCGAGCCGGTGCGGGGCGGGGGCATGGGCTAGGCGTTCTCCAACGGCTGAGCGTTCGACGGGCAGCAATCTCGAGTACTTGCGCGGTGAGGCAAGGAAGACGTGCCGCCCGATGCACCACGCATTACGCTTTGAAGCGATGCTCGCCCTCGCGAAATTCGCCCAGATGTCCGGCGAGGAGCGCGCGGCGGCGCTGCGCGAGCTCGCCTCGTCGAGCAACGGCGTGGGACTGAACGCCGAGATCCGCGAGCTCGAGGTTCGCTACGAAATGTGCTCGCACGCGATGCTCGATCGCTGGCGACGGCGGGAGCTCCCCGACACGGCCGACTTCTCGCGGTGGCTCGTCCTTCTCGCGGCGCGTGGCGATCGGTAAGCACGCGCCCAAGCGCCTCGATCGGTACCTGGAGATTCACTCCACGGTCATGGGGCATCGCATCGACGAAGGCTTCGTCGTCGAAGATGGCTTGGCGCTCGAGCGGGTACCGCGCGGCTATCTGATGACGGGGCGCATCCGGTGCGTCGGGGGCCTTTGCGTCGACGTCCGCAAGCTCCTTCGCGTCATCGCCGGCGATGGCTCCACGGCGATGGTGCAGACGGTGGAGTACACGTACCACGTCGTGCTCGAGGGCCACGGCAACGTGCTGCGGTATTGCAGTCCCCACGACGACGAAGCCCACCCGGAGCACAAGCCGTTTCACCACAAGCACGTCTACGACGTCTTTGCGGGCGACGTGGTCGGCACCGCCGCGACGATCGCCGGCGACTCGTGGCCCACGCTCGGCGAGGTGCTCGAGGAGATGCGCGTCTGGCACGCGGACCACACCGCGGAGATCGAAGCCCCTCGGCGTTAGCTCTGCGAGGCCGCGGTTCTCAGCTACGTTGCTTTCCATCGAGCCACCTCTCGATCACGCCCCCGGCGCCTGGCAGCGCGCGGGGGCTTCTTCTTCTCGCGAGAGCGGAGCGCGTCAAGACCCGCGCTTCGCCTTCGGGGCGCCCTTCTTTTTCTCGCCGCCCCCCGGCCCCGGGCGCTCCTCCTCGGTGAGCGCGGTCTCCGCCTCGAGGATGAGCGCCTCGGCCTCGTCGTAAAGGTCCGCCGCTCGCGTGTGCAGGAGCTTGGCCTTCGCTTCTAAGGCGCGTGTGCGGGCGAACACCTCCGCGACGAGGCGGTCCGCCCGCGCGCGCAGGACACGGGCGCGAGCAAACTTCCGGCGGGCGGAGGCGAGCTTCGAGGTCATCGCGCGCCCTGCGCCTTCGGCTTGATGGTCTTGGTGCTCGGGGGCGTCGTGGTGTCGCTCATTGGACACCGCTTTGCGCCGGGGTGGGGGGCTTATCGTGTTCGGCGACGATTCGCGTGTGCCCGCGGAGCTCCGACCCCAGGCAGTCCAGGACGAATCGTGCATTTCGTAAGTGCCTGGCCAGCCGACGTAGTGAGGGCGAAGCCGAATGATCTGGACCAGCCTCCTCCTCGCCAATCTCGTCGCTCACGAGCACGGTCGCTCTCGCAAGCTGTCGCGCCACTTCCCGGCGTAATTCCTCGATGCGCTCGAGGTCCTGCGCGGCCTGGCTCTTTGTCGAGGCGCTCATCGGAGGCCCCCCTCGACTTCGGCGACGGCGCGGGCGCGGCGGAGGGCGGCGATTGCGTCGTAGACGTGCGCGTCGAATGCCCCGCCGCATCGTTCGCGGAGCACTTCGACGCACGCGGCTTCGAGCTCGACGAGCGCGTTGCAGGCCTGCGCTGAACGCTCGGCGGTGAGTGGACGGTGTGCTGTACTGTTCATCGTTCGTTGCTCCTTCCAGGGGTTCGGACGCGCGCCCGGCGGATGGCAGTCCTCCGGGCGCACCTATTCGCGGCGTCGTGCGCCGCAGCCGACCGCCGAGGGCGGCTCGTGGGGGACGAGCTGCACCCTCGACGGCCGACTGCGAGGCGCGAGACCTCGCGGGTGTCAGCGCTTGCCCTTGGGGGCCTTGCGGGCTGGTGTTTCCGGAGCCTTGCTGCTCGTAAGCGAATCGTCCTCGCGCTTCAAAAGCATGCGGATAACGCCAGCGGCATTCAGGCCGTAGTGCGCAGCGATACGATCGAGTCGGGCGGACTCGTCCTCGCTTAGCCGCATGTTGAAGAGACGGTCTCTCGCCACCACGTCAGTGTGCATGTTGTCGCGCCCCTTGTGTAGATGTTGTCTTTCCGTCACTCAATATCTTTACATTCCGTTACGAAGACGGTCAAGCGACGCCCGTCGATTCCTCGCACCTGCACGGGGGGTTACCATCGGGTCCCATGAACATCGGCGTCCCGGAGCTGCTGCTGCTCGCGCTTCCGTTGCTCGTTTCATACGCCGTCGCCTTCGGCTTCGGCTTCTTCATGGGGAAGTCGATCGGCTTCAAACAGGGGCTGAGAGAGCCGAGGCGTTGACTGGCCGCGTCATTCCCGCGGCAGCCGTCGAACCGCACGGAACCCAGCGCGAAGCGTTCGCCGGCTCTTAGTACCCTGCGCACGCGTCGCAGAGGACCTCTTCGTGGGCGTTGACCGGCGGGATCAAGCTTCCGTCGGTTGCACCGCACACCACGCACGGCGGATGCGGATCAAAAATGTGCCTGGCCGTGTGCTCGAGATGGCGGATGGTCTGCTGCTGCGCGTACGAGTGATCCGCTCCGCGGAACATGCGGCCCTGCATCTGTCCAAGCACTACACCTCGAAGGACTTCGAGAGGCCACCCGCGCTCGGCGGCAAGTTTGGCTAGCTCCGCTTCGGTACTGTCATCTATGCAAATCATGGCTGGCTCCACGTTCTGTCTGTCGTCGCGGTCGCGCCGGACATGAGCAGTGCGACGCGGTCGAGGGCATCGGAGGGAAGGCTCACGCGACGGCTCCGAGGATGCGCTCGATGCGTTCGAGCTTCGTGTCGTCGGCGGCGAGCATGCGGACGATCAACGCCTCCACATCGGGCACGGGGGCGCTTGGCGGCGCGACCGCGGGTCTCTTCATCCGCGTGGCCGTCATCTCGCCCGGACCCGGGCCCCACACTGCCTTTTTCCCACGCCCCTCGAGCAGGATAACGAGGCCCGCCCTGGCAGTTTCGCTAGAGCCGCGGCGCCCGCGCTCGTCGGCGGCACCAGCGCCTCGCGGCACTTGTCGAAGTAGGCCTTGCGATCCTGCTCGGGGAGCTTGAGCAGAGGGGCGCGCTTGGATTCGGCGACGAGTTGGGACTTGGGAAGTGGGTTACCGCCAGGGTTACTCACTCCCGTATGCTTCGGCCTCTGCGCCTTTTCCTCTCGCTCGAGCTCCGCCCGCCGCGTGTCGGCGAGCACGATGATTTCGCCCGCGTCGCGCCGCCTCTCCCGGGTCTTGCCTCGGGGCCCCAGCCCCTTCTGCCCGACGGTCGCCATCGCTCCTCCTTCGTTTACGCCTACGCGTCGCCCGTGGCGCAGGAGACCGCGTAGAGAACCTCGGTGATCTCGCCGCGCAGCGCGTCGACGTCGTCGTGTGTCCCGTCGAAGACGATCGACACCACTCCGCCATGCTCGGCCCGGGCGAGCTCGCGGATGCCGCGTCCGGCGAAGAGCGCGGCAATCGCATCGTGCAGGCCGGCGCGGCGCGCCTCGGGGAGCGGTTGGCAGTCGTAGAAGACGGGGTGCTCGTGAACGAACGTGAAGCCCCAATCTTGCCCCCGGGCCGGCGCAGTCTCCGCGGCCTGGCGCGCGATGTCCGCCCAGTCCGTCACCTCGGCGGCACGAGCGCCTGCGCGGCGCGGCTCTGCAAGGCGCTCGCGCCAGCCGTCACGCTGGCCCCGGCCGTCGCCAAGTTCGTCGCCGCCGAGGGCGTCACGGCGCCGGGATCCGGGATGCCTTGATCGGAAGGCGGTGTTGTGATCTTGGGTTTTGCAACCCACTCGATGAACCCCACGGAGCCAACCCATGGCCCCTTGCCACCTGAGCTGACGAGCGGGTTCAAGGGGTAATTGACGAATTCGACGAGCACGTTCGTTACGCCCAAGTCTTTCAAGATGGGATCATCGATCCCAAGCGCCGCTGAAATCGGGACCGCTGCGCCGAGCGATACTGCGGGCCTCTTCAAAAGCGTTCGAACAAGTCCGCGGAATATTGCAAAAGTCCCGGACTCCCAAATACGAACTTCGTATTCAATCTGCATCGGCTCGGCGCCCGTCGGGACGAGGACCGCACCATCCATGTACACGGGGCGCTGCTTTTGAAGGCCGAACGTCCGCGTACACTTCTTCAACAGCCACTGGCCGGGCATCGGCTGCCCGTTTATTGATGGTCCCTCGCTGGTCAAACCCGGAGTCTGAAATCGCGGCGGATACGGAAAGGCCCCGTCTGTTCCAGCGGGTCCCGGGGGGAGTGCGTTTAGAACTTGGCCCATTGTGCTTTCTCCTTTCTACGTGCCGCCGCACCGTGCCGGCCGTTCCCGCCGCGTACCAGAACCGCCCGTTGCCGGCGCCCACCCACTCATCGCGACTCGCTGCCTCGGCGTTCGCGACGGACGGCTTCGACGGCGAGTCTGTCTAGACGAAGAGTCGGGCGGTCGAGCCAATTGAGGGGGCTCGGGCCGCCAGTGTCGACGACGCACGGCCCAGGAGCCAGGGGGCGGATAAGACCGTTCGCAACTGCCCATTCGCGGAGAGGAGTCATCGCATTACCCCATTTCGCTATTACGAATTCGCGCGCTTCGCGCCATCGTCTCGAGCTTCTGTCGCTCAGCCAGCGCAACGACGGAAGTGGCCCTGCTCTTTGCCTCGAGCTCGTCACGTGCGGCCTTGGCACGCAGAGCGCCAGCGAACGCCCGGTGTGGACCCCACTCGTCGATTGCGCTGCGGAGCCCGGCTGTACCCTTGACACTCGCCGACCGCGATAGGGCATCGAACACGATGGCGGTCGTGTTCCGCGCCATCGTTAGCGGGTCGATGTGTCCGTCCGCGGAAGCCGCCATGGCCCAACGGATTGGGTGCGGCTCGCTTATCGGACCCAGGTCCCGCTCGCGGGCAAGCAAAGCCTCGAGGGCGCCCACCGTATCTTGCAAACCGTCCGGAATGTCGCCGGCTGGGACGCCTAGTTCCTGCGCTCTCCTGGCGAGGGCGCGCTCCTCGGCAAGGTCATCTTGCCGCTCGCGAAGGAGCTCAAACAGCTCCACGCAGGCCTCCACGAGGCGAGTGCCTCGCTGCCTTGCGCGGATGCTGCGCTGCGGGTCGTGGAGCTCGGCCTCGAACTTGGCGCGCACAAGCTGACGGTCGGCATCGGCGAGGCGCTGTTCGCAGTTGGCGACCTCGCGCCGGAGCGCGTCGTGGGCATGCACGGCCCTTTCGAGTGCGCGGCGCGCGTGGCCGAGCCGTCGCTCCTCGTTGCTCTCTTTCGTCAGCAATCTGTCGTCGTCTGGGTTCGACGCCGACCGCGCAACTGCTTCGTCGCGCTTGCCCTGGGCCGTGGCGTGCACCGCTTCCGCGGCGGACCGGGCCTTCGCGGCCTTCTGCTCCCGCTCGCGTGCATCCTGCAAGTTCGTCTGTGCCGCGCGAATGGCGGCTTCGCAGTCGGAGATAGCGGACATTCATTTCCCCTCGGGGTAGGTATTGCTTCGCTCGATGCGAATGGGGCGAACGAGCTCCTCCGGCTTCGGCATTGTGGGGAGGGTCCGCTGCGGAAGCGTCGGAAGCGGGGGGGCCGCGGGCGGGCTATCCGTGGGCTCGTACTGTCGAGGTGGCGACGGTGGCGGGGTCCGGACGTACTGGTCCGGAGCTTGGGGGTTCGGGGACGGCTGAACGATCGAGTTGCCCATGACTACTGCCTCCCTGAAAGCGGGCCGTCCGGCGGAATCGCTGGAATCCGTGGTGTGCCGCGTTCACCCGCGGGTCCCGGGTCCGGCGTGGGCCACTCGTGCCCAAAGTCGGGCGCCGGGCGCGGACGGGTGAACTCGGGTAGCCCGGTCTTGATCTGTCGCTCGATGCGCTCGCGCTCCGTACTGCTTTTGCTCGTGTCGACCATCGTCATCCTCCACTCAGACGGTTGATGATTGCGTCGAGGCCGGACAGTGACGGCATCGGCCTTCTGTCGACTCCGGGCGTGGCGGAGAGCTCGCGGAGACGGCACGCCGCCTGCTCCCGGCTCATGTGCTCGAGCACGAGCGACGTCCCCTCGACGCGCGCCCGGTCACCGCCCGCGCCATGGTCTTCAGCCGCGCGCTGATCCATCCGCTCGAGTGCCCGCTGTTGCTGCCAGGGCAAACTCGCCCGAACGTATGATTCGTGCAGCAGGCGTCCCTGTTCCGGAGTCAGCGCCCGCCCTGCAGGCACGGACGCGTGCACCACGCGGATGGCGGCTCGCGCCTTCGCCTTCTTCTCCTGCTCGCCGTAGTGGTCCGCGAGCATCCTTCGAGCGCGCGGCGCGTCCTCGCTATCGCCGTTGGCAATCTCCGTGAGCGTCGCGATTGCCTCGTCGAGGGGGTTCTTTGGCTCTCTCTGTTTGAATCCGGCGTATGCCATCCGATGTCCCTCCGTCATCACGCCGCAGTTCGCGGCTCGTTCGATTCGGGGAGTGTGTGAATCGGCGCGAGCTACCGCCATCAAGAGAAATTGATTTCTCACGTCTCCGCTTCGGAGAGGCCCCACGTGTGACCCGCGATGCCGATGACGATGGTGCAGCGGGCGATAAGGTCCGCATCCGGCCGGCTCACGCCGAGGTAGACGCCGTGCAAGCGCTGGGGAGAGACGCGGAGCCTCCGGGCCATGGCGGCGAGCGAGCCGCCCTCCTCGAGCTCGCGTTGCACGTGGCGACGGAGCAGTCGCAGGCCCTCGGTCCGGGTGTCACTCGCAAGCCTGAATTGCTCGCCCGAGAAAGGGCTTTGGAGCTCCTCGGCGGCGGCCGGGGCGATGGTGGCGGCTCGGACCCGGGCGAGGCTCACGGCGCGTCCTCCCCGTCGAGGCGGACCCGCACGACGTCGCCGCCCAAACCGTGATGGTGCTCGACCACGAGCACGTGCCCCGAGGGGACCACTTCGTTGCCGACGAGCCAGCTCAGTGCGCGGTCGCGGGGGCGGTAGCTGGCGCGAAGGACGACACGCGTCCGGCCATCGGGGGCCACGCAAACGACGACCGCCGGGTAGGAGCGCGGGGAGACGCCGGCCTTTTGGAGGGCCGTGCGTGCAAGCGTGCCCAGGCCGGTCACGGAGCGACTCCTTGCGCCGGAGCCGTGGGCGCAACGCGGAGCACGCCCACGACGCACATGCTCCGCGCGAGCGTCTTCGTGATCTTGAGCGTGGCAATCCACCTTGGCAGCGGCGCGACGTCACGCAACTCGAGGGCTAGCTCCTCGGCGCCGCGCTCCAGGAGCCATGCCACCACTGCCGAACGGTTCCCGACGTGGGGCGCCTCGCCTTCGGCGAAGACGACGACGTGAGTGGCGTACGAGGCGGGCTGTACGCCCACGTCGGCGAGCGCCACTGCCATCGCGCGGCCTTGCAGGTCGAGCGGACGGAACTCGGGCTCGTCGACGGAGACGCGAACGCGAGCGCTCATCCGTCCACCCCGGCCTGCGCCAGCGCCGCCCGCAGCTCACGCAACACGTCGGGGTGTTTCTCCAGCACCCCGAAGATCACGTCCAGCACGCGCGTGAACGCGGGATGCTTCACGACCTGCGCTTCGGGCATCGGCTCCTCGCCGGTCAACCGAGCCAGTCGCATGAGCGCCCTCCCGTGCTGTTCCAGCCACTGCCGCTTGGCGGCGTCGCTCGACGCCTCTTCGGCGAGCTGCAGGTAGCGCTCACACTGGGCCACATTTTCACGCATTTGGCTGACCGCCTCCGACTCGGACCGGGCCGGCGCTGGAGGCGGCGCGGGCCTCGGCGCCGGCGGTGGCTCAACTGCTGTCCGATCCCAGCTTGCCGGCGGGATGCCGAGCACGCGTTCGAGCGCGGAGCGAACTTCGGCGCCTGGAACGTGCTCGCCACTGCGCCATCGCGAGGCCGCCGAACGCGTTGTTGCCACCCCAACCGCCTCGAGCCCCGCAACAACCTCGGCGAGGCTTTTTCCGCTATTCCGGAGCGCGCGCGCTCCCGCGTTTGACTCAGTGTTGCTCATGTTGCGCTCCTGTTGCGTTGAGTTGGCCGAGAAGTGCCCGCGTACTTTTCGCGAGG
>Ga0335085_10017149_pt1 | contig 10445 bp, 6 predicted proteins | sample Lox_Sample_45_FD_206712 | JGI IMG/M metagenome (GOLD analysis project Ga0335085, IMG submission 206712) | Soil microbial communities from Loxahatchee National Wildlife Refuge, Florida, United States - Lox_Sample_4.5 | ecosystem: Environmental > Terrestrial > Soil > Wetlands | place: USA: Florida...
ACCGGACAGAGAACGTCTTAACGCCTCATGGACTACATCGTCTGTCTGTTCTGGGTACTCGATAATCCCCACATACTTCATTGCGGCAGTGAAATGGGGTGACTGACGGATGAATTGAATGCGCCCGCGGCGTACGCGCTGTTCCGCGATGCGCTTGCGCTGTCCGGCGATAAAAATAATTGACGAGTTCTCTTTAGCAGCACCAATTGCAGCTGGCGCGAGATTTGCTACACCGGGGCCTTGGTTGCCAACAACCACTCCAGGCCGTCCGGTCATACGCCACCAGGCATCGGCCATGAAGGCACCCGCCTGTTCGTGATGTGGCGCGACCACGCGCCAACCGCGCGTCTCAGCGGTTACGAACATGTGAAAGAAACTCGGGTCGGGTATGCCGAACAGCGTGTTGACACCTTCAACTTCCAAGAGCTGAAGGATACGTTCATAGACAAGCACTGACACGATCAGATCTCCTTATCAGCTAAGGTTGAGTACGTTGCTAATCGTGTGAAGAACTGCAATGAGACGAGCGTCCTGGGCGGTCGATTCGTTGTTCCGGGACGATTTGCTCACGCTGCAAGCGGGCAATCTCCATTTCGCTGAATCCGAATTCTCTGAGCACGGCGACCGAATCCTGAGAGAAAGTCGGTGGTTTGCCGCCTGGCTCTGCCAGTGAGCCGTACAGGCGGGTCGGTGTGCGGACCCCTGTATATCCGTCTCGAGTTATGAGCAGTTGGCGGTGCTTCGCATGGGGGTGGGCGAGCGCGTCCGGTACGGAATTGACAGTCGCCGCCGGCACTCCCGCCTTCATCAGTGCCACGCAGAGCGAGTCTGCGGACATGTTTCGCAGCGCGTGCTCGATCTCTGCCTTCAGCAACTGGCGGTTCTCAACCCGCCTCGAGTTCGAGGCAAACCGCGGGTCGATGTTCATCTCGGGGCGACCAATTTCGTTGCAAAACTGCCTAAATTGGTTGTCGTTTACGATGCCGATGAAGATCTCTCCGTCGCGAACTGAGAACTTGTCATAGGGCGCGATGTTCGGGTGGGCGCTCCCGAGCAGCCCGGGCGTTTCGCCCGAAGCAAACCAGTTCGCCGCCTGCGGTATGAGAAGACTCAAGGCTGTATCAAAGAGAGTTGCCTCGACATGCTGACCGCGTCCGGTCTGTTCTCTTACACGCAACGCCATCAGGATCCCGACCAGCGCTACATAGGCCGTCAAATGGTCAACGATAGGAATTCCAACACGTGTGGGCCCGGAGTCGGGATGGCCATTGACGCTCATCAAACCGCACATTGCCTGCAGGACAGCGTCATAGCCGGGCAACCCGCCTAGGGGCCCGTCCGCGCCGAACCCACTAATACTGCAATACACTAAGCGCGGAAATCTCGGCGCGATGTGGTGGTCATAGCCCAGTGCCCACTTCTCCATCGTCCCAGGCAGAAAGTTCTCCACTAGGATGTCGGCTCTCGAGAGCATCCTCTTGAGTACTTCGCGTCCCTGCGGCACGCTGAGATCTAGGCTCATTGCTCGTTTTCCGCGATTCAGCGCAAGGTAATAGGCTGCATCCCCAGCCGAGTTGAACGGTGGTCCGAGACCACGCGTCTCGTCGCCTTTGGGCGGCTCAACCTTGATCACTTGGGCGCCGTGGTCCGAGAGTATCTGCGTGCACAGCGGGCCTGCGAGCACGCGCGACAGATCGATGACCAAGACCCCTTGCAAAGCACCACATGATCTAAGGGAAGTTTCGCCCGCTCTCATGGCATCCTTCCAGATCAGCCTCTCGTGGGAAGGAGGATCACGCCACGCCCCTCGACGGAGAGCGCTCCATTCCGGTTGTGGGCCTGCTGCTCGATCTCTACCAAATGTTGGCCATCCTCAACATACTTTCGCGCCACCTTGGCCTTGATAAACAACAGGTCGCCTTCCGCGTTGTGTCGGCGGAGTTTGCAACTAGCTTTGCACAAGAATCCGTCGTCGCCCATCCAGTTGGTCAGTTGATGTATCAGCCATGATGCCCGCTCAGGGCCATAATCGTATGCGCCTGGAGCTCCCACCTCGCGTGCGAAGTTTTCGTCCCAATGGACACGCTCCGGCACATCTGGAATTCCGAACCTGTTCTCGATTCCCAGGCCGCTATGGGAGTCGATCATTTTCCAAGCCAGTCTATTTGCCCTGATGTAGAGACCTCCCCATCCCTGCGCAAACGCGATAAATCCAGTGATAGTCATTGGCCCCTTGAGCATCACAGGCAGTTCATCCCCTTGGGCTACCTCTTCCCAGTAGCGCGGTGTCGCTCCTCGGATCTCTTCATTTCGGTAGAGCTTGTAAGCCTCTGCTAATGCTCGCCGAGAATAGCGGTGCGGCTCTTTGTCTTTCTCGATTGCGTACTTGGTGCCCTGTTCGCGGGCGTAGTTCCGCTCCGTGCGAAAGCACCAACTGTTTGCTTCCGCAACCCTGTCGCCGTTCTGGTTGAAGAAATCAACGTGATAGATTTGTTGAATCGCTTTGCCTGCGAACCGCGTCTGATGTTCGACTAACTCTTTGAGGTGTGCTTCAGTTGAAATTTCGTCGTTGCGCCTTACATGCTTGTACCATGTCCAGTCGGCGCCGGACCACATCGCGTGGACACCAGAAAGCCCGCCCACATAGCCGGATATGATGCGGCTGGTAGAGAACAAGAAGCTGGGCAGCGCGATAATACCTTGGTGCGAGGTCTGCGCTGCGTACTCGGGATCGCACCACAGAGGGTTGTCGTCACCGACGCCGTGGGCGTAGTGCCGGATGTTATCGCGCGTGGCCTCATAGCACCACGGTTCCAGCGTTTTCCCGATCTTAACTCCAATGCGGCCGCGGAGTTCGTCGAGCCCTGTCTCAGTAATCTTTGGGAACTCTCTCATGTTGGACGCTGCCCCGACTTGCTACGACGTCGGAGCGGCCTTCTCACGCTCGCGAAGTACCTTACGATTTAATTTTCCGGAGTCCGTCCGAGGCAAGGTTGGCACAAATGCAAATTGTCGCGGATACTCGTGCCGACCCAACTTGCTCTTAACCAATTCTTTGACTTCTCTTATGAAGTCCTCGCCGCCCGGGCGCTCACTCACGACAAAGGCTTTGACTACCTGCCCACGTAGTTCGTCCGCGACACCAATGACGGCAACCTCTCTAACATCTGGGTGGGCAAGGATCGCGTTTTCAATTTCGACGGCACTCATCGTCCACCCAGAGGAGATAATGACGTCATCGGCGCGGCCAGCATGATAAAAGTAGCCGTCGGCATCTTCACGAGCGAGATCGCGGGTCGGAATCCACCTGCCGTGGCGAAACACGGTGAGATACCCGGTTACACCGGCTGGACATGGGGAACCGTCTTCATTCTGTACCTGTATCCGCCCGCCTGGTGTCGGTTTCCCAAGAGACCCGGCCTTGACGGTAAAGTCCGTTGCGCCGGGATAATTGACTAATACGACACCGAGCTCTGTCGTACCGTACATACTGCAGACCTCGTGTCCGAAGGTATTCCCTACGAAAGTTGCGGTATCTGCGTCTATCGGTTCGCCAGTGAATGAGAGCTTGTTGAGGAAGTACTGGTATTCGGATACGTGCTTACAGGTGCGGATCATCCGGTAGTGGGTCGCGGCGGCCGACATGTTGGTGAAACGGTGATCTTGCAACGCCTGTAGCAATCGCTTCGGATCGAACTTGCCTGAGTACGCTCCGACCGTTAGTCCGAGAGCGAGCGGGGCGAAGGTGCCGTGCCAGAGTCCATGCCCCCACGCCGGAGAGGACGGACAGATAAAGCGATCCCCTGGACGGAGACCCGTGCCGTACAGCGCCGCGATCATGAGCGTGACTAGCGTGCGGTGGCGATGCTTGACCGCTTCGGGCAGTTCCCGGGTAGTGCCCGAAGTGTACTGATACACTGCCAATGTGTCTGCGCTCGTTGTCTGAGGATAGACCGACGGCAGGTGCCGCAACTCTCCGAATAGTGCCTCATCGAACAGAACGATCTTTAGGCCTTCGAGTCCCCGAGCAGTTTCTGCCCGCTCCTTGGTCGTGACTAATATCACCGGCAAGCAGTCGTTTACTCGCAGACGCACTCCGTCCGGCCCGAATAGCGTGAAGAGTGGAACGGCGATTGCTCCGGCCTTGAGCACGCCAAACACTGCCGTGTAGAAGGCCCTAGATGGATCGAGCATGATTGCGATCCGATCGCCCGACGAAACGCCCATACCCTTTAGATAGTGCGCGAAGCGCGACGAGTCCTCGGATAGCGCATCATAGCGGATGATCTCGTCTCGCCCATCGGCGTGTACGACGATCAGTGCATCTTGCCCCGTCTTCGCGTATCGATCGACGCACTCATGCGCGATATTGAAGCGCTCGATGTTTCCGTCGAACAGTTCCCATAGCTTATCGCGTGAGAAGTACTTTTGAGCGTCGACGTAGGTCGTTAACTCCGTCAGTTTGGGCATGCTCGTTGCGCCAGGCTACGCGCCGCATGGTGAGCGTGAAAGGCAGGCCTTGTCAACGGCAGCGGTAATTTGTACTAATACAGCGAAAATCTCTGGGCGTTGACTAAATCACAATCCGACGCAAGGAGTTCGATGCGGGATCTCACGTGTGCGCAAGTGCATACCGCGTGTCTTAGCTGCTGGAATCTCCGGTCACATAGCCCGGACCGACCAGGTGAGCTCCTGACTGTCTTTGTGGAACGCGCACGAAAGCAGCGCACGGAAGGCCGTCCCGGTACCTACTCGATTGTTCCAGCCTGTAGTCGAAAGGCTGTTCAAGTCGCGAGACGCGGTCGCATCGACGCTGCCCGGTGAATCCGCATGGCATTCGGGACCCGACCTCACCCGCAGAACTTTGGCTGGTGAATGAACGGGAGCGTGCAGCCAGCACTGCGGCGCGCCCAATGCCACAAATATGTGCCATTATCGTAGGTTGTGGGCTACACGAAGTTGTGTTTGACCAGCTCGAGTTGCGTTCGCATCACATGCCATATGGCGAATTTTGTACACAGCCCATGAAAGGAGTTGCGGTGGACACACCGGACCGCAATACCGCTCGCGCCAGGCGACCGCGTATCCGTCAGGTTCCAGCAGTCTCCCGAGCTCTCGCCATCCTGAGATTATTGGGAAGCGCTCAGGGCCCCATGGGATTGAACGCGATAGCAACGGCTCTGTCGCTCGTTCCGAGCACATGCCTACACATTCTGCGTGTCCTCGTCGCCGAAGGGCTAGTCAAAGTGGATGGTGATACTAAGCGCTATGCGCTGGGCAGCGGAATGCTGACCCTCGCACGGAGCGTCATCGAGCGCAGCGGATTTTCTAATTTGGTACAGCCGATACTAGATCGCCTGGCGCAAACGTGGGGTGTCACAACGATCGGCGTAGAGATCCAAAATTCAGACTATATGATTGTGCTCGCAATCTCCCGATCCAACCTTCCTTTTGTTTTGCACGTGGACGTGGGCAGTCGCTTCCCCACGCTCGTTAGCGCAAGCGGTCGACTATTTGCCGCATACGGAGGCCAGCAGTGGTCAGAGCTCAAGAAGCGGTTTAGGTCTGTTAGATGGGACAAGCCGATAGATTTTGCAACTTGGAGGCGAGAAGTCGAGCTGACAAAGAAGAAGGGATTCAGCTTGGACCGCGATCGCTATCTCAACGGGGTCACGATAGTAGCCGTGCCACTCCTTAGTAGTGCCGGCAGAATCACGCACACGCTCGTTGGCGCTGGACTCTCTGAGCAGCTGGATGCTGAGAGAGTAGCGGCGCTGTCGGAGGACATGCGGCAAGAGGCAGAGCGACTGTCCTCGCTAATACTGCCCAAACGATAATCGGAACGTTCGACTTATCAGTCGTCATTGTTTGTATTACTACAATTCACTATCGCATTTGACAAGAAAGTCCTCGCTGCTCAATCATGCGTTGCACCCGATGATCCGGAGTCTTTGAGCGCCGATACTCTAGCCGAGCGGTAGTACAGCGTGCCCACGAAGTCGACTAAGCTGTTAACCTCGTTGATATCCCGAGTGTTACGCACGGCCCCTGCGGCCGCGTTGTTCGGTTACGTAGTAGCTTTAAGTGGAAGCGCGCGCGGATTGGCTGCCGATGAATCAGCGACTGAGTTCTTCGGCGGACAACAATTCGATATTCCCGACCCGAGACAGGGAGGAAGGGGCGGACAGATCTATTTGAGCACTTGTGCTCGTTGTCACGACAAAGGGGTTGAGCGTGCGCCACAACGCACCCTATTCGTGTACATGTCACCCCAGTCCGTATACCGTGCGCTCAAGGACGGGGAGATGAGGGCGGAGGCGGAGGGTCTTTCCGACAACGACAAGACCTTGGTGGCTGAATTTGTCACGCGTCGGCAAATGAGCGCAGCAGCGGAAACGCGGGAGCCTCCGACCTGCGAAGGAACCACGGCTCGCTTCAACTTTGGTGAGCCGCCCATATTGTCAGGCTACGGTCTTGCGGGAGGCAACACTCGATTCATTCCATCGAACGTGTCAGGCCTTAATAAGACAAATGTCGGTCGACTGCGCCTCAAATGGGCGGTGGCATTTCCAAATTCATTCCAAATGCGTTCCGAGCCTACCCTTGCTGCCGGAGCCATCTACGTCGGCAGTCACAACGGCGGTGTGTACGCGCTTGATCGAACATCTGGATGCGCGCGGTGGATTTTCCAAGCAGGCTCAGAGGTGCGCACTGGTATCGTCGTTTCGCAGTGGCGAGTTGACGATCATGCGGCGCAACCGCGGGTGTACTTCGGTGATATCGATGGAAATGTCTACGCTCTGGACGCGCGCAGCGGCCGGCTTATCTGGCGTGCAAGAGCAGATGAGAATCCGAGCACGATCACCGGGACGCCGACGCTTTACGGCAACATTCTGTACGTACCGGTCTCTTCGTTTGAGGCGACGCTCCCTGCGAATCCGAGGTATGAGTGCTGCAAGTTCCGCGGTTCGGTCGTCGCATACAATGCCGCAGATGGATCGATAAAGTGGAAGACCTACACTACAGACCCACCGCGGCTCGTGGGGAAGAACGCAAAGGGAGCTAACCAGTATGCCCCATCCGGAGCGCCCGTTTGGAACAGTCCCACGATAGACACGAAGCGCAAGGTACTTTACGTTGGTACTGGAGAGAACTATTCATCTCCTGCCAACCGCACCAGTGATGCTGTGATTGCGATGGATCTCGATTCTGGCGCGATCAAATGGGTATTCCAGGCGCTCGCGGGCGACGCGATGAATCTCGCTTGTATGTCAGAGGACCGGACCAACTGTCCGAAGGAGAACGGGCCGGATTTCGACATTGGCGGTGCGGGCACCATGTTGGTGACGATCGCTAACGGTCACGAGCGTGTGATTGCTGGGCAAAAGTCGGGCGATGTTTATGCTCTCAACCCAGAAAACGGCACCCTAATTTGGCGCGCAAAGCCTGGTCGCGGGGGCATGATGGGCGGCGTAGAGTTTGGTCTCGCTGCCAATAACGAGTTCGTGTTCGCGGCGATAAACGACGCTCCAGACGGGCGGGAGTACGTTGGGACGCCACGTCCAGGCATTTATGCGCTGGCTCTAAGTAATGGAGCGCAGGCCTGGTCGGCGCCGGCCAACGACGCAGGATGTTCCGCCTTGAACCACTGTACGCCAGGATACTGGCAGGCAATCACCGCAACGCCGAGTCTCGTATTTGCGGGGACAGAAAACGGCTGGCTACGCATCTTCGATGCGCATTCGGGCGTGTTGCTGTGGGAGTTTGATGCCAACAAGAGCGTGAAGACAGTAACCGGTGAGGAGAAGACGGGGGGATCCTTCGGCGGCGGCGCAGGGCCTATCGTCTATCAGGGAATGCTGTTTGCGAGCTCTGGATATACTCTGGCTGGGCTCTCGCCGGGGAACCTCTTGCTCGCATTCGAATTAGCGAAGTCCGTCCAGCCTCCGCGACTCAATAATGCCACTGGTCGAAACGGCAACGATACGGAAGTGCATTAAGAGCGCACTCGGGGTCGGGTGAGGATACTCCAGCCGCCTCTCACGGTGCGAAGCCTACCGGACGCTGAGAAGGGCATCTTTCCTTCACAAAGCTACGGGTCCTAGTAACTTCGGTGGCGCGTCAGCGACGTCAACGAGTACCTATCCTCGCGCGTGAGCCCGTACACCTCCGCACGCAGACTGACCAAATTGCGCAACGCCGAACCGTTTCTGAATGACTGGGCCACCCATTCCGGCATTTTCGGCAAGTGCAGTTCGTGATCCGGGCTTGCCAATCCCTGCGTTGTTGATCACCCAGCCGCCCAAACTGCGTCATCGCGAGCGCGACCGCGTCGGCCCCGTGCGGTGCCGGATCCTCTCGATCGAAGCCCATTGCGGCAGATCAGAACCTCGTCCTGACCGGACCGTCCGCGCCTCGCCTGAATACCGACCATCGCCATTCCATTGAGTGCGGCTTGGATCGCGTCTCGCCTCGGCGGCAGGCGCGGCATCTGCCATCGTTTGTACAAAGACAATTAGCCAAATTGTCTTACGACAATGGCCGCTCTCCTTTGACAAGATTATGACTAGCGAGCATCATTAATGCAGAGTCCGAAGCTGCGAGGACGCTCACCTCTCCGCCGAAGACGTTCCGCCGAGGGGGAAACTAATGTTTGCAAGGGCGGCTCTGCTATCGACCATCGCCATCACTTTGGCTCTGCAGGCAACTCCAAGCCCTGGAGAAGAAAATGAGCAGTCGGTCGCACAGGCGCCGGAGGCACAACAGCCAGCTGAGTCCTTAGAGGAAGTTACTGTTACCGCCCGAAAAAGGCAGGAATCGCTGCTTGATGTACCGGTCACAGAGACCGTCATCTCGCAGCAATCGCTCGAGCAATTTGCGACAAATGATCTTTATGCATTGGCTAGCCGAGTTCCGGGTCTTGAACTCGGTGATCAGCTGGGCGTATTTGGCCCGGCGATATCACTCCGCGGAATGGGGACAACGGTGCAGGACCCGGCCGTCGATCAAGAGGTGTCCCTCAATGTCGACGGGTTGCAACTGAGCCAGGCGTTCGCACTTCAGTCGGCGCTCTTCGATCTTGGCCAGGTCGAAGTGCTGAAGGGACCTCAGGCACTGTTCTTCGGAAAGAATAGTCCCGCGGGCGTAATTTCACTCCGTAGTGCCGACCCTACCGACAGGACTGAGTTGGAAGTGCGCGGCGGTTATGAAACTGAATCCCAGGCGAAGCTCGTCGAAGCGATAATCTCTGGACCCGTTACTGACGGATTAAAGCTTCGATTGGCGGTCCACTACTCGACCGATCATGGGTACTTCGAAAACCTCGATACAGCGCCAGCGGGATATGGCGTGCTAACACCCACAACGACTGCCTTCGCGACCGATGAAAACTGGATCGTTAGAGGTACCGCCCTTTTTCAACCATCGGGTGGTGGGGTGTACGACGCACGCCTGAAGGTCAACTTTGAACATGACCTTAGGGACAATGGCGCCGGACAACAGCAATTGGCGAATTGCCCGGGCGGTGTGGTCAGCTTCACAGGTCTTCCGGTGTTTGACCCGCACGAGGACTGCGTGCTGAACAGAAACATCTATATCTCCTATTTCGATCCGAAATCGTGGCCATACGTGGGCCACAATGGCGTGCCATACGTACCGTCACATCAGGGATTCGGAACACTCGACCAGAACCTCCATTTTACCAATTTTGTTATCACGTCGGTGACAGGCTATTACGAATATCAGCAGGAAGCGCTACAGAACGGGAGCGAAACCAGTGGTTTGATGACGATCGGCGTGGACAACGACTTCAGTAACCGGGAGTTCACCCAGGAATTGCGTCTGACCTCAAACTTCCACGGCCCGTTGAATTTCATGGTGGGCGGCTTTTACCAGAACAGCGGGTTGATGAATCATCCGAGAGTGTATCTCAACGAAGCGCTGGGGCTGCCGCCGATCGCGTTCGATGTCGTACACCATGTCGATATCGAGTCATACTCAGCGTTCGTTCAAGGAATCTGGGACATCACGAGCAAAGTCGAGCTCACCGCTGGCGCTCGGTGGACTGATGAAACACGGAATCACGAACAATTCAATGAACGAACGCCAGGCCTTCCGGTCGGGCCGACTACGCTACTCGACCCACACCTTCACGCGACCAATACGTCACCTGAGATTGCTCTGACGTATAGGCCGACCGACGATCTAACACTGTGGGGCGCTTACAAACAGGGCTTCAAGTCTGGTTCATTCGATACAGCGGTGATCTATGGGCCGACGACCTCAAGTTCATATCGTGATGAAGCGGTTGTCGGCGGGGAAATTGGGATCAAAGCTCGCATGCTCGACCGTCACTTGAGCCTAAATTTGGCGGGATATAGCTACCACTTCAGAGATCTACAGGTCGCGGCCGATCAATCAAGTGCAGGAACTGTTGGCTCAATTAC
>Ga0335085_10017150_pt1 | contig 10444 bp, 10 predicted proteins | sample Lox_Sample_45_FD_206712 | JGI IMG/M metagenome (GOLD analysis project Ga0335085, IMG submission 206712) | Soil microbial communities from Loxahatchee National Wildlife Refuge, Florida, United States - Lox_Sample_4.5 | ecosystem: Environmental > Terrestrial > Soil > Wetlands | place: USA...
TCGGGCGAGGGCTACAGCCTGATGTGGCCGGAGGGCGACGAGCCGCGGCGTTACGACTGGCAGGTCGGTTCCATGGTCGTGCCGCCGAACATGTGGTTCCACCAGCACTTCAACACCGGAACGACGCCCGCGCGATACCTTGCGTTCAAGCACGAGGCGACGTCGATACGCAACGTGCAGGGCGTGCCCAAGGCCTGGATCAGCCGGCGCCTCGGCGGCGACCAGATCGACTACGCCGACGAGAAGCCCTCGATCCGGGCGTCCTTCGCCGAGGCGCTCGCGAGGCACGGGATGAAGCCGAGGATGGAAGAGGCCTACAACGCCGAGCTGGTCGAGCTCCCGCCGCGGGCGGCCGCATGACGCTGTGGCGCGCCCCGGGATTTTGGGGCACAATCCGGCGCAGAATATTGTTTGGGCAGGAGTTTTGAGGATGGCGGGCGAAATTCCGCTGATTCTGACGCTCGATAATCACGGCGTGCCGCACCGCTGGGTCACCTGGCAGCAGGCGTGCTTCTACTACGCCAAGAACCTGGTCGCGTGGACGCTGGGCGAGCGCGAGTTCGTGTTCCACGGCGGCATTTCCCAGGCGACCGGAAAGCGCTCGAGCATCACGGCGCGCTCGATCATCGCGATCAAGGGCAAGGCGATGGCGATGCGCGGCTTCAACCAGGTGCCGCCGCTCAACAACCGCGAGCTGTTCCGTCGCGACCGCCAGATCTGCGCCTATTGCGGCGGAGGATTCAGCTTCCTGCGCCTTACGCGCGACCACATCAGGCCGGTGTCGCGCGGCGGTACCGACACCTGGATGAACGTGGTCACGGCGTGCCGCTCGTGCAACGGGGTCAAGCGCAACCGTCTGCCCGAGGAGTCGGGCCTGCAACTCCTGTACGCGCCCTACGTGCCGAACAAGGCCGAGTATCTGATTCTCACGAATCGCAAGATCCTCGCGGACCAGATGGAGTTTCTGGTTCAGCACGTGTCCTCGCACAGCCGCGTTCTCGCGCCGGCGATCGCGGCGGCGTAGCCCCTTTCCGGCGGCGCCGTGCAGGATTTCTGGCGCAATTCCGGATTTCACCTGCTCGGGCGCGACGCGCAGGGGCGCCTGTCGGTCACCGACGACTTCCTGCGCGCCTACCTGCTGCGCCCCGAGATCAGGCCGGTCGAGGAATCCGGGCCGAACGAGATCGCGCTCCACGAGGCGCTGCTCGACGACCCGCGGCGCGAGGTGGCCGCAGCGGAGGTCCAGGGGATCGAGGAAGCCGACGCCCGCGACAACTACCGCATCCTGCTCGATTTCCTCGCGCGGTTGAAGCGCGCCGAGTCCCTCGAATCCTGCTACCTCGGCATCTTCTCGGGCGGCGGCGTCGCGACGCCGCCGCTCTTCATCGACCAGCTCGCACAGATCATCGTGCGCAACGTTCTCGAGGGTTGCGAGGACCCGCTCGAGCCCCGCGCCGCGGAGCTGTTCTTTCGCGAGCAGAAAGCGAGCACGGAGGACGGCGCTGTGATGCTCGCCGACCTGGAGACGGTCGAGATGCACGCTACGGGCGGCAAGTACGGCAGCCTGGGCCGGCTGATCGTCGAATCGCAGGCGCCGCTCGCCAGCGTGAATCTCGACGTGCTCGACACCGACAACGCGCGTCTTTACTGGATGCGCGATCAGCGGCACGACCTGGTCATCAGCATGAACTTCGGGCGCGCGGCGAACCAGGCGTTCTGCCGCGTGATGGAGAAGTGGATCGCGCATTTTATCGGGGCAAAGGTGAGCATCCGGCCGCTCAGGGCGATCGAGGACCGTGAATGGTCCTGGCATCTGGGCCTGGACGCCGAATCGACGGCGATGCTCAATGCGCTGTGGCGGGGAGAGGAGGTCGAGCCCGGGACTCTGAGGCGCATGCTCGCATTGTTTCGCCTCGACTTCGAGGATACGTCCGCCGTGCGCGCCGAATTCGCGGGGAAGCCGGCATACATGGCCCTGTCGATGAACGAGGCGGGCGTGGTACGGATGAAGCCGCAGAATCTCCTGGTCAACCTGCCGCTCGCACTGCGCGCCTGACGGCCATGGCCGCCGCACCTTACTGGAACCGCGCCAAGCGCGAGCTCGCGCGCAGCGACCCCGTGCTCGGGCGCATCATCCGCGCCCATCCGCGCATAGCGCTCGAGCCGCGGGGCGAGCCTTTCCATACCCTCGCTCGTTCCATCGTCGGACAGCAGATCTCGGTCAAGGCCGCGGCGAGCATCTGGGCGCGGGTCTGCGCCGTGGCGCCGCGGATGCATCCGAAGGAAATCGCCGACGCCAAGCACATCAGGCTTCGCGCCTGCGGCCTGTCGCAGCGCAAGGCCGAATACCTTGCGGATCTCGCGCGTCACTTCGTCGACGGCACCCTGCGGCCGCGGGTATGGCAGCGGATGGACGACGAGGCGGTCATCGCCGAGCTGGTGCAGGTGCGCGGCATCGGCCGCTGGACCGCGGAGATGTTCCTGATGTTCAACCTGCTGCGTCCCGACGTGCTCCCCCTCGCCGATCTCGGGTTGCAGCGCGCGATCCGCATCCACTACTTCAGGGGGCGATCGGTGTCGCCGCGCACCATGCGCCGTGTCGCCGAGGGTTGGGCGCCGTGGCGCTCGGTCGCGACCTGGTACCTGTGGCGCAGCCTGGACCCCGTCCCCGTCGAGTATTGACCCGGGCTTGGAGTACAATGGGCGCCGGAATTTCCCCATGAAAACAACGTTTCTCGACTTTGAGCAGTCGATCGCCGAGGTCGAGGCGAAGATCGAGGAGCTGCGCTTCGCCCAGGAGGAATCGGCGACGGACATCTCCGAGGAGATCCAGCGCCTGCAGAAGAAGAGTGCCGCGCTCACCAAGGAGATCTACTCCAAGCTCACGCCTTGGCAGGTATCCCAGGTAGCGCGGCATCCGCAGCGCCCCTACACGCTCGACTACGTCGCCGCGCTGCTCACCGATTTCGAGGAGCTCCACGGCGACCGCGCGTTCGCCGACGACCCCTCCATCGTCGGCGGGCTCGGGCGCTTCAACGGCCACTCGGTCATGGTCATCGGGCACCAGAAGGGCCGGGACACCAAGGAGAAGATCTCCCGGAACTTCGGCATGCCTCGGCCCGAGGGCTATCGCAAGGCGATGCGGCTCATGCGCCTCGCCGAAAAGTTCAACGTTCCCGTCATCACCTTCGTCGATACGCCGGGGGCCTATCCGGGCATCGGCGCCGAGGAGCGCGGCCAGGGGGAGGCGATCGGCCACAACCTGTACGTCATGGCGGAGCTCAAGGTGCCCATCGTGAGCACGGTGATCGGCGAGGGCGGCTCGGGCGGCGCGCTCGCGATCGCGGTCGGCGACACCGTGATGATGCTCCAGTACGCGACGTATTCGGTCATTTCCCCGGAGGGCTGCGCCTCGATCCTCTGGAAGAGCGCGGACAAGGCGCCAGAGGCCGCGGAGACGCTCGGCATCACCTCGAGCCGCCTGAAGGCGCTCGGCCTCATCGACAAGGTGATCAGCGAGCCGCTCGGCGGCGCCCACCGTGACCCGGATGCGATGGCGCAAAACCTCAAGCGTGCTCTGAGCGACGCCCTGCGCGCTCTGGGCGACAAGCGCCCCCAGGAACTCGTCGAGGAACGCTTTGAGCGCCTCATGGGTTATGGGAAATTCAAGGAAGCCGAGCTCAGGTGAGCTGCCCGAGAGGGTAGCGGCGGCGCTCGCGCCTGCAGTTGCACCGGGCGCTAATCTGGTGGTCGCCTTGTCCGGCGGCCTGGATTCGACGGTGCTGCTGACCGTTCTCGCCGAACTCTCGGCCCGCCTCAGGTTCTCGCTGCGGGCTCTGCACGTCAACCACGGCATCAGCCCGAACGCGGGCCGATGGGCCGAATTCTGCGCCGCGCAGTGCGGGCGCATGAGCATCCCCCTCCAGACCGAAAAGGTCGACATCACGCCGCACCGCGCCCTCGGCCTCGAGGGCGCGGCGCGCAAGGCGCGCTACGAGGTGTTCGCTCGCGTCGATGCCGACTTCGTCGTTCTCGCGCAGCACCGGGACGACCAAGCCGAGACGCTCTTGCTGAGACTGCTCCGGGGCGCGGGCCTTCGCGGACTCGCGGCGATGGCCTCCCTGCGGCCCCATGCCGGGGCCAGGGCGAAGCTGGTGCGGCCCCTGCTCGACGTTTCGCGCGCCGAGATCGAGGCGTACGCACGGGACCTCGAGCTGGAATGGATCGAGGACGAGAGCAACGACGATACCGCGCGCGCCCGCAACTTCCTCCGACACGAAGCGTTGCCGCTCTTGGAGAGGCAGTTTCCCGCGGCGCGCGCGGCGATCGCGCGGGCCGCGGCCAACCTCGGGGAAGCGCGCGAGCTGGTCGATACTATGGCGCAGGGCGACCTCGCCGCCTGCGGCGACGGTGAAGGCGTCGGCGTCTCCGCCTTGCTCGCGCTGGGCGAGGCGAGGGCGAAGAACGCGCTGCGCTACTGGTGCGAGTCGCTGGGGATCGATCCTCTGTCGTCCTCCCGTCTGGGAGAGCTCCTGCGCCAGCTCAGGGAATCCCGCGCCGATGCCCGGACGAGCCTCGTCGCGGGAGAATGGGAATTGCAGCGCTACCGGGACCGGCTTCACCTTGACCCGGTGCTATCCGCGCTCGGGAACGACCTGAACGAGGAATGGAAAGGCGAGAACGCGCTGCCGCTGCTCGCGCTCGGCGGCGTGCTGAAGTTCAAGCCGGAGGAGGGGCGGGGCTTGAGCGTCCACAAGCTGCGTTCCGCGCGCGTCACCGTTCGCCTGCGAAAGGGCGGCGAGCGCCTGCGTCTCGATCACCGCCGCCCCAGGCGCACGCTGAAGAACCTGTTCCAGGAGCGCGGCGTTCCGCCGTGGCGCCGCGACCGACTGCCACTGGTCTACTGCGGCGAAAGCCTGGTTTCCGTTCCCGGAGTGGGCGATGCCTGCGAGTTCCGCGCCGCCCCGGGCGAGGCGGGACTCATCGTGACGTGGGAACCGCTCGGGGAGACACTGGAAGCGGCGGCTCGGGGGCTTCGGCCGCGAGCCTCGGGAAGAGAACGCGTATGAACGTTCCGCGGCCGGCCGCGGGCTGACCGAGGTCGACCCGGGCGTTGTGCCGCTGGGCGATCTCCGAGACGATCGACAGCCCCAGGCCGCAGCCTTCGCCTCCCGTAGCGGGGATGCGGTAGAAGCGCTCGAAGACCTTCTCCCTTTCCGCCTCGGGAATGCCCGGTCCGTTATCCTCGACCTCGAACACCGCCTCGCCGCCGCGCACTGCCGTGCGCACCGTGACGCTCCCCCCGCCCTGGGTGTAGGCGAGGGCGTTGTCGACCAGATTCGCCGCCAACTCTCGAAGAAGAAGGGGCTCTCCCAGCGTCCACGCGTCTTCGAGCTCGAATCCGAGGTCAATGTTCGCTGCGACGGCGCGCTGCACCCAATCGCGCACGTCGCGACCGACGATCTCGTGGAGGTTGACGGGCTGACCGCTCGGTCCCTCCCCCGGCTCGGCGCGCGCCAGGGTGAGCAGCTGGTTGACGAGGTGACTGGTGCGCTGGGTTTCTCCCGCGATCATGTCCAGCAGCGAGCGCAATTCCGCGCCGGATTGCTCGCGCCGGGCGAGCTCCGCGTGGGTCTTCAGGCCGGCGAGAGGCGTGCGCAGCTGGTGTGCCGCGTTGGCGATGAAGCGCTGCTGCGAGGCGATCACGGCGTTCAGCCGGGAAAGCAGCTGGTTGAGCGCGGAGATGAGCGAGCGCACCTCGCGCGGCTTGTCACGCTCGGAAACCGGGCGCAGGTCCCTCGGCGAGCGCGCGGCGATCTCTTCGCGCAGCCGGTCGAGCGGCCGCAAGCCCTGGCCGATGCCGAGCCACAGCAGCGCCACCGCGGCAAACGCGATCAGCACTTGCGGAACGGCCGAGGCGACCAGAAGCTCGAGGACGAGCTTGTCGCGTTTGATCAGCGTCTCGGCGACCTGAACGATGGCGGTGTCCCCGCCGTCGACTTGCACCGCGCGCGCGGCGACGCGCACGCGCTCCCCCTCGAGCTTGGCATCGTAGAAGCTGTGCTCCCCGGGGTGCAGTCGGTCGGGCGGCGCGGGCAGGCGGGCGGTTCCAGCGATCAGTTCCTCACCGCCGCGCCCAAGGACCGCGTAGTAGACGCGGTCCTCGGTGTCGATGCGCAACGCATCGATGGCGATCGAGGGAAGGTCGAGCTCGATACGGTTTCCGGTGCGCCGCAGATGGCTCGCGATCGCCAGCACCGGGTCGAGCAGGGCGCTGTCGTACGCCTTCGTGGCGGCATTGAGGGCGATGCGGTAGGAGACGAAGGTTCCGGCGGTGACGAGCAGCAGCAGCGGGCCGAGCAGCCAGTAGGTGAGTCGCTGGCGAAGGCTAGACTGCATCCGGGTCTTCGACCATGTAGCCGAACCCGCGCACTGTCCGGATCCTGATCCCGGCGTCGTGCAGCTTCGAGCGCAGCCGGGATATGTACACCTCGATGGCGTTGTGAGTGAGCGAATCGTCCCAACTGCACATCGCCTGCAGCATGTGCTCCTTGCTGACGACCTGCCCGATGCGCGTCAGCAGGTACTCGAGCACCGCCCACTCGCGCGGCGTGAGGTCGAGAACTTCCGTACCGATGCTTGCGCGCCGCGCGACCGTGTCCACGCTGAGGCGTCCGAAGCGCAGCTTCGGGCTCTTGACCACCTGGCTGCGCCGGATCAGCGCGCGAACGCGCGCTTCGAGCTCGGGAAGCGAGAAGGGCTTGGTGACGTAGTCGTCGGCACCGAGGTCCAGCCCGCGCACCCGGTCGGCCTCGGCGTCGTGGGCGGTGAGAATCAGAATGCTGCCCGCATGACTGTCCCGGCGCAGTTGTCGAAGAACCTCGAAGCCGTCTACCCCGGGCAGGCTGATATCGAGAACGACCAGGTCGTAGTGCTCCTCGGCGCACGCTCGGAGCGCGAGCTCGCCCGTTTCCGCATGGTCCACGGCGTACCCCGATTGGCGCAGCGTCCGCGTCAGGCCGTCGGCCAGCGCCTTGTCGTCCTCGACGATGAGAACCCGCATGGCAAGTGTCTGAACCGGTTCAAACTTCAGAATAGCACGCGCGCCGACTCCGGATTCTGGATCTGGGCGCGAGGACATACCGGAAAAAAGTGCGTGGGAGCGTGTTGCGCTCCCACGCCACAGAGGAGGAAAGAGACTACGCGCCCGACTGTACGCGCGCTGGCTTGCAACAACCTGATGTAAGCTTACAAGATCCTGACCGTGGGCGGCGGAGGCGCCATGCTGAAGGGGACACGCAGATGGCGACACCCCAGCAAAGGCTTGATAAAATAGAACGTTAGGCGCATTTCCCATCCTCCCGAATCCCACTGGAGAAACCTGCATGGCGGTAGAGCGAACCCTGTCCATCATCAAACCCGACGCGGTGGCCAAGAATGCCATCGGGGACATCTATTCCAGGTTCGAGAAGGCGGGTCTGCGAATCGTGGCGGCCAGGATGCTCACTCTGTCGCAGGTCCAGGCGGAGGGATTCTACGCCGTGCATCGCGAGCGCCCCTTCTTCCGGGACCTGGTGAGATTCATGATATCCGGACCGATCATGGTCCAGGTCCTCGAGGGCGAGGACGCGATTGCCAGGAACCGCGAGCTGATGGGGGCGACCGACCCGAAGAAGGCGAAGAAGGGAACCATCCGCGCCGAATTTGCCGACAGCATCGACGCCAACGCGGTGCACGGCTCCGACGCGCCCGACACCGCGCGCACGGAGATCGCCTACTTTTTCCCGGCGTCCGAGATCTTCTCAAGATAGATGAGCATCAACCTCCTCGACCTCGACGGTGAAGCGCTCTCCGCGTTCGTCTCGTCGCTGGACGAAAAGGCGTTTCGCGCGCGCCAGCTCAAGCGCTGGATGCATCGCCAGGGCGAGAGCGACTTCGAGCGGATGACCGACATCGCCAGGAGCCTGCGCGAAAAGCTCGGCCGGCTCGCCACGATCTCGCCCCCGAACATCGTGAGCGACAGTACCGCAGCGGACGGGACGCGCAAGTGGCTGCTCGACGTCGGCGCGGGCAACGCGGTCGAGGCCGTGTTCATTCCCGAGGCTAATCGCGGAACGCTTTGCGTCTCCACCCAGGCCGGCTGCACGCTCGCATGCGGGTTCTGCTCGACGGGAAGGCAGGGGTTCAACCGCAACCTGTCTACCGGGGAGATCGTCGGTCAGCTCTGGCTCGCGAACCGGGCGCTCGGCGCCATTCCGGGCGGCGAGCGCGTCATCAGCAACGTCGTGCTCATGGGCATGGGCGAGCCCCTGCTCAACTTCGACAGCACCGTCGCGGCGCTGAAGCTCATGATCGACGAAGATGCGTACGGGCTGTCGCGCCGCCGCGTGACGCTGTCCACGTCGGGCATCGTTCCGATGATCGACCGGCTGAGCGAGGAGTGCCCGGTGGCGCTGGCGGTGTCCCTGCACGCTCCGAACGACACCCTGCGCGACAGGCTCATGCCGATCAACAGGAAGTACCCTCTCGCCGAGCTGCTTTCCGCGTGCAAGCGCTATCTGGGGCGCGCGCCGCGCGACTTCATCACTTTCGAGTACGTCATGCTCGATGGCGTCAACGACGCCGAGGGACATGCACGCGAGCTCATCGACCTGCTGGGAGACGTCCCCTGCAAGGTAAACCTGATACCGTTCAATCCTTTTCCGAACTCGGGCTTCGTGCGCTCGTCGCGCCGCGCCATCGAGCGCTTCAGCGCGCTTCTGAACGCATCCGGCATCGTCACGACCACGCGCAGGACGCGCGGCGAGGACATCGACGCCGCCTGCGGACAGCTCGCCGGCCAGATCCGGGATCGCACCCGCAAGGCCAGGCGCGCCGAAGGGGTCAGCTCCTGATGCGCTCGCGCAGTCTCGCGACGCTCCTCGCCGCGGCCGCGCTGTGCGGGTGCGCGTCGAACAAGCTCGGCAGCGACGTGCCCGGGGAGGACACCGGAGCCGTCATCGGCGAGCAGGCAAGCGCTCGCGAGCGGGCGCGCATCCACACCGAGCTCGCGGGGTCGTACTACCAGCGGGGCAACCTGGGCGTTGCGCTCTCCGAGGCGCGCATCGCGGTCGCAGCCGACTCGGGATACGCCCCGGCGTACAACCTGCTCGGCCTGGTCTACGGCGACTTGCGCGAGACCAGCCTCGCCGAGGAGGCGTTCGCGCGCTCGCTCAAGCTCAACCCGGACGACCCGGACGCCAACCACAACTATGCGTGGTTCCTGTGCGAGAACAAGCGCGAGGAGGAGTCGATCCGCTACTTCCTCATCGCGGTGCGGTACCCGCTTTACAGCACGCCGCAGAAGTCCTACACGATGGCGGCGACCTGCATCCTGCGCAAGGGAAACGAGAAGGAAGCCTCCGAGTACCTCGAGCGGGCGCTCAAGCTCGATCCGAACTACACTCCCGCGCTGTTGAGCTTCGCTCAGCTCAAGTACCGAAGGGGAGAGCTCGACGCCGCGCGCGGGCTGGTGGGCCGGTACAACAAGCTGGCCGACCCCACGCCCGAGTCGCTATGGCTTGCCGTGAGAATCGAGCGCAGGCTGGGGGACTCCGCCGCCACCACGAGCTATGCGAACCAGCTGCGCAGGCGGTTTCCAGGGTCGAAGGAATACCAGGACCTGCAGAAAGGACGATTCGATTGAGCGAAGCGGCCGAAGCCGGAAGCAATTCCGCGGAACCCGGGCCCGGGAGCGTACTCGCGCGCCTGCGCGAAGAACGCAAGCTCTCGATCGCGGATGTCGCGCAGAGACTCAAGTACGGCGCGCGCCAGATCGAGGCGCTGGAGGGCGAGGAGTTCGACAGGTTGCCGGGCGCGACCTTCGTCCGCGGCATGGTGCGCGGTTACGCCAAGCTCCTCGAGACGGACCCCGAGCCCATTCTGGCGGCCCTGGAGCGGCGCTACGTTCCCGGCGAGATTTCCCTCGACCTGCGCGCGAAGCGCGTCCCCTTCCCGCAGGGCGGCAAGCGCAGCGGTACGCGGATCTACCTCTTTCTGTCGCTGTTCGTGCTCGCCGTCGTGGCCGGGCTCGCTTACGAGTGGCAGTTGGGGGCGCTTCCCTGGGCGAGGCTCGCGCACCGCGCGCCCGCCCCGGCCAAGTCGGCCATGGCCCCTCCGGTTGCGTCGCCCGATCGGGCCGCGGAGCCCGTCGTGACCGCGACGCCCAAGGTCGTCGCCGACGAGAAGGCCGCCGTCGCGGAGGTTCCCCTTGCCGCGCCGCAGCCGCCGGCCCCGGCCAGCGAGGTCCGGGTCAGAATGGAATTCGGAGGAGAGTCTTGGGTGGAAATCAAGGACGGCGAAGGCAAGATGCTCATGTCGCAGCTCAACCCGACGGGGAGCCGCAGGACGGTGTCGGGACGATCGCCCCTCTCGCTCGTGATCGGCAACGCCGCGAACGTGAAGC
>Ga0335085_10017151_pt1 | contig 10444 bp, 12 predicted proteins | sample Lox_Sample_45_FD_206712 | JGI IMG/M metagenome (GOLD analysis project Ga0335085, IMG submission 206712) | Soil microbial communities from Loxahatchee National Wildlife Refuge, Florida, United States - Lox_Sample_4.5 | ecosystem: Environmental > Terrestrial > Soil > Wetlands | place: USA...
GGCTGCCGCACCGGCCCCGGTGACCCCGCCAGTCACCCGCCCCGGTCTGCGGTAACGACATCAGTGCCACATTCATGTCGTTATGGGAGGTGTGCCGGGCCGGGGAGGCGGCATCAGGAGGCACCGGGGCACCGCCTGTCTCGCACGCGGGGTGCTGCCCGAAGGGACCTGAGCGGCCGGCCACGTCCCGCACCTCCACCGTTGAAGATCCCTGGCCCGGGGCACCAGGCACTTCGCGGCCGGGGCGAAGGTCTGGGTGCTGTCGGCCCAGTGGGGCGACGGGGGCGATCAGCTGATCGTCGCGGGACATCACCGGGGTACCCGCGGCCGCCATGGGCTGGCCCGGATAGTGATCTCCCACCGCCACCTGTCCGGCTTCCGGGTTCCGGCCATCTACAGCCCCGCCGTGCTGCGCGCGCTGACCAGGCCGCTGACCGAATTCGGCCGGGACCGTCCCCCGCTGATGTGGAGCAGCCGTGAGGAGGCAGCGAGGGGCGGACGTACTACCTGGCGCACTTCAACGCCCACCGTGCGATCTACTCGCACCTGGTGCCGCCATCGGAGGTCGGCCCGCCGGGGGCCTGACGGCCGGGGGCCTGACGGCCGGGGGCGTGGCCCGCGGGATGGGTCAGGCGCCGGCGGGCTGCTCGTGCACGGACGCCCGGTAGATCTGCTCGATCGAGGACTCGAGCTGGGCGTTGAACTCCTCGTCGGTCTGGCCCTCGGTCAGCCCTTCGAGCAGCGCGCGGGAGAAGCTGGCGATGAGGGTGCGGTCGCGGGCGAGCAGCTCGCAAGCCTCGTCCCGGCTGTAGCCGCCCGACAGCGCGACGACGCGCAGGACGCGCGGGTCGGCGGCCAGGTCGCCGTACAGCCCGACCTGGGTCGGGATCGTCAGCTTGAGCATGATCGTGGCGTCCTGCGGCAGCGCCTCGATGTGCTTGGCGATGGCGTCGTGCAGCAGCATCTCGGCCTGCTCCTTGTGCGGGCTGTTGATGCTGACCTCGGGCTCGATGATCGGCACCAGGCCGGCTGCCAGGATCCGGCCCGCGAGGTCGAACTGCTGGTCCACGATCGCGGTGACCCCGGCCTCGGCGGCGTCGTTGATCACCGACCGCATCTTGGTGCCGAAGATCTGGTGCCGCCGCGCCCGCTCGAGCAGCTCATCCAGGGTGTCGATGGGCTTCATGAGCTGCACGCCGTCCTGCTCGGGGGCCAGCCCCTTGTCGACCTTGAGGATCGGCACCACGTTCTTGGTGTCCCACAGGTACTGGGCCGTGGGGACGCCGGCCACGTCGCGTTCCATGGTCTGCTCGAACAAGATGGCCGCGAGCACCCGCGAGCCGTCGAACGCCGGGCTGGTAAGCACTCGCGTCCGCATGGCGTGGACCAGGTCGAACATCTCGGCGTCCTCGCGGTACCGGTCCTTCTCGATGCCGTACTCGGCCAGCGCCTTGGGCGTGCTGCCGCCGCTCTGATCCAGCGCCGCGAAGAAGCCCTGGCCGGTCTTGATCTTCTCGTATTGCGTCGTGTTCACCATCTCATTCTCCCGAGGCGCGGTCGCCGTAGTCCACCTGGCTGGAGGTATGAAACCGGCCGGATCGGAGTAGGCGGCCGCCCCGGCCCTTCCAGGCCGGAAAGAACCGGGCTCGCGCAGCAGCGGGATGTGCTGCGCGAGCCCGCGCCTGCCTGGCGGTTATCGCGGGGGAGCGGGATTTACCTACTAGGCAAGCACATGGCCAACGATGACCTACCTGGCATGATCAACGGAAGTTGGGAAACGAAGTATCACCATCAGAAAACGAACATTCACGGGACACAGCCAGGCTGCGCGATGGCGGTCGGCCAGGGTTGGACGGGCCCGATCCGGGCAGGTCCTTCACCGGACCGCCGTGGCAACGCCGCCGGGCGGCGGAAGGAGGCCATCGTGGCGATCGCGACCATTAACCCCGCGACCGGGGAGACCGTCAAGACCTTCGACGAGATGGGCGAGGCCGACGTCGAGCGCTGCCTGGCCACCGCGGCGGCGTCGTACGCGAGTTACCGGCTGACCAGTTTTGCCGAACGGGCGGCCTGGATGCGCAATGCCGCCGACATCCTGGACGCGGAGCAGGACGCGGTCGCGGCGATGATGACCACCGAGATGGGCAAGACGCTCGCCGCCGCGAAGGCGGAGGTGGCCAAGTGCGCCACTACCTGCCGCTACTACGCCGAGAACGCCGAACGGTTCCTGGCCGACGAGCCCGCCGACCCCGGCGCGGTCGGCGCCCAGCAGGCCTACGTCAGGTATCAGCCACTCGGCCCGGTGCTCGCTATCATGCCGTGGAACTTCCCGCTGTGGCAGGCGATGCGGTTCGCCGCCCCCGCCCTGATGGCCGGCAACGTCGGCCTGCTCAAGCACGCCTCCAACGTGCCGCAGACGGCGCTGTTCATGCAGGACCTGTTCGCCCGGGCCGGCTTCCCCATCGGGACCTTCCAGACCCTGCTGGTCGGCTCCGCCCGGGTCGAGGCCATCCTGCGCGACCGCCGGGTGGTGGCCGCCACCCTGACCGGGTCCAACCCGGCCGGTTCGGCGGTGGGGGCCGTCGCCGGCAGCGAGATCAAGAAGGTCGTGCTCGAACTGGGCGGCAGCGACCCGTTCGTCGTCATGCCGTCGGCCGACCTGCCTCGGGCGGCGGGGGTCGCCGCGACCGCGCGGCTGCTGAACAACGGCCAGTCCTGCATCGCGGCCAAGCGCTTCATCGTCCACGAGGCGGTCTACAGCGAGTTCGAGCGCCTGTTCACCGAGCAGATGGCGGGCAAGGTCCTCGGCGACCCGATGGCTGGCGGCACCGACGTGGGCCCGCTCGCCTCCGAGCAGCAGCGGGACGACGTCGAGCACCTCGTGGCCGACGCGGTGGCCAAGGGCGCCCGGGCGCTGTGCGGCGGCGCCGTGCCCGAGGGGCCCGGCTTCTACTACCCGCCGACCGTGCTGGCCGAGATCACTCCCGAGATGCGGGTGCACACCGAGGAGGTGTTCGGCCCGGTGGCCACCCTGTACCGCGTGCCGGACATCGATGCGGCGATCGAGCTGGCCAACGCCACCGAGTTCGGCCTCGGCGCCAACGCCTGGACCAATGATCAGGCCGAACGGGCGAGGTTCGTGCGGGATCTGGACGCCGGGATGGTCTTCGTGAACGGGAATGTCACGTCCTACCCGCAGCTGCCATTCGGCGGCGTCAAGACGTCCGGGTTCGGCCGCGAGCTCTTCTCCCAGGGGATCAGGGAGTTCTGCAACATCAAGACGGTGTGGGTCGGCGCCGACTGACGGCTCCGAGCAGCTCGGCGAAGCGGTCGACCATCATGTCCCGGCCCTTGAGCTCGGCGACCGTCTCGGCCGGGACCAGGTCGTCGCTGCCGTGACGCTGCCCGGCCCCGCCCTCGGGGCCGACCGGGACGATGATGGAGGGCGGTGTCTGCTCGTAGCGCGCCAGCTCGCCGTCGCCGGTGATGAGCGCGCGGATGTTGGCCGCCACCACCTGCGCCTGCCGCCCGGCCGCGCCCGCCCCCTTGTTCTGGTCGGCGGCCGACACGTCGCCCAGCGCGAAGACCCGGTCCTGCCCGGCGACCCGCAGCTCGGGCGTCACCTCGACAAAGCCGTCCGGGCGGCGCGCTCCGGCCAGCCCGCCCGCCAGGTAGTCGCTGGCCGGGGCGACCCCGTAGCAGCGGAACCAGATGTCGGCGGTTACTTCGGCGCCGGACTCAGTTGTCACCGTGAACGGGGCGAGTGCGCCAGCCCCGTTCGTTGGCATGGTTGTGAGCGGGCTGCCCAGGAGCAGCTCGACGCCAAGATCGTCCAGCTGGCGGCGGAGCTCGGCCTTCAGGTCCGGGCGGTAGCGCTCGCCCAGGATGTCGTCGGCCACGTCGACCAGCGTGACCTGCTTGCCGGGCCAGACCGCCTTGATCTCCCCGGCCAGCTCGATACCGACCGGCCCGGCCCCGAGCAGCAGCACCCGGTCGGCGGCGGCCAGCGCCGCGTGCGTGTCCCGCACCTTGCCGTGGGCCGCCTCGGTGCTGTGCACGTCGTTCTTGGCCGGGAACGGGTAACCGGAACCGGTGGCCAGCACCAGGTAGTCCGGGGCGAGCTCGGCCCCCGAGGCGAGCACGACCCGGCCGGCGTCGGCCTTGACCGCCCGGTCCCTGACCACCCGGCCGCGGCCGAGCAGCCCGTCGTACGGCAGGTAGATCCGCTCCAGCCAGGCCGGGTCGGCCAGGGCGCGCAGGGCCGCGACGTTGTGCACGAAGTCGTCCTTCGGCTCGACCAGCACGACGTCGGCGACGTCGTCGAGCGGCCGGGCGACCTGGACGCCCGCATAGCCGCCGCCGAGGATCACGACGACGGGCCTGGCGGGGGAACTCTCGGCCATCTGGAAACTCCTGTTGAGGGAAGGGGTCTAGGCGTGTCCGAAGATAGTCTGCATCACAGAACATCTGTATGGCAACTCTTCGGCTAGACAGCTCGTCTGAGGTACCCTGAACGGCATGAGCGCTCCGGCTACCAGGTCTTCCGGTTCCCGGCCGGGCCGCCTGACGGCGGACCCCTGCGTTCTCAAGAACGACCTCGGCTGGGCCCTCGGCGCGCTGTCCCGGTCCTACATGAAGGCCGTAGCGGCGACCTTCGCCGACGTGCCCGGCGGTCCGCGCGGCTACCAGGTGCTCGCGGCGGCCGCCCGGGAAGAGCCCGGCAGCCAGCTCGCGCTGGCCCAGCATCTGGGCGTGGACCGCACGGTCATGACCTACCTGCTCGACAGCCTGGCCGAGGCCGGCCTGATCGAGCGGCGCCCGGACCCGGCCGACCGGCGGGCCCGGCGGATCGCGGCCACCGCCCGCGGCCGGGCCCTCCTCGATGGCCTCGGCGAGCGGCTGCGCGCGGCCGAGGACCAGCTGCTGGCCGGGCTCGACGACGAGGAGCAGCAGTCCTTCCGGGCCCTGCTGCAGCGGGTCGCGGTCCACGCCGCCACGACCTTGGACTCCGCCGACCCGCAGCCCTGCACCGAGCCGGGGCCGGGGAACTGCTGAGGAACCGGCTCAGGTGCCTTTGGCCAGGCGCATGATCTCCTCGAAGGCCTCCACATTCCCCATCGCGTCGTGGACGGGATGGTGATCATGGGCGGTCCTCCTGAACCGCTTCCAGCCCTGGGTCTCGCTCCAGTTCCGGTTGAGGCCGGCCCAGAAGTCGCTGATCCGGCGGCCGGAGTGGCCGAACGGGTTGTCCATCCCGGCCCGGTCGAACATGCCGGATATCCACTGCCAGTCGTAGGCGGGGTTGTCGCTCACGAAGACGGGCCTAGTACCGCCGAGGTGCTCCCCGAGCCAGGCCGCGAAGCTCCCGGCGACTTCCTCGTCGGTCGCCAGGCGCTCGCCGACGATGCTGATCGCGGGGTTCTCCGGGTCTGGCGTCGCCTCGAAGAGGCGCCCGTAGAAGGTGTCACGCGTGTCGTAGTGAACGGCTCCGAATTCGGTGAGCGTCCCGTGCACCGGACTGATGCCGCGAGCCTCGCAGTCGACGAATACCCATGGTGTCTTCATCAGGGGGAAGGGGGGCCATCGTAGCGGGCGACACCGACGAGGGCCCAGTACCTGGACGGGTCGGCGGGGACGTCGCCGGGGGATTCTGGCCGCCATTCGGGTATCCAGACCAGGCCCGGTTCCAGCAGGGTGAAGCCGTCGCAGAGCCCGGCGATCTCCGCGCGGCTACGCATGGCCAGCTGAGCGGTGACGCGGCTGTTGTAGACGTTCTCGAACGAGGTCGCCAGGCTGGGCTGCTCGTCCCGGCACGCGTGGCAGATGACGAGGTAGCTCCCGGGAGCGAGCGCATCGCGCAAGGTGGCGACGATGTCCGCGGCCCGTCCGGTGTCCGGGATAAAGTGCAGGACGGCGACCAGGAACACGGCGACCGGTTGGGTGAAGTCGAGCAGCAGCTGGGTTTCCGGGTCGGCGAGGATCGTGGCCGGCTCGCGGAGGTCAGCCTGGATGATGGTGGCGTCGGGGTTGCCGGCCAGCAGGAGCCGGCTGTGGGCCACGGCGACGTCGTCGTTGTCCACGTACACGACGCGCGACCCGGGGGCGGTGTCCTGGGCGACCTGGTGGACGTTGTTCTCGGTGGGGATGCCCGAGCCGATGTCGAGGAACTGGCGGATGCCGGCCTGGCCGGCCAGGAACCTGACCACGCGGCCGAGGAAGGCGCGGTTCGCGCGCATGGTGGCGCGGATGTTCGGGTCCAGGGCGGTGATCGTGCGGGCGAGGTCCCGGTCGGCCTGGAAGTTGTGGTCGCCGCCGACCCAGTAGTCGTAGACGCGGGCGACGTTCGCCTTGGTGGTGTCGACTTCTGGCGGGATCCAGCCTGGCTCCACGGTCACCGGCTCAGGATATCGTCGGCGCTTTGCTGGCTATCTGGGCGTCGGACGCTCAGGAGGACGGCAGGTGCAGGTACCAGCGGCCGCCGATCTTGACGCAGGGAGCGAGCTTGTACACGTTGCTGCTGGTGGCCCGGTCGGCCTGGGCCCACAGGGTGCCGAACGACTTCCCGCCGGAGAGCAGGGCCGCCGGGTCGGTGTTGGTGAAGCACCGGGGCCGTTCCGCGGGAACGCAGAACGTGCCGGTGGAGCCGACCAGCGCCTGATCTCCATGGACCGCCACGTACCCGATCGCGGCGTTCCTGGCCGATTGCTGGCTGGCCGGCTCGGCTTCCGAAGCGCGGCACGCGGCCTGCCCGGCCGGTTCCACGTACCCGCAGGCCGCCGCGTACCGCCGGGCGCTGATCGCGGCGAACAGGCCCGCGATAGCCGCACCCGGCGACCCGTGGCCCGGCGCCACCCGTGCGGGCGCCGTCACCGTCACGTCCGGTCCCAGCGCCGGCGCCCACGAGGGCCCGGAGCCTGAGCCGCAGCCCGACGCCGCTACCAGCCCGGCCACGCCGCACGCCAGCAATGCTCCCGCCCGCACCCGGCCTGCCGCCATACCCGGTACCGCCCGCCGCTGACATGGCACGCCCGTGCCGCCCGGTCCCGCTCCACGCGGGCCATCCCCTTCCTTGAGACGGAAGAATCCGCGTCCCGGTTCACGGTCCCGCGCGGGATAGCCAGCGGCTCGGCCACGCTGCTCTGTACCGGCTGGCGGGCGGCTCGGCCCGCTCCCCCTACGTGATGGCCGTCACCTTCCGGCCCGGTACCGATACCGCCGCGGCCACCGCCCGTCTCGACCGCCGGCTGGCCGCCGTCGACAAGAACTTCTTCACCCAGTCGCCGGCGAAACCCACCGACCTGCTGAACTTCGGGCGGATCCAGGACCTTCCGCTCATCCTCGGCTCGGTGCTGGCCGTCCTGGCCCTCATCACGCTGGCGCACCTGCTCGCCACCTCGATCCGCCGGCGGCGGCGCGACCTGGCCATCCTCAAGACGCTGGGGTTCACCCAGGGCGAGGTGGGCCGGACCGTGGCCTGGCAGGCGATCACCCTGGCGGTGATCACGCTCGCCGTCGGCCTTCCGCTCGGGGTGGCCGCCGGCCGGACGGCCTGGGATCTCTTCGCCGGGCGACTGGGGGTGATCCCCGACGCCTCGATCCCCGTCGTGCTGCTGGCCCTGGTCGTGCCGGGCGCCATCGGCCTGGCCAACCTGGTCTCGATCGGGCCGGCCCTGACGGCCATGCGGACCCGTCCGGCATCGGTGCTGCGCGAGGAGTGAACCTCGTCGCCGCCCAGTGACCCCCGTCACCGGGCGGCGCCGTTGACGGAAACTAGAACGCGTTCTACCGTCGCCTGGTATGCCGTTCCTTCTCGTGGCCAAGCCCAGGCCGCACGTCACGCTGGTCACGTTGAACCGCCCGGAGCGGATGAACGCCATGTCGTTCGATGTGATGCTCCCGTTCCGGCAGGCGCTGGAGGAGATCAGCCGCGACAACGACACCCGCGTGGTCGTGGTGACCGGCGCCGGGGCCGGCTTCTGCTCCGGGGCGGACCTGGTCGACTCCGGCCGCATACCGGACATCGACGGGCTGACCCTGCCGAGCATCTCGCTGCGGGCCATGGAACTGCTCGACGACGTCATCCTCACCCTCAGGAAGATGCACCAGCCGGTGATCGGGGCCATCAACGGCCCGGCGATCGGCGGCGGCCTGTGCCTGTCACTCGCCTTCGATATCCGGCTCGCCGCCGATGGCGCGTACTTCCGCGCGGCGGGCATCAACAACGGGCTGTCCTCGGCCGAGCTCGGCCTCAGCTACCTGCTACCCCGCGCCGTCGGCTCCTCCCGCGCCTTCGAGATCATGCTCACCGGCCGGGACGTGGACGCCGCCGAGGCCGCCCGCATCGGGCTGGTATCCCAGGTCACCGCCCCCGATGAGCTGCTCGGCACCTGCTACGACATGGCGGAGCGGATCGCCGGCTGGAGCCGGGTCGGCGTGGAGCTGGCCAAGCGGCTGCTGTGGTCAGGCCTGGACGCCGCCAGCCTGGAAGCGCACATGCGGCACGAGGGCGTCGCCCAGCTCTACGTGCGCAACCTGACCGGCAACTTCGAGGAGATGATCAGGGCCCGAAAGGACGGCCGCACCCCGGAGTACCGGGACGACGTCCAGCAGAAGAACGACTGAGCCCGTCCCAGGCTGAGCCTGGGACCGCTGAGCCTGGACGGCGGGCGCCTGGCCGTCTTAATCTCAAGTGCGATGATGCCGACGATGCCCGCCACCTCATCCAGCCAGGACATAGCCAGGCGGCTGCTGGACGACGGCTACGTCGTGGTGACCGGCCTGCTGACCCCGGACGGCGCGCGGGACGCCCGCGCCGACCTGGACCGGGTGCTGCGAACCACCAGGACCGGGCGGAACTCCTTCGAGGGATTCGACACGCAGCGGATCTACGCGCTGTTCGCCAAGACCCGCGCGTTCGACGCGCTCGCCACCGACCCGCTGCTGCTCGGCGTCCTCGACCAGGTCCTGGGCCCCTGCCAGCTGAGCGCCCCGGTCGGTATCTGCATCGGGCCCGGCGAGAAGGCGCAGGTCCTGCACCGGGACGACGCCATCTACCCGGTGCCCGAGCCGCACCCGCCGCTGGTGGTCAACACCATGTGGCCGCTGGACGAGTTCACCGTGGAGAACGGCGCCACCAGGTTCGTCCCCGGCAGCCACCGGTGGGAGCCTGGCCGTCGGCCGGGTCCGGACGAGCCGGTGGAGACGGCGGTGATGTCGCCGGGTTCGGCCCTGTTCTACCTGGGCAGCCTGTGGCACGGCGGAGGCGCGAATGCCACGACGGGGCCGCGGCTCGGGGTGATCCTGGAGTACGCGGCCGGCTGGCTGCGGCCGCAGGAGAACCACTGCCTGGCCGTCCCGCGTGACGTCGTCCGCGACCTGCCGGAACGGCTCCAGGAACTGCTCGGCTACAACATCTACCCGCCGTTCGTCGGCTACGTCGACGGCAGGCACCCGCGCAAGGTCCTGTCGGCGGATACGTAACGGCGCTCCCCGGTCAAGGGTCAGCCGACACGATGCGCACGGTCATGAACTGCCGGATGCCCAGCATCCTGAAGCTGGCCCGCTCCAGCGGGCCGAAGGCGGACCGGACCAGCGGCCCCGCGTCGTGCGCGGACACGAACCCGGGCTGCGTGGCCTGGTAACCGCGGCCGCCGAGGCGGTCTGCGGTGCTCGCGCGGGCCGGTGCCCGCGCGCCGCGCCCACCGGATCGGCGGGCGGCACCGGTAAGGACGAGGCGGGCCGGCGGATAGTGACAGGTGCCGCCCCGTGTCACTTTCCGGTTCTGGCCGCCGTCCTTCCCCGTGAGATCACGGCCCACCCCACTGGAGGAGATTCATGTCCCGCATACCGAGTCACACCATCGCCGACGCACCCGAGGCCTCGCGCCCGTTGCTGGCGGACATGGTCCAGTTCTCGCCGACCGGCCGGCTGCTCAACCTGCACGCGCAGATGGCCCACGCGCCGGCGGTCCTGGAGGCCTACGTATCGCTCAGGAGGACGACGGCCACCCACGGCACCTTGGACCAGCCGGTCCGGACCGCGCTCATGCTCGCCGCCGCGACGGCTGACGATAGCGAGTACGCGCTGGCCATCCTGGAGCTGCTCGCCCTGCGGTCCGGGTGGTCGGCCAGCCAGGTGGAGGCACTGCGAGCGGGCCGGAAGCTGGGCGAGGAGAAGACCGACGCGCTCGTCGACGTGGTACGCGAGGCGGCGGCCAGTTCCGGGCGCGTCAGCGATGCCACCTGGGCCCGGGCGGCGGGCCACGGCTGGAGCGACGGCCAGCTCGCCGAGGCGTTCGCCTACCTGGGCCTGGCTGTGTATACCTCCTACTTCCTCAACTACGCCGCCACCGACCTGGACATCCCGACGGCGCTGCCCGGGTCCTCCCGTCAGTGATGATCGTCGCTCAGCCGGGCGGCCTCCAGGTCCAGGCTGCGCTGCAGGC
>Ga0335085_10017152_pt1 | contig 10444 bp, 12 predicted proteins | sample Lox_Sample_45_FD_206712 | JGI IMG/M metagenome (GOLD analysis project Ga0335085, IMG submission 206712) | Soil microbial communities from Loxahatchee National Wildlife Refuge, Florida, United States - Lox_Sample_4.5 | ecosystem: Environmental > Terrestrial > Soil > Wetlands | place: USA...
TCTTGCACTTCAAGCCGCGGGGAAATCCGATGCCCTTCCAGAACGAGCATGCCGCCCGCCAGCTCGACCCCCGCCAGTTCGTGCGCTTCGCGCGCAAGCGGCTCGCACCGGGAGTCTCGGCCATCCTCGGAATCGGCGTGGACGGAACGTCGCACGTCCAGTCGCTGCGGTTCGACAAGGAGCTGTTCAGCCCCGCGCAGGCCCGCAGCTGGCTGGCGAGGCACGGCTTCCGTGTCGAGCTCGAGGAGGCGCGGGATGACGGAGGCTTTCAGCACTGGCCCCTCTGAGCGACGGAACGGCGAGCGAAGCGGGGGCTCAGGGCTGAGTAGTCACGGCCGGCCCGGCGCCCACGTCCAGGAGCGCGCGAAGCACGTCCACGTAGGAGAGGATCCCGACGATCCGCTCGTCGTCGTCGACCACCGGCAGCGCCCCGACGCTCTTGTGCAGGAACGCGGAGACCGCCTCGCGCAGCGGCACCGATTGATGCACGACGATCGGGTCGCGGGCCATCACCTCGCGGATCTTGAGGAAGCGAATCCTCTTCGCCGCCGCCCCGTCGATCTCGGTGAAGAGGGTGGCGCCGAGCGCCAGCCGGATGTCGCGATCGCTGAGCATGCCCACCACTCGGCGATCCTCGTCGACCACGGGCGCGTGCCGTACCTGGCGCTCCGACATCGCGCGGATCGCATCCATCAGGAAGTCCTCGGCATGGATCGTGAGCGGCACGCGCGTCATCGCGGAGCGCACCGGAGTCCTCAGCTCCTCGCCGGGCTCGATCCCGCCCTGCGCCGCGACGACGTCGGTGACCGCGATGATCCCGATCAGCTCGTTGTGCTCGACGACCGGCAGGCATCCTACGCGGGCGCCGACCATCCGCCGCGCGGCCTCCGTGATGTCGTCGTCGGGGTGCGCGACCTGCGCCGGCGAGGTCATGATCTCGGAGATCCGCGGGTTGCCCTGCTTGTTCGCGAGCAGATCGCGCTCGCTGACCACGCCGGCGAGGGAGCCCTGGCGGAGGACCGGCAAGTGGCGCACATCACCCCAGGCCATGATCTGCAGGCCGAGCGCGACGTCGTTCGTGTCCTCGATCGTGAGCGGTGGCCGCGTCATCAGGTCCCGGACCTTCATGACACACCTCCCCTTCTCGTCTTTCTGGAGAGTTGCCAATGCATTCCGCGGTCCGCTCCGCAGGTCCCGAGGCATGGGAGAAGGAGCCGCGATCGCGCGCAGAATTTGCCGTCCAACGCTCTCGCGCGCGCATCGGGAAGACGGCGCGGGGCCGGCGTTCCATCAACCCTTGAGCACGCCCAGCGGCCGGAGCCGCGCCACCTTGCGCGCGACGCCCGCCCTGGCGACGACGTCGACGACGCGCTCGACGTCCTTGTAGGCGAGAGGCGCTTCCTCGGCGAGCTCGGCGTTGGAAGGGCAGCGCACCACGATGCCCTGCGCCTCCAGCTGCCGGCGCAGGACGTGGCCTTCCACCTTTGCCTTCGCGGCGTGCCGGCTGAGCGCCCTGCCGGCGCCGTGGCAGGAGCTGCCGAGCGAGATCTCCCGCGAGGCATCCTCGCCGGCCAGCACGAAGGACCGCGTCCCCATGCTGCCGGGGATGAGCACGGGCTGCCCCACCGCCCGGTAGGGTCCCGGGACGTCCTCGCTGGAAGGGCCGAACGCGCGCGTGGCGCCCTTGCGGTGCACGCAGAGGGCATGCTCGCCGTAGCGCTCGAGCTTGGCGATGTTGTGGGCGACGTCGTAGACGAGCTTCAGGCGGGAATCGTGCCTGGCACCGAGCACGCGGTCGAAGACCTCCCGCACGCGGTGCGTGAGCGCCTGCCGGTTCGCCCAGGCGAAGTTCGCCGCCGCGCACATGGCGGCGAAGTACTCCTTTCCTTCCCGCGAGGAGAACGGCGCGCACGCGAGCTGCCGGTCGGGAAGCGAGATCCGGTACCGCGCCAGCGCGTGGTCCATCGCGCGGACGGCGTCGGTGCACACCTGGTGTCCGAGGCCCCGCGACCCGGTATGGATGAGGACGGTGAGCTGTCCCTCGAAGAGCCCGAAGGCGCGGGCCGCCGCCTCGTCGAAGATCGCCTCGACGACCTGCACCTCGAGGAAGTGGTTGCCGCCGCCCAGCGTCCCCAGCTGATCGTGGCCTCTCTCCTTGGCGCGCTCGCTGACCTGCCCGGGATCGGCGTCGGCCAGCGTCCCGCGCGATTCGGTGAAATCGAGATCCTCGGCCAATCCGAGCTTCATGTCGCGGACGATGTGCGTGCAGCCGCCGGCGAGGACGCGATCGAGCTCGCCTCGCCCGAGCACGAGGCGGCCGCTGCGGCCGTAGCCGACGGGGATGGCCCGGCTGAGCTCGTGCACGAGCGGCTCCAGCGGTCCCACCGCGCGTGCTTCCAGCGCCGAGACCAGCAGGCGCACGCCGCAGTTGATGTCGAATCCGATCCCGCCGGGCGAGATCACGCCGTCGGGCAGTACCGTCCCTGCCACGCCCCCGACGGGGAACCCGTAGCCCTGGTGCATGTCGGGCATGCCGATCGCGCACCGGGTGATCCCTGGCAGCGTCGCGACGTTCATCAACTGCTCCAGGCTCTGGTCGCGGCGCACCTGCGCCAGAAGCTCCTCGTCCGCGAGCACGCGCACGGGAACGCGCAGGTCGGAGCGGAACTCCCGCGAGACCTCCCAGGTCACTTCGCCGATCCTGCGGAAGGGGACTTCCATGGCCTGCCTCACACGTCGAGAACGACGGTCGCGACGTACCCGGAGCGCCGCTCCACGATCCGCAGCCCGTGCAGGGTCGCCGCCTTCACCGCTACTCGCGGGCTCTCGATCGGCAAGCCGCCGATCCGCGCCTGCAGCTGCTCGTCCGAGATGCGCGTGATCCGCAAGTCCGTGAAGGCGCAATGGCGCGTATCGGACCGGAAGATCAGCTCGTTGAGCCATTCGGCCAGAAGCGCCTCGCGGTCGGGGGCGCGGACGGTCACGTCGAGCCATTCGCGCTCCCCCCCGCCCGCAGGCCCCTCGAGGAACAGCTCTGCCAGCGCCCGTCCCGCCTCGGCGAACAGCTCGGCGAGCGTCGCCGCCTCGACGCGGATCTGGACCTCGCCGACGTGCTCCTCGAAGATGTGCCGGGCGCGCTCCACGTCTCCCCAGACTGCAAGGGACATGCGCGTTTCCCCGGCGCGGACCGGAGCGCGATCTGACCCGTCGCGCGCAACTTCTGCGCGCGGGACCCTCGCCGATGCACCCTACCGGGTGAGCGCCTCCCGGCAGTCCTTCGACAGGTCCTTGCCGTGGAACACCAGGCAAATGTGTACGTCGCCCTTGCCCGGCTTGACGTTGGGGCAGAGACGGGTGGCGTCGCCGGCGCACGCCTGCCGGTTGGCCGCTTCCTTGCGGGCGAAGTCGCTGAAGGTGTCCTGGCAGCGGCGGGTGAGCTGGCCCTGGTGCTTGCTCAGGCAAGTGACCATGGGCTCGCCCGAGGCGGCGTCGCGGCAATACGCGAAGGCGTCCGCCTCGCAGTCGAGCCGCGCGTCCTGGAACATCACCAGCTTCTGCTCCACCCGCTGCTTGCACGCATCCGACAGCTCGGGCTGGTGCGTCTGCAGGCAGGAGAGCACCTCCAGCGGCGTCTTCCCCTCGCAGAAGCGGCGCATATCGTCGGCGCAAGGCGACTGGGCAGCCGGAGCCGCTGCCCCGAGCAAGGCCGCTACCCCGGCCACGAGCAGGTTCCTGGTGGACATCGGCACCCTCCGCGAAACCCTGGCATGGGCAGGGAATCGAAACCCGGGGACAGAATACCGGTTTCCTGAAAACGCGTATCCTGTTCCCAGGTTTTCGAGGGACGCCATGGATGCCGATACCCGCAGCGGAGGACTTCTGGCCTGGCAGTGGTCGCTCTACCGCGAGGGGCACCGCGATCGGCGCAACCTCGCGCTCCACGCCCTGACCGCGCCGCTGTTCATCGCCGGGACTTGCGCGCTGGTCCTCTCGCCGCTCGCCGGGGTGGGAGCGGCCGTGGCCGGGGCCGCGGCCATGCTGGGGGCGCTGGTGGCGCAGGGACGCGGGCATGCGGGCGAGGCGGCGAGGCCGGTCGCCTTCCGCGGCCCCGGCGACTTCGTGGCCCGGTTCTTCGCCGAGCAGTGGGTGACCTTCCCCCGCTTCGTGCTCAGCGGCGGATTCGCGGCGGCCTGGCGGCAGGCGGGACGGTGATGCGCTACTTCGAGGACTTCGCCGAAGGGCAGGTGCAGGAGCTGGGCGAGATCACGGTGACCGAGGAGGAGATCCTCGAGTTCGCCCGCCGCTACGACCCGCAGCCGTTCCACATCGACAAGGCGGCGGCGAAGAAGTCGATGTTCGGCGGGCTGATCGCCAGCGGGTGGCACACCGGGGCCATCTTCATGGGCCTGATGGTGCGCGGCCTCTTGCTCCAGACCGCCAGCCTGGGGTCGGCGGGCATCGACGAGATGCGCTGGCTCAAGCCGGTGCGGCCCGGCGACCGGCTCAAGGCCCGGGTGACCGTCACCGGGACGCGGCCCTCGTCGAAGCGGGCGGACCGCGGCACGGTGTTCACGCTGGGCGAGATGTTCAACCAGCTCGGCGAGCGGGTGTTCCTCCTCCGCTCCTCGGGGATGTTCGGCCGCCGCCCCGGCTGACAGCTACTGGCTGCCGCCCTGCTTGGCGCGCGCCTTCAGCGACTTGATCGATTGGCGGATCTCCTCCGCGTCGGCCGCCTTGGGCGAGAGCCGCAGGTACCGGTCGTACGACTTGAGCGCCTGCGCGTCGTTGCCTTGCATCGCGTAAGCCATCCCCATCCCCCGGAAGGCCACCGCGTTGTTGGGCTCGTTCTCCAGGGCGGCGCGGAAGCTCTCCAGCGCCTCGTCCGCCTTGCCGGCCTCCAGGGCGGCCTCCCCGCGCCGCACCTGGGAGAGGGCCACGGCGTGCATCATGGCCACCTCGGGATTCATGACCTTCGGCCTGGGCGCAGGTTTGGGCGCGGCGGGTTTGACGGGCGGTGGAGCAGGCGCAGCCGCCTGCGCGGGCCCAGCGTCCACTGCCGCCAGGCCGGCGTCGGCCTCCCCCGCATCGACGGCAGCCAGAGCTCCCGCGTCCGGCGCCGCCGCATCGGCCGGCGCCGCTTCCTGCACCGAGGCGTCGACGGCCGGCGCGGGCTTCTCCGCCACCTTGGGCTCAGGCTTGGGAGGCTCGGGCTTCACAGGCTCGGGCTTGGGCTCCGGCACCGGGGGCGGGACGGCTGCGGGCGCAGGAACCAGCGGCGGCCGCACGGGCGAGGCCACCATCCCCAGCGCCCAGGCCGCGCCAAAGACCGCGATGGAGGTGAAGAGGCCCGCGATGATGGCCGGCGCCACCACGGACTGCTTCCGCCGTCCCTTCTCCTCCAGCCGCCGCTGGCCGTCCTCGAACCGCTCGATGGTCTCCAGCGACTGCTGCTGCGCCGCCTCCAGGCGGGCCAGGTTCTTCGAAAGCTGCCCCACCTGCCCCTCGAGGTGCTGCAGCTTCTCGATCAGCTTCGCCACCGCCTCCTTCTCCGGCGAGGCGCGGGAGAAGCGGGTGCGCAGCGCCGAGAGGATGTTCCGCTCCCCCTCCGCCGGCGGCCGGGCCTGGACCTTCTCCACCTCCTCGTAGAGATCGCGCAGGTCCTCGATGCGCTCGCGCCGGTCCGCGGCCAGCGCCCGCCGCACCACCTTCCCCAGCGCCCCCGTCAGCTCCGGCCCGGGAGCCTGGCCCGGCGCCGGCGCCAGCTTGCCGGTGAGCATCTCGTAGCCCAGAACGCCCGCGGCGTAGACCTGCACCTTGGGGTCGTTCTTGTCCGGCGCGCTGGGCCCCATCAGCTCCGGCGCCAGGTACGCCGGCTCGGCCTCGGGGGCGTGCTCGTCGAAGATGCCCACGTGCAGCCCGCCGGCCTCGTCGATCAAGACCAGCCAGCCGCGGATGGTGGCGTCCTGGGCGGCAGCGAGCCGCACCGTGGCCGCATAGAGCACGGCGGCCTCGTTGTAGGGCAGGCGGTGCCCGGACGCCCGCGCCTTGTCGAGGATCTCCCTGGCGGTGATCATCGCGTGCCGCGGACTCTACCTCACGCACGCACTGGACAACACTTCATGTCGCGCCGCGCCGTTGACTCCGGCCGCGGGGCGGTTAGGTTTGCGGGAACGCGTGAGGCATGGTGCCCACGCCTGTGAATCCCCGCCGGGAGCGATAGCCCCGGCGAGCTGGAGGTAGCGATGCACCCAGGCATGATGTGGTGGTGGAAGAACGCGCGCCGGCACGGCTGCGGCGAAGGCGCACACGCCGGTGAGGCCGGCGAAGGCTGGCAGGCCGGTCCCTGGCGCGGGGGCGATGACTTCGGCGGCGGCGCCTTCGGAGTGCGCAGGCCGCTCCGGTTCCTCGCCTACAAGCTGAACCTGAGCGAGGAGCAGGTCTCGCAGCTGGCGAAGATCCTCGACGAGCTGAAGACGGAGCGCGCCCAGGGCGCGGTGGACGACCGCCGCACGGTGGCCGCCTTCGCCGACGCCCTCGGACTCGACGCCTTCGACGAGGCCCGCGCCCGCGAAGGCGCGGATCTGCGCCTGAAGAGCGCCGAACGCCTGCGCGACGCGGTGGTCAAGGCGCTGGGGAAGATTCACGCCTTGCTCGACTCGGGCCAGCGGGCGCAGCTCGCCTACTTGATCCGCACCGGCGTGCTCTCGATCTAGCCCGGAAACCCGGGGACACAATACAGGTTTCCGAAATTCGTATTGTGTCCCCGAAACTCCTCCGAGCGATCATTTCTTGTCGTACGTCTCCGCCATCATGCGCGCGTAGTCGGCCAGCGGCATGAGGCCGACCTCGCGGCGGCGGGCGTCGACATGCTCCGGGTCCTCGAGCTTCTTCGGGACCCACTTGCCTGCCGCATCCTTCTCGAATTGCGTCCCGAAACGCTGCGGCTTGCCCTCGGCGAGCAGGACGCGGTCGCTGAGGTAGGCGACGTCCTTTCCGCTCACCTCGGCCGCCGGCAGCTTCGCCATCAGGTCCAGGCAGCGGCGCTGGAAGGCGGGATCGGCGTCCGCGTGCTGGACGAGGAGCCAGGCCGCGTGCGCCGCCTTCTCGCCGACCAGCGAGCTGGTCGGCCAGCCCCAGGCATCGACGATCTGCTTCAGGCGCGCAGTGTGGCGCCCATCGAGCGCCTTCATTTCCGCCAGCGCCTCTTCGTCCTTGAAGTCGCTCTTGATCAGCTTGTCGCGCGCGCCCTGGTCGGCGTCCATCATCGCCAGCAGCTCGTCTCTCAATGCCGGCTGCGCCACCGCCACCGAGATCGCGACCGCCACGAACCATGCGCGCATGCCCTGCGAAACAGCGGGTGCGCGAGACCATTCCCAGCAAGCTATTCTCCGCCCATGGCCTGGCCCCTGGTCGCGCTCATCTCCATCGCCCTCATCGCCGCGGTGTTCCTCGCGGTCCACCACGCCGAGGTCGTTGCGCACCGGGTTGGCGAGCCCTTCGGCACCCTGGTGCTGGCGATGGCGGTCACCGTCATCGAGGTGGCGCTGATCGTTTCCATGATGCTCTCCGGCAAGGAGGCGAACAGCGCGCTGGCGAGGGACACGGTGTTCGCCACGGTGATGATCATCTGCAACGGAGTGATCGGGATCTGCCTGGTAGTGGGAGCCTTGCGCCATTTCGTCATCGCCTTCCGGGCGGAAGGAGCAAGCTCGGCGCTCGCGGTGCTCATCGCCCTGACCGGGCTCACCCTGGTGCTGCCCTCGCTCACCCTCACCACGCCCGGCCCCCGCTTCTCCACTCCCCAGCTCGTCTTCGCGGGGATCGTCTCGGTGGCGCTCTACGGGCTGTTCCTCTTCGTGCAGACGGTGCGGCACCGCGATTACTTCCTTCCCGTCGGCGCCGACGAGGAGCAGCACGCGCCGCCTCCCTCTACCCGCAAGGCGCTCCTCAGCATGGGGATTCTCCTGGTGGCGCTGGTCGCGGTGGTGGCGCTGGCCAAGCTGCTCTCGCCCAGCATCGAGGCGGGCGTGGCGGCGGCCTCGGCGCCGGCGTCCGTGGTGGGCGTCGCCATCTCGCTCCTGGTCCTCTTGCCGGAGACCTTCGCCGCCGTGCGCGCCGCGTCGCGCAACCGGATGCAGACCAGCCTCAACCTCGCCCTCGGCTCGGCGCTGGCGACAATCGGGCTCACCATTCCCGTCGTGGCAGCCACGGCCATCTACGCCGGGCTGCCGCTCACGCTCGGCCTGCCCGCGAAGGAGGCCGCGCTGCTCGCGCTCACCTTCCTCATCAGCATCATCACCCTGGCGACAGGACGGGCCACGGTGCTGCACGGCGGGGTGCACCTGATGCTCTTCGGCGTCTACCTCTTCCTCGCCGTGGTGCCCTGAGGGTCCGTTCGATTCGCGGCCATTGTGACAATATCGAATTGATTCCGGCCCTATAGTTGATGGATCTTCCCCGCCGCCATGCACCGGATTCTCCTCGTCCTGATTCTCGCCGCCCTCGCTTGCGGCGGCGGCGGCACCTCGACTCCACCTCCGCCCCCACCACCCCCAGTCCAGAGCGTGCCCTCCCAGCCGGGCAACGTCGTCGCCACGCCGGGCAACGGCTCTGTCACCGTCAGCTGGTCGCCAGTGGACGGCGCCACCTCATACGAGATCGGGCGCCTCACACTTCCGGGCGCAAGCGACCCGAAGGTCAGCACTTCCACCACCACCACCTTTGCCGACACCGCGGTGCAGAACGGCACCACCTATTCGTACGCCGTCGACGCGGTGAACGCGGCCGGCAGGGGCCAGCAGAGCAACGCCGTGACGGCGCGTCCCTTCCGGCTGATCTGCTCGGCCAACACCTTGAATAGCCAGATCGTCGCCTTCAATGCCGAGGATTCGAGCGCGCAGGCCCCGGTGCTCTCCTTCGGCTCCGCCACCGGCATCTCTGGCATCAACTTCTCCGGCATCGACGTCGACCCCGTCCACGGCGAGATCTTCTCTGCCAACTTCTGGAACCAGGACGTGACCGTGCACTCGCTGGCCGCCAATGGGAACGCCGTCCCGCTGCGCGCGCTGGGCAATCAATCCGGCATCAACGTCGCTTACGATTCCACCGGCGACAACCCGCTCGTCGTCAGCCAGGGGACCATCCCCACCTTCGCCCGAACCACGCAGGGCTTTGGCCACGCTCCGGTCCGCCAGCTCACTCCGGCGGCGCTCGCGAGCAAGGTGGCATTGGCGGGCCCGACACACGGCGACCTCATGTTCGTGGGCGCCGCGTCCTCTTTGGTGATGACCTATGCCCGGACCAGCAGCGGATCGCAGTCGCCTTCGGCAGAGTTCAGCGTCACACCCCTCGTGCAGGCCAGTACAATCATCTACGACCCCACCGCCGACCAGATGCTGATGGCGCTGGACAACCTCCAGGGAGGCGGGAACGCCGGAGTGGCCGCAGTGCCATCCGGCGCCAGTGCCGACCACCCCGAGGCAGTTCGCATCCTCGGCGGGGACCAGACTGGCTTGACCAATGTCACCGCGCTGGGCCTCGACTCGGCCCATGACGTGCTCCATGTGGCCGATGCCTCAGGCCAGATCTTCACCTTCCCCGCGGATTTCAGCGCCCACGCCAACCTGGCGCCGACCTCCGTCCTGGGCGGCGCGCTGGCGCAGTTCACCGGCGGGATCCGGGACCTGGTCTTCGATCCGGTCAATGGCCACCTCATCGTCCACGCCGGCACGCGAATCCTCACCTTTGCCGCCAATGCATCGGGCAACACCGCGCCGCTCTCGGTCATCAGCTCGACCGGCGGTGGCGTGGAGACTCCGCTGGGCATGGCCTTCGACTCTTTGCACCAGGAGCTGCTGGTGGCGAACGGCGACACGCGCCAGACGCTCGCGGCCTTTGCGCCGCCCGCGGCCAACGCCAGCACCCACCTGTCGTGGTCAACGACGGCGCCTTCATCCGCCGGTACGCCCGCACCTTTGCCGACGGCAACGAGGCTCCGCTCACGTCGGTCGCCAACGCCGGCTTCGTCACCTTCCACCTTCCCTTCGAGACCTTTGGCGGCATCTCGGTGGACGAGGTGCACGGCGAGATCTTCGTCGCCAACGAGGCGAGAGGGGTGAACGTCTTCGCTACCACCGCCGACGGTTCGGACGCGCCTCTGCGCACCCTGATGGTGCCGCTCGCGGCGCTCGGGGTGCTGGTCGATCCCCACACCGACGAGCTCTTCGTCATTGGCACGAACGGCAACGACATCGACGTCTATCCGATGACCGCGAGCGGCAGCGATCCGCCGACGCGCAAGCTGAACGGGCCCCTTTCCGATCCGGGGAATCGGCGCCTGGCCTTTTGCAATTGAGCACGCAGGACCGCGCTACTTGAGGATGTCGTTCACGTACCCGCCCGTCGACAGCGCGGCGCCGGCCACGTCCTGGATGGCCTGGTCGTT
>Ga0335085_10017154_pt1 | contig 10444 bp, 8 predicted proteins | sample Lox_Sample_45_FD_206712 | JGI IMG/M metagenome (GOLD analysis project Ga0335085, IMG submission 206712) | Soil microbial communities from Loxahatchee National Wildlife Refuge, Florida, United States - Lox_Sample_4.5 | ecosystem: Environmental > Terrestrial > Soil > Wetlands | place: USA: Florida...
TGCTGCGGATTTCGATTTATCAATCAGGCAAACCATGGCCTGCCATTCGCCCGCAACGCCGCAATGGAGGCTGCAGGCGGAAATTTCGTTCTCATTCTGGATGACGACATTGTTTGTGAGCCTGATCTTCTTGCGAAGCACTATGAACAACATTTGAAAGAGGACAGGCAGGTCGTTTTCGGACCGGTGCCGCTGCATCCAGACAGCCCCCCGGGGATCATGGCTGACCAATGGACAACGTGGAACCAAGAATTTCAGGATCGCTTAACCAGAGAAGATGCCTGTCGCCCTCCAGCTAAGTTTTGGCTTGCTGCCGCCGCACCAGCCGTTAACCGGTCGATCTCCCGAACACTCCTCATGGAAATCGGCGGTTGCTGCGATGAAGCAATGAAGGACTGTCACGAGGATTGGGATCTGGGCATCCGTTTGTGGAAAGCCGGCTTTCGCTTCCATTTTCTCCCTGATGCAATTGCCTATCACTTCTACGTGAAGACGGACCGGGATCTCGTGGCAAGGGAATGCAAACTCTTTGCAAAGGGCGAGGTCGCTCTGTCTAGAAAGCACCCAGAGTACAGGCCCCTCTCCATGCTTGCAGGTATGTGGTCTGGTAGTTGTAAGCATCGTCTGCTCGTGAATGCCGCTGTTCAACTGCCCATTTCAGCCGAGCCAATTGCGCATCCTCTTTTTCGGGTCCTGGATCGCTGGCGTACAAACGCGATCGTCAAGCGAGTTGCAACTCTCTTGCTGAATTACCGCACAAGGTTGAAGATCTGCTACGAAGCAGCCCAGGAAGCTGGGTCCAGCAAACAATTGAAAGCCGAGTTCGGGATGCAACTCCCGGTGCTTTGCTATCACCATGTAGGTACTCCCAAGCCCGGCGCATACCCGGATCTTTCCGTAACCGCGGAGCGCTTTGAGCGGGACATTCGATGGCTTCGCAACAACGGATACCACACTATCAGCCCCTCCGATTGGCTCCGATGGCTTCGCGAGGGGAAAGGCCTTCCTCCCAAACCAGTTCTTCTGACGTTTGACGATGCTTATGCCGATCTCACCAGCTACGCCTTTCCAGTGCTCCGCCGCTACGGTTTTCAAGCCACGGTCTTCGTGGTCACGGGACATATTGGCGGCACCAACGCCTGGGACGTAGAACGTGGATCCGCAATTCACCCGCTTATGACCGCAGACGATATTCGCTTCTGGGCAGCCAATGGGATTGAGTTCGGAGCACACAGCAAAACGCATCCGAATCTTGCGCGAATTCCGATATCCGAGGCCACGGAAGAACTGTTGCAAAGCAAAAACGAGCTTGCTGAACTGCTTGGGTCCGAGGTGAGGATATTTGCCTACCCTTATGGGAGTTGCAATGAAGCAGTAACTGACTGTGCCCGCGAACTATTCCAATTGGCCTTGACTACACGGGAGGGGCTCAATGACCTGACCACCGATCCATTCCTGCTCAAAAGGTCATGTGTACGTCTCCACGAGTCTATATTTGATCTGAACCAGCTTTTGCGCTGGGGGCGTCGTCCACTTCAGCAATTGCGCGATCGAATCCGGTTGCGGGAGCGCTTGGCGCGCGCAGGCGTCCCGGTCGCTTTGTATAAGTAGCACATGTCATATCAAAGGCGGCATGCCTTGGAGACAAGTGGATTGAAACACGAAGGAGGAATAACCGGCGCGCTTGTTTCGGTCGTAGTCTGCGCGTACAACAACTGGCCCGATCTCGAAATGACGATTGAAAGCGCATTGCACCAATCGCACCAACCAATCGAGGTGATTGTCGTTGATAATTCATCAACAGACGCCACGCCGGTCGAGTTGCAAAAGCACTTCGGAAATCTGATCAAGTATATTTGCCAGCCGAACAAGGGAGATGCGGGCGCATACAACACAGGCTTCGCCGCAGCCAGGGGCGAGTATATTCAATTCGTCGATGGAGACGACGTCCTTGCTCCAAACAAAATACAGAAACAGATCGATGTCTTCCTCGCCAATTCAGATGCGGATATCGTGTACGGTGATATACGGCATTTTCAGGACGCTGCGGGAAGCCCAGCCTGGCATGACGTCGCTACGCAGCCTGAGAATGACATCCTGATGGAGTTTATTGCACCTCGCAATGGCTGGACTGGGATCGGCGCTCTCGGCGTCTTGTTCAGGAGGCGCGCTCTTGAAAAGGTGGGCCCTTGGGATGAGAGCTTGTATATTGCTGACCTTGACTACTGGCTCCGGGCAGCGCACGCAGGTTGCCGCTTCAAGCACTGCGCGGGTTCTCCCATGGGATTCATGCGGCGACATGCCCGGCAGATGTCCGCAGACCGTTCTGCAATGGATCGTGGAAGGGAAGCAGTCCTGGAAAAGGCGCTCGGATACATAAACAGTGAGCCGTACCGCGCAAGATTGGCTGCGAATCTCGCTGAGTACAAGTATCGCTCGGCAATCGCTCGAGAACCAATTGGCGTTTCATCTGCTCTGGCCAAACTCAAACTTGCGCGAACCACTAGCCCACAGAGAGTTACTGCGCTTGCTTACGCCCTCGGTTATGCGGCAATTACAGTTCCTGGCGGATCGTTCCTGGCTCAATTGCGGCCTTTCGGAAAAGTCCGTGGATTATTTGCATCGTTGAGTGGGTTTCACGATGATATCCAATGAATACACATGGAGAACCATTGAAACCATATCGTATCGTCACTATACCTCGTTTTAATGATTCGCGAGGTACATTGTCGGCCATCGAAGGAGACCCAGTCATCCCCTTTGTCCCGGCCCGATTCTTTTACATCTATGGAGTGGGCGAGAAGGCAGTAAGAGGATGCCATGCGCTGAAGCGCACAGAAGAATTGATTATCGCTCTCTCGGGAAGCTTCACAATCACAGTTGATGATGGCTATTCAAAAGCCGATTTTCTGCTCAATCGTCCTCATCAAGGCATTTATATCCCACCCTTGGTCTGGCACGAACTGCGCAATTTCGAGCCGGGCACCGTTTGCGGAGTTCTCGCATCGAAACCCTACGACAGCGATGGCTACTACAGGAATTACGAAGAATTCCGGGATGCATTGAATAAACGCACCACTCAACCAAAGCGTCCAGCGATAGAATCGACGACGGATTCTCATTGAACAACTAAAGATTCAAGAATGCCTATGTAAATCGGTGCCTTCTACTTGATCCCAGGCACACTCTCTCGTCGATACCAGGTCAGATAATCCCATGTATTATGCGAAAACTTCTCCAGTGCTCGGTTAACGGTCTCAGAACACCCGGCTTTGAAGGAATCATGCAACTCGATGACAACTGATCCGACCAGTTCCTGCCAGTCGCACTTCTCAAACACTTCTTTTTCAGAGGCTTCGATATTGACTTTTAGCAGGTCAATGTAATCCAGGCCGTAGTCACGCATGAGAGATGGAATTGTGACAGCTGGAACATCTCCATCATTTCCATTCACTGTGAATCCCCAATGAGTAAAGGCTTCGTAAGGTGATTGGGTGACGCTGATATGTCCCTCTGAGTGCCATAGAGCGGCTCGAATTGGAGTGATGTTCCGATAGGGCTGAACATTCTTCCGAAGCATTTCAAAATTTGAATGTTCAGCCTCAACGGCAAAGATCCTTGCATCAGGAAATTTGTTCGCGTAATAGATCGACACCATTCCGATATTGGCGCCCGCATCGACAATTACCTTAGCGGTCGTCGGCAAGCCGAAACTATAGTCCTCTTTGACGATAATGTCGTGGTAGGTCAGCACATCCGTCGTGTCAAAGCGAAGTCGAACGGGATGCTTCAATTTGCGCGGGAATGCTCGGAGTTCTTTGGGAAATTCTAGATATTTATGGCAGACCACTCCGAGAAAACCGATGACTCCATATTCTCCCACAAATTTCCTGATCTTCTGTATTACTGACATTTCAATGCTTAAACCTCGCAATCTCGCCGCATATTTCTAGGACATCATTTGGTCCTATTTGGGGATTCATCGGCAAGCTAAGCACGGTTCTGCCCAATTCCTCGGTTCGCTTCAACCTGCTCCGATCGAATATCCGGTCCGAGTACGCTCCTGAGAGGTGCGGAGGAATCGGATAGTGAATCGCAGTTTCAATCCCGCGCCTTATCAAATGGTCGCGCAACTCATCTCGTTGTGAGTGTCGAATGACAAATTGATGCCACACCGGTTCCGCCCAACTAGGCACCTCCGGCAAGCCGCAGCCTTCAATTCTGCCCAACTCTTCCAAGTAAATCTTGGCTATGGTTCGCCGGCGCGAATTCCATTCGTCCAAGTGCTGTAATCTCACACGGAGAAAAGCCGCTTGGAGCGGGTCGAGGCGTGAGTTATACCCCTGAATTGCGTGGACGTTTTTGACTTGTGATCCATAGTTGCGAAGCAACCGAACGCGCTCCGCTAAATCCTCATCGTTCGTTACGACCGCTCCTCCATCTCCGAAAGCGCCTAGATTTTTTGTCGGATAAAAGCTGAAGCCTGAAGCGTCAGAAACAGTCCCTACGGGTAGACCGCCATAGCGAGCGCCATGTGCCTGCGCTGCATCTTCAATGACCCATAGACGATGTTCTTGAGCAAACCTTCTGACTTCATCCATAGCGGCGGGCTGTCCATAGAGATGAACAGCAATAATTGCCCGTGTTTGTGAACTCAGACCTTCGCTCAGGAGATCACTGTCGATGTTGTACGTCCCAACCTTAGGTTCCACCGGAACCGGAGTGGCTCCAGCATGAGAGATGGCCAGCCATGTAGGAATGGCCGTGTTTCCTGGCACCAAGACCTCGTCATCGGTGCCAATGCCGTAGGCTCTGAGAATCAGGAACAGCGCCTCAAGCCCATTAGCAACAGCGACGCAGCACTTTGCCCCGCAATATGCTGCGAACTCCGATTCAAGTGCAGAGACCTCATCGCCGAGAATATACTGACCGGAGTGCATTACGCGGAAGTAGGCAGCATCGAGCTCCATCCTCAGCTCCTCGTAAGTGTAAGCGAGGTCGAGAAAAGGAATTCTAGGGCTGCCGATGTCATCGTGCTTCATGCGTTTCGAGAACCTTTCTCCTCACCTGATTTCCGCAACTTCAAAAGTCCATCTTGATACAACCCAAGCCGTACGCCAAACTGCGCTACCATGTGTGTAAGTTGATCTCCGGCTAGTCTAGCAGTTGCAAAGAAACAGCAGACGCGCAATTCCAAATAGGGTACCCCGGCGGACACCGATACGGTTGTGCCGGAGTTCTTCCTGAAAGAACAGACCACGGCATGAACTCCGTCAACAATCGGCGATTCGAATGAGTGCTCGGCGAGTCCTTCATGTAATGGGCACTGCCGATATAGCTGGAACGGCGATCGCCCGTATTGTTGAGAACCTGGCAGCGGCAGTCGATCCAAGCAAATACGAGATTGAAACTTGCTTTCTCGCAGATGGCCCTCTAATCGACCACCTTCGGCAGACGGACATCAAATCATCCTGTGTTCATTGGACAGGCCGCGCTCTCGATTTGAACGGAACAGCGCACTTTGCAGCCCTCTTGCGATCATCCTCATTCAACATCATCCACCTGCACACTGGTGGGCGCTTATTAAACGGCCTTTCGCGTTGGTTCACAGACGCGCGAATTGTACGCCACGTTCATGGCTGCGGATCGGAACATACCGGAGCCGTGGGGGAGCGCCGCGGCTTTCCTGAAAGCGATGCTCTCATCGCGGTTTCTCGCGTAGTTGCTGATTTCGCCCTCGATCGCCATGCCATTGTCATCCATCCAGGCGTCGATATCTCCCAGTACTCCCCGGAACGTGAGGCCCATCAAGGAAGAGTGATCGGGACAGCTTGCCGCCTTGAGCCAATAAAGGGAATTAACTTTCTTATTCACAGCCTTCCCGCGCTCGCAACTGAATTCCTTGATTTACGTCTGGAGATTGCTGGCGATGGAAGCCTGAGATCCGCACTTGAACAGCAATGCCGCGATCTTGGGATTGAGGATCGTGTCACCTTCCTGGGCTGGCGCAAGGACATTTCAACCGTGATGACGAATTGGGACGTATTCGTAATTCCATCGCATGATGAAGGCTTCCCCGTCGCAGCGTTGGAAGCGATGGCAGCAGGATTACCTATTGTTGCAAGTGCGGTTGGCGGGCTTTGCGAAATGGTCGTCGACGGAGAAACCGGCCTGCTCGCACAGATGGGTAATCCAGCCGATCTCGCACTGCGGATCCGAGAATTGTTGATGGATTCCGAAAAGAGGCATCACATGGGGGTGGCGGCCCGCCAGCGCGTGATCGATCACTTTTCAGTTACGCAAATGACTGAAAAAATAATCCGAGTCTACGACACTCTTCTGCCGGAATCAGGGCGACTTTAAAGTCCGCTCCGTTCAATGTTAATGCCTGGGTGGCGTGTGGACAGCCACCACCCACGCCCTGCGCACCAGCAACTGTCGTCCGGTACATCGTTCCTGTGGAGCGATTTTACTGAAGTCCAATTCCCCTTCCTATACGCTGCCTCAAGGGCCCTTACGGCTCCCGGTTCCTGTGCGCCGATGCATCCGACGAATTGTACGCCGCACAGGAACCGGGCCGCATATGCTTCGTTTGACTGCTTTGTCACGAGCAGCATCTGGCCGGCTTCTCCCTCCGGTTCCAGAGGAAATAGCATCCTCCCACCGCAACACAGCGCGTTGAGCCACACTCCCAACGGCTCCGCACAAGCCGCGTTCACATAAATCACATCACATTCGGGCAGAGGTGCCTCGGCACCGGAGCGGCCATGTGTCTGAACCTGCGGGAATCCCGCCAGATTAGCTGCGGCCTGCCGCGCCAATTCAGGTTCGATCTCATACGCGTCCACCTGGCCGGATTCGCCCACTAACATCGCAAGGATCGCCGTGTAATATCCCGTTCCGGCTCCAACATGGACTGCATGCTCGCCAACTCGCGGATCAAGAGCATTCAAACACATGGCGTGCAAACTCGGCTGCCCGTTATTCAATCCCTTCCCGGCAAGGAGTGTTATTAATACGTCCTGGTAAAGCACGGCTGGATCATCAGAGATTCCCTGGAACTGCTCTTCTGGAGAAAAGACCCTCCACGGAGGTGCTCCCACGAACTTCTCGCGCGGAATAGCCTCGTAAGCTGCCTTAATTTCTCTTCCAATACCGCTGTCACAGTCGATCCTTGCAAGAGACGTAATCCGACGAGCATACGCGCCCCGTCTTTCTTTGAGCCGATCGACATCATCTTCCATCTTCTCAATCTCTCCCAAACTGCCTGCGGAGATTACGGCTCCGAACCTGTTCCTTTCATTCCATCATGACTCCGAATCGCGGTTTATGTTCATCTTTCTATCTCAAAAACGATTGTGCTCCCGCTCACATCCAAAATCCAAACCCACGTGGAATATGGGAGTTACCGACGATAAAGAGGTGAAGCCATGTATTTCTCCCGCAGACATTTCGTCCAATTGGTTGGTACAACCGCATTATTGCCGTCACGCTTTCTAAAAGCACAAACCTCTTACCAGCCCGAAACCTTTGGAACTTCAAATTCGGCTCCTCCCGCGAAGGTCGCACTCGTGAAAGGCGAGAGCCGTCGGAAGAATGTATTCGATGCCCTCGTCAGCATCGACGATCAAATTCAGCCCCTCCTGAAACGCAAGAAGCGCGTGGTGATCAAGCCGAATTGTGTCAGCGATAGCTTTCAACTGGCCGCCACTCACGCTGACGCGCTCAACGGCATTCTTGACTATCTTGAATCGAGATTTCGCGGACCAGTTATTATCGCTGAATCCTCGGCCGGCGATTCGCTGGAGGCTTTTGAGAACTTCAAATACAACCGGGTTGCGAGTGAGCGGAAATCTCAGAAGATTTTGCTTGTCGATCTCAATCGCGACGGCAAATTCGAGGTGATTTCGGTCGTCGACAACGATCTTCATCCGGTTCCCGTGCGTATTGCGGCCGCGCTCGTGGATCCCGATGCCTTCATCATCAGTAGCGCCATGCTTAAGACCCACAATGCTGTGGTGGCAACCATGACTACTAAGAACATGGTCCTTGGAGCGCCGCTGCACAGTGGCGAGCGGCAGCAGGGCTGGAGCGACAAACGCAAGTATCATTACAGCGTTCGCCACACGCATTACAACATGCTTCTCACCGCGCAGAGGATTCAGCCGTTTTGGGGTGTTGCGGTTATCGACGGTTTCGAAGGCATGGAAGGCAAGGGTCCGGCATGGGGTACGCCCGTAAATTCGCATATCGCGATTGCATCCACCGACTTTATTGCGGCTGATCGGGTCGGCCTGGAAGCCATGGGAATCAATCCTGATTGGGTAGGTTATTTGCGCTATTGTTCGCAGTTCGGACTCGGCCAATATGACCTGGCAAAGATTAACATCGTTGGACCAAGCATTGCGTCTGTTGCGAAGAAATACCAGCTTCACCCGGATATCGAGAAAGAGTTGCAGTGGATGGCGCCGCTGCAGGAAAAAGCGCCCCATCTCGGATTACTGCCTTTCTGCAATTCGAAGGGTGACCTGGCTTAGGAATTCGATATCAATTGAAAGCCCGCGGAATTTGATCCGCGGGCTTTTGCATTTATGGGACCTTTCCGAGTCACTTTTGCTGTCTAGTCGATTGAATACCTACCGTCGTCCAGATCCTGCGCGGCTTGCATAATGCTTTCTGGTCGACCGAGGTCGCGCCAGTAGAATTTGTCGGCGCGAAAAGCGATGACCTTCTCGTCCTTGGCCGCGAGCCGGAGATATGCGGCAACAATTGGAAAGGCCTCTTCGTCACCCAGCATTGAAAGCAGACGCGGCGAGATCACGTGTACCCCCGCAAACGCCAGGGCCTTAAGATGCTCTGCGGGACGCACCAGCTCCGGGGTTCCGTCGCGTCCAGCCCTTCGGCCACTGAGTTGGCCCTGCTCGTCGAAGAGCAAATAGCGCGAGGTCTCACGCTGCTGCATTGCCAGCGTGGCAAGAGCCCCTTTCTCCCTGTGATACTGAAGCATACTGTCCAGATCTATCGTGCTCAAAACGTCCACGTTGTGCAAAATGAAAGGCTCGTCCTGATCCCCTTCTCCATCGCGCAAGAAATATGCAGCTTTCTTCAAACCGCCGCCCGTATCCAGTAGAATCTCTTCGCGCGAGATCTCCACGTGCATACCGAAGTTGTTGTTGGCTTTGAGGTGATCGATGACCATGCCGGCGAAGTGATGCACGTTCACAATTACGTCGTGCACGCCGAAGCTTCGCAATCGGCGAAGCGTGATTTCGAGCAATGAATGCCCATCGATTTCAACCAGCGCCTTGGGGCGGTCGTTGGTGAGCGGCCGTAAACGGGTGCCCAGGCCGGCGGCCAGAATCATTGCCTTCATTTGCCCATCTTCTCAAGAGAAAGGTGCCGGACTACCGCTTCCACCCGGTCGGTTCCCTGCAAATGCTGTGCAAGCTGCTCTGCCAAGTACACCGATCGATGCTGGCCTCCGGTGCATCCGAACGAGACCATTAGATCGGTGAATCCGCGTCGCCGATACGCATCGACACTCTCGTCCACGAGCGAGCGCACGCTGGCAAAATACTGGTGCACCGCTCCCTGCTGATTCAGGTAATCGATCACCGGCCTGTCTTTGCCCGTCAACTGCTTGAACTGCTCTTCGCGTCCAGGGTTCGGCAAGCTGCGAGCATCGAACACGAATCCGCCGCCGTTACCTGATTCGTCCATAGGCTTATCCCCGTGGAACGAGAAACTGAAGATTCTTACCGTAAGCACGTCTGCCTGCACTGCGATGCTTTTGAGCTTTTCGGAGTTTGACATCCGATCGAAGGCTTCCATCAACGCCGGGAGAGCAATGGGCAGCCTTACGTTTTCCGCCAGCCAGCGGAGATTCTTCAGCGCATAAGGAACGCTTTGCAGGAAGTGTTCTTTTCGCTCATAGAAGCCCCTGAAACCGTAAGCGCCCAGCGCCTGCATGATGCGTATATATACATACGCATAGTAGTGCTCCATGAAGGCTTCGCGCTCGATGTTGACATACCGAGCCAGGCATTGGAGATAGTAGCTCAACAGCTCGTCGCGCAGCGCCGGTGGAAGATCGGCCTTGCCATCGTAGAGGAGCGAAGCAACATCGTACTGCAGCGCGCCCTTGCGGCCGCCCTGGTAATCGAGGAAGTACGGCTTGCCGTCGCGCAGCATCACGTTGCGCGACTGAAAATCCCGGTAGAGGAAGAACTCGTGATTGGCGCTCAGCAGGAATTTTGTGAGATGGCTAAAGTCGTCTTCGAGTGCCTGCTCGTTGAATGGAATTCCCGACAGCCGAAGAAAGTAATACTTGAAATAGTTCAGATCCCACGAGATAGACTGCCGATCGAAACTGGCGCGCGGATAGCAGACCTTGTAGTTCAGATCGCGGCCCGCCTCAACCTGGAACCGAGGCAATTCAGCCACA
>Ga0335085_10017155_pt1 | contig 10442 bp, 9 predicted proteins | sample Lox_Sample_45_FD_206712 | JGI IMG/M metagenome (GOLD analysis project Ga0335085, IMG submission 206712) | Soil microbial communities from Loxahatchee National Wildlife Refuge, Florida, United States - Lox_Sample_4.5 | ecosystem: Environmental > Terrestrial > Soil > Wetlands | place: USA: Florida...
ATCCGGAAACCCTTCTGCGGCCCGTTCTGCGTGCCGTCCTGGCCGTCGCCGTCCGACTCGACCAGCCCGTCCCGCTCCAGCCGCTGCAGCGTGGTGTAGACCTGGCCGACGTTCAGCGGCCAGACCTCCCCGGTCCGCTGCTCGAACTCTTCGCGCAGCTGAAGCCCGTACTTGGGCCCCTCGCTGAGCAGTGCGAGCAGCGCGTGCCGGACGCTCACATGATCACCCTATCGAGTAGCATACTCGGTATAGTACTCGATAGGCTCGTGCGCGCAACCGAGTTTTGCGGTGGGGTTTGCCGCAGGGCCGGCGCGCTTGCCGCGGAACGGCCTGGCGACGTTTGCGGAGCCCCGGCGCAGCTTGCGGATTCCGGGAGCGCCTTCAGTAACCACGGCGATGTGACATCACCGTTGTCCTGACCATGGCAACGTCACATCGTGGTGGTTGGGCGCTGGTATGCGTGGGCGGCAAGATGCCGCCGGGGCGTACGTGACTCGAAAGCGCCTTACCGCGGGCGGCCGGTGGTTCCGTGTCGCTGGCGCACGTAATGGATGAGGCGGACGCGATCGGCGGGACAGACGGGGCGCCGAGGTTACCTCCTCGGATGAGCGCGGAGCCAAGTCAGCGGGCCCGGCGGCCTAGCGCTCCTGCAGGACGGCCAGGATGTTCCCGGCCGGGTCCTTGAACCAGGCGATGTACGGGCCGCCGGCCCGGTTGATGCCCTTCTCGTCCTGGCCCAGGCCGGCGTATTTCTCCAGCGAGACGCCGCGGCGGACCAGTTCGTCCACGGCCGCGTCGATGTCGTCCACGGCGAAGTTGAGGATCGTGTAGCTGGCCGGCACGTGACCGGGCTTCGGGTAGACCAGGGTGTCCCGGTCGCCGGCCAGATGCAGCGTCAGCAGCCCGTACCGCTCGGAGGTGCGCAGGCCGAGCGTCTCGCCGTAGAACTTCTTCGCCGCCTCGAGATCGTCGACGGCGAACCCGCTGAATGCCCTGGTGTTGGCGAACATGCCATGCTCCTGTTCATGAGATGCGTCAGGGGGATAGACGTACCCGGGACGGCAAACCTATCGGCGCGGGCGGGCACCCGGTGACGGCGCCGGGATACTCGGGCCGACCGCAGGCGGCCAAGCTGGGCCTCAAGCCCGGGCTGCGGGTCAGCCTGCACCAGCCGCCGGACGGCTGGGCGCTGACCGACCCGCCGGACGGGCTGGCCGGGCCGGGCCCGGACGGGCAGGCCGACGTCATCGTGGCCTTCTTCACCGTCGCCGGCGAGATAGCCGCGCAGATCGGCGAGCTCGGCCGCCGGATATTTCCGGCCGGGGCGCTCTGGGTCGCCTGGCCGCGGCGGGCGGCCGGGCACCGCAGCGACATCACCGACAACGTCATCCGCGAGTGCGCGCTGCCCATCGGGCTGGTCGACGTGAAGGTGGCCGCGATCGACGACAACTGGTCTGGCCTGCGGCTCGTCTGGCGGGTCGAGAACCGGCGGTGACGCGGAAACGGCCGTGACGCGGCGGGCGACGGGGGCTTAGCATGGCGCCCATGGGTTTCACTTGACGCTGAAGGCCTGCGCTTTCCGTTCTCGCCGTCGCGCTCGCGATCGAGTTCGCCGACGAGCTGGTTGACGGGACCAAGGGAGCGGCACTCCCGCTCATCCGGCATGACCTGGGGTTGAGCTATGACCAGGTCGGGCTGCTGGCCTCGATCCCGCTGCTGGTCGGCGGCTTCCTCGAACTGCCCATGGGCGTGCTGGCCGGCCAGGGCCGGCGACGCCGGCGGGTCATCCTCGGCGGCGGCATCCTCTTCGTGCTCACCCTGCTCGCGGTGGCCTCGGCTGGCTCCTTCGCCGTGCTGATGGCCGCCTTCGTCGCCTTCTACCCGGCCTCGGGCGCGTTCGTATCGCTGACCCAGGCCAAGATCATGGATGCCTGGCCGGACCGGCAGGCTCAGGTCATGGTGCGCTGGGACCTAGCCGGAGCGATCGGCGCGGTGGCTGGCCCGCTGCTGCTCACCGCGGTCCTGGCCAGCGGCGGCGGCTGGCGGGCCGGCTACCTGGTGCTGGCCGGGATCGGCGCGCTGGCCTGGCTCGGCGCGCTGCTGCGAAGGGAGCCAGCGGCGGGCGGCCACCGGGCGGAGCGGGCGGCGGAGGACACGGCGCGGAAACCGTGGACGGCACGGGCCCGGGACGCCGCTCCGGAGATAGGCAGGGCGCTGCGGGACTGGGGGACGCTGCGCTGGCTGCTGCTGATCGAGGTGGCCGACCTGCTGGTGGACGTGTTCACCGGCTTCCTGGCCCTGTACCTGGTGGACGTCGCGCACCTGACGCCCGCGGCCGCGGCACTGGCCATCGCGGTCCGGCTCGGCGCCGCGCTGGCCGGGGACGCCGCGCTGATCGTGATCCTGGAACGGGCCGGTGACCTGACCGTGCTGCGCGTCAGCGCGGCCGCCGCCGCGCTGCTCTACCCGGCCTTCCTGCTCGTCCCCGGCGTGGTGCCGAAGCTGGCCGTGCTGGCCGCGCTGAGCGCGGCGACGGCGGCGTGGTACCCGGTGCTCCAGGCCCGGCTGTACGGCAGCCTGCCCGGACGGAGTTCGGTCGCGGTGACGCTGAGCAGCGCCGCCGGGCTGGCGGGCGGGCTGGGGCCGCTGGCGGTGGGGCTGGTGGCGCAGGGGTTCGGGCTGAGCTGGGCGCTGGCCGGCCTGGCCCTGGTGCCGGTGGCCGTGCTGCTGGTCCCGGGCCGTCCTGCCGGTCCCGGGCCGGGCGAGGCGGGCGGGCACACGTGAGCGGGCGAGAAACCCGGGCCGTTCGGGGAGAATGGAACGGGAATAGCTCGGCCCGGGATGCGTTGGTTCTTAGTAGAGGGTTTTGCTCTAGGCTAGAGCTATCCCTGGATCCCGCCGCCCACTAAACCTCGGTATGCAGCTCATGAAGGGTTTTCCTGTCCGTCCCGTACCTGTCGAGAACGTCGGCGTGGCGGCCAAGGCGGTCGCCAGGCGCCAGGCCGAGCAGCTCACCCTGGTCCGCCGCCGGGCCCAGCCGACGGCGGTGTACATCGCCCGGCTCACCGGCACGGCGGTCTTCGCGTACCTGATCGCGCTGGCCCTGCCCGGCGGGTCGCCCCGCGACATAGTGGCGCCGCTCACCGCGCTGCTGGTGGCCCAGGCGACCTTGTTCCAGACCATCGGCAGCGCCTTCCGGCGGGTCGCGGCCGTCACCGCCGGAGTGCTCGCCGCGGTCGCGGTCGCCGCCTACGTCCCGTTCAGCTGGTGGGTGCTCGGCCTGCTCATCGCAGGCACGCTCACCCTCGGCATCCTGCTGCGCCTGCGGGAGGAGATCCTGGAGGTGCCGATAAGCGCGATGCTGATCTTCTCGCTCGGCGCGGGTTCCGCCGCCAGCAGCCGGATCGTCGATACGCTCGTCGGCGCGGCCGCCGGGCTCGCGGCCGGCCTGCTGTTCGCCCCGATGCGGGTGCAGCCGGCCAGAGAGGCGCTCGGCGAGCTGGGCCGCCAGATGGCCGACCTGCTCAGCCAGATGGCCGAGGGCCTGGCCGAGGCGCCGGATCCGAAGCGCGCGGCGGAGTGGCTGGACCGGACCCGGGCGCTGCGCGGCGAGATCGAGCGGGTAGATGACGCGCTGGCCCAGGCCGAGCGGAGCGTCCGGCTGAACCCCCGCCGGCTTCGGTTCGGCGACCCGGCAGCCGGCCTGCGGGACGGCATCGACACGCTGGAGCGGGCCGCGACGGACATGCGCGTGCTGGCTCGTTCGGTGGCCGACAGCGCGCGGATCGACAGCGAGCACAGCCCGGTCAAGGAGGCCGAGACCCGGGCCCGGCTGGCCGCGGTAATCGGGGAGCTATCCGCCGCGGTGCGGGCCTACGGCCAGCTGCTCGAGGCCGATCCGTTGTCGCCTGAGCACGCCCCGTTCGCGGCCGAGCCGATCACCGAGGCGCTCGAGGATCACCTCGAGGAGGCCCAGCGGCAGCAGGACCAGCTGGCCGACCTGCTCTCCACCAACCCGGCCGAACGGCCGGAGGGGTGGCAGCTGCGCGGCGAGATCCTGGCCCACGTGGACCGGCTGCGCTCCGAGCTCGAGCCCTCGCACCTGCCGGAGCCAGCCCAGGTCAAGCCGCTGCTCGCGCCGCCGCTAAAGGCGCTGCACGAACGGCGGGAGCGGCCCCGGAGCGAGCGGCGCCACAGCGAGCGGCACACGGATCCGGCGGCGGCGGATGTGCCGGTGACGGATTCGTCGGCGACCGGCCCGCGGCGGCGGCCGAACCGGACCGTACCCCGGGTGCGGACCCGGCGGACCGCGTCCCGGGTGCGGCCCAGGCGGACCGGGTTAGACCCATTAGGCCGCTAGCCGCGGGGGCCGCCGCGCATCGGCTGCCCGGCGAGCACCCGGTGCTCGTTATCGCGGAACCCGGGCTCGTAGTGGGTGAAGAAGACCTTGCCGACGAGGTCACGCCGGCTCCGCACGCCGGTCTTGTCGAAGATGTTCTTCATGTGCTGCTGCACGGTGTGCGGTGAGACGACGAGCTGGTCGGCGATCTGGCTGGTGGAGGCGCCCTGCAAGACGAGCCGCGTGACGTCGCGTTCGCGTGGGGTGAGCTGGTAGGCGGCTTCGAGCAGCGGGTAGAGGCGGGCGGGATGGGCCGGCTCGACGATGACGGCGATGCGGCGGGAGCCGCCCTCGATGAGACACGCGCCGTGCAGGACGACCCAGGTGCCACTCCGGGACCTGATCCGGGAGACGGTGAGGCCCGAGGGGTGGTCGGGTTGCTCGGCGTTGCGCCGGGCCCGGGCGGCGACGGCCACGACCGCGGGCGGGAGCTGCCCGTCGGCGGCGTCCCCGCCGGGGAGTTCGGCGAGCCAGCGGTCCACGCCAGGGGTGGCGGACTGCAGTTCCCATCGCTCCGAGACGATGATCAGGCCGGGGGCGTCAGGATAAGGGTCCACGGGATCAGTGGCCTCGCCGACGAGCAGCGCCCGCCGGGCCCCCTCGGCGAGGTGCTCGGAAACGGCGCTCAGGAAGTACTTGTCGGTGGCGTCGAACATGGGCCGACCGGGCTCACGGTAGAGACCGAGCATGCCCCAGACCTCGCCGGACGGTGCCTGCAGCCGCGCGATCATCTCCTGATCGCTGCCCATGGACTGGTTGAAACTCCAGCGACGACTGCGCGCGGGGTCGCCGCCGGTGGCCTCGTGCAGGGTGGAAATCCCGGTCCGCGATCTGGCGACCTGGGCCATCTGGTTCACGTCGTCGCCGTAGTACTCGTTCGCCAGCCACTCGGCGGGAAATTCCGGCATCCCCTCGTGAAAATGACTGGTGGCCAGCAGCGACGCCGGATCGAGGGTGTACCAGCAGGGCGTCCAGTAGTGCGGGATGACCGACCCGACCACGTCGGCGCACTCCCGCCAGTACCCGGCCAGGTCGCGCGGCTCGCCGCTGAGCCGGGCGATCTTGTCGATCGACCGTTGCAGCAGGTCCGCGGTCACCATGCCACCAGCGTAGGAGCACCCCTGCCCGCTGCCCATACCAGATAACTGGTAGCCGACGGGGGCGGCAGAGATACCAGATGAGTGGGATACCGGACCCCGGTCGGCCGTTCATACATTCCAGGGCATGAAATTGGCAATGTTCGGCGCCACCGGCACGGTCGGTTCGGCGCTGGTCGGCAAGGCGCTCGCGGCAGGCCACGAACTGCGGGTGCTGGCCCGTACGCCGGCCAAGCTCACCAGCACGGATCCGCGGCTGACGGTGATAGCCGGGAACGCGAAGGATCCCGCCGCCGTGCGGCGCACGGTGGCCGGCACCGACGCGGTGGCGAGCATGCTGGGCGGATTCGCCGATCCGGACAGCATCCGCATCGGCACCGCGTTGATCACCGCCGCTATGCGCGACGCCGGGCTACGGCGCGTCGTGCTTGTTCAGGGCTTTCACCTGGACTTCCCCGGCGACCCTGACAATCTCGGTCGCAAGCTGATCCTGCCGATACTGCGCCTGGGGAGCCGGACTCTGATCGCCGACTCACGGGCGATGGCCACGGCCGTTCGGGCCAGCGGCCTGGACTGGACCGTGGTCCGCGTGCCGCGTATCACCCGGGGCGAGAGTACCGGGACCGTGCGGACCGGCGCGCTAGCCATCGGACCGTGGAACAGCGTGGTCAACTCCGACGTCGCCGACCTGGTGCTGCGCTGCCTGGACGATCCGGCCACGATCGGCACCGCGCCGATGATCGCCAGCAGCAGGGGAGTATCACTGTGGTACCGGGCAAGAACAGCGGAATCCTGATCATCGGCAGCGGGTTCGCCGGCGTCTGGGCCGCGGCCGCGGCCAGCGGGGTCCGGGCCCTGGCCGGCCTGGGCGACCCGGACATGCCGGTCACGATCGTGAGCGACCGCCGGGACCTGGTCATCCGGCCGCGTCTGTACGAGCCCGATCCGCACCGGATGCGGGTGCCGCTGCGCGACATGCTGGACCCGGTGGGCGTCCGTCAGGTCCACGCCACCGTCACGGGCATCACGCCCCCGGACGGGCCTGGGCCGGGACGGGCCGACCTCCTGCGGCCAGACGGCACGACGGCGTCGCTGCCCTTCGCCCGGCTTGTGCTGGCCGCCGGCAGCCGGGTCATCCGCCCGGAGGTGCCCGGTGCCGCCTACCTGTTCGACGTCGACTCCATGGCCGGCGCGACGCGACTCCAGGCGCACCTACGCCGGCTGGTCCGGCGGCCGGCCAGCCTGGCCCGGGGACACCGTGGTGGTCATCGGCGCCGGGTTCACCGGCATCGAGGTGGCCACCGCCCTGCCGTCCCGGCTGCAGGCCCTCGCCCCGCGACGGCCGGTCCGCGTTGTCCTCATCGAGGCGGATCCGGCGGTCGGGCCGGCGCTCGGAGCCAGCCCGCGGCCGGTGATCGAGCAGGCCCTGGACGAGCTCGGCGTGCAGGTGCTGACCGGCCGGCGCCTCGTCCGGGCCGGCCCGGCCGAGGTGGAGCTGTCCGACGGCTCGGTGATCGGGACACGCACGGCGATCTGGACGGCCGGCCTGGCCGCCAACTCGCTGACCGCCCGTGTCAACGGCACCCGCGACGGCCTCGGCCGGCTGGTCGTCGACCGGTTCCTTCGGGTCCCGGAGGCCCCGTCGGTGTTCGCGGCCGGCGACACCGCCGCGGTCGACGACCCGGCCGGGCACCGGGTCCTGCAGAGCTGCCAGCACGCGATCCCGCTGGGTAAGTTCGCCGGCCATAACGCGGCCAGTGATCTGCTCGGCCATCCGCTCGAACCGTTCGACCCCGGGCCGTACCTCACCTGCGTGGATCTCGGTCACGCCGGAGCCGTCGCCACGGCCGGCTGGGACCGGGAGGTCCGGCTAACCGGCGAGGCGGCGAAGGCGCTGAAGAAAGCCATCTGCGAAAGCTATATCTACCCGCCCGCGCACGACGCCGACGCGCTCCTGGCGGGGGCAGCGCGCCGACCGCATCCCGCCATCTTCACCTGACCAAGCCAACCTTCCTGGAGCACTGCCATGACCATCACGACCAACGACCCCTTTACCCCCGGCCAGCTGGCCACCCTGCGGTCCGCCTGCCAGGGCGCCGTGAGCATCCCCGGCGAAGACCGATACGACGAGGAGACCGCGACCTGGAACCTGGCGGTCCGCCTGCGGCCGGCCCTGGTGGTGGGCGCCCGCAGCGCCGACGACGTGGCGGCCGCCGTGCGGTGGGCCGCCCGCCTCGGGCTGGCCGTCGGGGTGAACGCCACTGGTCACGGGCCTGTTCCCAACGCCGACGGCGCCCTGCTGATCAACACCCGCCGCCTGTCGCGGATCACCGTCGACCCCGGCCACGCGACCGCCACCGTCGGAGCCGGGGCCCGGATGGGCGAGGTTACCGCAGCCGCCGCTCGTTACAGCCTCGCGCCCGTCCAGGGCTCGACCGGATCGGCCGGAGCCGCCGGGTTCACCCTCGGCGGTGGCCTCGGCGTCCTGAGCCGCCGGTTCGGCCTGGCCGCGGATCACGTGCTGAGCATCGACGTCGTCACCTCCGACGGCCGGCTGCGCACGGTCGACGCCGATCGTCATCCCGAGCTGTTCTGGGCGCTGCGCGGCGGCAAGGGCAACTTCGGCGTCGTCACCTCCTACCGGACCGCCCTGGTTCGGCTTTCCGCCTTCTACGGCGGCGGCATATTCTTCGACGGCGCGCACGCCGCGGACGTCCTGCACGCCTACCGGCAGTGGATCACCAGCCTCACCGAGCAGACCTCCGCCTCCGTGGCGCTGCTGCACCTGCCGCCTGATCCCGCCGTGCCCGAGCCGATCCGCGGCCGGTACGTCGTCCACCTGCGGCTGGCGCACGCCGGCGACAGCGGGGAGGGCGCACGGCTCGCCCGGCAGCCCGCTGATGCTGGCCGAGATCCGGCGGCTCGGCGGGGCCATCGCCCGGCCGCCGACCGTCCCGAGCGCCGTCCCCGGCCGGACCGCACCCTTCGTCCTGTTCGCCATCGCTCTGCATATCCCGCCGCTCGCCGAGGTCGGCCCCCAGGCCGTCGCCGCGCTGCTCGAGGCCGTCCGGCCGTGGCGATCACCGGTCAACCTCCCGAACTTCCTCGGCCGCAGCTCCACCCCGGCCGAGGTGCAGGCCGCCTGGCCGGACCAGTCCCGCGCTCGCCTGCTCGACATCAAGCAGGGCTGGGACCCAGCCAACATGTTCCGCGTCGGGCACGCCCTGCTCCCGGCGCCGACGGAAGTGAACAGCGATACCCGCTGAGCAGGCCCGTCGGGCGCGGGCCACCCCTAGCCGTGGTGGACGGCCTCGACGTTGTGGCCGTCCAGGTCGCGCAGGAACACCCCGTAGTAGCCCGGGTGGTACTGCGGCCACTCGCGCGGGGCGTGCAGTACCTCCACCCCCGCCGCCACGGCCGCCTCATGGACGGCGTCCACCGCCGCGCGGTCGGGTGCCTTGAAGGCGACGTGGAGTTCCCTGGTCTCGGGGCCGGTCGGCGGGCCGAGCCAGAACACCGGCTGGCCGTCGGGACCGCCCAGGCCGACCACGATGGTCTCGCCGTACGGGAAGCGCATCACCTCGTGCATCCCGATCGGGGCGAAGGTGCGGAGGTAGAAGTCGAGCGACTTCTCCACGTCCTGGACCTGCAGGCCGATGTGATCAAGCATGGGCGCAGCCTAACAACGGGCTACGACATCGCGGCTAACACCTGAATCGGGACTAGTAGTGGGCGCCGTGGCCTGGCGGCTTGTTCGGCGTAGTACTGGTCGATCCGCTCGGCCCAGTCTTCGGGTTCGTAGATGGTGACGCGGCCCCCGGGCCGGGGGTCGCCTTCCTGGTCCCGGGCGGCCCGCTTGTCCTGCTCGCTGCGGGCGTTGGCGAAGCAGGCGTGAATGGCGTAGTCCAGGTCCAGCCGCTCGCCGTACCAGGGCGGGATGATCGTGTCCGGGGTGATCACGGCGTCGTGGGCGTCGCCGATGCCGCCGTCTGGTTCGGGCAAGGGCGGGCTGGATGGCAGCGGGGTCCCGTCGGGGCGGTAGAAGCCGAAGTCTCCGCCGCCGGGCCGGGCGGCGATGAGGTAGCCGCGGTCATGGACCAGCTGGTGGTGCCGGCGGCACAGGCTGAGGAGGTTGCCCAGGTCGGTCCGGCCGCCGTTGATCCAGTGCCGGATGTGGTGCAGGTCGGCCCGGCGGGACTCGCACCCGGGGAATCTGCACCGGCCGTGGTCCCGTTCGCGGGCGGCGCGGCGGATCGCGGCGTTCGGCTTGCGGCGGGAGCGGCCCAGCGCCAGGATGCCGCCGCCCCGGGCGTGGGTCATCCAGGACAGCGCCGCCGCGCAGCTGATCATCTGCGCGGTCGAGGGGCTGATCGCCGGGCCGTCCTCGACATGGCACCGGGCCGGGTCCGCCGGGTCGCCAGGGATCCGCGCTGGGGCCGCGGGCGTTTCCGCGGAAACGCCGCCGGGCCCGGCGGCCGGTTCCGGGCCCGGGGCCGGGTCCCCGGCCGGGGCCGGGGCCAGGGCGTCCGCGGCGGCGTGCACCACCACCTGGTACACCTCCGCGTCCTCGGCCCCGGCCACCTTGGCGGCCAGGAACGACTCCGCCACCGCGGCCAGCCCGTCGGCCAGGTCCGAGGACGTCCGGACCGCCGTGGCCGAGGCCGCGGGCGGCCCGTCCGCGGCAGCCGGCGTTTCCGCGGAAACGCCCCCGCCCGGGTCACCGGCCGGGCCCGCCAGGCCATCGCACGCCGCGCGGAGCGCTTTGAGCAGGACCGCGCCCTGCAGCGGCGGGAGGCGGAACGTGCCGGACAGCGAGCCGTCCTCCTCGAACCGCCAGACAAGGCGGCGGCGGACCCGGGCATCGGCGTCGCCGGCCGCGGTCACCTGCCGGTGCGCCCGGGCGAACCGCTCCAGCTGGTTCCCCGTCATCGGCCCGGCCAGCTCCG
>Ga0335085_10017156_pt1 | contig 10442 bp, 10 predicted proteins | sample Lox_Sample_45_FD_206712 | JGI IMG/M metagenome (GOLD analysis project Ga0335085, IMG submission 206712) | Soil microbial communities from Loxahatchee National Wildlife Refuge, Florida, United States - Lox_Sample_4.5 | ecosystem: Environmental > Terrestrial > Soil > Wetlands | place: USA...
CGCAACATGCTCGACGCCTGGGCCGGCTATATGACGAATGGCAGCGCCGCCATTCACGCGGTCGCGTAACCGAGCCGATGGCGCGAAAAAGACCCAGACGCGCTCCGAAAACTTCCGTTCGCGCCCGGCGGCCGATCGCCGCGCGCGCCCGCTCGGCGGGACTCTCGGCGCAGCCGACGCTCGACCTGCACCATTGCGAGCAGTTCCTGCTGCATGAGGCGCGGCTCCTCGACGACGGCAAGTTCGACGATTGGCTTGCGCTGTTCACGCCCGACGCCTGGTACTGGGTGCCGAGCGAGCCCGGCCAGGCCGATCCGCTCGAGACCGTGTCGCTGATCTACGACGACCGCCGACTGCTGGAGACGCGGGTGCGGCGGCTTTCCAGCCCGCGCATGTATTCGCAGGAGCCGCGCTCGCGCACCAGCCGCATGATCGGCAATGTCAGCTTCGACGAAGCCGGCAAGGAGGCCTGCACGGTGCGCTCCAAATTCATGATGATCGAATACCGCCGCGAGCAGCAGCGACTGTTCGGCGGCACCGCACTGCACCGCCTGGTGCACATCGACGGCCGCATCATGATCGCCTGGAAGCGCGTCGACCTCGTCAACTGCGACGCGCCGCTCGACGGCATCACGATTCCGTTTTGAACCAACCCTCCCCTGCCAGGGGGAGGGGGCGGGCGCAGCGAGCGGGTGGGGAAGTGAGTGCGTCGGCACTTCCCCACCCGATCCGCGCGATGCGCGGATCGCCCTCCCCCTGCAGGGGAGAGTATATTTTTAGGTGCCCGTCGGCCGGTGCAGCGCGGTGCGCGTCCTTTGCGCGGTGAGCCACTTCGAGCGACCCACCACGCCGAGCGCAAAGGCGCGCAGCGCCGGCGGCCAGGTGGTCGGCAGGCCGAGATAATAGGAAATGCGCTGGGTGTGCTCGGTCAGCGGCCGCTCGTTGCGCTCCCAGGTCTCGAGCGCGGCGGCGACGTCGTGCTCGCGCTGCAGATAGACCGCAAGCGACAGCGCATTCATCATGGCGCAGCCACCGCCCTGGCCGATGTTGGGCGGCAGCGCGTGCGCGGCGTCGCCGATCATGGCGACCTTGCCGGCCGACCAGCGCTTGAGCCTGATCAGATCGAAGCGGTCGTAGCGGCCCTGCTCGCCGATGCGGTCGATCAGCGCTTCGAGATGCGGGAAGGCGCGCGTCCATTCGTCCTTGCGCACCGGCACGGCTTTGGCCGCCGCGTCGGTGTCGAGCATGGTCAGCGCGATATAGATGTCGGTCTCGCTGCACGGCGTGTAGAGCAGACGCCGCGTGCCCGACCAGTATTCGATTGTTCGGGCGCCGTCGGTGACCGCGCGCTCCGCTGCGGTCTTGTCCATCAACAGCCGGGTGCAGCCGTCGACCAGATATTTGCGTTTGGCGAGCAGCCCCAGCGAATCGCGCAAGCGCGAATTGCTGCCGTCGGCGCCGACGACAAGATCCGCCTTCAGTCGCCGGCCGTCGGCGAGGATCAATTCGCCATCGGGCGTCGCCGCCGCCGCCGCAGAGTTGGTGACGATCTCGACGCCGGCGCGCGCCGCCACCGCGGCGAGCGCGTTAATGACGTTCTGGCGCACGATCGAGAACACGCGGCTGCCTTGCCAGCGGTGCACCGAGATCAGCCGGTCGTCGCCGTCGCGCACTTCGCGAGTGTGGGCGAACGGCGCGCCTTTGATCGCAGCCTCGTAGGCGCCGACCGCTTCGAGCACCCGCAAGCCGTTCTCATAGATATAGATACCGGCGCCGGCGGTGCGCAGCTCTTCGCCGCGCTCGTGCATGCGCACGCTCCAGCCGCGCTGCGCCAGCGCGCAGGCCGCGGTGAGGCCGGCAAAGCCGGCGCCGGCGATCTCGGCGTGCCGCTTGGTCATTCCGTCATTTCACAATTGTCATGCCCCGCGAAGGCGGGGCATCCAGTAATCGTGGATATTGATTACTGGATCGTCCGCCTTCGCGGACGATAACAAAATCACTTGATGAACTGGTTGGTATACAGATCGTCGACCGGCGACTTCTTCTCGATGATGCCCTTGGCGAGATAGAAGTCCTGCAGCTTGGCGACGCGCTCGGGGTCGACCGCGCCGAGCTGCTTCTGCCCCGGATAGATCAGCTTGTCGTAGTAGGCGAACGCCTCCTTGACCTGACCCTCCTTGCCGTTCCACTCCGGCACGAATTTCACGAAGTCGGCCGCCGCCGCGTTCGGATCGTCCATGATGTCCTTCATGCCGTGCAGCGCCGCCTTGACGAAGGCGCGCACCATGTCGGGCTTGTCCTTGATGATCTGATCCGACGCGGCGACCGCCTGCGCCATGTGCGGGAAGAACTCGTCGGTCGGCAGCACGTTGACCTTGACGCCGGCGGCTTCGACCGGCGGGATCCAATCGGGCACCCCGGCCATGCCGACCGACTTGCCGGTGGCGACCATCTGCCAGACGCCGACCGGACCGGCCGACTGGATATCGACGTCGTCCTTGGTCAGGCCGACGCTGGCGAGCAGGCCGAGCAGCGCATAGAACGTGGTGTCCTGATAGGACATGACCGTAATCGTCTTGCCCTTGAGGTCGGCCGGCTTGGCGATGCCGGAATCGGCGCGAACCACGAGCTGCATGAAGCCCTTGCCGCCGAACAGGCAGACGATCTTCACCGGCACGCCGTTCTGCCGCACCACGATCGGCGCATCGGCGACGATGCCGCCGAGCGGCGCGTTGCCGGCGCCGACCTGCTTGGCGACGTCGACGCCGCCGCGGCCGGTGGCGAAATTGACGGTCAGCCCGGCTTGCTTGAAGTAGCCCTTGCCCTGGGCGAGGCGGATCGGCCCGAACGCCGGCAGGATCGGCGGCGCCGGAAACAGATAGGTGATCTCTTCATCGGCGCGAGCGTCGCGCGCGACGCCCAAAGTACCAAGCGCGAGGCCGGCTGCGCTTTGCAGCACATGGCGTCGCGATAATCCGTTCACGCGGTCGAACATTCGTCAGCTCCTATCGGCGGTCCGGCGTTTTGCCACTATACTTGAGCTACTATACTTAAGCTTTCTGGGCGGCGAAACGCGCGCAATCGGCCCCAACGGATATCGGTCAATCCTTTTATGTCCGACGTCGTCCGCCTCGAATACCGCAACGTGACGATGCGATTTTCCCAAACCGCCAACCGCGGCGTGCTCACCGCGGTGCAAGGCGTCAGCTTCGCGGTGCGCGACGGCGAAGTCGTCGCCCTGATCGGGCCGAGCGGCTGCGGCAAGTCGACGCTGCTGAACATCGGCTCCGGCCTGACCGTGCCGAGCGAGGGCTTGGCCTTCGTCGACGGCGAGCGCGTCGCCGGGCCGAACGCCCACGTCGCCTTCATGCTGCAGAAGGACTTGTTGCTGCCGTGGCGCACCGTGGCCGAGAACGTCATGCTCGGCGTCGAGATTCAGGGCGTGCCGGCGGTGGAGCGGCAGAAGCGCGCCCGCGCGCTACTCGCGAATTTTCATCTCGCGGAATTTTCCGATCACTATCCGCATCAACTGTCGGGCGGCATGCGTCAGCGCGTGGCGCTGGCGCGCACGCTCGCCGTCGATCCGCACGTGCTGCTGCTCGACGAGCCGTTCTCCGCCGTCGACGCGCAGACCCGCATGGTGCTGCAGGGCGATCTGGCGAAGACGCTGAAGCAGGCCGGCAAGACCGCGCTCCTCATCACCCACGACCTCGCCGAGGCGGTGACGCTGTCCGACCGCGTGCTGGTGATGAGCCGGCGGCCGGGTACCATCGTCGACGAGATCGTCATCGACATGCCCGACCGCGACAATCCGCTCGCGCGGCGCCACGATCCAAAGCTCGGCGACTATGTCGCGCGCCTGATGGACCGCCTCGACATCGGCCATGCCGCGCTCGAGCAGGCCGCCGGAGGCGCGCCATGAACGGCGGCACGCGCGGGTCGCCGACGCGCAAGGGCGCCGTCGCCAGCGTGGCATTGCTCATCGTCTTTCTCTACGCCTGGGAATGGGGTCCAAGTTTGCTCGGCATCCCCTCCTTCATCGTGCCGCCATTATCGGCGGTCGCGGCCGAATTCGTCCACGCCTGGCGCTTCGATCATCTGCTGCTGCACACCGGCGTCACCGTCGCCGAAGTCTTGGCCGGCTTCATCCTCGGCAGCCTGCTCGGCGCTTTCGTCGGCTATCTGCTCGGCATGTCGCCGGTCGCCGAACTGGCGCTGTCGCCCTATATCCTGGCGCTGCAGATCGCGCCCAAGGTGGCGTTCGCGCCATTGTTCATTCTGTGGATGGGCTTCACCGTCTATCCGAAAATCCTGGTCGCGATCCTGATCGTGTTCTTCCCGGTCATGGTCAACGTCTTGACCGCGGTGCGCACCGTCGATCCCGACATGATCAACCTCGCCCGCGCGTTCAAGGCGACGCGGGCGCAGATTTTCTGGAAGATCGAATTTCCGACCTCAATGCCGCCGATGTTCGCGGGGCTCCGCATCGGCGCCACGCTCGCCGTGGTCGGCGTCGTGGTCGGCGAGCTGGTCGGCGGCAATGTCGGCCTCGGCTACCTGCTGACCTTCGGCGAAGGCCAGGCCAATACGCCGCTGGTGTTCGTCGCCATTGTCATGCTGACCATCGTCGGCGGCATCGCCTATCTGGGCGTCATTCTCATCGAGCGCCGCGTGCTGCACTACCTGCCGGCGCGCCGCGTCGGCGGCAATATTTAGCGGCTAACCGCGTCACCCCGACCCGTCCTCATGACGGCCTGGAATAATATTTTAAACTTAAATATTTAAGCTTGAAATATCTCGCCGAGAGTGCCATCATCGCCGCCGCTTCGAAGAAAGAGGCGGCATGCCATGAAGATCGCTTGCCTCGGCGGCGGCCCGGCCGGCCTTTATTTCGCGATCAGCATGAAGCTGCGCGACGCGAGGCACGACATCGTCGTGTTCGAGAGGAACCGCCCGGACGACACCTTCGGCTGGGGCGTGGTGCTGTCGAACGAGACCTTCGAGAATCTGGCCAAGAACGATCCGCTCAGCGCCGGCGAGATCCGCCGCCACTTCGCCTATTGGGACGACATCGCCGTGCATTACCGCGGCGAGAAGATCGTCTCGACCGGCCACGGCTTTTCCGGCATCGCGCGCAAGAAATTACTAGAGCTGCTGCAGCGGCGCGCCCGCGGGCTCGGCATCGAGCTGCGCTTCGAGACCGAGGTCGCCAGCGCCGTGGAGCTATCGAAGACCTACGATCTCGTCGTCGCCGCCGACGGCTTGAACTCGAAGACCCGCAACGAGTTCGCCGCGTTCTTCAAGCCGGCGGTCGAGACCCGCAAGAACAAGTTCGTCTGGCTCGGCACCCACCAGAAATTCGACGACGCCTTCACCTTCATCTTCGAGGAGACCGCGTACGGCTGGATCTGGGCGCACGCCTATCAGTTCGACGCCGACACCGCGACCTTCATCGTCGAATGCTCCGACGCCACCTGGCACAAGTTCGGCTTCGAGGCCATGAGCCAGGAGGAGAACTGCCGCGCCTGCGAGCAGATTTTCGAAAAATATCTCGGCGGCCACCGCCTGATGTCGAATGCGGCGCATCTGCGCGGCTCGGCGTGGCTCAATTTCCCGCGCGTGCTGTGCGAGAAATGGTCCTACGAGAATATCGTGCTGATGGGCGATGCCGCCGCCACCGCGCATTTCTCGGTCGGCTCCGGCACCAAGCTCGCCATGGAGAGCGCGATCTTCCTCGCCAATTGCCTGCGCACCGAGCCGTCGATGCCGGCGGCGTTCGCCAAATACGAGGATGCGCGGCGCACCGAGGTGCTGCGCCTGCAATCGGCCGCCCGCAACTCGCTGGAATGGTTCGAGGACGTCGAGCGCTATCTGCATCTCGATCCGGTGCAGTTCAATTATTCGCTGCTGACGCGCTCGCAGCGCATCAGCCACGAGAACTTGCGGCTGCGCGACCGCAAATGGCTGGAGGGCGCCGAAGCCTGGTTCCAAAAACTTGCCGGCGCCGGCGACAACCTCATTCGCCGGCCGATGTTCGCGCCGTTCCGGCTGCGCGACATGCGGCTGAAGAACCGCATCGTGGTGTCGCCGATGGCGCAATATAAAGCCGTCGACGGCTGCCCGACCGATTGGCACCTGGTGCATTACGGCGAGCGCGCCAAGGGCGGCGCCGGCCTCGTCTGCATCGAAATGACCTGCGTCAGCCCGGAGGGCCGCATCACGCCGGGCTGCACCGGAATGTATGCGCCCGCGCACGAGCAGGCCTGGAAGCGCATCGTCGATTTCGTCCATGGCGAGACCGACGCCAGGATCTGTTGCCAGCTCGGCCATTCTGGCGCCAAAGGCTCGACCCAGCTCGGCTGGGAGGAGATGGACGCGCCGCTGCCCGCCGGCAATTGGCCGGTCATGGCGGCTTCCGCCGTTGCCTGGTCGCCGCGCAACCAGGTCGCGCGCGCCATGACGCGGGCCGACATGGATAAGGTCCGCGACCAGTTCGTCGCTTCTGCCGAAATGGCGGCGCGCTGCGGCTTCGACATGCTCGAGCTGCACTGCGCCCACGGTTATCTGCTGTCCTCTTTTATCACGCCGCTGACCAACAAGCGCACCGACCAATACGGCGGCACCGTGGAAAACCGCATGCGCTATCCGCTGGAGATCTTTCGCGCCGTGCGTGCGGTATGGCCGGCAGAAAAACCAATATCCGTGCGCATTTCCGCCAACGACTGGGTCGGCGCCGACGGCATCGAGCCACGCGACGCGGTCGGCATCAGCCGGCTCCTGCAGGACGCCGGCGTCGACATCTGCGACGTGTCCGCCGGCCAGACCTCGATCGACGCCAAGCCGGTCTACGGCCGCATGTTCCAGACGCCGTTCTCCGACCGCATCCGCAACGAGACCGGCATGGCCACGATGGCGGTCGGCAACATTTTCGAGCCGGATCACGTCAACTCGATCCTGATGGCAGGGCGCGCCGACCTCGTCTGCCTGGCGCGGCCCCATCTCGCCGATCCGTATTGGACCCTGCATGCCGCCGCCAAGCTCGGCGACCGCGGCGAAACCTGGCCGCCGCCCTATTACGCCGGCCGCGATCAACTCTATCGGCTCAGCGGCGGCGGCGAGCCCACGACAACGGCGGTGTAAATGACAAGCCTCGACAACAAACATGCGCTGGTGACCGGCGGCGGCAGCGGCATCGGCGCCGCGATCGGGTTCGCGTTGGCTTCCGCCGGCGCCAAGGTCACCATCTGCGGGCGCCGCCTGGAGGAGCTCGAATTCACCGCCGAGCGCCACCCCAACCTGCATGTCGAGGCCGCCGACGTCACCGACGCAAAAGCGGTGGACCGGCTCTACAAGCGGGCGCAGAAGGCGCGCGGAAATTTCGACATCGTCGTCGCCAATGCCGGCACGGCGGAAAGCGCGCCCGCCGAGGAGACTTCGCTCGAACTGTGGAACAAGACGCTCGCCGTCAATCTCACCGGCGCGTTTCTTTCGGTGCAGCCGGCGCTCGCCGGCATGCGCGAGCAAAAATGGGGCCGCATCGTCTTCACCGCGTCGACCGCGGGCCTGAAGGGCTATCCCTACGTGGCGCCCTATGTCGCCGCCAAGCACGGCGTCATCGGCTTGACGCGCGCGCTCGCCGTCGAAACCGCCAAGGCCGGCATTACCGTCAACGCCGTCTGCCCGGGCTTCACCGAAACCTCGCTGCTCGACCGCGCCGTTGACCGCATCGTGGCGACCACGAAGGTCAATGAAGACGAGGCGCGCAAGAAACTCGCGGCCAACAATCCGCAAGGCCGCTTCATCCAGCCGCAGGAGGTCGCCGACGCGGTGCTGTGGCTGTGCGCCGAAGGCTCGGCCGGCATCACCGGCCAGGCGATCTCGGTGTCGGGAGGCGAGACATGGTGAGCGCGCCGCTGCCGGCCGCCGCGCTGAAGGAAAGCGACAGCAAGGCGCGGCTGCGCCTGTGGATCAGGCTGCTTCGCGCCAGCCGGCTGATCGAGAGCGTGGCGCGCGAGCGGCTGAAGGCGCAGTTCAACGCCACGCTGCCGCGCTTCGACGTCATGGCGGCGCTCTACCGCAAGCCCGACGGCATGCTGATGAGCGAAATCTCGCGCTTCCTCATGGTGTCGAACGGCAACGTCACCGGCATCGTCGATCGGCTGGTGTCCGACGGCCTCGTGGTGCGCGCCCAGCGCAAGGGCGACCGCCGCACCTCGTTCATCAGCCTGACCCGCAAAGGCCGCGCGCTGTTCGCCGACATGGCGGCGGCCCATGAGCGCTGGGTCGACGAACTGCTTGGCGGCGTCACCGTGCGCGATGCCGAGCAGATGTCGGCCAAGCTGAAGGCGTTCCGTAGCGATTGGGAGGGCGAAGCATGACGCAGATGGCGGCGCTCAAGCCCCAGCACTTTCTCTGGCGCATGGACGGCGCCGTCGCCGCCATCCAACTCAACCGGCCGGAGCGCAAGAACCCGCTGACGTTCGAGTCTTACGCCGAGCTGCGCGACACCTTTCGCGCGCTCGCTTATGCGGACGACGTGCACGTGGTGGTGTTCCTGCCCAACGGCGGCAATTTCTGCTCCGGCGGCGACGTGCACGAGATCATCGGGCCGCTGGTCGCCATGGACATGAAACAGCTGCTGACTTTCACGCGCATGACCGGCGACCTGGTCAAGGCCATGCTCCATTGCGGCAAGCCGATCATCGCTGCGGTCGACGGCGTCTGCGCCGGCGCCGGCGCCATCATCGCCATGGCGTCGGATCTGCGCCTCGCCACGCCGCAGGCGCAGACCGCATTCCTGTTCAACCGCGTCGGGCTCGCCGGTTGCGACATGGGCGCCTGCGCGATGCTGCCGCGCATCATCGGCCAGGGCCGCGCCGCGGAGCTGCTCTATACAGGCCGCGCCATGACCGCGCCGGAGGGCGAGGCCTGGGGCTTTTTCAACAAGCTGGTCGCCGCCGAGGCGCTCGAGCGCGAGGCGCTGGCGCTGGCGCGAAAAATCGCGGCCGGCCCGACCTTCGCCAACGGCATCACTAAGACGCAGCTTAATCAAGAATGGTCGATGAGCCTCGATCAGGCCATCGAGGCCGAGGCGCAGGCCCAGGCGATCTGCATGCAGACGGGCGACTTCGAGCGAGCCTATCGCGCCTTCGTCGCCAAGCAGAAACCGGTGTTCGAGGGCAACTGATGAGGCCTGTCCCATCCGCTCGGGCCCGCGAAAGCGGGGGCCCAGTGCAGGGCCTGAGCAACCGACTCCCGGATTCCCGCTTGCGCGGGAATGAGCGGAGCTGACATGGCGGACAGGAGTTTTCTAAACTGGCCGTTCTTCGCCGACCGCCATCGCGCGCTGGCCGACGAGCTCGAGCGCTGGTGCGCGAAGAATTTGCCCGCCGATCACGGCGATGTCGACGCCGCCTGCCGCGATCTGGTGCAAAAGCTCGGCCGCGACGGCTGGCTCGCCCACACCGCGCCCGATCCGAACGCGCCGGCGCCGCTCGATGTGCGCAGCCTGTGCCTCATTCGCGAGACGCTGGCGCGCCACGACGGCTTGGCCGACTTCGCCTTTGCCATGCAGGGCCTCGGCGCCGGGCCGATCAGCCTGTTCGGCAATGCCAAGCAGCGCGACTGGCTCAAGCGCACGCGTGCCGGCCAAGCCATCGCCGCCTTCGCGCTGACCGAACAAAAATCCGGCTCCGACGGCGCCAATATCGCGCTCACCGCGCAGCGTTACGGCGACGGCTATATTCTCGACGGCGAGAAGACCTGGATCTCCAACGGCGGCATCGCCGACATGTATGTCGTGTTCGCCCGCACCGGCGAGGCGCCCGGCGCCAAGGGTTTGTCGGCCTTTCTGCTGCCCGGCAAAAAGTTGCCGGGCTTCTCCATCGCCGAACGTCTCGAAACGATCGCGCCGCATCCGCTGGCGCGGCTGAAGTTCGAGCGCGTCACCGTGCCGGCCTCGGCGATGATCGGCGCGCCCGGCGAAGGATTCAGGATCGCCATGGCGACGCTCGACATCTTCCGCGCGACCGTCGGCGCTGCGGCACTCGGCTTCGCCCGCCGTGCACTCGACGAAACGGTCGTGCGGGCAAAGACGCGCGAACTGTTCGGCGGCCCTCTCGCCGACCTGCAGCTGGTGCAGGCGTCGATCGCCGAGATGGCGCTCGACGTCGACGCCGCGGCGCTGCTCGTCTATCGCGCCGCCTGGGCCAAGGACAACGGCGCCGCCCGCGTCACCCGCGAGGCCGCGATGGCGATGCTCTACGCCACCGAGCGCGCGCAGAGCGTCATCGACAAGGCGGTGCAGTTGCACGGCGGCGACGGCGTGCGCCACGGCCACATCGTCGAGCGGCTCTATCGCGAGATCCGGGCGCTGCGCATCTACGAGGGCGCGTCCGAGGTGCAGAAAGTCGTCATCGCCCGGCAAGTGCTGACCTGAGGGA
>Ga0335085_10017157_pt1 | contig 10441 bp, 16 predicted proteins | sample Lox_Sample_45_FD_206712 | JGI IMG/M metagenome (GOLD analysis project Ga0335085, IMG submission 206712) | Soil microbial communities from Loxahatchee National Wildlife Refuge, Florida, United States - Lox_Sample_4.5 | ecosystem: Environmental > Terrestrial > Soil > Wetlands | place: USA...
TTGCGGACCTCGGCCCGCTCAGCATCACCGGTCTCGCCTTCGCGGTCGTCCTCGAGGACGCGGAGCAGGCGGAGGTGACGGCATGAGTGTCACCTGGCTTCCCGTCCCGGGAACGATACGTGCCCGCAACTGGGCCGAGCCCACAAAAGCCGACCTTGACGCCATTGAGGACGACGACTGGCAAGACCGGGCCTTGTGTGCCCAGACCGATCCCGAGGCGTTCTTTCCCGAGAAAGGCGGCTCAACCCGGGAAGCCAAGAAGGTCTGCCGGGCGTGCGAGGTCCGGGCCGAATGCCTGGAGCTTGCGCTGGAGAACGACGAGCGGTTCGGTATCTGGGGCGGCATGTCCGAGCGGGAACGCCGGCGGCTGAAGCGGGAAGCCGCGTAACGCCATGGGCCGTTTCCGTTACCGCCGCCGCCGGATGCACCCGGCCGTGATTGCTGCCGGCGCGGGGCTGATGCTCGTCGCCGCAGCTCACTCACATGCGGGTACGGCGGCCCCGGCGGCTCATGCCGCTGCGGCACCGTCGCATGCGGCGTCGGTAGCGGTCGCCTTCGCCCGCGCCCAGATCGGCAAGCCGTACCAGTGGGGTGCGACGGGCCAGGGCGCGTTCGACTGCTCGGGCCTGGTGCAGGCGGCATGGTCGGCTGCGGGGGTGTCTATCGCCCGGACGTCCCAGAATCAGTGGGCCACCGAGCGGCACATTCCCGCATCCCAGGCTGCTGCGGGTGACCTGGTGTTCTATCCCGGCGCGGACGGCACCTGGACCGCACCCGGGCATGTGGCCATGGTGTCCGGGCCGGGCCAGATGATCGAGGCGTACGCCACCGGCTACCCCATCCGGGAGACCCTGATCCGCTCCGGCGCGGTCGGCTTCACCGACCCGGAGCCGTCATGAGGGGCGCCCTGGTGGCCGGGACGGTCCTGTCGCTGATCGTGGTGGGCTTCTGGTCGGTGTCGGCTGCGGCGACAGTCGGCGATGCCCCGCCGCTGCACTTGTCGGTGCGTCATCCAGCCGCCTCGTATCTGGCGCTGGCTTCCGCGCCGACGGGGAACGGGTGGGCCCTGTTCGCTGTCCTGTCGGTGATCTACATGCTCGCCCTGCTGGTGGCCTGCTGGCGGAGGTGGCGATGATGCGCCGTTTCCGCTACCGGCGTCACCTGAGCCGCAACCAGAAGTTCGCCGGGCCGGCGGTCGCGGCGGCCCTGCTGCTGGCCGTAGCCCACAGCCATCCTGGTGCGGCACCAGCAGCACCCGCAACCGCCCAGCTCGCCGACGGCCGCGCCAGCGGCAGTGAGAACGCTTTCGCCCGCACTGTTCTCACCGACCTGGGCGCGCCAGCGACGCAGGCCGGCGTCACCTCGCTTACCTCATGGTTCCCGCACGAGTTCCCGTCGTGGCCGCCTTTGGCGGCGAACAACCCCATGGCGACGACCATGCCCGCGGCTGGGTCCACGACTTACAACAGCGCGGGGGTGCAGAACTACCCGTCAGCTTCCGAGGGTGCACAGGCAATCGCACTGACATTGGATAACGGCCACTACCCGGGCATCGTCGCGGCGCTGCGGTCTGGCCGCGGCCTGTGCGGCGACCCATCCCTGGCCGCCGAGTTTCTCACCTGGTCAGGCAATGGCTACTCGGGAGTGTGCTGATGCCGTCTCCCATTCTCCCCGCAGAAAGGACCCCGCAACGATGAACAAGCCCGAGCTCATCGCCGTGGCACTAATCGCCCTCACGCTGTTCCTGCTGCTCAAATACACCCCCGTGAAGCTGTGGCACGTGCTGGTCATCCTGGCCGCCGGGTTCGCGCTCGCGGTGTACGTGCCGCAGGTCCCCGGCCTGATTTCCGCCGCCGCCGGGTGGCTGAACCACGCCGCGACCCTGGCCGGCCACTGACCCCCCGGGGGGCCATCAACGCCCCCCGGGCCCACCAAGAAGGAGAAACACCGCCAATGAAGATCACTGAATTGCTGTTCGGGCCGCGCCGCCCGGGCCGCCGCAAGGCGCGGCGGCAGGCCGACGCGATCCGGGCCAAGACCGCTGCCGCCCGGCAGCAGGTCGCCGACACCGACGCGATGCTCGCGCGCCGGGAAGGGAACGCGAAGTGAAGGCACGTTTGCTTGGATCGCTGATCCTCGGCGCGTTCGCCGCCGCGGTCGTGACCGGATATGCGGCCAGTTACCGGCATGCGGCGCTGGCGGCGTCAGCGGCACGCAGCCACCAGACGGCCGGGTTCATCCTGCTGTCCGGGTTCGCCGGCCTGACCCTGTTCGTGGCCGTCATCGTGTTCGTGCTGGCCACGGTGTTCGCGGGCCGCCCCCGCCGCGCCGTGCGGAGCCGCGCCGGGGACAGGGTGCCGCCGCGGCCCCGTACGGACGTGTGGCGGTAACCGTCATGACCGCCGCACCCCCCGGCAAGACCCCCGCTGATCCGGCACCCACCGGATCGGTGCCCCCGCCCCGGTTCCCGGTCGGCCGGGCTGTCATCTGGGCCGGGCTCGCGCTCGGTACCGCCGTGACGGTCCTGGCGGTGATGCACGGGATCCGGTTCCCGGGACTGGAAGTGGTGCTGTCGGTGGTCGTCACGTGGCTGCTGCTGATCGTCGTGGCGGTCACGGTCACAGAGTTGCTGCGCCGTCACCACCGGGCCATGGCCCGGCACACCTGGCGGCATAGCAGGCGGGGCGTGTCGTTCGCGGCCCGCCGCACCCGCCGGGGTGCGGCGGTGGCGGGCGGCTACCTCACCGCGAAGGCGGCGGCCCGGTGGCAGGCCCGCCGGGCCGCGGGGCAGCCGGGCGAGGACGCCCCGTTCACCCCCGTCCTGCTGACCGCCCGCAGCACAAGCGGCCGGGTCCTCAACCCGGTCACGGGCGAGCCGGTGAACACGGTGCTCGTCAAGGACCCGGAGGACCTCAAGCGCCGCCTCGCCGCTGCCGCCCGCTACCCCGACATCGAGGTCAGCACCCGGCCGGTGGAGCTCCCCGACGGCAACGACCGCAATCCACCCGAAAGGAAAACCACCATGGCAGACACCACAGTCATCGACGACGGCACCCCCGAGCCGGCCGGGAGGGCCCGGGCCCGGCGGCGCCCCGCCACCGGCGTCTACTCCGCTGAATGGAAGACCATCGCGGGCCGCACTGCGGACTTCGAGCCCGAAAACGACGGCCACTTGCTTGAGTGGATGGCCGCCGAGGTGGCCGGCATGTCCGCTTACGCCGAAGCCCTGACCGAGGTGTACGAGACCTGTGTTAGCAGCATGGGCCTGGATCCGGTGGCGATGCAGGCCACCCATGATGTGGCCGACGCCGCCGCTGACGCCGCCTCGGCGATGTCCGCGGCCCGCGCCAAGTTCGCCGGCCACTATGCCGAGGTCCGCGAGTTCGCCGCGAACGGGGGCCTGCTGCCGTTCAACGGCCGGTGGATCACCGGCGACGGCGACGCCTGATCATCTGAGCGCCCGGGGCCGGATAGCCCCCGGTCCCGGGCCGTACCCCCTTGAGGCGAGGGAACAGGAATGACCCTACTGATCCGCGAGCGTGAGCAGGATCGCGCGTCCGGCCCGCCTGGCGGCGAGTTGCCCGCGATGGTGACCGAGTCCGGGCTGTCCCGGTTCCGGGGCTGGCTGCGGCACGCGCCCGCCGAGCGGGCGCCGTTGCCGCTGATCCCGGCCGTGTGGGTCGCCACGGGGATCATGCACTCCGCCGGGATGCATGGCCTGTATGTCGTCCTCGCCGTCGCCGCGGCCACCGGCATGGCTGGGTGGATTGGGGAGCGCCGGTCGAAGGATGCGGAGCATAAGCGGCTGGCCGGGACCGAGGTCGCCGCGGTCACCGGCGCCACTGGTGCGTGGGTCACCGCCGGAACCGTGTGGGGCCCGCTGGCCGGCCCGTATCACCTGCTGAGCCTCCTGTACCTGGCCGCGTCCGGCGGGGGGTACTGGTGGCTGCGCAGGCACGAAGCCGTCCAGGGTGCCCGGCAGCGCCGCGATAAAGCAGCCGCTGAGGCTGCCGCCTGGATCGCCCGCAAGACGGACTGGCACCGGCTCGCCCCCGCCCTGGGCCTGAACGGGTCGCATCTGCTGGCCCACAACGACACGCTGCTCGGCGACGAGATGCTGATCGACACTCGCGGCACCGGCCGCCGCGCCTCCCAGATCAGCGGCCGGGACGTCGCCGAGCGGCTCGGCGAGATCGAGATGATCCCGGCCGGCCGGATCGACGTCACCACGGACCGGATCCCCGGGCGGCTGCGGATCAGCGTCCGCCGCAAAGACCCTTGGCAGCAGGCCCTCACCCACCCCGCAGTGGATTCGTGGTCCCCGTTCGCGCGGCTCGTCGAGGACCCGGCATCGTGCCGTAAGCCGCTGGTGATCGGCGTGGACCCGGAGACCGGTGACCCGCTGCGGCTGACCCTGTGGGATGAGGACGAGGGCGGCAAAGTCGTTCTGGTCGCCGCCAAAAAAGGCTCGGGGAAGACGGTCCTGCTGTCCTGTATCACCGAGCGGATCACCGCCTGCGATGATGCCCAGCTGATCCAGGTCAACCTGGGCAAGCACCGGGAGGATCGCCGGTGGGCGTCCCTCGCTGCCGCGAACGCCCTCGGCCGCGATGATGCCGGGCGTGCCCGCCGCATCCTGCAGTGGGTCGTCCTCGCGATCGAGGAACGCTCCAAGGGCGGTGACGACGCCCGGGTCACCCCCACCCCGGAAACGCCCTTGCTGGTCGTGAAGATCGACGAGATTGACCAGGTTGCCGCCGACCCCACATGCAAGACCCTGCTGTCGCAGATCGCCTCCAAGTGCCGGTCAGAGGGTGTGGCGCTGATCATCTCCGGGCAGCGTGCCACCGCACAGTGGATGGGCGGCGCCGACCTGCGCGCCAACGTCGACATCGCGGTGCTGGGCCGGTTCGCCCGCGCCGGGGAGGCCCGCAAGGCCACCGGCGAAGAGGTCGACCTGCCCGACATGGGCGCCTACGGTGAGGGTCGTCCCGGTGTGTTCCTGATCACCGAGCTCGGCGGCGGCGGCGGTTACGAACGGGGCCGGGTGTTCAACCTGTCCGACCCCGCCGCTATTGACCTGATCGTGGCCCGCCGCGCCGCGGGCCGCCGCCCCTACGTCCCTGAGCCCGCACTCGCGGGCCTGGCTGACCTGTGGGCCAAGATCACCGGCCCCGGCACCATTGACGGCGAGGATCAGGGCGCCGACACCGAATCGGCGATCAAGCCGCCCCATGGCCGGGTGATTCAGGGCACCGAGGACATCACCGCGAAGATCAGGCAGGCCCGCGCCCTGGCCGAACGGGAGCCGCCGATCCCGGACGTGCCCCCGGAGATGGCCGGGCACGCGGCGGAGATGCGAGCCGAGCGGCGCCGCCAGTTCATGGACGCCTACACCGACATCGACATTCCGCCCGATGAGCTCGCGGCAATCCTGGCGATGCTCGGCGACCCGGGCGGGACGACCAGCGCGGCGGTCGCTGAGGCGACCGGCAAGAGCCGCGCGACCGCTCACCGGTACCTGACCCGGCTCGCGAACGCCGGGCACGCCGAGGTGCGGGGGGAGGGCCGCCGGTCCGGGTTCTATGCCCGCCCGGCCACGCCCGCGCCCGCGGGGCCGCATCTGCATCTCGTCCAGCCCCCTCAGGAGAAGGTGGCTAGTGACGCATAGTGATTGTCTCACGGAATGTCTCACGGGGAACGTCTCACGAACGTCTCAGGGGGGCTACGCGCCCGGCCGCCCGCGCGCGCGTCCCGTGCCCGCGCGCGCGAGGGTACCCCGCCGCGTTCATCACAGGGAGTGACGGAATGAGGAAGCAGCAGTCGAAAGCCGCCGCCCGCAAGAACCGGGCCCGGAGCGCGTTCAGCGCAGCCCGGGGGGATGGCAGGGAACAGCTGGCAGTTGCCTACAACTGGTTCCTCGCCGAGCTGGCTGCCTTTGCCCGCCAGCCTGGCGGGGACACAGAACCGGCCGCATTGCTGGCGAAGAACGTGCGGGAGGCCGCGGAGATGGTGAACGAGATGAACGAGGAGCTAGATCATGGGCGCTGAATACGAGCGGCAGCTTCTCACCCGGGCCCGCCGCCTGCTCGACCTGTCCGGCATCAGGGACGATGTGCTTGGCTGCCTCGGCGCGGCCCGGCATGCCGGCCTGGATCCGGAAGCCATCGCGGGCCTCGTCGGCTGCGCCGCGGCGCTCGGCGCGGACAGTACGGCCACCTACAGCGCCGGGGACGGCTGGGCCGGCCGGCACCGCGACGAGCGGGACTTCCTCGGCCACATCTGCAGCATCGAAGACGACCTGGAGGACTGGCTCGCCGTCGCGTCCCAGCTTGGCCGGGAAACCGCCGCCGCCCTTGAGTCTGCCCGTGCTGACCTGGAGGCGGCATACGGCCAGCTCGACGCCGCCCTCACCATGCCCACCGGCGAACCGTGCGACGGCTGCCACGGCCGCCGGGACGCCGCGATCGCCGCCGCCAGGAGGCTGATCAGCGACTGCGAAACCCGGACCGGGATCTGCGAGGAGATCGGCCAGGCCCTCGACGTGCTGACCAAGCGGCTGCGGCACGCCCTGGCCCGCCTCCGGGCCGTCCCCTCTGACCTCGGTGAGACTTACGAGTCCGTGTACAGCCTGATCCGCCGCGGCGGCCGGATGCCGCACGACGGCCGGTGGATCACCGGCGAGGAGGTGCCGGTTTGACCGCCGCGACACAAACCGGAACATCCCCGAGTGGATCACCCGGAGGGGTGAGTATGACCGGCATGCCGATTACACCAGCACACGCGAAACCAGTGGCCCGCCGCGACCACCTGTGGGTCCTGGCCATCGTCGCCGCTTTCGCCCTGTATGACGTCTGGGGGTCATGGACGGAGATCGGGAACAAGTCCGGCTTCGCTCATGGCACCGGATGGACCCTCACCGTGATCGTGGAGGTCTACTGGGGGTACGCGCTTTACGCATGGCTCGCCGCCGCGCCTGGCCCCCGGTCCCGCCGGTTCGCGATGTGGTCCGCTGCTGTCGTGTTTGCCCTCAGCCTCGCCGGCCAGGGCGCATCTCACCTGACCGCGCACAGGACGCCGCCACCCGCGGTGGTGGTGTTCGTCAGCGTGCTCCCGGTGATCGTGCTCGCGCTTCTCGCGATCCTGGTTCACCTGCGCCACCTCGACCGGGCAGAGGCTGCGGAGACCGGGCGGCAGGACACGCTGACAGCCGAGCTGGAAGCTGAGCGGGCCGCGCGGGAGACCGCGGAAGCGGAACGGGACTCCGCCGCAGCCAGTGCGGCGGAAGCGGTCGCGAAGGCGGAAGCGCTCACCCGGAAGCTGGCTAACCCGGGCCCCCGGAAGCGCGGCGGAACCACCGGGCGGAAGCAGGCCCGGAAGCCGGCCGGAACCGCCCCCCGGAACCAGCCGCCCGTGAACCCGGAACCGGAAGCGGTACCTGGGGGGCCGATGGATCTCGACGCCGAGGCACGCATTCTCGCGCTCATCGATGAGGGGCATAGTCCTTCCAGGGCTGGTGTCATGGCAGGCAAGAGTGACAGCTACGGGCGGCAGGTCGCCCGCGCCGCCCGGGACTTGTCCAGGGCGGCACCGCAGGGTCAGGACGATGACGCGTCGCCCCGGAAGAGTGGAAGAGATGAAGGAGAATCCGTATGACCACCCCAGTCCCGGATCTTGACCGGGCCCGCGCACTGCTCGATGCGGCCTGAGGACTGGTCACTGGGGGAGCGGTTCCTGATCGCCACGGCGGCCGGGCTGTGGTCCGGGCATCCGCATGGGGCGGACGTGTGCCGGGCGCCGTCCCTTGATGATGAGTTTTACCGGGTGTGGCTGGCGATGGTCACGGCCGCGCGGACAGGGAGGGTGCAGTAAATGGAGGGGCGCACGCACGCCCTGTCCGGCGTGGTCACGGGGGTAGCGGCCGGTTCACTGGCCCTGCACCTCCCGATCGCCCCGCTGGCGCTGTTCTCGGCCGTCACTGCCGCCTACGCTCTCGCCCCGGACCTCGATACCTGTGGTTCGACGGAGGCCCGCTCGTTCGGTCCCGTCACCGGGGCCTTCGCGTGGGTGGTCGAGCACATCTCCGGGGGGCATCGCCATGGGACGCACAGTGCGGCCGGTGTCGCCGCGTTCACGGCCGTCGCATGGCTCGCCTGCCTGTTCCGGCACACGTGGCCGGGCCGGATCGTGCTCGGGATCATCCTCGCCGCCGGGTTCGCGTCCGCCATGGACGCGCTGCGGATCAGGGGGCATGCGGGGAACGGGCTCGCCTGCGGTCTCGCAGCGGTCATGTGCTGGAAAGGGTACGGGCTGGCGCTCGTTCCTCTCGCTGCCGCTCTTGGCTGTGCTACCCACCTGGCCGGCGATTGCCTTACAAGGTGCGGGTGCCCGCTCGCGTGGCCCGCGACCATGCGGGAGTTCCATCTCCTGCCCCGGCCGCTGCGCTTCACCACGGGCACATGGCCTGAACGCTGGATTGTCGCCCCGCTCCTGCTGGCCGCCCTTGCGCTCCTGATGTGGCGGGATGCGGCCGGGATCATCCACCACCTGTACGCACTGGCAAAGTAAGAGAGGATGAGGGGATGAGCGACCGGCACATGCACATCACGTCGTACCTGTACGAGGACGACCCGGACCGGCTGGCCCGCTTCGAGGCCGAGGCACGGAAGCATTTCCAGCAGGTGGTGCCGATCGGGCTTAACCTGGACGCCCCTGGGGCCATGCGGCCGGAGGAACAGGGGAGGGTCATCGCGTTCGCCCTGTACAGCAAGGACAGCGGCTACAACGACCTGATCTACACGCTGCCGGAGGCCGCTGAGGCGCTGTCCGGCATCCTCTCCCGTGACATCGAGATCGTCTCGGCGTGGGAGGCCGTCAGCGACGATACACAGCGAGTGTGGCCGATCAGGGGCGAGAGGTGAGCGCCGGGATCATCTCGCACGGCCTCGTGTTTTCCCAGGTCAGGTGACCTGAAATCCGCGAGCCGTACTCCCGCCCTTTACGGGCGGGCTCCATTAGCATGTACACCTCGCCGGGAGGACCCGCTGAAGGTACTCCGTAAGGTCGGCTGCCCTGACTGCCGGCAAGATAAGCACCGCTGCCCTACCTGCCACGCACCGATCTCGCATGGCCTGGAATCATGCGAGGAATGCTCCGCCGCCACGCCGGCAGACTGGGAAGCCGTTGGCCGCGTACTGGACGGGCGCCCGGACATGGTTGTGTATACGTGGTCCCGGATGATGATGGGGAACGGCCCAGACTTCTAGCGGCGCGCGCCCGTGTTGGTGCTAAGCAGGCCGTTCCGCGAAGATTCCTGGCATGCCCGAGGTCCCATGCGCTGGCCCCTGCAACTCCCGTTACCGCCGCCTCACCGCTGAATACGAAGCGGCCTGCGCCAAGTACGAGCAGGCGCTCACCGTCTACACGCCCGGCACTGGCCAGGAACCTCCCGAACCGCCTGAATCGCCGGACATCCAGCCGTGGCTAGGCAACCCCTGGTGCCCGAAATGCCAGGCAACCATCCACCAGGAACTCGGCGAACTGGATGATCTCGCCGCGATCATCGCCGCGCGCCCCCCGCTGGCCAGTAGTACCGCCGATGAGAGCGCCGGCCGGGTCAGCGGCACCCGTGACCATCCATCACCCTCATCCCGCATGGATGACCTTGAGGAACTGAACGGATGGCTGCGGAACTGGGAATCCGCCTACCGGGGGGATGACCCTCGTCCCCGGCGCGGCTACCTCGCCAAGGAGAGCACCACGATCATCGCGTGGCTCGTGTCCCATTTCGAGCCGTGCATCACTCACCCGGATCTGGCTACGGATTTCGGGTCTGAGACCCGTCGCTGGCATCGGGAACTTCTCGGCCGCGCCCGCGCCGGCACGATCGACAAGCATCAGAAGCGCCCCTGCCCGAGGTGCAAGCTCTACACGCTGTGGGCCCGTGACGGGGAGGACTACGTGAGATGCATTAATACGGACTGCAACCGGCGCATGACACGGGAGGAGTTCAAGGAGTTGCCCAGCGTGGTGTTAGTTGCCCTGGGGTCTCTGTCTGTATAGCCTTGACCTGGAACAACTATGCCCTCTGCGCGGAATCCGCGTTGGAGGGCATTTTCGTGCGCCCGGAGGTGTGTCCTGGTCGTCATCACGTCCCCGGACATGCTTCTCACCACCGCGCAGGCCGCCGAGGTTGCCGGGGTGAAGATCGGGCGCATACGCCAGTGGAATAACCGCGGTCACCTTGAGCGCGCCGGACTGGATGAGCGCGGCTGGCCCCTGTACCGGGCCCTTGACGTCGCCAAGTGCAAGCATAAGTTCCACGGGTACGCCCGCGATGAGGCAGCGGCCTGAGGAATGAGTGCGATGCACGAGCACCCGGAGGGCATCATCCCCGACTCGGGACGTGCTGGTGAGCCGGAGACGCTGATGCACCAGACGG
>Ga0335085_10017158_pt1 | contig 10441 bp, 10 predicted proteins | sample Lox_Sample_45_FD_206712 | JGI IMG/M metagenome (GOLD analysis project Ga0335085, IMG submission 206712) | Soil microbial communities from Loxahatchee National Wildlife Refuge, Florida, United States - Lox_Sample_4.5 | ecosystem: Environmental > Terrestrial > Soil > Wetlands | place: USA...
CAACGGTGCGGGGGATAAAGTCGCCAGCAAGCCTCCAAACGGGTGACTGAACGGGGAGGGCCGGTGGACGACGACGAGGTACTTGGACCTATCGACTACCTGGCGGTGGAGTGGCCCGGCGGGCATGTGACCGGCGAGGGGTTCCGGCTGCTGCTGGATCTCGTCGACCGCGATATTGTCCGGGTGCTCGACCTTGAGTTCATAGCCAAGGCCGCTGACGGCAGCGTCAAGAAGGTGGCCCTTGGCGATGTCGAGCACGGGGGCGATGTCGACGTGACGATGTGGGATGGCGCATCGTCCGGCTTGCTCGACCAGTCCGACGTTGACGAGGTCGCGGCGGTCATTGAGCCCGGCAGCCTCGCGGGCATCCTGGTGTACGAGAATCTGTGGGCGGCCCCGCTGATGGCTGCTCTGGACCGTAGCAGTGCCCGCATGGTGGGAAACGGCCGGATCGTCGTCGAGGATCTACTCGACGCACTGGACGAAACCGAGCCTGGTTAGGCCACGGCTGCCGGAGCGGAGGCACATCATGGGATTGATCAAGACTGGTTTGAAGGCTGCGGTCGCGGTCAAGGTCGGGCACGCGGTCCATGACCGCATTCAGCGGCGGCAGCATGCGGAATGGGCGGCGAGAGGCCATCCGGCCGCGATGCCCGCGACGGGAGATCACCCCGGCGGGACGGCCGCCCCGGCCGCAACACCGCAGGCCGCAACGCCTGCTGCGGCTCCGCCCGCTGGTGACATGCTGGCCCTGCTGGCCCAGCTCGGCGAGCTCAAGGCGGCCGGTATCCTGACCGAAGCCGAGTTCGAGACACAGAAGGCCCGCATCCTCAACGGCTGACCGCCCGGTGGGCGGGCAGGTTCTGAAGCGGTCCGTCAGCAACGGTGCATACTGGCAGATATGAGGCAGGGACGCCGCAATTCGGTCCTGATCGCATTGACCGCACCGACCCGCTGGGTTTCTGACCGCATCATGCGGTGGCGTCGGCGACCGCCGCCAGCGGGTGTCCGTGAGCCCCGCCGCCCGAAGCCGACCCTCCCGGCGGGCGCGGTCGCGCTCGACGAACCGCGTACCGGCCTCCGCCGTCGGCTCAAGCTGGCCGGCCGGCGCGACCGGGCACAGGCTTGGTGAGTCATCGAGGTGGCGGCGCCCCGGCCGATGGCCGCCGTGGACGGCATGCCCCAGCCGACCCGGTAGGTCTCGGTGAGCCTAGCGGGGGTACCAGCCGGTCAGATGGTGCGGCGGGCGTCACCGGCGGGGGAAGCATGTCGCCGGCGCGGTGGCTGAGCGGGGGCCGCTGCGGTCACGGCAAGCGGCAGCCGGGAAGGCGGCTTGACCTCGGCCAGCCGCAGGTAGGTCACCAGCCGCTGGCCCCCTCGCGTGGCCAGGCTGGCCAGGACCTCCTGCAGTTCCGCGACGTCCCGGGCCACGACGGTGAGCAAGTAGTCCATTTCCCCGGCCACGTTGTCCGCCGCGATGATCTGCGGCAGCGCGCGGACCTGGTCCTCGAAGACGCGGCTGGACCGCAGGTCATGACGTGACAAGGTGGCCGTCACGTACAGCTGCAGCGGAAACCCCGCGGCTGCGGGGTCGAGCTGGGCGCTGATGATGCGGATGACGCCCGACTCCTTCAGCCACCGGACCCGGTGCAGTGTCGCCGCGGGAGACAGCCCGGCGAGACGGGCGAGCTCGACGTTCGTGCGGTCCGCGTCGGCCTGCAGCGCGGCGAGCAGTTTGATGTCAACATCGTCAAGTTCTACCGCCATAAGAAGAAATAATATTCGGTTAAAGCGTCCCAATGGCAAATTCTGACTAATCTATAGCGACTATGGCGGCATGAACATCAACCGCCGCGCTGCCATCGCCGCCCTCATCGGGGCCGGGCTGCTGTGGGGCACGACCGTCCCGCTCTCCAAGCTGGCCCTGGAGTGGCTGCCACCGGGCTGGCTCACCTTCGTGCGCTTCGGCCTGGCCGCCATGATCCTGCTGCTCGCCGCCCCCCGCGCCGCCGTCCGCGCCGCGTGCCGCCCGGTGGTGCTGGCCTCCGGCGCGTTCGGCTACGGCGGGTCGGTCATCGTGCAGAACGCTGGCATCACCCGGACCAGCGTCACCCACGCGGCCCTGCTGATCGGTGCCGTGCCCGTGCTGGTCGCGGTCATCGCGGCGCTCTGGCAGCACAGCGTGGCCCGCCCGGTCGCCTGGGCGGGGTTCGCGGTGTCGCTGGCCGGCGTCGGCCTGATCGCCGGCGGTAGGGGCGGCGGGGCATCGCTGGGGGGCGATGGCCTGGTTCTCGCGTCCCTGCTGCTGTCGGCCACGTTCACCGTGGCGCAGGTCCGACTGCTTCGCGGCCGCGACCCGGTCGCGGTCACGGCCGTGCAGTTCCTGGGCGCCGCCCTCGCGGTGCTGCCGTTCTCCGCCGTCGCCGAGGGGATGCCGGCGGCCCCGCACCGCGCGGCGGCCGTGCTGGCCACCGTGGCCCTCGCGGCGGGCGGCACGCTGCTGCCCTTCACGCTCTTCGCCTACGGGCAGAGCCGGGTGTCGGCCGAGATCGCCGGTGCGTTCGTCAACCTGGAGCCGCTCGTGGGCGCGATGGCAGGCGTCGTCCTCTTCGGTGACCCGGTCGGGCCGGTCCAGGCCGCGGGCGGCGCCGCCATCATCGCGGGCATCGCCATGAGCAGCCTTCCGCTGCTGGGTACCCGCCGGGCCGCCGGCGGCTCGGCTACTGTAGGCCCGGTGCGGGTGGCGACGTGGAACGTGAACTCGGTCAAGCAGCGGATGCCGCGGCTGCTGGGGTGGCTGGATCAGCGACAGCCCGATGTGGTCTGCCTGCAGGAAACCAAGCTCGCCGACGACGCGTTCACCGAGCTGCTGGGCGGTGAACTGGACGCCCGCGGCTACGCGGCGGCGATACACGGTGAAGCCCGGTGGAACGGGGTGGCAATCCTGTCCCGGGCCGGGCTGGATGGCGTTCTGACGGGAATCCCCGGTGCACCGGGATTCCCTCATCCCGAGGCGCGGGCCGTGTCCGCGACCTGCGGCGGGATCCGGGTGCATTCGGTATACGTGCCCAACGGGCGGACGCCGGACTCGGAGCACTACCGCTACAAGCTCGCCTGGCTGGCGGCGCTGCGCAAGGCGGTCAAGGCCGGTCCCGAGACCGTGATGGTCTGCGGCGACATGAACGTCGCCCCGGCGGACGCCGACGTCTTCGACCCGGACGCCTACGTCGGGCAGACGCACGTCACGCCGCCGGAACGGGCCGCGCTGGCCGAACTTCAGGCGCTCGGCCTGCGGGACATCGTGCGGGACCGCTGGCCGGACGAGCGGGTGTTCACCTACTGGGACTACCGGGCCGGGATGTTTCACCAGAACCTCGGCATGCGGATCGACCTGGTGCTGGCCAGCGCTCCCGTGGCCAGCCGGGTCAAGGCGGCATGGGTGGACCGGCAGGCCCGGAAGGGCACCGGCCCCAGCGATCACGCCCCGGTGATCGTCGACCTGGACGAGGCGCCGGACGGCGACATCGGTCCGGTCGTCCCGCCGCCGTCCCTGCGCGCCCCCCGGCGGGGATCGATCAAGCTCCCGCAATCACCGTGACGGGACGGCCGCGAGCGGACGGGAAGTGACTCCCTGCGGGGAGTTGCCCTGGGGTCTGGTCGCCGAAACGCCTGCTCACGCGGGCGTCGATGGTCGACGGAAGGAGTCCGGGGTCACAGTGCCGGGTGCGGGGCGTCCTGGCCCATCGGGAACACGATCAGCCGCTTTCCCAACTGCCGCCGCAGCCGGTGAACCGGGTCCGCGTGCAGCCAACGGGCCAGCCGCGAGCCGCGTCGGCGGCCTGTCGCCAGGACCACGCTGGCGTAGTCGTGCGTGCGGGTCTCCGACGACACCGCCTTCAGAAGACTGATGACGGCCCGGTGAGGGCCCTACCCGCTGTCACGGCGTGAAACCTGTTGGCGGCTCAGCTCGCCGCGGGCCGCGCGGCATCGGTACCGAGGATGTCGGCGGGCTCGATCCGCATTAGGTCGTCCCGGCCCCAGCTCCGGTCCTGGTCCGCCGCGAGGCGGTGCGCGTGCCGCAGCCGGGCACGGTCCAGTTCGTTGCGGACGCTGCGCGCATTGGCGAACCGTGGCTCCGACATCTGGTTCTTCAGGTGGTCGCTCAGCGCCGCGTCCGCTTCCGCGGAAAGGTAATAGCTCGACTCCTCCAGCATCACCCGCCCGATGGACATCAGCTCGCCGAGGTCGTAGTCGGCGAAGTCGAGGTGGTGGGCGATCCGGGAGCGCATGCCCGGATTGGATCCGAAGAACTCGTCCATCCGGTCCTTGTAGCCCGCGAGGATGACGACGAGCTTGTCCCGGTCGTTCTCCATGACCTGGAGCAGGATGCCGACCGCCTCCTGCCCGAAGTCCCGCGAGTCGGCCGCGTTGAACAGGTAGTACGCCTCGTCGATGAACAGCACCCCGCCCATCGCCTGCTCCAGGACCTTCTTCGTCCGTGGTGCGGTCTGCCCGACGTACTCGCCGACGAGGTCGTTTCGCATGGCGTGCACCAGATGCCCCTGGTCCAGGTAGCCGAGCCGGTGCAGCATATCGGCCATCCGCAGGGCGACCGTGGTCTTACCCGTGCCGGGAGCCCCGGTGAAGCACATGTGCAGGTTCGGCCGCGGTGCCTCCAGGCCAAACCGCTGCCGCGCCCGGTCGACCAGGAGCAGCGCGGCGATCTCCAGGACGTGCTGCTTGACCGGCACCAGGCCGACCAGTTCCCGGTCGAGGGCGGTCAGGATGTCGTCGATGCCGGCTGCCCTGCGCTCGTCGGCCAGGGTGATGGTGGCGTCCGGGTCCAGCTCTCCGCGCTGGCGGTCGCTGAGCGGAGCCAGTCCCTGGGCCCCCTGAGACCGGCGGAATCGGGACGTCTTCCCGGAGCCTGACGGCCGCCCCGACGATGAGCTCACCGCGGGCGGGCTCCCGCGACGGCGGGCGTGATGACCTCCATGCCCCGATTATCGCGGATCGGCCGGGTACTCCTCGCCAGGGGCCGGATCTGCCTGCGGTTACTCAGGCCCGCGGCGAATTATCAGGTGCGGTGCCACCAGCGGGTACGGCAGCAGAGCCGCCGTCTCGCCGTCACCGCGGCGCCGTTCCTCCGTATCTGCCGGGGCGTGGGAGGCGGCGATCACGGGCGCGTTCACCCGCGCGGCGTCCGATGTCCAGGTGAGGTCCAAGGGATGGCATTCCCGCCCGGGTCCGGCAGGTCGTAGCGGCCCAGAACGGCGGTGACCTCATCGTCGGCGAGCGGGCTCCAGTCCGGCCCGGCCAGGTCCTTCCCCATCCCGTGGACCAGGCCTTCCGGTCCGGGCTCCCCGGCGGGGCCCTGGGCGGCCGCGGTCACCTGGCGCCAGCCGCCCGCTCTCCGGAGTGCCGGGCGCCCAGGTACCGGGTGAGCGCGGAGAGCGGGAAGCCAAGCAGGGTGGCCGCGGCGGCGACGGCGAAGGAGCAGATCGACGCGGACATCCAGCTCGCCGGGGTGAAGCCGATCAGGTGGCCCAGCCCGGTCCACGCAGAGACCCACCAGGAGACGTAGCCGGGGTTGATGAGCTGGTAGGTAACGAAGCCGGCGGCCCACGGCAGCAGCATCAGCCAGCGGGAGCGGGCGTGCGCCGAAAGGTCCCAGCGTCCCCGGGACAGCAGGAAGAAATCCACCGCGAGCACCGCGAACATCGGCACGAATACCGAGCCGAGCAGGGTGAGGAAGTTCTCGTAGTCGGCGATGTTGAGGAACAGCGCGAGCACAGTCGCGAGCCCCGCGATCAGCGCGGCGATGATACGGCGGTCCCACAGCGGGCGCAGGTTCTGGGTCGACACCGCGGTGGAGTACACGTCGGCGAAGGACTGGTCCAGTTCGCGGGCGGCCAGGATCGCGAAGGCCACCGCCCCGAGGGGCAGGGCGATAAAGGCCCCGTAGATGTCGTTCGGGGTGCGGGCCACCGTGACCAGGGCCAGCAGCCCGATCACGTAACACAGCACTTGGGTGACGCTGTAGCCGATCATCGCGCCCGCGAACGCCGAACGCTCCGATCGTGCGTGCCGCATGTAGTCGGCCGCTATCGGGGCGAACGAGATCGCCACCGCGACCACCGTGTCGGTCGCGGCCCAGTACCCCGACCAGGTGCCGCGGGTGAACGGCGGGAGCGGGTGCCGGGCCAGCTGGACCAGCAGGTACACCAGGACGACGAAGACCGCCGCCGTCGCGTACCGGCGCAGCATGCGGATCGCCCCGAGGGGATGGACCGCGAACACGCCGGTGATCGCCCCGGCGATGAGGACGTACCCCCACTTCGGCAGCGCCGGGGCCACGATGTGGGCGGCGGTCGCGATCGTGACCAGCTCGAAGATGCCCCAGCCGAGAAGTTGCAGCATGTTGATGGCCGTGGGCAGGTAGGACAGCCCGGCGCCGAACAGGCCGCGCAGCAAGACCATGGCCGGGGCCCCGGTCCGGGTGCCCGGTATCCCGGAAACGGCGATCCCGAGGGTGCCGAGCAGCGTGCCGACGACGATGGCGCAGAACCCGGCGGCCAGCGACAGCCTCGGCGTGCCCGCACCGCCCGGCTGGAGCACGAACAGGGCCCCGGTGAAGCCGAGCAGGCTCACCCCGAGGTTGCCCCACAGACCGAGCTGATCGACGAAACTGAGGGCCTGCGGCACCGGTTCGGCGAGCGTGCGGGGCGCCTCGGACTTCCGGTTTCCCGGTACGGTGACGAATTCGCCGGTTTCGGAGGCTGATGTGATCGCAGCGGTCACGGCTTTCTCCCTACGCCGGCATTACCCGGTCAGGTTCGAACGGTCGGTGGCGCGCAAGCCATGCGGCCAGCCACCCTCTCAGCCCGGTCGGCCCGAGCTCCCGTGCGGTTGTTTTGCCCGATCTTACTCCGCTTCTCCTCCGGCGGCCGGGACGCGGGTTCCCACCAGTAGCGGTCGTCGGGCACACTCGATGTATGCCTGAGCTGCCGGAAGTCGAGGCGCTCGCCGCATTTCTGCGCGAACGGGCCACCGGCCATGCCGTGGTCCACGCCTACCCGGCGGCGATCTCGGTGCTGAAGACCTACGATCCGCCGCTCACGGCCCTGGCCGGGCAGGTGGTCAGCGACGTGAGCAGGCACGGCAAGTTCCTCGATGTGTCCGCCGCGGCGCCGGGCGGTGGCGCTCCGCTGCACCTGGTCATGCACCTGGCGCGGGCCGGCTGGCTGCGCTGGCGCGAGCAGATCCCGCCGCAGCCGCCCGGGCCCGGCAAGGGACCGCTCGCGTTCCGGGTCATCCTGGACGACGGATCGGGCTTCGACCTGACCGAGGCGGGGACGCAGAAGCGGCTGGCCGTTTACCTGGTCCGCGATCCGATGGACGTGCCCGGGGTCGCCTCCCTCGGGCCTGACCCGCTGGATCCCTCCTTCACCGAGCAGACCCTGGCGGCCCTGCTGGCCGACCGGCGCACGCAGATCAAGGGCGTGCTCCGCGACCAGCACATCATCGCGGGCATCGGCAACGCCTACTCCGACGAGGTGCTGCACGCCGCCCGGATGTCACCGTTCAAGGTCGCGTCCAGCCTGACCCCCGACCAGGTGCGGCTGCTGTACGACGCGATCGTGACGACCCTCACCGACGCCTCCAAGCGGGCGGCGGGGGTGGCCGCCGGCGACCTCAAAGCCGAGAAGAAGACCGGGCTGCGGGTGCACGGGAGGACCGGTCAGCCCTGCCCGGTATGCGGCGACACGATCCGCGAGGTCTCGTTCGCCGACTCCGCGCTGCAGTACTGCCCCACCTGCCAGACGGGCGGCAAGCAGCTGGCGGACCGCCGCCTGTCCCGCCTCCTGAAGTAACGGGAAGTAGCATCGCGGCATGGGCAGCAAAACCGTGTTCGTGACCGGGGCCAGCGCCGGGTTCGGCGCGGCCATCGCGCGGCGCTTCGCCGCGGACGGTGCCCGCGTCGTGATCTCCGCGCGCAGGCCGGACCGCATCACGCACCTTGCCAAGGATCTCGGCGGTGATGTGCTGCCACTGACGCTCGACGTGCGGGACCGGGCGGCCGTCGCCGACGCGGTGGACGGCCTGCCACCCGAGTTCGCCGCGGTCGACGTGCTCGTCAACAACGCGGGCCTGGCCCGGGGGCTAGAGCCGGCCTACGATGCCGACCTGGACGACTGGGACGCGATGGTCGACACGAACTGCAAGGGCCTCACCTACTGCACGCGGGCCATCCTGCCCGGCATGGTGGAACGCGGCCGGGGTCACGTGATCAACCTGGGCTCGATCGCGGGGACCTATCCCTATCCGGGCGGCAACGTCTACGGTGCGACCAAGGCCTTCGTTCACCAGTTCAGCCTGGACCTGCGCAGTGACCTGCACGGCACCGGCGTCCGGGTCACCTGCGTCGAGCCCGGCCTGTCCGGCGGCACCGAATTCTCCGTGGTCAGGTTCGGGGGTGACCAGGCCCGGGCCGGCCAGGTCTACCAGGGGGTGCACCCACTGGAGGCCGGCGACGTGGCCGAGGCGGTGCACTGGGCGGCGTCGCTGCCGCCGCACGTGAACATCAACGTGATCGAGATGATGCCGGTGGCGCAGACCTTCGGGCCGCTGGCGGTGGCCCGCGAGGGATCGTGACGGCCGCTCACGGTCGGCTCGCCGTCACCTCATACTCATACAGGGCCAGGTTGCTGTTGCGCTTGCGCAGGACCGAGGTCCGCACATCGGTGAAGCCGGCTGCCCGCAGCAGCGCCGCGTACCACCGCTCCGCGGGCACCACGTGCCCGTAAAAGGTCGAGTTCCCGATGATGTACGTGGCCTGCCCACCCCTCTTGACGTGCCGGAACGCGGCCCCGAAGTGCGCGGACATGTCGTGGAAGTACTTGGCCACGTACGAGGCGAGCAGCGGCCCGTTCTTGCCGCCGTCCCGGGTGATCAGAGTACGCACCTCGCGGAGCTCACCTTCGATCGGTGCGACGGTACCGTCAGGGGCCCAGCCAGCCAGACGTGAGGTGGCGATGCCCCATGTTCCGCCGATCGCCGTCCAGTCCAGCTCACCGGCGTCGCTGGCCTGGTCCAGGAAGCGAAGCCAGTACATGTAGGGGCGCAGTTCCCGGATGTAGGACATCCGGTTGACGTATGGCGGGGACGTCAGGAGAAGGTCGCAGGGTGACAGGCCACCGGCATCAAGATCACGGGCGTCGCCCTGGATGATGCGGCCCGCCCCGGGCAGGCTCGCTTCGGCGTCGGCCAGTACGCCGGCGGCCTCGGCGGCGAAGCGGCGGATGACGCGCACGCCATCGTCCACCGTGGCGGCGATGGCCGGCGCGGCGCCGAATGACATGCTCTGATGGTTGAAGGCCGCGTTACTGGCGGCGATGGCCGTCCGGCAGAAGGCGATGCTCAGCAGGTCGAGCGCCGCCGCCGGCAGGCAGGCCTCGTCGAGCGCCCGGCGGAGGCCCTTCAGGCCCGCCAGCGGGCCGGGGGACCACCACCGGTCGATGTTGTGCAGCTTCGGGGCCCACAGCGCCGGGGCTTCGGCGGCCCAGGAGGCGGCGTGCCCGGTCAGCACCGGGACCGAGGCACGGGTTTCCGCCAGCAGGGTGGCCGGATAGCTGGCGGCCTTCGCATTCCCCAGCCAGACCAGGAAGGGATTGACGTCGACGGCGCGGCCATCGCAGCCGTGCTCTGCCGCCGCCAGCGCCGTGGTCCCGCTGCCGGAAAAGGGGTCCGTGACGACCGCTCCCGCGGGCAGATGCCGGGTCCGTTCCCGGACCAGCCGAACCGAGTACGCGGGCGTGAGCCGGAGCCAGCCATGCCGGCCAGCTCCCGCGTTCGCCCGGTGCGTAAGGTATGAGTTCTGCCGTTCGGAGTTCATCTGCTCACTGGAACGCGCTGGCCGGGGGGCGGTACCGCGACAGCGTACCGGTGGCCCGCCTCCCGGGCGATGATCCGACACGGCGGAGCGCGGCGCCTTTCCGCGCACGTGATGGCATTGTTACTTGCTTGTAAGCAAGTTCTGACCTCGGGGCGGGAACGCCCGGGCCACGTTGGGCGTTGCATGATGGAGTGGCGGCCCGCGCCGAACGGGCCCGCCCCGACGGGGTCCGAGTCAGAGCAGGCAACTGCGGTAAACCGGTTGAGGGGATCAGTCCATGTCTCACGTGCGTCGGCCGCCGGCGGTGCCGCGGCCTAACTGGGGCTGGCAGGATGCTGCCGCGTGCCGGGATGAGGAAGTGGTCCTCTTCTTCGGGCCTGACGGTGAGCGGCAGCCGGAACGCGAGATCCGGGAGCGGAAGGCCAAAGCGGTGTGCGCCTCGTGCCCGGTCCGGATGGACTGCCTGAACTACGCGCTGTCCCGGCCGGAAAAGTACGGGGCCTGGGGCGGCCTCAACGAGGAAGAGCGCGCGGCCGAGCGGCGGCG
>Ga0335085_10017159_pt1 | contig 10441 bp, 7 predicted proteins | sample Lox_Sample_45_FD_206712 | JGI IMG/M metagenome (GOLD analysis project Ga0335085, IMG submission 206712) | Soil microbial communities from Loxahatchee National Wildlife Refuge, Florida, United States - Lox_Sample_4.5 | ecosystem: Environmental > Terrestrial > Soil > Wetlands | place: USA: Florida...
TCGTCCGCAGAAGAGCGAGAAGTACATGCGGACGACGGCGAGCCCCGTCAGCGCTGACGCGATAACGACGGCGAATCCCATCACGGGAAACAGATCGATGGCGCCGTTGACCAGCAGTTCCTGGCCCACGAACCCGAGCGTGCCGGGAAATCCGGTGCAGGCGAGACCCATCGAGAGGAAACCAATCGCCAGGAGCGGCATTCGCTCGTAGCCGCCGTGGTAGGTCGTCAGATCGAGTCTCCCGCGGCGTGCTTCGAGCACGAGGACGCAGCGCGCCAGACCCGTAAACGCCAGCCCCGACGACAACCACACCAGCAAGCCACCCGCGAGCGCGCCGACGCTCGTGCAGTCGAGTCCCGCCATCACCAGCGCCGACTGGCTCACGAATAGGTAACCGCACGCCCGGCGCGCGCTCGTCTGGACGAGCGCGAGCGCGGCGCCGTAGACCGCGGTCCCGAGCGCCAGCACGGCGATCGTCCGCAGCAACTCGGGTGATGCGCGCGGCACGATCAGGACGACCGTCACGTAGGCGCCGAGCTGCGGCGCCGTGAACAGGATCGCCGGGCCCAGCCGACCGTGATCGAACACCTCGGGCACCCACGCGTGAAACGGCACGATCCCCTTGCGCACCAGCGCGGCGATCGCGATCAACCACAGCCCCGCAGTCTCGGCGATCGTTCCCCGCGCACCGGCCCAGATCAGGAGCGCGACGCCGACGCCGAGGATCACTGTCGAGCTTCCAAGGTACGCCGCCGCGACGCGTCGTTGATAGCGATGCGCCGGACCCGCCAGCGCCGAGAGGAACACCGCCACCGACGCGACCGACAACACGAGGAGCCCCACTGCGCTTTCGGTGAGAAACGAGGCGAGCGTGACGAGGGTGGCGAGCGCCGTCCGCCGGAGTCCGCCGCGATCGAGCGCGGCGCGTGGCGTCACCGCGACCGTCAGGAGCCACAGCGCCGCCGCGAACGGCAGCAACACCGCCGACAGCGTGCCGATGCGGACGATTGCCTCACCGCCGGGCACCCACGTCAGCGCCGTGCTCTGCATCGAGAACGTGCGAAGCGACGGGGACAGCGCGACTACTAGCGACGCCATCAGCATCAGGATCGCGGAGCCGACCGCGAGCGTGCGTAGCCGCTCCACGTCGAGTTGCGCGTATGACGCGACGACGACGATCATGGGCCACGCGACGACAACGGCAAGCCAGATCGCGGCGTCACTCACTCCAATCCTCGCTCTCCTGCACGGGCGCTAGCCGTTCGGCCGGAACGACTGCGTCGCATAGCCAGTGGTCGAAGCGCGACAGCCTGCGGGCGAGCCGGGTAAACGGATCGGCGATGCCGCGGTCGAGAAAGCTGTCGAGGAAGCCGCGTTCGATCGCGAACAGGAACAGCGTCCTCGACGGCGCCTGCCGGACGCGCGTCGCGTCCTCCATGCCGTGCAGGTCGTGCAGGACATTCGGCGCGCTCAGAAACTGCAGCAGCCGGAAACACGCATGCCCGGCCATGTGGACGAACGCCACCGTGTACCACCCGATCGAGATCTCGACGACGATGAGGCCGACCTGCGTCAGCGCGGCGTAGGCCAGCGACGACTTGACGTCGCTCTGCACGCGCGTCGCGACGGCAGCGAACAGCGCCGTGGCGGCGCCGAGTCCGCCGGCGAGGAGGCGGGCCGCGATCGAGTGCTCGAGCAGGGGCGCCGAGCGCAGCAGCAGGAAGCACCCGGCATGAATCGACAGCGATCCGTAGTAAACCGCGCTCGACGGCGTCGGGCCCTCCATCGCGCGCGGCAGCCAGCCCGAGAACGGCAGCAGCGCGCTCTTGCAGGCGACGGCGACGATCAGCAGCACGGCAATCATCGTCGCGCTCGACTGGGTCAGCCCGACGGTCGACAGCGTGCGCACCCCGCTGAACAGCAGCGCGAGGCTGTCGGTGCCGGCGATGTGGCGCAGCAGCACCGCCGCCGACAGCATCGCGGCATCGCTGATGCGATATACCGAGAACACCCGCAACGCGTTCGAAACGGGCGCCGGCCGCTCGTGGAAGAACCCGACGAGCAGCGCCGAACTAAGACCGACCAGTTCCCATCCGACGAACAGCACTGCGACGTTGCCGGCCAGCGCGACGAAGAGCATCCCCGTCGCGAACATCGCGAGGAGGACGAAGTAGCGGTGGTAGCCGGGCTCGCGGTGCAGATAGCGGTTGGAGAACGCCGACACGATCCCGAGGATCGCCGCCGAGAGGGCCGCGAAGACGAGCGAGAGCCGATCGACGAGGAATTCGATCGGCACGCCGCCCGTATACGAATCGGCCCAGGCCCCGTACGAGAGCAGCCTGATGTTGGTGGCCGTCAGCCCGTACACGACGAGCGCGACCGACAACGCGGCGAAGGACACCAGCATCGCCGCCGCTGTCAGGGAGCCGGTCCACCGTTCGGACGGCGGATGTTCCGCGAGCGACGCACCGCCGAGCAGCGCGAACAGAACGGCCGGTGATCCGGCGGCCACCAGCACGAGCCATTCCAGTGACATGCTCATGCCGGCGCCGCCGCGCCGCTGATCAAGGCCGGTGGAATGAACCCGTGCTTCCCGTCGTACCAGGCGGCGGAATCGCCCGCGACGGTGGGCAGGACGTGTTCGGCCGTATGCGGAACGAAACCGCTCGCGCGAAACTCCCATAGCCGATCGGAGTCCGTGTCGAGGCAGGCCAGCCACACCCAGCGGTTGCGCACGAGGCGCTCGATCGACGGATTGTTCCTGACAGCCTGCTCGACGCGGTGGGGTGTGCCTTCGATGACGATGGCCAGCCGCGTCGGTTCGTGGATCTCGACCATCTGCCACGGGAGACCGGTGCGCAGATCGCTCTGCGCGCCGTCCATCACGCCGAGCAGCGACGTGACGTTGTGCGGCAGCTTGGTGCCGCAGCCGTAGCCGGTCGGATCGACATAGCTGAAGTAGTACTCGAGGTTGATGCCAGCGACGACCGGTACGACGGCGTCGATGATCCGCGAGAGGATCGCGCCGTCGTCGTCGTGCGTCGGATCGTACGAGACGAGAAAGGCGCGGCGGTCGAGAAAGAGTCCGCGAGTTCTCCCGCGCCGGCCGATGATGCAGAACGCGTTGGTCGCGTGTCCGTACTCCGGCCGCGGTTGCGCGAGATCGGCTGCGCGCCCCTCGACGTGTGCCAGCGCCGCCAGCGGTGGAAACCAGTCCGGCGCCGAGTCGAATCGCCGGCATCGTTCGTGCGCTTCGCGCCGCCTCGTCGTCTCGATCGCGGCCTTCGCGCGCGAGAGCAGCGGCTGACCGGAAGGCGGGACGAGATCCTCGTCGAAGAGGGTGACGTCGTTGCTGCAAGTGTTGCGCTGCCCGCCGACGAACCAGGTGGCGTCGGGAATGACAAGCCCCTCGGCGGTTAGCCGGTGGCGCACACGCGCGTCGTTGGCCATCTGCGCGAACGCCCGCGCGTTGGGGCCGCCACGTCCGCCGCCGCATGCGCCGCAGTCGTGTGCCGATTCGTGCGGGTTGTTGAGGCTGATCGATCCGTGTCCGAAGACCAGCACGAGCGGTGAGAGCCGATCGCGCAGGCCGACGTCCTCGACGACGCGCCGCACGATGGCGGCCATCTCGGGAACTGTGTATCCGGCATGCACGCCGATCGGCGGCGCAACGTCCTGCCGGTCCAGCTGCAGCCGTGTGCGCGGCGCCGCGATCGCCGTCTCGCGCACGCGCCGCCATCGGGAAGACAGCCACGGTAGCACGACGCGCAGGACCAGCGGCACGAGCGCGAGCCAGCCGAACGCGGTCATCAACAGCGCGCCGCGGACCGGCAGGCGGCTGCCGACGTGCACGTTGTAGCCGAGGAATCCCGCCGCGCGCTGCTGCATCCGGCGCGACTGCCGGGCGAGGCGATCGTCGTCGGTTTCGATCTCTGCGACGTAGTGCGTGGGGCGGATCGCCACCGGACAGAGCGGCCGCGGGTGCGCGTCTGTGACGCCCTGGTGATACATCGCGACGTTGAAGAATCCGGCGGTGCCGAACGTCTCGCAGACGGGCTCGACTTCCTCGAGGTGCCGGCGGAACGATTCCTCCCGCTCGTCGAGACAGAACACCGCCTGGAACGCTGGCGGCGCCCCAGGCATCGATGGCTCCTGACGCATCACCGCGTCGTAGAACCGATGGCGGATCGTGCGCTCGAACGCCTGATGCAGGATGCGGCGGCGGCAGAGGCTGTCGAGGTCGCGGAGCTCTGATTCGATGTCGGCGACGTGGCGGGCCGTCCACTGCTCGACGGTCGACGCATCGAGACCGCACAGCTGCGCGACATGGAACAGCGGCCACGCGCGCTCTGATGGCGTTGGTGCCGGAGGCGTGCCGCGACTGGCCCGGAGCCACTCCCGCATCTCCGACAGCGGACCGTCGAATCCGATCTGCGTGCGGACGTATTCGAGCGCGGCGCGCTCGAACAGGAGTCGCACGGCGAGATAGCCGCGAAGTGTGACGATGACGTTGCGGGCTGGCACGCGATCGGGCCGCTCTTCGATCTGTCGCACGATGCCCGCCCATCCGCGCAGCGCCAGCAGTTCCGCGCCGAGGTAGTCGGCGCATTCGGCGTCCGCGACACCGAGCTCGGCGAGCGACCGGGCAATCGAGTCGAGCGCGCCGCGCCCGGCTGTGTGGTCCTCAGCGGCGAGCGGCGGCAGCGCGCGGGCCCACTCGCCGCATTGGGCCGCCAGCGGCGCGCGATAAATTTCCAGGAAGCAGCCGTGGATGCCGAGGTGTTTATCGGGCATCGACCAGGCGGCGAGCCCCTGATCAAGGTAGCCGGCGAGGAAGCGAATCAGCGGAGGATGGATCCACGCGTCGGTGTCGATGTCGCGGACCGAGCGGAGCCAGTCGCGATGCGTAACGGGCGCGACCGTCTTGACGGGCGCCGGCCAGCCGGCCCGGCCTACGGCGTCGACGCAAGCCTGCCACAGGCGCCGAACGGCCAGCCGTTCGGTGCTCGCGCGATCGTGGCGCTCGCCGAGATCGGCGAGCGCCGCTCGCGCGCTCGCGGGCAAGTCGGTTCGAAAGTGCGACAGCGCCGTCGTCTCCTCGAGTATCCACGACAGCTCCCGGCCGCTGGCCGGTGGAATCCCGTGCAGGACGATGGCGCGCCAGAGGTCGAGGCGCGTGGCGGCGCCCGCCACGTCGACCGTGGCGCGGGCCTCGAGCTGCTCGGCGAGCAGCGCCTGAACGTCCGCGGCGAGGATGCGCCCCGAGGCAAGCTTCTCGCGGTAGCGCGACTCGGCGAGGAAGGGTTCGCGGGCGAGCTGTTCGGCGGCGGCCTCGACCGCCTCTTCGAACGGCAGGTGTTCGAACGCGTGCAGCGTGTTGTGATGGATGAAGATGCTGATCGGTCCCTGGGCTGGCAGCAAGTGCGCCAGCCGATCGATCACGGGCGACAACGACTCAGCATCTGTACCACGCATTATAGTAATATTTGAATATTATATGCGAATGGCGTCGACCGCCGTCGGCGAGCTCCAGACGTTCAAAGCCCGCTTCTTTCGCGCGCTGGCGCATCCCGTCAGAATTCGTATCCTGGAGATTCTCGTGCGCGGGGGGCGCACGGTGCAGGAGCTTCAGGGGGCGCTGGCCCTCGACCAGCCCATCGTCTCACAACAGCTTGCGGTGCTGAGGAACCAGGGGATCGTGACAGCACAAAAGAAGGGGTTGTCGGTCCGCTACACCCTGCGCGATCCGCTCGTCGGCGAGCTGCTCGATGTCGCTCGACGGATCTTCAGCAGCCACCTGGTGAGCTCGCGTGGACTCCTCCGCGAGCTGCGGCGCGAACGCCGTCGCGGGTAGCGGACTCGGCCCGATCGAGCCCAGACCCCGTCGTTGCACACTCGCGGGCACGTTGGCCTCTCCGCTCAGCGTCCCAGGACGGTCGTCCGCCGTCGGCTGCCACCTCGTGTGAATTGGGACGGGACGTACGGTCCCGTTGGAATTGTTGACACGTTCAATAGCATCAAAGGATCCGAGACGGGTCGCGGATCGCGCCTGTGTGACCCGACGTACTGAACGCGTGCATGACGGAACCGAACGCGTCGGTCGTTCGGTGCAGCTCGCGTTCGAAGAAGCCTTGCCTCTCGAGAGCCGGACCGACAGCGGCGATGTACTCATCCGCGCTCCACACGACCGGTGTGGTCGTGCCCGGCGTTCGTCGTGGCGACGGGATCAGACGCGCACCCGGGATCATCGGCGAACGGAATCGCGTCCAGTCGCGCGGCTGACCGGCCGGACCGGATATCGATTCGTACACGGCGGCAATGATGGCGTCGGGCGTGGCGACATCGCCTGCTCGCGCGACCGGAGCGTTGGGCGCGGTTTGCGCCAAGGCTCGCACCGACACGGAGAGCAGCGCCGTTGTCGCCAGTGCAATGGTGCCGAGTGTGCGGAGTGTGTTCGGCATAGCCAAGACGATATTCCTTTTTCGGGCACGCCGTGAACCGGTCGGCCGCGCTCGTGCAGCACATGTCGTCTTTGCCGGCTCGATTCCGATTTCCCTTATAGGGGGCTTCGTAACCATGAAGCTGATGGCGGTGCTCGCCCATCCAGACGATGAATCGTTCGGCGTCGGCGGTACGCTGGCGAAGTACGCGGCCGAGGGCGTCGAGGTGTCGGTGGTGACCGCGACGCGCGGCGACCGCGGCCGCTTTCGCGGACACCGTTCCGGGGACGCCGAACACCCGGGGGCGGAAGCACTCGCGCAGATTCGCGAGGCCGAATTGCGAGCGGCGAGCGCCGTTCTCGGTGTCCACGATGTTCGCGTGCTGGGATTCCACGACCAGGAGCTCGATGGCGTGGAGCCGCGCGAGGCGGTCGGCCGCATCGTTCGAGAGCTGCGATCGATTCGGCCAGAGGTGGTCGTCACATTCGGTCCGGACGGCGCCTACGGCCATCCCGATCACATCGCGATCTCGCAGCTCACCACCGCGGCCACTGTCGTCGCGGCGGACGCCCGATTCCCGACCGGCGGAACCGCGCCGCATTCGGTGTCGAAGCTGTATTACATCGCGTGGCCACAGTCGGCATGGACCGCCTACGAATCGGCCGTGAACCGGTTATCGTGCCGCGTCGATGGCGTCGAACGCCACGCGAACCCCTGGCCGGATTGGGCGGTCACGACGCGCGTCGATGCCCGATGCGTCTGGGCGACGGTCTGGAAGGCGGTGTGCTGCCACGAGTCGCAGGTCGCGGGATACGGCCGCGCGAAGGAGCTGACGCCCGAGCAACATCAGGAGCTCTGGGGCGCGCAATCCTTCTATCGGGTGTTCAGCGCAGTGAACGGCGGACGTGATCGCGAGACCGATTTGTTTGAGGGGATTCGGTGATGCTGGCAGGAAACAACGGTCGAACGGCGCCGCTCCACATGAGCGCCGATGAATTTCGTGCGCTCGGCCATCGCCTCGTCGATCGCGTCGCGGAGGGCCTCGCCGCGGTGCCGGACGGTCCCGTCACACGGGACGAACCGCCGTCGGCGGTGCGTCGCGCGCTCGACCTGGACGGTCCGCTTCCGGAGACGGGAACGGACGCGGCATCGCTGGTCGAACGAACCGCGCAGCTGCTGTTCGAGCACTCGTTGTTCAACGGCCACCCGCGGTTCTTTGGATATATCACCGCGCCGCCGTCGCCCATCGGCATCCTCAGCGAACTGCTCGCCGCCGCCGTGAACGCGAACGTGGGCGCATGGGCGCTGTCGCCAGCGGCGACCGAGATCGAGGTGCAGACGATTCGGTGGATCGCCGAGCTGATCGGCTACCCGGTTACGTGCGGCGGCCTGTTGGTCAGCGGTGGCAACATGGCGAATATGCTGTGCCTGCTCGCCGCGCGCGCAAAGAGCGCGAACTGGAATGTGCGCGAGCAGGGCGTCGGCGCCTCCGATCGCACGCTCCGTCTGTACGCGTCGGTCGAAACCCACACCTGGATCCAGAAGGCGGCGGACATCACCGGGCTCGGCACCGCGGCCATCCGCTGGATTCCAACCGATCGGCAGCAGCGCATGGATGTCTCGGCGCTGCGCCGCCAGCTCGATGCGGATCGCGCCGCCGGCGACATTCCCTGCGCCGTCGTGGGCACCGCGGGGACGGTGAGCACCGGATCGATCGACCCGCTGGCAGACATCGCCAGCGTGTGCCGGGAGCATGACGTCTGGTTCCACGTTGACGGCGCGTACGGTGGCTTCGCGGCGGCGCTTCCGAACGCGTCCGACGATCTCCGCGGCCTCGCCGCCGCCGACTCCGTCGCCGTCGATCCGCACAAGTGGCTGTATGCGCCGCTCGAGGCGGGATGTGCGCTGGTGCGCGATCCGGATCGGCTGCGCGGTGCGTTCGCGTATCACCCGCCGTACTATCACTTCGACGAGCGCGCCACGAACTTCGTCGACTACGGTGTGCAGAACTCGCGCGGGTTTCGCGCGCTGAAGGTCTGGCTCGCGCTCCGCCAGGTTGGCGCCAGCGGTTATCGGACGATGATCGCCGATGACATCGCGCTGTCGCGGGCGATGGCGGACGCGGTGGCGCACCACCCCGAGCTCGAGCTCGTGACTCAGAGCCTGAGCATCACGACGTTCCGGTACGTTCCACGCGATCTGCGGCCGATGCTGGGAACCGAAGCGGCCGAGCGCCACCTCGATGCGCTCAACCGCACGCTGCTCGATCGATTGCAGGGCGGCGGCGACCTGTTCGTCTCGAACGCGGTCGTCAACGACCGCTACCTGCTCCGCGCCTGCATCGTCAACTTCCATACGACGCGAGCGGACGTCGAACGCGTGCCCGAACTCGCCGCTCAGCTGGGTCAGATCGTAGACGCCGAACTCAGGCCGCGCACGACATAGCCGCAACCCGACAACTCCACATCGTGTTGGACGCGGTCATCGCACCGAACGTTCCAGCCGCCACCGATGTCGTCTTTCGCAAACGAATTTCGATTTTCAAAGTAGGGAGTCAACAAAGGAGACAGTCATGACGAGCAGAGGATTCACGGCACCAGTCTGGGTATCGATGATCGGTGTGGCCGTTGTTGCGAGCCTGTCGGCTTCGCCGGCGCGCGCGACGGACGAGCAGCACGACCACGGCGGACCGGTGCCGAACGCACTGGTGCAGCAGGTTCGCGAGGTGACCGAACAGTACAAGGACGTGGCTGTCGCCAAGGCGGCGGGCTATGCCCTCGCGTTCGGCTGCGTCAGCGGTCCGGATGCGGGAGCCATGGGACTGCATTTCGTCAACATGCCGCTCGTGCTCGACGGCGAAATCGACGCGACGCGGCCCGAGATCATCCTGTACGAGCCAACGGCTGACGGGAAGCTGCGCCTGACCGGCGCCGACTACCTGGTGTTCGCGGACAGCTGGGACAAGACGCACTCGTCAGCGCCCGAGCTCATGGGACAGAAGTTCCAGCAGTTCGAGGCGCCGAACCGCTTCGGGCTGCCGCGCTTCTACACGCTGCACGTGTGGGCGTGGAAGCAAAGCCCCACAGGGACGTTCGTGAACTGGAACTCGAACATCTCGTGCGACGCGTTCTCCGGTCCGAACCAGTAAGAGTGCGGTGCACGGCTGATCTCGGAATCGAGTCATGGCTCGAACATTGCGGAACGAAAAGGGGCAGTCACGCCGGTTGACAATCGGCGTGACGCTCGTCGCCATCGCGACGGCGGCCGCGATGGCGACGGCGTACGCCGCGTCCGGCAACTCTCGCGGCGGGCTGACGTTCCCCAATCCGAGTGGCCTCGTCGGGATCGTCGGCGTGGACACCGTAGACGCCGACAATCCCTTTTTCCAGGAGCTGGGGACGAACGGACGGAAGTGCGTGACCTGTCATCAGCCGGCGCAGGGCTGGAGCATCGCGCCCGCCGAACTGCGCGATCGCTTCAGCCGCACGAACGGGCTCGACCCGATCTTCCGCCCGAACGATGGTTCGACCTGTGCAGGCGCGGACGTCTCGACTCTCCCGAAACGGCGACGGGCGTTCGGCGTGTTGCTGAACAAAGGACTGATTCGCGTGACCATGGACGTTCCGGCCAGCGCGGAGTTCGACGTCGTCGCGGCGGACGATCCGTATCGCTGTAACCAACCGCTGACGTCACTGTCGGTGTACCGCCGGCCGCTGCCGGCAACCAACCTGAGATTCCTGAGCGCCGTGATGTGGGACGGCCGCTTCTCGAAGCCTGGCGAGACCATTCGCGACGGTCTCGTCAACCAGGTTGCGGACGCGGTGACGGGGCATGCGCAGGGGAAGGTTCCCCGGCCCGCGCAGGTACAGTCCATCGTGGACTTCGAGCTCGGGCTGTTTGCGACGCAGGTCGCCGATCGCTCGGCGGGCAGTCTCGCCGCGGGCGTCGCGCGCAGCGGTCCCGGACCGCTTGCGCGCGAGTTGTTCTGCCTTGGCATCAAC
>Ga0335085_10017160_pt1 | contig 10440 bp, 8 predicted proteins | sample Lox_Sample_45_FD_206712 | JGI IMG/M metagenome (GOLD analysis project Ga0335085, IMG submission 206712) | Soil microbial communities from Loxahatchee National Wildlife Refuge, Florida, United States - Lox_Sample_4.5 | ecosystem: Environmental > Terrestrial > Soil > Wetlands | place: USA: Florida...
TCGCAAGCTGCAGCGGCCGAGCCCGGCGGTGGTCTTCACCTACGAGCCCGGCGCTTACGAGCGCGGCCTGATCGCGCCCTAGCGGCGGTTATCAGGCGATCGCGCTTTCAGGCGCGCGCCGCCATGCCGCAATTTCGGCAAGCTCGGCCGCGGGCAGTTCCGAGACGATTTCGCGACGGCCGAGCGAGATTCCGCCGCCATCGCCGTCGAGCGAGAGCCAATCGCCTTCGCTGATGGTGTGGTCGCCGAGCCGCGCCGTGCGGCGCTCGACATCGATCGCCAGATCGCGGCAGCCGACGAGACAGACCTTGCCGAGCTGGCGCGCGACCACGGCGGCGTGCGCCGTGCGGCCGCCGATGGCCGTCAGGATGCCGGCGGCGGCGCCGAAACCCGCGATATCCTCGGTGGAGGTGTCGTGCCGGATCAGGATCGCAGGCTGGCCATCTGCCGCCAGCGCGACGGCGCGAGCGCTGTCGAAGGTCGCGCGGCCGGTCGCCACGCCGGGCGCGGCCGGTATCGCTTTGGCGATCGTGGGCGCATCGGCGGCGAAGCGCGTAAGGCGCGCGGCTTCGATATCGATGTGCGCCGCGCGTTCCGCTGCCGTCCGACGATCGAGGATGCCGTCATGAACGAGGTCGACGAGAATCCGCAACGCGGCGCGCGGCGAGCGTTTGGCATTCCGGGTTTGGAGAAAGAAAAGCTTCCCGTCCTCGATCGTGAACTCGATATCCTGGGCATCGCGGAATTCGCGCTCGAGCCGTGCCGCGCCTTCGCTCAGCGCGTTCGCCGGGGCGGGCAGTCGCGCGCTCAGGAATCCCAAGCCGGCGGTCATGCGGCGGCCGGAGACGACGTCCTCGCCCTGGGCGTCGCTGAGAAAATCGACATAGAGCTCCCGGTCGCCGGTTGCCGGATTGCGCGTGAACGCGACGCCGGCACCCGAGCCGCTGCCGGTATTGCCGAACACCATGGCCTGAATGGTCACCGCGGTGCCGATCATTCCCTCGAGCCGATTGAGCCGGCGGTATTCCCGGGCGCGCGGGCTCTCCCACGAGCGGTAAACCGCGCACGTCGCCGCCAAAAGCTGGTCCATCGGTTGTTCGGGAATGGCGCTCTCTGCATTGCCGCTCGCGATGGCGCGAAACGCTTGAGTCAGCCGCTCCATGGCTTCGGAATCGAGTTCGTTCTGCGCGGCAACGTTTTCGCCGCGCATCAGCTCGGCCAAGGCGGCGTCGAACGCGGCCGGTGCGATATTCCCGACGACTTCGGCATACATCTGGACAAAGCGGCGATAGCAATCCCAGGCGAGGCGCGGGTTGCCCGTAAGGCCGATCAAGCCGCGCACGGTGGCGCTGTTCATGCCGACATCGAGAATGGTCGAGAGCATGCCCGGCATCGATTTTTCGGCACCCGAGCGCACCGAGACCAGCAACGGGGCGCGGCTGTCGCCGAATCGCCGGCCGGTCGCCTGTTCGAGCATTGCGATCCCGGCCTTCAAGCCGTGCACGACCTCGTCCCGTGCCGAAGCATCGCCGGCATTGACGCGGGCGCAGAGCGTCGTCGGCAAGACGAAAGCCGGCGGCACGTTGAGCCCGAGCTGACTCATGCGGGCAAGCAGCGCCGCCTTCGAGCCGCCGAGCTCCGCCGTAATCGGCTCGCCATGACCTGGTATTCCGATCGCGAACAATGTCTCGTCCCTCATGCCGACAGCTCCTCCATCACGCGATCCCGCAGCGCGAAAGCCGAATGCGAGAGATGATCGGTCGCTTTCTCGAGCCTGCGCACGATCTCGATACCCAGGAAGAAGGCGCGCGCATGTTCCTCGGGCGCGGCGACGAAAGCGGCGAAGGCTTCGCGTTCCGCCGCGTCGGCTTCGCGTTCGCCAAGGAACACGGCATCGATTGCCTGGAGCGAGTCCGCCGCATCGACGCGATGTCCGTTGGGCAGCCGCGACGCGGCTTCCACCGCGCGCACCATCTGGCTGACGCTCTCGATCGTGATTTCGGCGAGGCGGATCAGCGGTGCGATGCCGATCGCCCCCATATCGCCTTCCGGCACGAGGCTCAGGAAATAGGCACAATCCTCCAACTCGTCGGTCGCATTCTCGATTTCATCGATGACCCGCCGCAACATGCCTGATTCATGAATCCGCGCGGCGAGTTCGCGCGCGTCGACCGTCAGCCGATCGGCTTTTTCTTCCATCTGCTTGGCGCGAGCAGCGAAGCGGTGGCGCTCGGTCTGCGCGGTGGCGGGTGCCGTCGCCAGGACATCGCCGATACCGGCGGCAAGGCTGCGCGAGAGCCCGAGATGACGCACCAGCACGGTGAAGACCGAGCATTCGGCGGTTTCGAACCGTCGTGATAGATCGGCTTGCACCTCGTCGCGGATGAGTCGCGCGGTGCGGCCGGCGCCCAGGCCTTGGCTCGAATCGCGCAATACGCGACGGAGGAATTCCATGCATTCCGCGACACCGAGCGCTTCATCGAGCCGGACGCCGTAGGAGATCCGGCCGGCCGCGACGCGATGGACGGCTTCGAAGATAAGATCGACGCCGCCGAGCACGATAAAGGCGCGGTGCCCGTAATCGTGTTTCGCCGCCCACGCAAGAAGCTCGATCGAGGCATTGCGGCCGACGAAGGTTTGCAGAGCTTTCCGCGCCTTGTTCCAATCGATGAGGAAGACGATCCGCGAGCCGAGGAAAGCGAGGAATCGATCGACGGCTTCCTCATCCGACCCGCGATAGGAGCCGGTGGCGAGGAAGAAAATCTCCTCTTCGCCGATCCCGTCCGCATGCTGTTCGGCGAAGGGGCTCCAGCTCACGCCTTCGCCGGCAAACAAATCGGTGAAGAATTTGGTGCGCGGACGGTGAATGTCGGTGTAGGTGATCGTGACCTCGGTACCCTCGACATGAATAACGAGCACATGCGCATCGGTCGTCCCGATGTCGTTTTGGATGATAAGGCGCTCGCCGCTGCGGATGGCGGTCGTGCCCAGGCCGGCATGACCGAAGGCGAGCGGAGACGTGCGATGCAGTCCCTGCATGAAGGCTTTGACAGCACGGCGATCGCGTTCGCTCAGCGCATGGACCTGCGCGCCATCGAGATCCTCGACCGCCGTGTCGGCGGTCAGCTGGATCAACGCCTTGTGCATATCCATGACGAGCAAATGGAGACTGTCGCGCGTGTCGCGGTTGGCGGCCGTCAGTTCGCCGATGAGGCGCTTCTCCAGCTGATCGTCGTCGGCCGCCGGGATTTCCTTGCACACTGCCTCGGCGCGGGCGCGGAACGCTTGGCTCTTGTCGGCGCCGCTCGCGGCGAGCGGCATGAGCATGGCCGCGACGTCGTCTTTGAGGCTTGCCAGCAGAAGATGAACGCTGGGAAGATAGAGGCGGTCTGCACCGACCCACCGCGCGCCGGCGACCAGATCGGCGAGCCCTGGTTCGTCCGGCAGCCGGCATGCGGCGGCGGGGAAGGGATGCTGAAGCCGCGCTAGCGCCTCTTGCAGCAAGCCGAGACGCAGCTTGATCCGGTCGTTGGCCGCCAGCGCCGCGCCGAGCAGCCGCGGCAACAGGACGGCGTTTTCCCCTAGGTGCTCGACGATCTCGACTTTGCTCGTCAAATCGGGTCTCCCCGCAGTGGGCAACGCTATGAGAGCACGAGGTCGTGATGGGCCGATTGCGCTAGATCATTCGTTAAACTGTCATATTTCGCGATATTCTTTCGGTATGGCCGGCTCCGAGCAAAGAGAAGCAATCGACTTCCTGTCCCGCGGCGCGAGCTTCGGCCTGCCGGACGAGGCGCCGCGCCGAATCGATACGCACATCTCGATCGTGTTCCTGATCGGCGAGCGCGTCTTCAAGATGAAGCGCGCGCTCAAGCTCTCCTTTCTCGATTATTCGACGCTGGCCGAGCGCGAGCGCCTCTGCCGCGCGGAATTCGAGCTCAATCGCCGCACCGCGCCGGCGCTTTATCGCGCCGTCCGCCGGTTGACGCGGGCGGCGAACGGCGGAATCGAATGGGACGGCGCGGGCGACCTGGTCGAGCCGGTGCTCGAAATGGCGCGGTTCGCCGATGACGCTTTGTTCGATCATCTCGCCACAGCGGGAAAGCTCGACGCTGCGCTGATGGTCGAACTTGGTGACATCATCGCCGAGTTCCACGCCAGCGCCGCGGCGGCACCGAGCTTCGGCGGCAGCGCGGGTATTGCTGCGGTGATCGCGGACGATCACGCCAATCTGCGCGCCGGCTGTCCGCCGCTCGATCGCGACACGGTCGATGCGCTGCGCCGCGCCGAGGAGGAGGCTCTGGCCAAACAGAAGGCGCTGCTCGATGCGCGGCAGCGGCAAGGAAAAGTACGGCGCTGCCACGGCGATCTCCACCTGCGCAACATCTGCCTCTTCGAGAACAAGCCGACGCTCTTCGATTGCATCGAATTCAGCGACGATATCGCCTGCATCGACACGCTGTTCGATCTCGCCTTTCTGCTGATGGATCTGGAGCATCGCAGCTTGCGCGGTCTCGGCAACGTCCTCTTCAACCGTTATCTCGATCGCAGCAATGAGGCGGCGGGCCTCGCGGCGCTGCCGCTGCTCCTCTCGGTCAGGGCTGGCATCCGCGCCAAGGTTGCGGTCGCGGCGCTGCACGTGCAAAAGGACCCGGCGGAGCATGAGCACGCGGCGGACGAGGCCCGCGCCTATCTCGATCTCGCCCTCCGCTTGTTGCAGCCGGCATCGCCGCGGCTCGTTGCGATCGGCGGCTTGAGCGGCTCGGGGAAGTCGACTGTTGCGGCCGGCCTCGCGGGCGATTTCGCCCCGGCGCCCGGTGCCCGGCATTTGCGCAGCGATATCCTGCGCAAGACGATGATGCAGGTCGCGCCCGAAACCCGCCTGCCGCCGTCGGCCTATACGCAGGACGTGAGCGAGCGCGTCTATCGCACGATGCGCGCACAAGCCACGGCGGCGCTCGCCGCAGGCTACAGTGTTATTGCCGATGCCACCTTCATCGATGCCGGCGAGCGCGCCGCGATCGCCGAGGTCGCGCGCCAGGCCGGCCTGCCCTTCGCGGGGCTGTGGCTCACCGCGCCCGATGCCGTGCTGCTCGACCATGTCGCCAAGCGCCGTGGCGATTCATCCGATGCCGATCGCGCCGTGCTCGAGCAACAGCTCAAAGCCGATCTCGGCGCAATGAATTGGCGCAAGGTCGATGTATCGGGCGATGCCGGAGCCGCGCTGGCGGCGGGCCGCGCGGCGCTGGCGATCAGGAGCTGATCGGGACGCCGGCCGCGAGCGCCAGCCGGACTAGCTCGGAGAGGCTGCGCGCCTCGAGCTTTTCCAGCACGCGAGCGCGATGGACCTCGACCGTCCGCGGCGAGATATCGAGATCGTAAGCGATCATCTTGTTCTGCTTGCCGCGCACCATTTCGTCGAAGACCTCGCGCTCGCGCGGCGTCAGGCTCGACAGTTTCTCGCGCGCCGTGGCGCCGGCCTGGGCGGTGGCGCGCTGCGCGGCAAAGCGGGTCTGCGCGTGCTGGATGGAATCGAGGATGGCCTGGCCCTCGAACGGCTTCTCGATGAAATCGACCGCGCCGGCTTTCATCGCGCGCACCGCCAGCGCGACATCGGCATGGCCGGTGACGATCACCACCGGGAAATCGAGCCGTAGGTCGTTGAGCCGCTGCTGCAACTCCATCCCGTCCATATCCGGCATCTGGACGTCGGAGATGACACAGCCTGGCTGGAGCGTGCCGGCGATTTCGAGGAAGCCGATCGCGGAGGGGAAGGTGGCGACCTCATAACCGGTCGCTTCAAGCTGAAGACTCAGGGAATCCCGGACGGCATCGTCGTCGTCGATGATGTAAACACGGGCCTTGGCTTCGTCCATCGGAAAAATTCCCTACGGCAGGGAATCTGCGCAAATTAGGCGAGAAAAACAAGCCGGTTAGTAGATAAAGCCCCACGTCGAGCCTGTTAACCCCCCAGGGCTTCTCGGGTTCCGCCCGCGGCGCCTTAAGGGGTTTTCCCTACGCAGAATTGCGAATTTCCCGAGGCGCGCAAGGGGGGCATTGTGCGCGGCATGATTAAAGAGCTCTTTTAATGTCGGGCGCCGTTGCCGTCTCCCAGCGCCCGGCAGCCAATCGTGCGTCAGCTGAGCAGGCCGGCCTGACGGAAGGTCTTGCCGACCTCGACGGCATCGGGGCGGTGATCGCCCTGCGGCGCGACGAGCCGCTGTTTCGCCCGGGCGACAGGGCCGAATTCTATTTCAAGGTCCTAAAAGGCGCCGCGCGCAGCTGCCGCCTGCTGGCCGACGGACGGCGCCATATCGGCGAGTTTTTCCTGCCCGGCGATTTCATCGGCCTCGATGCGGCCGAGAGCTACGCCTTCGGGGCCGAGGCGATCGTCGAGACCACCTTGATCCGTTATTCGCGGCGCAAGGTCGAGGCGCTGGCCGCCGAAGAACCGCGCATCGGCCAGAGCCTCGTCGAGATCATGCGCACGGGCCTTGCCGCAGCGCGCGAGCGCATGCTGCTGCTTGGCCACATGACCGCGATGGAGCGGATTGCGTCTTTTCTCCTGGATTTGGCCCGGCGCCGCGATGACGGGCGCATCAGCCTGCCGATGACGCGAACGGATATCGGCGATTATCTCGGTCTCACGATGGAGACGGTCAGCCGCGCTCTCAGTCAGCTGAAGAGCAGCGGCATCATCACGCAGCACGGCATGCATGAATTGGCGATCGCCAGGCCGGCCGCGTTGGTCGAATTGACCAAGCCCTAATCCAAGTCCTGATCGTCCAAGCCCTGATCGTCCGAGTGTGAACGACGAGGGCTCAGTAGCTGCCGCTCGGCAATCCGGTTGCCGCGGAATTCGCGGCGATCGTCGCGGATTCGGCCTCAACCGCGCGCTGGAACAGATCGGGCATCCGCACCGTCAGTTGGGCCGCGACAAGAATGGTTAATACCACCGCAACCGCGGCCAATCCGGCGTTGAGACGCGCACAGAACGCGTCGATGCTCTTGAGCAGAGCCGTCATCTTCCACCCTCCAACGTCCAAAGAACTGATCAAATCGCCATTCGTTCCAACGGCCAGGGGCTATTAAGCACTGCATTGCACAAAAAAACCGTTTACGCGCATTAACAGCGTTGCGATTTTCTGACGCACCGTCGCCGCCGCGCGCGTGGCCCGATTCGCGTCGGCGAATGCAGATAAAACAAAGTCTTAACTTTGGTCGTGGTAAGAGCGGGGCGAAGCCGAAAGCCTCATGACCGCTAAAACCCAAGACAATCCGCGTGGGCGAACCAGGACGCTGAAGTTCGGCATCCTGCTTGCCTTGATTTCGGTCATCCTCACGATGTGGGCGGTGGTCGCCGGCTCGATCATGAATGCGCGCCAGGCGCTGATCGAAAGCGCGCGCCATGACGCATCGGGTCTCGCGGGCACGTTCGGCGCCGAGCTGTCGCACACCTTCGACGACATCGCGACCGCCGGCACTATCATTGCCACGCGTATGCGGGCGGCGAACGGCAGCGCCGATCTCTACAACTGGTCGCGCGATCTGCCGATCCTCGACGGCGCGACGATCCAGGTCATCCTCATCGATGCCAACGGCCGGCTCGTCAGCGCCAGCGGCGAGCCGCATCCCCAGCCGGTTGATCTCAGTGAGCGTCCGGAATTCCGCGCCGCGTCGTCCGGCGATGACCTGACCATCGGTCATGCCCTGGTCGGGGCGCAGAACCAATTCGAGATCACGGTCGCGCGCCGCGTCACGGCCGCCGACGGGCACCTGTTCGGTGTGCTGGTCTTCTGCATCCCGCCGAGCCGGGTGACGACCTTGCACGATTCCGTCGCGCTCGGGCCGAAAGGCTCGGTGCTGGTGACAGGTCTCGACGGCGTCGTTCTCGCCGGTTTCGATGCCGCCGATCCGAGCGGCGTAAGCCTGATCGGCAAGCAGGCCGCAGGCACATTCCATCCCGGCGACATCGCCGCGGGCGCGCAAGGCACCTATCTTGGCAGTGCACCGGGCGATGCGAATTGGATGCATGCCTATTACCGGCCGCAAAACTATCCGGTGATCGTCGAGACCAGCCTCGATCTCACGCCGGCCTTCGCGCCGCAGGAGCATCAGGCGATCATTCTGATGATCCTCGCCGCGGTCGGAACGCTGGTTCTTGCCGGGCTCTCGGTGATCCTCTTGCGCGAAGTCGGCAATCGCGCCGAGCGCGAGATCCAGCTCGCCGACGAGCGCATGCTGCTGCAAGCGGCGAATGCCCGTCTCGCGGAAGAGCGCATCCGGCTGCGTCAGATCAATTTCGAGCTCAAGCACAGCAAAGAGCGCGCCGAAGCGGCGAACGAGGCGAAATCACAATTCCTCGCCAATATGAGCCATGAGCTGCGCACGCCGCTGAACGCCATCATCGGCTTCTCGCAGATCATCAAAGAGCAGACGATGGGCGCGGTCGGCGTGCCGCGCTATATCGAATACGCCAACGACATCTGTTCCGCCGGTGAGCATCTCCTGGCGCTGATCAACAACGTGCTCGATATCTCGAAGATCCAGGCCGGCAAGGTCAGCCTGAAGGAAGAGCCGATCGATCTGCATGAGACGGTGCATGGCAGCCTCACCGCCGTTTCGGCGCAGGCTTTGAAGAACAAGGTGACGCTGCTGGTCGCGCTGCCGGAGGCGCTGCCGGCGGTGCGCGCCGACGCCGTGGCGATGCGTCAGATCCTCATCAACCTGCTGTCGAACGCGGTGAAATTCACCCCCGAGGGCGGCGAGGTCACGGTCGGTATCGAGCGGCCGGCGGATGGCGGCATCACCCTCGTCATCACCGACACGGGTATCGGCATGAGCGAAGACGAGATCGCGATCGCGCTCGAGCCGTTCCGCCAGGTCGAGAATACCCTGACCAAGAAATTCGAAGGCACCGGCCTCGGCCTGCCGATCGCGCGCCGCCTCGTCGAGCTTCACGGCGGCCGGCTCGAGATCGCCAGCGCCAAGAACCTCGGCACCACGATCCGCGCCTATCTGCCGCCGGATCGCGTCATCGCCACGCAGGAAGCGGCGGCGTAACTCTCTCGGCTTAGTGTGTCAGCAATAACGGCAGCAGGCTGCTGCCGACGACGTCGCGCGTCGCGCCGCCGAAGAGGAACTCGCGCCACGGCACATGGCCGTAGCCGCCCATCACCAGCAGATTGGCGCCGTCTTCGCGCGCGGCCGACAGGAGCTGCTGCCCGACACCCGCACCGTCGATCGCCGGCATATGGCGATGCTTGGCGGCGACGCCGTACCAGCCCAGATATTCGATCAGCGCCGCGGCGCTGTCCTGATGGCGGTCGCCGATGGTGATGATCGAGACGCTGCGCGCGCTGGCGAGGAAGGGCAGAGACGCGGTCAGCGCGCGCGTCGCCGCCGCCGAGCCGTTCCAGCCGATCGCGATGTTCTCGCCGATCTCGGCGGGCGGCTGCGCCGGCGCGACCAGCACCGGCCGGCCGGAATTCATCAGCGTCTGCTCGACGACATCGGTATGCGGCTGGTCGACGACGCGGTCGGAGCGGCCGAGCACCACGAGATCGAAGAAACGGGCCCGGCGCGCCACCAGCGTCGCGGCGTAGCCGACCTCTTCGCGCCACGAGGCCGAGGCGGCGATCTTCTCCGGCAACCCCAGCGAGGGCGCGGCGCTGATGCCGATTTGATGCTTGGCGATCGTCGCCTCGAAGGAGGCTTTGGTCTTGGCGGCGATACTGTCCGAATCCTTGACGAAGCGATCGACGAAATCACCCGACATCGAATTGCCGAAAGCGTCGGTCGAATAGGCGAAGAGATCGCGCGGATCGGGCTTAGCGTGGAAAGCTTCGAGGTGGGCGCCGAAGCGGCGCGCGAACCGACAGGCGAGCTCGATCGTGCCGTCGCTGGCACCGCCGCCGCTGGCTGCGGCCAGAATGGTCTTGAACGTCATGGCTGCGCTCTCCTTGCTGGACCGGATAACATTATACGAAATCCTAAGCCGGCGAGCCGGTTGTTTGGTTGACCTAAATCAATCGCCTTCGGATTGGCCGCGCCCGACGGATTGTCCGGCTTCTTTCCGCCCTAACCCGCCTCGGGCCGGGCCTATTTTCCTGCCGGCTTGAACTCGACGATCAGGTTGCGCAGCGGCATGTCGCCGACATTGCGCACGGTATGGATCACCGGCTCGCGCCAATTAACGATGCCGGGCTGCAGCGGCCCGCGCGGCGGATCGAAGGTCTGCTCCAGCATCGGCCCATTGTTGAGGCGAATCTCCACGCGCTGGCAATGGCTGTGCCGCGGACGGATATCGCCGACATTGAGCGCTTCCTCGTAGATAAAGAAACGCTCGCCTTCGTAGAGCATGGTGTTTTTGGCCGGCGGAATGATTTCGGGCGGCTCTTTGACCGGCGGATGACCGGGCTTGATCGCGACCTCGAAGAA
>Ga0335085_10017161_pt1 | contig 10439 bp, 9 predicted proteins | sample Lox_Sample_45_FD_206712 | JGI IMG/M metagenome (GOLD analysis project Ga0335085, IMG submission 206712) | Soil microbial communities from Loxahatchee National Wildlife Refuge, Florida, United States - Lox_Sample_4.5 | ecosystem: Environmental > Terrestrial > Soil > Wetlands | place: USA: Florida...
TCTTCCAGAAGCCCAACCCCTTCCCCACCATGTCCATCTACGACAACGTGGCCGCAGGACTCAAGCTCAACGGCTTCCGCAACCGGCGGGAACTGGACCAGATCGTGGAGCGCTCGCTGTGCCAGGCCGCCCTGTGGGACGAGGTGAAGGACCAGGTCAAGAAGAAATCCGGGGCCAGCCTCAGCGGCGGCCAGCAGCAGCGCCTGTGCATCGCCCGCGCCTTGGCGGTGGCGCCCGAGGTCTTGCTCATGGACGAGCCCTGCTCGGCCCTGGACCCCATCTCCACCAGCAAGATCGAGGAGCTGGTCTTCGAACTGAAAAAGGACTACACCGTGGTCATCGTGACCCATAATATGCAGCAGGCCAGCCGGGTGGCCGACTTCACCGGCTTCTTCCTGCTGGGATACATGGTGGAGTTCGACCGGACCGAAAGGGTCTTCACCAATCCGGCGGACAAGCGGACCGAAGATTACGTGACAGGCAGGTTTGGATGACACGCACGCGCTTTCAACTCGGACTGGACGAGCTCAAGGAGAAGCTCCTGCGCATGGGCGGCTTGGCGGAGCAGGCGGTGGACCGCGCCATCGAGGCTTACAGCAGCCGCGACCCCGAGGCCAGCGAGAAAGTGTTTCGCGGGGAGCAGTCCATCAACATGGTGGAGCGGGAGATCGACGAGCTGGCCCTGGACCTGCTGGCCATGCAGCAACCGGTGGCCGTGGACCTGCGCTTCATCCTGGCCGTCATCAAGGTCAACGCCGACCTGGAGCGAGTGGGCGACCAGGCGGTGAACATCGCCGAGCGGGCCCGCGACCTGGCCGGCTTGCCGGCGGTGGAGTTGCCCGCCGACATTCCCCGCATGGCGGCTACCGCCACCGGCATGGTGCGGCAGGCGCTGGAGGCCTTCATCCGCGCCGACGCCGACCTGGCCCAGCAGGTGCTCGGCTCCGACAACAGCGTGGACCGTATGAAGCGCGAGATCGAGGCCGCCATGATGGCGCAGATGAAGCAGTCGCCGGCCTCGGCGCGCCAGGCCCTCGATACTCTGCTCATCGCCCGCAACCTGGAACGGGTCGCCGATCATGGCACCAACATCGCCGAGGATGTGATCTTCTGGGTGCGGGGCGCGGATGTGCGCCACCTGGGCCCCGGGACTCCTGCCACACCACTTCCCTGAAGGCGCGGTGACCAGCGTAACTTGACGCTCCCCCACGCGGGACGTAGCATGGCCCTTCCGAGCCTCCTCCCGCTGGCTTGCGTCTCGGGTGTGCATGATCAAAGTAGCCCCGCCCTCCAGTCCGAAGAAGATCCTCGTGGCCGATGACGATCGCGCCCTGCGCAGCATGCTGACCAGCATGCTGGAGCGCGCCGGCTTCTCCGTGACCGGGGCCGCCGACGGCGCCGAGGCCCTGGCCCACATCAAGCACCGCAAGTTCGACCTGGTCCTGCTGGACGTGTGGATGCCCAACATGACCGGCCTGGAGGTCCTGGCCCGGGTGAAGGACAAGCCCGGCCGGCCCAAGGTCATTGTCATGACCGGCGACAACACCCCCGAGACCCTGCTCAACGCGGTGCGCGAGCAGGCCTACCAGTACGTCAATAAGCCCTTCTCGGCTAAGGGGGTGGTGGAGATGGTGGAGCGGGCGCTGGCCTCCGAAGCCGGACCGCCCATCGAGGTGCTCTCCGCGCGCCCGGAGTGGATCGAACTGCTGGTGCCCTGCGAGCGCGAGGCCGCCGAGCGCATCCAGGACTTCCTCCTGCAAGCCAAGTCCGACCTGCCCCAGGAGGTGCGCGAGGCGGTAGGACAGGCCTTCCGCGAATTGCTGCTCAACGCCATCGAGTGGGGCGGCGATCTGGATCCCAACCAAAAGGTACGCATCTCCTGCCTGCGCACCCGGCGCATGGTTCTCTACCGCATCGCCGATCCCGGGCGCGGCTTCAAGTTCGAAGGGCTGACTCACGCCGCCACCAGCAACCCACCCGACAGCCCCATCGACCATCTGCGCGTGCGCGACGAGAAGGGCCTGCGCCCCGGCGGCTTCGGCATCCTGCTCACCCGCGCCGTGGTGGACGAGCTGCTCTACAACGAGGCCCAGAACGAAGTGGCCTTCGTCAAGTACTTGGACGGCGGGCCCAAGAGCTAGCCGCTTCGCTTCCAGCTTCCGCGTCTCCAGAAGAAAGAAAACGACCCACGGCTTTGCCGGCCGTGGGTCGCCGGTGGTCTGTTGGGATTGCCCAGGCGGTCGCTCCCTTACACTCGAGGACCGCGGCGACGCTCCCTGAACCATCGGAAGTTCGCGCTGACGAAGAGCGGTCCGCTCTAGGTCACAGCCACCTCACTAGGTCTCGGACAACAGTCAGAACTCGACATTGCTGGACCACCTCCTTTCCAGTGTAGAGCGAGCGTATCCCGATTCCGGGGTCCGGGCAAGCCGCTTTTTCTTGCCGAGAGCAGGCCGGCCGGACCTTTAGGTTCAAGCAGATGGCGGCAGCCCGTCACTACCCCTTGTGACGCCCCTCACGGCGCAGGCCAGCGGGGGGCGGGAAGATTAGAGGTCGCCTGGTGCGACAGGAACGGGGCGTGTCATGAAAAAGGTCATGATCCTCGGCGCCGCCGGCAGAGATTTTCACAACTTCAACGTGGTCTTCCGCCATGACCCCAGCTACCAGGTCGTGGCCTTCACCGCCACCCAGATCCCCGACATCGCGGGACGCCTGTACCCCTACGAGCTCTCCGGGCTGCTCTATCCCAACGGCATCCCCATCGTAGAAGAGAAGGACCTGGAGAAAGCGATCCGGGAGCGCGGGGTGGAGGTCGCGGTCTTTTCGTACAGCGACATCTCCCACGTCAACCTGATGCACCTGGCCTCGCGGGTGGTGGCGGCGGGCGCGGACTTCTGGCTGCTGGGCGTGCAGCACACGCAGTTGCAGGCGCGCGTGCCCGTGATCTCGGTGTGCGCGGTGCGCACCGGATGCGGCAAGAGCCCGGTGTCGCGGCGGGTGGCGGGCGAACTCAAGCGCCTGGGCTGGAAGCCGGTGGTGGTGCGCCATCCCATGCCCTACGGCGACCTGGCGGCGCAGGCGGTGCAGCGCTTCGCCACCCTGGCCGACCTGGAGCGCCAGCACTGCACCATCGAGGAGTGCGAGGAGTACGAGCCCCACCTGCAGCAGGGCACGGTGGTGTACGCCGGGGTGGACTACGAGCGCATCCTGCGGCAGGCGGAGCAGGAGGCCGACGTCATCCTGTGGGACGGCGGCAACAACGACACCCCCTTCTACCGCCCCGACCTGGAGCTGGTGGTGGCCGACCCGCACCGCGCCGGCCACGAGCTTCTCTACTACCCCGGGGAGGTCAACCTGCGGCGCGCCGACGTGGTCATCCTCAACAAGGTGGATACCTCGGCGGCCGACGCCATCGAAACGGTTCGCCAGAACGTGAAGCGGAACAACCCGCGCGCCCAGGTGATGGAAGCCGCCTGCGAGGTCTCGGTCAACACCCCCAGCCTGATCACCGGCAAGCGCGTACTGGTGGTGGAGGACGGTCCCACCCTCACCCACGGCGAGATGCCCTACGGGGCGGGCGTGGTGGCGGCCAACAAGCACGGCGCCGCCGAGCTGGTGGACCCCCGGCCCTATGCCGTGGGCTCCATCCGCGCCACCTTCGAGAAGTACCCGCACCTCACCAACCTGCTGCCCGCCATGGGATACAGCGACGCCCAGCGGCATGAGCTGGAGCAGACCATCGCCCAGGTGCCCTGCGACGTGGTGGTGGTGGCCACGCCTGTCAACCTGGGGCGCCTGCTCAAGGTGGACAAGCCCATGGTGCGCGTGCATTACGAGATCCAGGAGTTGAGCCGGCCCACGCTGGCGGAGCTGCTGTTGGAGTTCACTTCCCGCTGCCGTCGCCCCAGCGCCGTGGCGGTGTGAGGTAACGATGGAAACCCGGCCGAAAGACCTGCTGAGCCTGCGGGACCTCTCGCCGGCGCAGGTGCATCACCTGCTGGAGCTGGGGCGGCGGGTGAAGGCGCATCCCGCCTCCTGCGCGGCGACGCTCCAGGGCAAGACCCTGGCCCTGATCTTCGAGAAGCCGTCGCTGCGCACGCGCGTCACCTTCGACGTGGCCATCTACCAGTTGGGCGGCCATCCCCTCTACCTTTCCCCGGCGGAGATCAATCTGGGCAAGCGCGAGTCCGTCTACGACGTGGCCAAGAACCTGGAGCGCATGGTGCAGGGCATCATGATCCGCACCTTCGCGCACGCGATCGTGGAGCAGATGGCGGAGCACGCCAGCATCCCGGTCATCAACGGGCTCACCGACTACAGCCACCCTTGCCAGGCCCTGGCCGACTTCCTGACCATGTGGGAAGCCAAGGGCAGGCTGGCCGGCCTGAAGCTGGCCTTCCTCGGCGACGGCAACAACGTAGCTCATTCCCTGCTGTTCGCCGGGGCGCAAGTGGGAGCGCACGTGCGGGTGGCCACCCCGCCCGGCTATGAGCCCACGGCCGACGCGGTGGCATGGGCGCGAGCGCGCGCCGCGCAGACCGGCGGGTCCTGCAGCCTCACTCACGATCCTGCGGGGGCGGCCGCGGACGCCGACGTCCTCTACACCGACGTCTGGACCAGCATGGGCCAGGAAGCGGAGGCGGAGAAGCGGTGGCCCATCTTCCGGCCTTACCAGGTCAACGCCCGGCTCTTCGCGCTCGCCAAGCCGGACGCCATCTTCCTGCACTGCCTGCCCGCCCATCGCGGCGAGGAGGTCACGGCGGAGGTCATCGACGGGCCGCGCTCGCTGGTCTTCCAGCAGGCCGAGAACCGGCTGCACGTGCAGAAAGCGGTGCTGCTGGAGCTCATGGCGGACCGGGCGGTGCTTCTGGAAGAGGTGGGGCCGGCGGCGGGACTGAAGAAGGCAGGGTAGCCGTGAAGACGATGCTCCTCGCCGTCGGAGGGAACTCCCTCATCCGCGCCGGCGAGAAAGGGACGGTCGCCGAGCAGCGGGAGAACACGCGGCGCACCGCGGCCGCCATCCTGGACTTGATCCGCCAGGGCTACCGGCTGGTCATCACCCACGGCAATGGTCCCCAGGTGGGTGCGGCCCTGCTGCGCTCCGAGCGTGCCTCCGACCAGGTCCCGGGGCACTCCCTCGACGTCTGCGACGCCGCGACTCAGGGAGAGATCGGGTACCTGCTGCAGCAGTCGCTGACCAACGAGCTGGCGCGCGCCGGCCTGCGGGGGCCGGTGGTGACGGTGCTGACCCAAGTGGTGGTCTCGCCCGACGATCCCGCCATGCGGCATCCCACCAAGCCCATCGGGCCCTTCTATTCGCGCGCGGACGCGGAAGAGCGCCGGCGCCTGCTGGGCTGGCAGATCGTGGAAGACGCCGCGCGCGGCTATCGCCGGGTGGTGCCGTCGCCGGAGCCGGTGGAGGTGGTGGAGCTGGAGGTGATCCGCGACCTGGTCCACGACGGCGTGCTGGTGATCGCAGCGGGCGGCGGCGGCATCCCCGTCATGCGCGCGAACGGCGGCCTCCAAGGCGTGGAGGCAGTGATCGACAAGGACCGCGCCTCCGCCCTGCTGGCTTCCGAACTGGGTGTCGACCTGTTCGCTATCTCCACCGACACCGACTTCGTCTACCTGGACTACAAGCGGCCCGAGCAGCGGTCCATCCGGCTCGCCACCGCCGGCGAGATGGAAGCCTACCTGGCCGCGGGCCACTTCCCTCCCGGCAACATGGGACCTAAGGTGGAGTCGGCGCTGCGCTTCCTGCAGCGCGGCGGCCAGGAAGTGGTGATCACCTCGTACGAGCATCTGGCCGAGGCCGTGGCCGGACGGGCCGGCACCCACATCGTCCCTGGGGAACAGACTCTCAACACCAGCGTGGAGCACGAACGGGCCGCCACGCCGGTGGGTGGAAGGTGATTCATGCGCACCGGCATCGCTTCCAACCTCGTCGCCGACCGCAGCACGGAGCCGGAAGCCAATGGCCGGCGGCTGCGCCACGTGGTCGAGTCGCAGCAATTCACGCTGCCTCTGCTGATGGAGTTGTTCGACCGCTCCCGCGGCATGGAGAAGGTCGTCGCCCGCGGCGGCACGCTCGACTACCACAACAAGATCCTGGCCAGCCTCTTCTACCAGCCCTCCACGCGCACCCGCTTCTCCTTCGAGGCGGCCATGCACCGGCTGGGCGGGCGCGTGCTCTCCACCGAGCATGCCCGCACATTTTCGTCGGAGATCGAGGGCGAGCGGGTGGAGGACTCTATCCGCATCATCGGCAGCTACTCCGACGTGATCGTGATCCGGCACCACGAGGAGGGAGGGGCCCGGCGCGCCGCCCAGGTCTCGCCCGTGCCGGTGATCAACGCCGGCGACGGCGAGGGCGGCCAGCATCCCACCCAAGCCCTCCTCGACCTGTACACCATCTATCGCGAGCGCCCGCTGGACGGCCTGAGCGTGGCCTTCATCGGCGAACTGGACAAGGGGCGCACGGCGCGCTCCCTCGCCTACCTGCTGGCCAAGTTCGAGCGGGTGAAGATCTTCTTCGTCAGCCCGCCAGAGCTGCAGATGAAGCCGGACATCCTGCAGTACCTCGACCGCCACGGCGTGCGCTACGAACTGGAGTCGGAGATCAGCCGGGTGGTAAGCGAGGTGGACGTGATCTACCAGACCCGCATCCGGCCGGAGCGCGTGGCCGACGCGCCCATCCTCCGCCGCTACGCCATCGATTCCAGCGTGCTGCAGAAGATGAAAGCCAACGCCATGATCCTGCACCCCCTGCCCCGCACCGTCGAACTGGACAAGACGGTGGATGATGATCCCCGGGCGTTGTACTTCCGCCAGGCGGCGAATGGGCTGTACGTGCGCATGGCGCTGCTGACCATGCTTTTGGAGTAGTCAGGAGTCAGGGGTCAGGAGTCAGGTATGCGAGGACATCGAGATTTGGTTGCATGGCAAAAGGCCATGGAGCTGGTGAAGGACATCTATCGTGCCACACAGACGTTTCCGAGGGAAGAACTCTACGGCCTCACCAGCCAGTTACGGCGAGCCGCAGTCTCGGTGCCCAGCAATCTGGCAGAAGGACATGGACGGGCCTCGCGCAAGGAGTTTCACCTGTTCATCGGGCATGCGCGCGGCTCCCTGCTGGAGATCGAGACACAACTGGAGATTGCGCGCGACCTGGGCTACTTACCGCCACAGGACGCTTCTACCCTGCTCGCGAAGGCCAGTGAGGTGGCCCGCATGGTCAATGGCCTGCGCGCCTGGTCCGAGTCCGAAGCCGGCACCCGGACCGCTGACTCCTGACGCCTGACTACCGACTACTACGAGGAGCTTTTATGACCGCTATCACCGAACGCCTCCACACTGCCGACTATGTTCAGCTCGAAGACGAATACGGAGCTCACAACTACCATCCTCTCGACGTGGTCATCGAGCGCGGCGAGGGCGTGTGGGTGTACGACGTCGAGGGCAAGCGTTACCTGGACTGCCTGGCCTCCTACTCGGCGCTCAACCAGGGACATTGCCACCCCCGCATCCTGAAGACCCTGGTGGAGCAGGCCAGCAAGCTCACGCTGACCTCGCGCGCCTTCCGCAACGACCAGTTGCCGTTGCTCTACCGCGAATTGCACGAGCTCACCGGCTTCGAGAAGGCCCTGCCCATGAACTCCGGCGCCGAAGCGGTGGAGACCGCGGTCAAGACCGCACGCCGCTGGGGCTACATGATGAAGGGCATCCCCGACAGCCAGGCCGAGATCATCGTGTGCGCCAACAACTTCCATGGCCGCACCGTCACCGTAGTCAGCTTCTCCACCGAGGAGCAGTACCGGCGCGGCTTCGGCCCCTTCACCCCGGGCTTCAAGGTCATCCCCTTCGGAGACGCGCGCGCCCTGCGCGAGGCCATCACCCCGCACACCTGCGCCTTCCTGGTCGAACCCATCCAGGGCGAGGCCGGAGTGATCCTGCCACCCAAGGGATTCCTGAAGCAGGCGGCCGAGATCTGCCGTGCCAACCGCGTGCTGCTGGTGCTGGACGAGATCCAGTCCGGCCTGGGACGCACGGGCAAGCTCTTCGCGTATATGCACGAGGGCATCACTCCCGACGTGCTCATCGTGGGCAAGGCGCTGGGCGGGGGCTTCTATCCCGTCTCGGCGGTGCTGGCCTCGCGGGAGATCCTGGGCGTCTTCCAACCCGGCGACCACGGCTCCACCTTCGGCGGCAATCCCCTGGCCTGCGCCGTGGCCCGCACCGCGCTGCGCGTGCTGGTCGAAGAGAAGCTGGTGGAGCGCTCGGCCGAACTGGGCGAGTACTTCATGGAGCGGCTGCGGACGCTGGCCAGCCCCGACCTGCGCGAGGTGCGCGGCAAGGGCCTGTGGATCGGCATCGAGCTGCGCAGCCCGGCCCGGCCCTACTGCGAGGCCCTCAAGGACGAGGGCATCCTGTGCAAGGAGACGCACGACCGCGTGATCCGCATCGCTCCGCCCCTGGTCATCACCCGCGAAGAGATCGACTGGGCCTTCGAGCGTATCCATAAGGTCGTTGAGAAGGACCGCCCCGCAGCCTCGGCGGCCTGAGCCAAACCCACAGGATGGGTAGCGCCGCTCTAGCCGGAGTCACCCATCCGGGTGGATAATTGTGTTTAGGGCGTAGAGCAACTTCTTCCGCCCTCCTGGGTTGAGAGAGGCTCGGCGGGGCAGTGGGCTTCTGGACGGGCCGCGGGCGAATACCCTGAAGCAGTGGAGCAAGAGGCATGCTGGGAAGCGTCCTGATGGCGGTCGCGTTGGTGGGCCTGGCGACCTGCACTATTTTTCTCCTCCTGGCGCTGTTGGGAGCGTGGCGCTTTCGCCGCTCGGGAAACACCGCAAGTCCGGGACCTCTTCCACCGGTCAGCATCCTGAAACCCGTCCACGGCATGGAGCCCCGGCTGGAACAGAACCTGGAGAGCTTCTTCCTGCAGGACTACCCGGAATTCGAGATCATCTTCGGCGCGCGCCACCACGACGATCCTGCCCTGCAGGTGGTCGAACGCCTGCGGCAGCGTTATCCCCGAGTCCCGGTGCGCGTGGTGCTGGCAGGAGAACCGCAGCGTCCCAACGCCAAGGTCTGCGCCCTGGAAAAGATGCTGGCGGCGAGCGCCCACTCCTGCCTGGTGATCAGCGACAGCGACGTGCGCGTCACTCCCAGGTACCTGCAGGAAGTGGTCGAGCCGCTGCTCGACTTGCGCGTGGGCCTGGTCACCTGCCTGTACCGCGGAGTGCCCGCGGGCGGGCTGTGGTCGCGCCTGGAAGCGTTGGGCATGTCAGTGGAGATGGCCTCGGGCGTGCTCGTCGCCAACCTGATGGAGGGCATGCGCTTCGCTCTCGGACCGACCATGGCGCTGCGCAAAGAGCGGCTGGCGGAGGTGGGCGGCTTCGAGGCCCTGGCCGATTACTGCGCCGACGACTACGTGCTCGGCCACCGCATCCATGCTGCCGGATACCAGGTCGTCCTCTCCCACCACGTGATCGACCACTTCTCCCTGAACCGGTCCCTGGCGGGCTCCCTGTCCCACCAGGTGCGCTGGATGAAGAGCACGCGCTATTCCCGCCCGCGCGGCCACTTGGGCACCGGCCTCACCTTCGCCATGCCCTTCGGGATCCTGGGATTGCTGGCCGGGCTGGCGGCGGGGAAACCGTGGCTGGGGCTGGCCCTGCTGGGTGCGGCGCTCGCCAACCGCATGCTGCAGGCGCTGGCGGTGGGTTGGGGGGTGGTGCGCGATCCCGAGGCGGCGCGCTTCTTCTGGCTCTACCCCGCGCGCGACCTCCTGGGCTTCGTGCTGTGGTGCTACAGCTTCGCCGACTCCAGCATCGTGTGGCGCGGTGAGCGCTACCAGCTCCAGGCCGAGGGCCGGATGGTCCCTGCCTCCGTCCTTCCCCTTCCCGGCAGCCAGGAACAGAGCCCCGCCTAGCCGGCTAGGGCCGGTTGCTGTACACCACCTTCCCCGAACTCTCGGCGATGACGTAGCGCTCTGCCGGCAGGACGGCCTCCGCCTGCGCCCGGCGGTCCTCCGGTACGAAGAGGAAGACGCGCTCTCCGGACTGCCAGGCGCGCCGCAGGTCATCCTCTCCCCAAAAAACCGGCGGTGCGTCGGAGAACGTGGAGCCGAACCACATGGAGGTGCTGCGCCCGTTCACCAGCCGGATGGGACGTCGCAGGTAGAAGAGCAAGGAGGAGCCGAACGCCTGGTCGCCGTAGATGGCCACCTGGTCGCGCGGGCCGGCCACCTGCGCGATGCGATCGGCCAACGGCTTGGAGGACAGATAGGGCTCGAAGCGCCCCAGGGCGATCTGAGCCGCCGCCAGGAAGAGCGCCGCCGTGAGCGCCACCGCCCAGGTGGCGGCCCCGTCGCGCCGGCGGCGGCGCAGCCACAGCGCGACCAGGGGTCCCAGCAGCAGCGCCATCGCCGCCAGCCC